>PVBE010279629.1_pt1 | contig 22178 bp, 19 predicted proteins | sample 1631181 | NCBI WGS metagenome assembly PVBE01 (sample SAMN08397723, study PRJNA350692) | Marine metagenome, whole genome shotgun sequencing project. | isolation source: water | place: Pacific Ocean | collected 2012-04 | reverse complement strand
ACAGGGTTGCATAGAGACCTTTCTATCAGGCCCGGGTCTCCAATTGAGCTACTGGTGCAGAACGGGTCTTCGAATAACTGCAGAGGAAATTTCTCGTCGTGCCGATGCTGGAGAGCGGCATGCCGATGCAGTACTTACCCTCTATGAGGATCGATTGGCGCGAGGTCTAGCGGCGGTGATTAACCTGCTCGACCCGAAAGTGATAGTTCTCGGAGGTGGTCTTTCCAACATCGCTCGATTATATGACAATGTGCCGGCACTATGGAACGACCATGTTTTTTCAGGTGACGTGTGCACTACGCTGGTTAAGGCGTATCATGGTGATTCCAGTGGAGTACGTGGCGCTGCGTGGCTTTGGTCAGAAAGTGAGATCTGGGGGTAGAAAGGTGTGACGTCACTCAGGAAAGTTGGCGTGAGGCGAGACGCACATAAGTTTCCCAGCAGGTGTTGGAGGCGGCGCAGGTGGGCAATTGAGGCGCTGCGTTGGTGCGCCTAGTGATGGCACGGTGATAGTGCCTTGCACTAGAAAATAGCACCGCACCTTGAGCAATGCAGAAAGAGAAAACCCGCAACACGCTGTGGTTTCTACTAGCGATTGCCGTTGCTATCGGTGTTGCCACGTTCGTTTACGCTTCCACAGGCCTTGACCGTTGCTACTGGAGCAACATTGACTCTGATTTCTGTTATTCTGTCGCCGGACTAAGATTCCTCGATGGTCTCCCGTCCGGGTTTGTGGAACATTCGTCGTCTGGTGTAGGACTGCCGCTTGTCCAATTACTGGGTTGGACTTACGCACTCGCCTCGAAGACCGACGTCCTCAGCGCGGCCTCGTTTCAGGGCTTGGCTTCTAATCCGGATCCGCTGCTGTACTTGAGGCAGTTCGTAATCGCCGGATGGCTGTCTGGCACAGTTATATTCCTGCTGATTGTGGCGACGGTCTTCTCGTTTGCCCGCTTCCTGACCGGATCGAACCTCATCAGTTTCCTTGCGAGCTTGATTCTGGCTGTCTCATGGTCAAACTTGCAGTTTCTGCTGAGGATCCGCGAAGAGGCTTTCAGCGCATGCATGGGATTGCTTTCGCTGTATCTTATGTTCAAGGCTGCGCGTGCGGCGAGGTTGTCCGCGTTTGGGACTTATCTGGTCGGCAGCGGCATGGCGCTGGCTTTTGCTCTGTTCGCTAAGCGCAACGCGCTGCCCTACCTTGCCTTTTTACCGCTCGTTTTTTCGCTGACTTCGGAGACCGCTCTAGATCGAGTACAGGCTGGTGCGCGTACTGTGGTGTTGAGGTACGCCTTTGTGGCCAACCTATTCCTTGCCCCGCCGCTAGTGTTGCTGCTGCGGTATTGGCCAGAGTTTATCGCCTCATTCACTTTATCACTTGTGCCGTATTTGGCAGTGGAAATCCTGGGTTTCATGCTGTTGCTGGCCCTGTGGGTATTCCTAATCTCCTGTGTACGGTTATACAAGAGTTATGTCAGAGGCCAAATGCTCGGGCTTCTGAAGCGCGGAGCGGTTGATGCCGCTACGTGCGCCCTGCTTTTCATGGTCGGGTTCGAACTGGCCGTTTACGCCAGTTTTGTGCATCCCAAGGTGAATGCTTACAGCCTCTTCCTTCCCGCGGTGCTTATGGCCGGCGGGGTGTTGGTAGTGGCGGCCCGACGGCGCGGACAGAGTGGCATGGCTGCAGTGCTGCACGCATCCCCGATGCGACGATTGATCACCGCCAATACCGGCAATGTATTCCTGGGAGCCATTGCCTGGGGCGCCCTGTGGCAGTTGGCTCGCGTGTCTCCAGAAGCGTTTGGTGCGCACATCGAGGTCGCGGTCTCGCGCGTTCTTTTCGAATTCCTGCATCCGCAGAGTTCTATCTCGCTTCTCTCATCTGCTGGGCACTCATCTACGCTGGCGTATTTGGGCTCGGTTGGCGCAGAATGGTGGGGGCATTATCGCGGCTCACGTTGGCCGGAATTGCTCGTCGTGGCGCTGACGCTGTTTGAGTTGCTGCTCGTGCGGCGTATGAGGGACATGCGTGTGATTTTCTTTTTCATGTTGGTCGGGATGGGTTTGCTGTTCTTCTCCGCGCTGCGTCACCTGTTTCCATTCTACGTGATTTACGAGGATCTTCTTACCGTCTTGGCCGTGTCACTTTGTTTCAGTTTTCTGGTTGGCCTATTGCGGAGCCGGATTGGCGCCGCCGGCGCGAGGCTGCGCGTGGCGATCGTGTTCGCGCTGGCAGTCTATCTGGCGGCATTCTCTTTCATGAGCAGAAGCGCTGAGTTGCGCGGTATGCAAGTAGGTGTTGCAGCGGCCGGCTGCAGCTCGCCACCCAGCGGGGACACTTGCCTGTGCGACTATTTCTATGCGGGCACAAAGTACGGCGGCACAGGACTGAAGGGAATAATCGAGCAGCAGTACGGGACTGACTGCATGCAAGCGGTCGGAGCACGCGCCGCGCAGGGGCTGCCGTAATGGCGAGAGAAGCGCCCGGGCGCTGTACCCGGTGGCGGACCACCGCGCCTCCTGCGGCTTCCGGAGTATAATGGCTGCGGCACACTCGGAGGTGCAACAGTGAACTCGAACTCAACCATCGTCATCCTCGCAGTTCTCGTCATTTTGGTGCTCTGGCTGGTAAGCATTTACAATCGGCTGGTGCGGTTGCGCAACCGCTTCAAGAACGCTTTCGCGCAGATTGACGTGCAACTTAAGCGGCGTTACGACCTGATCCCCAATATAGTGGAAACGGCTAAAGGTTATATGAAGCACGAGCGCGAGACGCTTGATGCTGTTATCAAAGCTCGTAATCAGGCCGCCAGCGCCGGGCAGGCGGCGGCGGCTAATCCGGGCGATCCCGAGGCAATGCGTGGCCTGATGGGCGCAGAGGCGGCGCTCACCGGAACGATGGGGCGTCTCTTCGCTCTAGCCGAGGCCTATCCCGACCTGAAGGCCAATCAGAACATGATGCAGGTGAGTGAGGGGCTGACCTCTACCGAAAACAAGGTCGCTTTTTCGCGCCAAGCCTACAACGATGCGGTGATGACCTATAATACGGCATGTGAGACTTTCCCTAGCGTATTGGTTGCCGCTCGCTTCGGTTTCCGGCAGGCATCATTGTTTGAGGTAGAAGAGGCTGCCGAGCGCGCGGCGCCGAAAGTCTCCTTTACCTGAGCCGGTTTGCTGGGAGCGCGCGAAGAATGTCGCGCTGAGAAAATAGTTGTTCATTCTCACAGTGGATTTCGGTTGACGGCTGAAAACCTGCCCAGAATCACCTGAGCCATATGGACTTCTTCGAACTTCAGGACGCGGCGCGGCGCAAGACGAGCGTCCTGGTTTTCTACTACTTCCTTGCGGTTGTGGCGATCATCGTCGCGGTGTATTTCGTTGTCGCGCTGGCCTTCGGCAGCCGGGGTGGTTGGGATCCTGGCCTGTTCACCACTGTTGCGATTGGCACCCTCGGCGTGGTGGCCGTGGGCACGCTCATCAGGACCGCTCAACTAAAGCAGGGCGGGCAGACCGTGGCGGAAATGTTGGGGGGGCGGCTTGTGGATGCCTCCACGAACAACGCCGGTGAACGCCGACTGATGAATGTGGTGCAGGAAATGGCGCTCGCCTCGGGCACGCCGGTTCCACCAGTATACCTGCTGGAGAACGAGGAGGGCATCAACGCTTTCGCTGCCGGTTTCAGCCCCGGCGATGCCGTCATCGGGGTGACCCGTGGTTGCGTCGAGCAGCTCAGTCGCGAGCAGCTGCAGGGGGTGATCGCGCACGAATTCAGCCACATCATTAACGGCGACATGCGCCTGAACATCCGCTTGATTGGCGTCCTCGCGGGCATTCTGGCCATCGCTATGATTGGCTTCGGCCTGATGCGCACGGCCGCTTTTTCGGGCGTTGGATACCGACACTCGCGCCGCCGGGAGCAGGGCAACTTGGGCATGGTCTTGCTGCTTCTCGGCATCGGCCTGATTGTGGTCGGATACATAGGCGTCTTTTTCGCAAAGGTGATCAAGAGCGCTGTCTCGCGGCAGCGGGAGTACCTCGCCGACGCCGCTGCGGTGCAGTTTACGCGCAACCCGATGGGGCTGGCGGGAGCGCTGAAACGCATCGGTGGGTTGGAGCAGGGCTCCAAACTGCTCGCGGCAAAAGCGGAGGAGGCCAGCCACCTTCTATTTGCCAATGGCGTCACCAGTTTCCTGAGCACAATCATGGCGACCCACCCTGCGCTGCGCGAGCGTATCCGGCGCATTGACCCGAGTTTCTCGGGCGAGTTCGAGCGCGATGAAAGCCCTGAGCGGACCGCGGCTGCTGTGCCCGCAGCCATTGCCGGTCAAGCGACGAACTTCATGGCAGCCAGCCACACCGTCATGGATTCCATCGGTGCACCGACGCCTACTCACGTCGCCTATGCGGCTGAGATATTGAAGCGTATTCCGGGTGAAGTGCGGCGGGTCGCTCAGCAGCCTTTCGGAGCGCGTGCCGTGGTCTATGGCCTGCTGCTGGACGAGGAAGATAACGTGCGCGCGCATCAACTGGAGCATTTGCAGCAGCAGGCAGACGAGGCTGTGTACAATGAGACCCTGCGCTTGTTGCCGCTGCTCGCTTCCGCCGGCGCTGTATCAAGGTTGCCTCTCGCTGAGATTTCGCTTTCGGCGCTACGGCAACTTTCTCCGATCCAGTACCGCGACTTCCGCGCCAACGTGCAGCGGCTGATGGAAGCGGATGAGAATATCAGCCTGTTCGAATACACATTGCAGCACATGCTGCTCCGCCACCTCGAGAGTGCTTTCGACCGGAAAGCGGCGGCGAGGAAGTCGGTGCGATCACTCGCGGCGCTGCGACCGGCGTGCGTCGATCTGCTTTCCAGCCTGGCGCACGTTGGTCATTCAGACCCGGAACAGGCCGGTCATGCCTTTGAGGCCGGCATGCGCGAGCTTTTCCCGGAAAGCGCACCCGCGGCGAAGATGACTGAGCCATCGCTGGTAGCGATTGACGGCGCGTTGGACGAGCTGGCGGCGGCCGTGCCCAATTTGAAGCGTGGCGTTATGGTGGCCTGTATTGCTTGCGTGGTCGCCGACAGGCAAGTCACTGTTGCTGAGGCTGAGTTGCTACGGGCGGTGGCGGATTCACTCGGCTGCCCGGTGCCCCCGCTGCTGCCGCCAGCCTCGGGTTAACTGGTCGTGGGACGCGATTTCTGCATATCGGAGTACAACCACGCCGCCTGTTAGAATAGCCTCTTATGCCCTATCGCCCGCCGCGCCAGCGAAACCTATACGACCCGGAGAGCGAAAAGCCTTTCAAACTTAGTCGCACGCGGCTGGACCGCTTCATCGAGTGCCCGCACTGTTTTTACCTTGACCGCAGGCTGGGAGTGGACCGACCACCCGGTTTCCCCTTCAACCTCAATTCTGCAGTGGATACCCTGTTGAAGACCGAGTTCGATGTCTACCGCAAACAGAGAAAACCGCATCCTCATTACATGCGGGCTCACGGTATTGACGCGGTGCCTTTTCAGCATCCCGAGCTGGGCGATTGGCGCAACAATTTCAAAGGGGTGCAGCATCTGCATGAACCCACCAATCTTCTCATCCATGGCGCTGTGGATGACGTATGGCAGGCTGCGAACGGCGAGTTAATTGTTGTGGATTACAAAGCCACCAGCAAGAACAGTGCGGTTTCGCTGGATGCGGAGTGGCAGCGCGGCTACAAGCGTCAGCTTGAAATCTACCAGTGGCTGCTGCGCCGTAACGGATTCACAGTCTCCGACACGGGCTACTTCATCTATTGCAACGGCGACCGCCGCCGTAAGGAATTTGCCGAGCAGCTGCAGTTCGAGGTGAGCGTATTGCCGTACACGGGCAGCGATGCGTGGATTGAAGGGACCATTCTGGCCGCGCACCATTGCCTGCAATTGGAAAGCGCGCCGCCGTCCCGCCCGAACGGATGCGAATACTGCGCCTACCGCTCGGCGTGGTTGGCGGCCGGATAGCGGCCTCCGCGCACTGGCAAGTTCTTAGTCAAAAAGAAACTAGAGGATTGTTTCCGCGCCATCGGTAGCGTAGTTGCGGCGCGTCCGCGGGCCAGTCGTCATCGCTGTCCGCTTTGCGCTTCATGGCTGCGCACAGCAGATTCAAGTCTGCCTGCCCGTATTTGTACACGCGCATAATCATCATTGTGCTGGTGCGCCGCACTCCGGAGATGCGCTGAAACCGCTCGGTCACCAGTTCAGTGAGATGACTGTTGTCGCGGCACATCACATCCACTGCAGGTCGAATTCACTGGCTAATCGCGCGAGGAAACCTACTTCAGGGAATTCGCCAATCTGCTTGATGGCGGCGTCGATTAGTTCTGGCGGCTCGTTGGAAACGAACACGGAGGCGTACGCGTCGAAGCCGGCGCGGTGCGGGTTGACCCGCGCTCAGCGCGGCTGTGGGAAGCGGCTGACGCGCAGTGGGCGCAGGTCGATATCCGGCTGCTCACCCGCTAGCAGCTGGGTCACCAGCTGGCCGGTGATAGGGCCGTGAGTGATGCCGAGGGTGCCATGGCCGGTGGCGATAGTAAGGTTATCATGCTGCGGGCTGCGCCCGATGATGGGTAGGCTGTCGGGTGTGAGCGGGCGGAAGCCGCACCAGGGTTCCGCCGGCGAGCTTTCGTCGATTTCCACAAGGTAATCGCGCGCGCCCGCATAAATGCCGGCAACCCGGCGCGGGTTGATGGCGCTGTCGTAACCGACCAGTTCGAGCGCGCTGCTCAGACGCAACTGGTCTCCCATCGGCGTGGCAGCCAGTTTGTGCTCCTCCAAGGAAAGAGGCAGCTGCGGGCAGGCAGCGGACTTTTTCATGGTCAGGCTATAACCTTTTGCCGGTTGGATGGGCAGGCGCAGCCTGAGCGGGCGCGCCAGCAGCGGCGTGAATGCGCCCGCCGCGAGCACCACCTCTTCCGCCCGGTGGTTGCCGCGCCCGGTGCGCACGGCGGTGATGCGCGCGCCGGATGTTTCGAAACCGCGCACCTCGGTGCTGCTCTCGATGACCACCCCGAGGCGGCGCGCCGCCTGCGCCAACGCGTGCACAAAGCGGTCGGGGATCAAGCTGCCGTAATCCGGGTAGTGGATACTGCCGATGACGGATGGGAGCAAATGTGGTTCCGTGTGCTGCAGTTCAGCGCCCGCAAGCACGCGAGTTTCCACGCCGTAGCCGCGAAGCAACTCGGCCTCGTGCAGCCCGGCCTCGAAGTGAGTACGACTGTTGAAAACGTACAGACGCCCTCTGTACTGGTAATCGCAGTGCAGATTCTCAGTCGCGTGCAGCTGCGCATACAACCGCCGGCTGGCCTGACCCAGCGCAAGCAACACGGGGATAGTGCTCCGCATCCGGTTCTCGCTGCAGGCGGCACGGAAACGCCACAGCCAGCGCAGCAGCTCGGGGTCGAGCCGGGGCTTGATGTGGAAAGGACTGTGCGGGCGCAGCAGCCAGCGTAGACTTTGCGCGAGTACGCCCGGTGCAGCTAATGGGGTCACGTGGCTGTACGCGGTCAGGCCGGCGTTTCCGTGCGAACTTCCGGAGCAGATTTCTCCTTTCTCCAGCAGCGTCACTCTGCGGCCCGCCTTCGCGAGGAAATACGCGCTGCACACTCCAATCACCCCGCCACCGACGATGAGCACCTCGGGTTGTCTGGCAGTCATCTCATCCACTCAGACTGATGCACAGCGTGCCTCCTGTGATAAGTAGTGCGGCAAGTAACCGCAAACGCACGGCCGGTTCGCGAAACGGTATTGCGGCTAGCTGGGTTATCCCGGCGCGCGCACAGATTATGCGCTGAACAAGCTACGGGCGCTCGCCGCGCGCCAGACGCACATTGATTTCAGCGATAATCGGCGGCACATCCGAAATGCCGTCAACCACATAATGCGCGCCGGTCTGGGCCATGCGCGCGTAGGCGCGCTGTAATCGCGCCTGGTAAACGTCCGCGTCCAACGCTTCGATTTCGGCCTCAGTCAGGCCGATTTCATTCCCGGTCTTGGCCAGGCCAATGGCCCACATGCCGGCGTTCAGGCCCTCTTCAATGCCGGGCAGGGTGTCGTCCACTTTGACGCAGGCTTCCATCGGATAAACGCCCAGCATCTGTGCGTTCTGCAGGCACATCCAGGGCGCCGGTCTTCCCGCCGGCACCTCCGCGGCGCATACCGATGAATCCGGTTTGTAGCCGCGCCGGGCAGCCTCCTCGATGAGCACATCCATCATCTCGGTCATGTAGCCGGTTGTAGAGCCAATCTTCAAACCCATTCTGCGGAACTCGGTCATGGCCTCAACTGTGCCGGGTATCAGCTCGGCGTAATCGGCGAGGCAACCCAGTTGCAGTGGCACAAAGTCGGCGAACATGGTCTCCACGTCCTCCTCGTTGGGCGCGCGGCCGTGCTCCTCTTGCCAGCGCGCGGCGATTGCCTCCATCTTTGAGAGTTTGCGGATGTGCACCTTTTTGTGCGCCCCCATCGGCACGCGCGCCTCTTCAATGCTGATGGGCACGCCCTGGCGTTCGTAGACTTGCACGAACACCACGGCCGGCGCGTAGCAGCCGTAATCCAGCGTGGTGCCGGCCCAGTCCAGCATCACGGCTTTTAGCGGGCCGCGATAGCCGCGCTGAAAGTAGAATTCCATCGTCAGCCTCCTAATGGTTTGTGGATTTCGATGTGAAAGACAGGCCGCGCCAGTGACGCCGGCCTTCAGATTTCACTTTTTTCACGTTAATTCAATCTTCATATCGCTCAATACTTCTCTAATCGCGCCCAGCAGATCGCGCATGTCCACCGCGCACAGACGGCCGATACTGCCGATGCGAAAACAATCGGCATCACTGACCTTGCCTGGGTATATCACGTATCCGCGCTCATTCAGGCGGCGATATCCCAAACAAATGCGCTTTCCCGTGGTATGAAACATGGGCTGTTGACACGTCGATTGCAGTTTAGCAGACAATCTGCTGCGAGAATAGTTTAAACACTTGAACCTTGTGAAAAAACGATGACGTCGGCACGCTTGCCCAATAGCTCCGTCGCCAGGGGCACCATCCGTGGAGTGCGCCCACTCTGAGCAATCATCCGTGGCAGCATAAATCAGCGACAACTTATTAAGCAAACCTGATTTATAATGCGCTAGTTTTTTGGGAACCACTGCATGGAATCCCAACTTGTGCTCATCTCCCTGATTCTGTTCCTGGCAACGCTGACGCGCGCCACTTTTTGATTTCGATTCATCTGCACGACAACGACGGGGCAACTGACCTGCACCAGTGTCCCTTTTCCGGCACTGTGGATTGGGCGTTGGTGGCGGAATTGCTGGCGCAGTCAAGCTACGGTAAATGCGTGAGCCTTGAGGTGATGATTCATCATAGCGGCACGAGCGACGAGGCCACTTTTCTCGAGAAGGCGCATGCATGCGGCCTGCGCCTCGAGGAGTTGATTACGGCGGCTGCAGTGTCACAGGGTTCCGCTTGACGCTGAACATCGCCCATCGCGGCGCGTGCAGCCTTGCGCCGGAAAACACTCTCTCGGCCGCGCGGCGGGCGTTGGAATTGGGTGCGCACATGTGGGAATTGGACGTGGCCGTGAGCGCCGATGACGCGCTGTTCGTCTTTCACGATGTTTCGCTGGCGCGTACCAGCAACGCGCGGCAGATTTTCCCCGACCGTGCGCCGTGGATCTTCGCTAACTTTACACTGGCTGAGTTGGAAAAACTGGATTACGGCAGCTGGTATGTGGAGGCCGACCCTTTCAGGCAGATTGCTGCCGGGGCAGTGACTGCAGCGCAGGCAGCCCGTTACCGGGGCGAGGCGCTGCTGTCGCTGCGACGGGCGCTCGAATTCACGCGCGATAATGATTGGTGCGTCAACGTCGAAATCAAAGCGCTGCCTGCGCCCGTGCAGGATTTCCCGGTGGTGGGGGCGGTGGTATCGCTGATTGAAGAACTGCGGGCGGAGCGGCACGTGGTGGTGAGTTCCTTCAACTTCGCCGTCCTCCGTCAGGTTGTCGCCCGAAACGCTGCCATCGCGGTGGCGGCGCTGGCCGGTCACCCCGAGGACGTGCCCCTTCAAAATTTGCCTGATGATCTGCCTTTGCGCGGATACTTTCCGCGTCATTCCATGGTGACCGTGCAGCAGATCTGTGCGTTGCAGGCGCATGGCCACAGTGTGATGCCCTGGGTGGTGAATGACGCAGCAGAAATGAGCTGCCTGGTGGAGGCCGGCGTCAGCGGCATCTTCACCGACTTTCCGCAACGGCTGCAGCCGCTGCTGCCACCCGATCCAATAGCATCCACATAGCTTCAATTTGCGTTGCGCGACTGAGGATTCATACTGCTTTGGCCGCAGAATCAACCTTCGCTGCTGCTCAAAAAGCGCCCGTGTTGCGGCTCTGAGCAGCCGCCGGTGGCGTCGTGGCAGCGCACTACAACGCAATGGGTCCAGAACAAAAAGAACGCGAGGTTAAACTTGGAGCTTAATTATCTTAATAATTACAATTCAAGAACAGGGCAATATGCACGTGCAGCTGCTATATTTAAATGAGGCAGGTTCAACTTCAGTTGGCAATACACTCGGTATACTCGTTTACGGTTCCAGCCATAGCCCTGTTGATACTTCAAGTACGCGAACATTTTCTTGAAGCCCCAGCGCGGCTTGCGTTCAGTCAGGTTTCGCAATTGCGCCTGGATTTCGCTGTCATCAGGCTTCTTCGCTTGATAACCAAACCATGCCCAGTTGAGCCCCAGTAAGCGGCAAACTCGGCGTTCACTAGCGGCGTGTGCCTCGATGGCATGTTGGGCTAGCCTGCGCCGCTCTGCAGGCTTTACGACTTTTTTCCAACAATGTCTTTTAGGATCTCGTAATCCAGGCTCAGTTCAGCATACATCTGTTTCAATTTGCAGTTCTCCACCTCCAGTTGTTTCAGGCGTTTCAGGGCGGCTGCATCCATGCCGCCATATTTAGCTCTCCACTTGTAGGAACTGCTCTTGCTGAGCCCGTACTGACGCGACAGGTCCACCAATGGCACGCCGGCTTCCGCTTCCTTCAGGACTCTGACAATCTGGTGCTCTGCGATTCTTGATCTCTTTATGTGAAATTCTCTTGCGCACATTGTGCCAGAAAATTCCACTTATCCCTGTATGATTATAGGGGATGCTTACCTGACAGCCACACAGGTGTAGGAGTGTTTTGTTAGAGGTCCAGTCTTCCGATTCTGTGCTTGCGGAGAATGGTTTCCACCATATCCTCCGCGCTGCCGAAACCCAGATCCTTCGCTACTCCCTCGAGGCTAACCGCCAAGGTGTCGGTTTTCGTACTTTTGCTACCTTTAGGGCGACCGCGTTTCTTCGGCGCACCCGGCTTGGCTATGGCCTTCTTGGGAGTAGCGTGCACTTTCTTGACCCGTCCCGCTTTCTTTTTCGGTCGCCCAATTTTCCTCTTCGTAGCTGAGGCCTTGCCGCCCAAGAATTTTTCTAACTTAGCGAGGTTTTTTCCCCGTGGCGAAACTTTGCCAGCTTCCCAATTCAAAAGAGTGGTTACACTGACGTCAAGTGTAGAGGCCAGCGCCTTCTGGGTCAGACCAAGTTTTTTGCGGTGTTTTCTAATAGGCAGTGTCATAATGAACCTCGTCTCATCTACCCTTTTGCGTTTGTTATTGGCCGTTACTCGTAAAACTTCTTAATGAAAATGGCAAGTCAGATACAAAATAGGGGCAAAACCACCCGCATCAATTACAAGAAATGTCAAAATCGCTGCAAGGAACTCTAAAGTAATCCGAACAATGTAGCCTTAACACTGTATACCATTAAACCGCTCATCTAGCAACTGACGTTGGCTCAACGAACGGCACTAGTAAGTAATCTGAGCCGAACGATTCGGGGAGCAATGTATGATGACCGCGCTAGTGTTCACCGGCGTCACTTGCTGCAAGGACTTGTCTCACTCGTCGCTGCAACCGGACCACGTATTAAGGAGCATCGCCGAACTCCCCGATTTGCTTAACACGCGGTGACTTAGCTGCTCATAACATCCACTCCAATTGCGATTGACAAAGCAATAGTTCGTGCTCATAATTAGCGGTGTCCCTGCGTGATTGACGGGGTGATCGAGGGCGGTGAGGACGTGCTGGCCGAACCGTTCCGGCGTGACGCGCTAAAGGTTCCCGAGCGCATGCTGGAAAAATACTGGCAGCCCGCGTGAGCGCAGGCCGCTGATGCTGGAAAGTTCTTTTCTGAGGAGGTAGAGATGCAGACCATAGGAAATTCGCAACCGGACGCGCAGACAATCTGGCACCCTCTCACGCAGCACAAACCGCTGCGTGAAAACCCGCCCGCACACATTGTGGAGGCGGATGGCTGCTATCTCAAGGCGCGGGATGGCACAACTTATCTGGACGCGGTGGCCGGCATCTGGTGCGTGAACATCGGTCACGGCCGCAAGGAGGTGGCCGCGGTGGCGAGTGAGCAAATGGAGCGGTTGGCCTTCCTGACCCCGACCATGACGCATGATCCGGGCGTGAAACTCACCAGCAAGCTGCTCGATATGGTCGGCATGCAGGGGCGGGTGTATCTCTCAAACAGTGGCTCGGAGGCGAATGAAGCTGCCTTCAAGATTATCTGGCAATACCACGCGCAATCCGGTGAGCCCGGCGGCTACCAGCGTCACAAAATCATCTCGCGTTACCGCGCCTACCATGGCAACACGCTCGGCGCCTTGAGCGCGACCGGGCAGGCGGAGCGAAAGGTTGGGTACGGGGTGGGAGTTCCGGGGTTCGTGCACATCCCGCCGCCATATCCGTACCGCGCCGGGGATGGCCTGATCCCGGCCGAACACGGGTTGCAGTGCGCCCAGATACTGGAAGATACAATCGTCTACGAGGGGCCGCAAACGGTGGCTGCCTTCATCATGGAGCCGATAATCTCTGGTGGCGGCGTGTTGATTCCGCCGGATGAATACCTGCCTAAAGTGCGCGCGGTGTGCGACAAATACGGCGTGTTGCTCATTCTCGACGAGGTGGTCTCAGGCTTTGGGCGCACCGGCAAAATGTTTGCCTACCAGCACTGGAACGTGAAACCCGATATCTTCACCTTCGCGAAAGGGATCGCGAGCGGTTATGTGCCGCTGGGTGCCACCCTTGTTCGTCAGGAGATATTCGATGCATTTCTCAGTGAGCCCGGGGATCTGGCGCATTTTCGGCACATCAACACCTATGGCGCGCATCCGGTGGCGGCGGCGGTCGCGCTCAAGAACATTGAGATTCTGGAGAACGAAGAACTGGTCGAGAATTCCGAAAAGCAGGGCGCGTATTTGCTGCGCCAGCTGGATGAACTGACCGAACATCCCTGTGTGGGCGACGTGCGTGGGCGTGGGCTGCTGGCCGGGGTTGAGCTGGTGTCCGACAAGGGTTCGAAGGCGCCACTCGCCGGCGACAAGGTCGGCGCCGTGATTAATGGATGCAAGCAGCAGGGGGTGCTGCTGGGGCGAAATGGAAACACGGTGCCGGGCCTTTCGAATGTGGTAATAACCGCGCCGCCGCTGATCGCCGGCGAGGCCGAGATAGACAGAATCGTGAACGCGCTGAAAACCGCGCTGATTGACATTCTGTAACACCCACTGAAAGTGTGCCTGCAGTCATCGCCCGGTGTTGACACGGCAAAACGTGTGGGCGTCCGGCGCAGAGTAGTTGATGGGACGAGACCGTGAGAATCGGAGTGCCGCGAGAGATAAAGGAAATGGAGAACCGCGTCGGCCTGACTCCGGGCGGGGCCGCCGCGCTGCATACCCGTGGTCATGAGGTGCTGGTGGAAACCAACGCCGGCGCAGGCAGCGGCTTTGAGGATGAGGGCTACCGTCAGTCTGGCGCTCGCATCGTGGATGCGGCGGAGGAGGTCTGGGATGCAGACATGGTCTGCAAGGTGAAAGAACCGCTGCCGGAAGAATATCCCTTGTTCCGGCCCGATCTGATGCTGTTTACTTACCTGCACCTTGCCGCCGAGGGAGCGCTCTCCCGGGCACTGCTCGAAAGCAAAGTCACTGCCATCGCATACGAGACCGTGCAGCTGGATGACGGCGCGCTGCCGTTGTTGACGCCCATGTCCGAGGTGGCCGGGCGCATGGCGGTGCAGGTCGGCGTGCATTTTCTTGAAAAGACAAATGGCGGGCGCGGCGTGCTGCTGGGCAGCGTGCCGGGCGTGAAACCCGGAGTGGCGGTGATTATCGGTGGCGGCGTGGTCGGGCTAAATGCGGCCAAGATGGCGGTTGGTCTCGGCGCACGGGTGATTATGCTGGATATTAACGCGCAGCGCTTGCGCCAACTTGACGATATCTTCAACGGACGCGTGGAAACGGTGATGTCCAACCAGTTCAATATCGCTCGGGCAGCGGAGGCCGCAGACTTGCTCGTCGGGGCGGTGCTGCTTGCCGGAGCGCGTGCGCCGATGCTGGTGACCGAGGAGATGGTGAAGTCGATGAAGCCCGGCGCGGTGATAGTGGATGTGGCCATCGATCAGGGCGGTTGCGTGGAAACGATTGACCACGTCACTTATCATGGCGATCCGACCTATGTACGCCACGGTGTGGTGCACTACTCGGTGGGCAACATGCCAGGAGCCGTCCCGCACACTTCCACGCTGGCACTCACAAATGTCACCCTTCCGTACGCACTGCGCCTCACCGACGAGGGTTTTCGGGCGGCCTGCAAAGCGGACAGCGCGCTTGCGCAAGGCCTTAATACGCTCGGCGGACACGTCACCCATGCGGCTGTGGCACGGTCGCTGGGGTATGATTACGCGCCGGCCGAAGGATTGCTTTAACGCTCTGGGCTGATATTGTGATGATGGCAACGGAAGAACAGCTTCCCGCACAGGCGCAGGTGGTGGTTATCGGCGGCGGTATCGTCGGTTGCAGCGTGGCCTATCATCTCACCAAATTGGGGCTTAGCGATGTGCTGCTGCTGGAGCGAAAAAAACTTACCTGCGGCACCACCTGGCATGCTGCCGGCCTGGTCGGGCAGCTGCGCGCCACCCAGAATCTCACCCGCTTGGCGCAATACAGCGCGGAACTATTCAGTAATCTGGAAAATGAGACGGGCCGCGCTACCGGATTCAAGCAGTGTGGCTCACTCGCTGTTGCGAACAACGCGGAACGCTTCGAGGAGCTGAAGCGCGGTGCTTCCATGGCGAAGTGCTTCGGGGTGGAAGTGGAGATTGTCTCCGCTGCCGAGGCTGCGCGCATGTGGCCGCTGATGAACGCGCGCGACCTGGTCGGCGCGGTTTATCTGCCGCACGATGGGCAAACCGACCCGACCGACACCACGCTTGCGCTGGCGAAGGGCGCGCAAATGGGCGGCGCTACCGTCGTTGAGCAGGTCGCGGTGACTGGAATTCACCGCAAGAATGGGCGCGTGACCGGCGTGGCCACCAGCCGAGGAGATGTGCAGGCGGAGACCGTGATCAACTGTGCGGGCATGTGGGCGCAGCAGCTGGGCGCGCTCTGTGGCGTCAACGTTCCGCTGCACGCGGCCGAGCATTTTTACATCGTCACCGTGCCTATTGATGGGCTCCCGACTGATCTGCCGGTGCTGCGCGACCCCGACAGTTTTACTTATTTCAAGGGCGAGGCCGGCGCAATACTTGCCGGTTTCTTTGAGCCTAACGCCAAGCCGTGGGGGATGGACGGAATCCCGGAGGACTTCGAATTCGGCACGCTGCCGGAAGATTGGGACCACCTTGAGCCAGTGCTTGAAAAGATGATGCAGCGCGTGCCTGTTCTGGAAGAGACCAGGGTGCACACTTTGTTCAACGGGCCTGAAAGCTTCACCCCCGACGATAATTACCATCTGGGTGAGGCCCCGGAACTGAAAGGGTTCTTTGTGGCAGCCGGTTTCAATTCCATCGGGATTGTCTCTTCCGGTGGGGCCGGCAAGGTGCTGGCCGATTGGATTGTCAATGGCCACCCCCCCATGGATCTCTGGGATGTGGACATTCGCCGAAACATGTTCTTTCAGGGCAATCGCAACTATCTGCGTGCGCGCGTTACCGAAGGACTGGGGTTGCTCTACGAAATGCACTGGCCGTTCAAGCAATACCGCACCGGCCGGGGCGTGCGCAAGTCGCCCTTGCATACGCGCATGCAAGGGCAGGGCGCCTGTTTCGGCGAAGCTGCCGGCTGGGAACGCCCGAATTGGTTCGCGCCGGAGGAGGTGACTCCGGAGTACGAGTATTCATATGGCCGCCAGAACTGGTTCGAGTTCTCCGCTGGTGAGCACCGCGCGATACGTGAGAATGTGGGCCTCATCGACCAGACCTCGTTCGTGAAATTCCTACTGCAGGGCCGCGACGCCGTGCAAGTGCTCAACCGCGTCTGCGGCAACGATCTGGATGTGCCCGTGGGCAAAATCGTGTACACGCAGCTGCTCAATGAACGTGGCGGCATCGAGGGCGACGTGACCGTCACGCACCTTACTGGGGATGCTTATTTCATCGTGGACTCGGCCGCTGCGCAGACGCGTAATTACTATTGGATCCGGAGCCAGGTTCGCCCCGACGAGTGCGCGAACCTGACTGACGTCACTTCCGGCTATGCCGTGCTGGGGGTAATGGGGCCCAACTCGAGGGAATTCTTGCAGAGCCTGACCTCTGCGGATCTCTCCAATGCGGCCTTCCCCTTTGCCACGGCGCAGGAGATCGAGCTGGGCTACGCGCGCGTGCGCGCTGCGCGCATCACCTACGTCGGCGAGCTGGGCTGGGAACTGTACATCCCCACCGAGTTCGCCGCCGGGGTCTATGATGTTATCGAGCAGGCGGGCAAAGCGGTTGGGCTCGCGCACTGCGGCTATCACGCCGTGAACTCATTGCGCATCGAAAAAGGGTATCGGCACTGGGGCCACGACATCACCGATGAGGACACCCCCATTGAGGCCGGGCTGGGATTCGCGGTAAAATTCTCCAAAGAGGCACATTTTAACGGACGCGAGCGGCTCTTGTACCAGAAGGAATCGGGCGTGCCTAAACGTCTGGTGACATTCGCTCTGGAGGAGGCGAACAATCTGCTTTACCACAATGAGCCCATCTGCCGGGATGGCGAAATTGTGGGTTACATTACCTCCGGAATGTTCGGTCATACTATTGGCACTGCCATCGGATTGGGATATGTTAACCATGAAGATGGAGTCAGCGCTGATTTTGTCTCCGCAGGAAACTATGAACTGGAGGTGGCCGGGGAGCGCGTACCCGCGCGCGCCACGCTGCGACCTTTGTATGACCCGAATAACGAAAGGATAAAAAGCTGAAACTGGTGGACTCTATAGCTTCAGACCATACGCAACGCCTTGAAGATCTCCTCAAGCCAGACTAGGTGGAGCTGAGAAAACTGATTTCAAAAGAGAAGGGATTTTCTTGCGCAAGAAAGCCTGCGCAACGTGCCCGCCGCACTCGATGCGAGCACAGTTTCTCCGGAATGAACTGGGCACCCGTGAGAATGTGCCTTTTGTCAGGGAGAGAATAGCGGAAGATCTGAGAAATTTCCTGCAGAATTTCAGAGCCAGGATACTGGTCATACCCACTAATGAGGATATGATGATTTCACAGGAGACAGCCGGTCTATTGAAAGGCCTGCGCGGACAAGATTGACATCCGCCCTTCCCGGGAGAGAAAAGATTATCTATCAGCTTGGCGGGAACTTGTGGTGTGAGGAAGCCTTTGTGGGCGCACCACTGTTTTTGCGATTCCAAAATTAGATGCCGCTAATATTGGCTACAAGATAGCGCAGCGGTTCTAATAGCCGGCTTTCCCCCCGGAGTTATTTTCCGTGCAACCGTTCGGCGACCGCTTCCTAGGTGCGGCCGTGGTCGGTCTCATCGTCGTAGGCCAGGTTGCGGTCGCCGAAGCTGACGTGGTTCGCCGTAACCTCCGCGTTTGCCTGCTCGCACTCGGTCGCGGTGCGCACCTTGTCTTCGTTCGCTGCCGTCAATTCCACCAGCTCCTCTCGGTGCCCATCCTCGTGGACCAGCAGCGCGTTGTAGAAACTGATCCACTCGGCCTGAAGCGCCTCTGATTCCTGCGCGAAGCTGACCCAGTGCAGCATGGAGGTTTCGATACCCGTGCTAATCTGCGCCTGTTCCATGCGCGTGCAATCGGGCGCCTGATAGCTCCACGAGAAGCGCGTCACCCCGGCCATCGCTCCCGGTATGGCGCATGCCAGCAGGGAAGCAGCTGTCGCTACAGAGGGCTGAATCACACTGGCATTCTAGCACGACCCGGGTGAATCAGTGGGCTAGGCGATCGCGCAACACACCTCCGCGAGCCTGATGCGCCTGGCCAACGACAAGAAATATACTCGGGTCCACCTCCAGCACCAGCTGACGGAGCGCCTCCACTTCTGAGCGGCTGATGGTGCAGAAGAGCACCGATTTCTCTTGCCCGGAATATACGCCCTGCGCCTGCCATGTTGTCACCCCTCGGTGAAAGCGGTGCGCGATTGCGTCGCCGATCTCGCCGGGATGTCTGGTGACCACTGTGACCGTGCGCACTGTGCTCGGCCCTTCCAGCGTGAAATCGATAGCCAGCCCGCAGATGAACACGGCCAGTAGCCCGAACAGGGCCGATTCCCAGCCGAACACCCAGCCGGCCAGCAGAATTCCGCTGTCAGTCAGCAGCAGGATCTGGCTCATCGGCCAGCCAGTGAAGCGCTGCAGAATGCGCGCGTACACGCCGGTGCCGCCAGTGCTGCCCCGTCCACGGAAAATCAATCCAACGCCGACTCCACTGGTCAGGCCACCGTAGAGCACATTTAGCATCGGGTTCTCCGATAGCGGCGCGAGATGCGGGGCTGAAAGATCAATGGCGGCCGAAATAAGCAGCGCCACCCAACCGGTGCGGATCAGAAAGCGCCAGCGACCGAGATATCTGAATCCGAAGAACAGCCCCGGCAGGCGCATCAGCAGCAGCCCCACGCCGAGCGGCAGGCCGAAATAATGGCGCGCAACGAGCCCGAAAGCCAGAAAACTTCCGTCCGGGATGTGCATTGGTGCCAGGAACATATTTGTGGACACGGCAATACACAGTGCCCCGGCTGTGAGCAGTACGAAATCGCGCAGCCGCTGCAGCCATGTCGTCGTCGCTATTCTGCGCCACATGGTGCTGAAATCACGTTTCTTTTTGGTCATCAGAACCCTCTCGATTTACGATGTTAACGGCCAATTCATTACAAAGCGCGGCAGTATACCGCTGTATCATGGTTCCGTCCAGACTTAATTGCGCACGCGACCAACCTTAGCTACGCTGACATGACCGATGCCATTCTCAACGCCGCCAATCTTTTCCACACTTTCCTCGAAGGGGCCAACCTGTGCGAGGCCGACCTGCAGGTCGGCCAGAAGGCCACCGCCTTGAAATATGGGATAATTTGCCGATGACCCAGACCACAGCGCAGGTCCTCGCGGACGAATTACACTCCGCTGGCGTCCGCTCCGTTTTCGGCCATCCGGGTGGCGAAGTCGTCGATCTGATTCATGCGTTTGAATCGGCCGGTATCCAGTTTGTGCTCATGGGACACGAGTCAGCGGCAGCCCTCGCAGCCGGAACCGTGGGGCAGGTTACTGGCTCTCCTGGAGTTTGCCTAGCTACGTTGGGGCCAGGCGCGTGTAATCTAGTGCTTGGTGTCGGTGACGCGTTACTCGACCGGCACCCGGTGCTGGCTCTATCGGCCCGCACGGCGACATCGCTCGCAGGTTGGCACAGCCATCAGAACCTGGAACTCAATACGATGTTTGCGCCGATTACCAAAGCTTCTGTTTCCTTACATGGCATAGGCACGCGGGAGACGCTCCGACGCGCGATCGATATTGCGCTGACGCCGCCCCGCGGCCCTGTCTACCTGAGCCTGCCGGGGGATGTGGCCACGCAGCCTGATGAAGATCGCGCTGGGGCCGGTCTCTCGATCGAGCCATCTCCGCCGACTGACCAGCATACGCTTGAAAAAATCCAGACGGCCCTTAATCGAGCAAAGCGGCCTGCGGCAGTGGTCGGAATTGCGCTCGACCAGCGGAAGGATGCACCCGGCGTGCGCAGTTTCCTGGCGCATACGGGCATCCCTTACGCCGATACGCCGAAGACGAAGGGGTTGGCAGACCCCACTGCGGATGCCTTTCTGGGAACGTGCCTCTCCGCCTCCGGTGATGCTTTGATCGCTGAGTTTCTACGCCAGTGCGATTTTATCCTTGGCCTTGGCTTCGATCCGGTCGAATCGGTACACGATTGGCATCTCGCGCAAAACTACTACGCTGTGACAAATGCACCTACGGACTTTGAAACCTATCGCCCGCATGTGCAAGTTGTCGGTGATGTCAGCGCTGTACTATCACAACTGACGCGGGACTACAACGGAAAGCCTGCGTGGCAGGCATCTGATGGGACACGGGTGCGCGCGAGCGTGCAGGCAGCCATCACTCCCGCGGTCTCGGCCACGAACGCCGGTCTGGCCCCATACCACGTCGCCCGTGTCATGCGCGACATTCTGCCACCCGAAACCCGCCTGTCAGTGGATACCGGCTCCCACAAGTTGCTGTTTGCACAGGCGTGGCAGACAGGTGAGCCACTGACGTATTTCAATTCTAACGGCCTGTCCTCCATGGGACTGGCCGTCCCTGGCGCGATCGCACTGGCATTGCTGGACCCGGCGCGACCAACCGTCGGGGTCGCCGGGGACGGTGGTTTTGGAATGATGGTGCAGGAGTTAGAAACCGCAAACCGCCTGGGCCTGGCGCCGTTATTCGTCGTTTATTGTGATCAGGCCTTGAGCCTTATCCGCATCCCGCAGCAGCTGCGTGGATACGAACCAAGCGGCGTGGATTTCGCTGAGGTGGATTGGGCGACCGTCGCTGCAGGGTTCGGCGTCCGAGGCCTGTGGGCGCGCACGCCGGACGAGCTGGCCCACGCGTTGACGGCGTGGCGGGAAGAGCCGCAGGCCACCGTGCTAGCGGTGAAAGTTGACGAGGCATTGTATTGCGGAAACAGCTATTAGGCTGTGGCACAGCAATGCAGGTCTTGCATCCGTACCTCTTTATTGAGCATAGAGTTGTCTAACGCGCGGTAAAGTTGCCGGTCGCCGGAGGCAGATAGCCATTCGGCCGCACATCCAACATACGACTTCGAGGTGAAATCATGAAACGTCGTCCGAGAAGAACGAGAGGTGGCGCGGCGCCTATACCACACCGCGGCGTCTTAAAGATCGAAGTGCTACCCTATGCACCGCTGGATGACGCTGCCGTCGATGCCATCCATGCCAGCGCATTGGAAATTCTCGCTACGACCGGTATCGAGATGTGGAATGCTGAAGCACGTTCCATTATCAAGGAATGCGGGGGGCGCGTCAATGAGGCGACGCAACGCGTCTGGCTCGATCCTGGCCTGGTTCAACAGCAAATCAGCGCCGCACCCGAAACCATCGCCATGAAGGCGCGCGATCCCAACAAGAACCTGACCGTTGGCGGCCAGAACATTGTCTTTGGCGCTGTTGGGGGGTCACCCTTCGTCAGCGACCTCGATAAAGGTCGCCGCTACGGAACACTCGACGATCTCAGGCGATTGAACAAGTTGATCCACGTTAGCGATGTACTAGCCCTTGGTGGCGGCCATCTAATCGAACCCGTCGATATTCCCGTTTTCTATCGCCACCTTGAAACCACCTATTGCGACATCACACTAACCGATAAGGTGCCGCGGGCGACTGCACTTGGCGGCACCGTAGCACGCGACATCGTAACAATGATGGCGCTGGCATCTGCCCCGGCCGGGGCCACAACCGACGAGGCTATCGCTGCGCTTGTCCTCACACCCGTCGTCATGGCCGTGATTAGCGTCAACAGCCCGTTGCGCTACGATGGCCCCATGCTCGAAGGGCTGATCGAATTGGCGAACCATGGCCAAGTACCGATCATCACCCCGTTTATCATGATTGGCGCGATGAGTCCCATTACCCTGCCAGCTGCTATTACCCAGCAGCATGCCGAGGTATTGGCGGGTATCGTTCTTGCCCAATGTGTCAACCCCGGCTGCCCGGTGATCTACGGTGGTTTCATCACGCCACTCGACATGCAATCCGGAGCAGTGCCATTTGGCACACCAGAGGCAACGTGGACGTTAGCGGCCGGGGCCCAAATGGCGCGCCATGTT
>PVBE012572870.1_pt1 | contig 22180 bp, 13 predicted proteins | sample 1631181 | NCBI WGS metagenome assembly PVBE01 (sample SAMN08397723, study PRJNA350692) | Marine metagenome, whole genome shotgun sequencing project. | isolation source: water | place: Pacific Ocean | collected 2012-04 | reverse complement strand
TGCCCCGGATTCAGATCCAAACTCCGCTTGAACCGGACCACCGCCTCGGCCACCTCCCCCCGATGGGCCAGGACAGAGGCGTTTACCAGCCAGGCGTTTGCATTTTTCCGGTTCAGCACAAGAGCGCGCTCCGCCAAATCGAAAGCACCTTCCATTTCACCCCAGTCGAGCATCATGATTGCGTATGTCCCGAGAATTTCATCATCCCGGGGGGCCAGCCGAAGAGTCTCCTCGAAATGCTCCCGGGCTTTTTCGGGAACCTCCTGGAAACTGTATATAAGAGCGGCAAGCCGGTGGGCACCGACATAATTCGGATCGCGGCCAAGAATCGCCTGGCACTCAAAAAGGGCGTTGCTCAATTCATCCTCCTGGAAGAAAAGCAGGGCCCGACGTTCCCGGAGCACCAGGTTGTTCGGAAGAAGTTCGAGAGCCTTTTCGATGCACGCCCGTGCTTCGGCAAACAGCCCCAGGGTTTCATAGAGACCCGACAACATCTCGAGGATTCCCGGCTTGGGAATCCGGTCGAGCTCCCCCTTGAGTTTGCGGATGGCCCGGGGATAATCCTTCTGGAAAAAATAGACCAGGCTTTGGAGAACATGGGCGGAAGAATAATCGGGACGGAGAAGAATCGCACGTTCGGCATAGAGAAGGCTCAGCGAAATCTCCCCCAGGAACAGATGCGCAGAGGCACGGCCGAAACAGGCATCCGCATTAACGGGGTTGACCCCCATGACATGGGTAAAATGAATCACCGCATCATGGTACCGGCCTTCTGTCAAATCGATAAATCCGCGTGCCAGGAATCTTTCATCCATCCGGGGGGATGAAATGCTCGAGTAGGACATCGCATTCTCAAAGTCGGCACGGGAACCCTTCCAGAGAGCTTCCAATGCCTCTATGGGGGGCATTTCGCTCAACACCACCTTTTGCTGGATCAGGGATAGCAGGAGGCGAAACTGCGCCCGGAAACCGTGCAGGAACTGTAGTTTCCCGCGTTCATACCAGGCAGCACTGTGACTCGGGGAAAGCTCCAGAACGCGGGAAAGGCCCTCCTTCGCCCAGGCAACCTGGTCAAGATGGAGATGGCATTTTGCCCGGAAAAAATGTGCCTCCGCAAAATCCGGCGCACGGTCGATCGCCCGGGTAAAATCTTCGATTGCGTTCTGATACCGTTCAACCAGCTTTTCCGGTTCAAAGCCAGGCAGATGCATGTAAATGCCGGCATCATGGAATTTCCGGAAACCGGATTCAAAGTGGGGCCGCGCCGCAGCCATTTTCTTTTCACGTTCCGCTTCAAACCGCGTCCGCCCACGGGATTCCGCCTCCAACCTTTCCTTTTTCAGGGCGGATTCAAGTCTCTTCAGACACAAGGCCACCCCCTGAATGGCGGGGCGGTATCCCTCTTCCATTGATAAAATCCCACGGTACCGTTGCAATGCAAGATCCCACTCCCCCCGCTTTCGATCCTGGTCCGCCCGGAGAGTCATCGCCCGGAGACAGATCCGGATCGCCTCGGAGACTTTTTTCCTGTCCGGGTCCAGGGTGAGAATTTCCCGGTACTCCCGGATCGCCGATTCCCAATCCCCTTTTTCCTGGAGCGTTTGCGCCTGCTGGATGCGCTCCCGGATTTGCCGGTTCTGCCACCAGTTCAGGAGGAAGAACGTGATTCCAACCGCGATCAGGGAGGCCGCGGTGATGGTGAAAATCCGGCTGCGGTGCTTTTTCCATTTCTTGGCCACACGGCGCGCCCGGGTGGACCGTTTCGCCAGGATTGGATCCCCCGCAAGATAACGGCGAAGATCCATGGCCAGGTCTTCTGCAGAAAAGTAACGGAATTCCGGATCCTTCTCGATGGCCTTCATGACGATCGCTTCGAGATCTGGATCAATCGTGTCATTCACCGTTCGAAGGGGATCCGGTTCATCATGAAGAATCTTCTGGTAAAGGTCGACCGTTGTTGCCGCAGCAAAAGGATGCCTTTCCGCCAGAATTTCGTACAGGATCACCCCGAGGGAGTAGACATCGCTCCTCGGATCGATTTTCTTCACATTTCCGAGAACCTGTTCCGGCGGCATATAATAGGGCGTGCCCAATGCCGTTCCTTCCTTGGTCATGTCAAGCTGGGTATCGGCGGCTTTTGCCAGCCCGAAATCGGTGATGATGGGGGAACCCCGCCCGTCAACGAGGATATTGGAGGGTTTGAGATCCCGGTGAATGACCCCATTTGCATGGGCATAGTGAACGGCACGGGAAATGGTCTCCATCAGGCGGAGGGATTGCTTGCGTCCCAGCTTCTTCCGGTTGATGTAATCGAGAAGTTCCACGCCCTCGATATAATCCATGCAAAGATAATGGAGCCCCCCCGCCTGGCCAACTTCATGGATGGTGACCACGTTGGGGTGGTGTAATTTCGCCGCAATGGACCCTTCCCGGTGGAGGCGTTTGATGTAATCCGAATCCGCATCACCCTCTTTCAGCACTTTTAGAGCAACCGTCCGGTCAAGGGTGGAGTCGAATGCCTTGAAGACGATTCCCATCGACCCACGTGCGATTTCGCCCAGGATTTGAAACTTGTCGAGCTGGGTCAGGGGAAGTTTGAACTGGATCGTGGTATTCCCCGTGTGCGCCCTCTCCTGGTCGGATGGTTCCGAGCGGGATTCCGCCGCTTCCAGGGGGCCGGCACATTCGGGGCAAATCTGCTTCTCCAGCGAAATCCGGGTGGAAAGAAGATCGTACCGGTCGCAATCCGAACACCGGGCCAGCTGTTTCCCCTGGGCCGCGAGGATTTCTTTCAACTGGGGCAGGGAGAGATACTCCTTTCGAAGCATGACCTCCCCGAGGAGGGGTTGGACTTTGGATGCACTCCGAATCTGTTCCCGGATACATTCCCCGAGTTGCTGGATCGTGATGAATCCCTGGTCGAGTGCGATCTGGCCAAAGAGCCCTGACTCCGAAAAGGTCCCCTGCCGCTTTTCCTGCTCCTGAAGCAGTCTGTCCCGCTGGCGGGGAGTCAGGAATCCCTTTTCGCAGAAGAGTTCCCCGAGTGGGCGGGGATCGAGTTGGGTTTCTTGAACCTGTGTACAGATCTCGAGTTGTTCCGGGGTAACCAACCCCAACTCTACTGCAATCATGCCCAATAGAAGGTTATCTCTATCCATAAATTTCTGTCGAAATTTCTCGACAGCCCGAGTGTCGACCGCAAAATACATGTAGAGCGAACTCGACAATCCTCGAAACTCGCGAGAGTCTAACAAAAGCCCCCTCTAAGTTCAATTTATAATGGTTTAGAGCCCGTTTCCAGACCCCCCCAATAAAAGTGTTTTGGCACGGGGTTTGCTTAACCGCCAAAGTCTAGCGGGCACCAAAGTTCTATTTATCCCCACACTTTGGGAGGTGTTTGATGCGAATGGCGGGAAAATCTCTGGCAGTCTTCTCTTTGGTGGTTATTGCCGCGTGCGGCGGGTCGACAAATACCGGACCTGCACTAAGCGCACCCTATCAGAACAACTTTGATTCAGCCACACCCTTGGATGGATGGCTCTTCTACAATCCGGACGACCCGAACACGCCTCCGTCCGCAACCATCGCCACTCTCTGGGCAGCGGATGGCGACCCGGCAAGCATGGCCGGAAACGCCTATTACAGTGGTGCAACAAGCCTGAACTATAACAATGGCACCGATTATGCCGGCAACACCGTCGGAGTGGCCATTTCCCCGAAAGTGGACATTGGAACAGTCACCACCCCGATTCTTTTCTTCCGCTGCAATTATGAAACAGAAACGGAAGGAACCTCCTACGACCAGCGTCATATAAAGGTTGGATACCTCGATTCAAACAACAATCCGAACTACTACATCGAGGAACAGCTTTCCACGAACCCCGGATCCAATGGCGCCGGCGATTGCTCTGCGATGGGCACATGGCACTACCACGTGGTCGCAATGGACCCCAGCTGGGGAGAAATCCACGTCGCTTTCGCTTTTGACTCCCTGGACAGCTATTCCAACAACTTCCCCGGTTGGTTCATTGATGATTTCGCGATTGCGGACGCCAGTGACCTCGCCAATCTGATCGCAGGAACCTCGATCGGCGGCGGAACGACCGGTGGAACGACCGGCGGAACGACCGGCGGAACGACCGGCGGAACGACCGGCGGAACGACCGGCGGAACAACCGGCGGAACGACTGGCGGAACAACGACAGGAACAGGAACCACGCTCCTGAACGCCAACTTTAACAGCAGTGGCTCCACCACCGGGTGGACCATCTCTGGAACAAACGGCGTAGAATGGGCTGCAGATGGAACCCCCAGCACTTTCCCCGGAGGAATCGGTTCCAACGCTTCCGACAGCCTCAACTACAACAATAGCACTGACTATGATAGTGGCGCCCAAAACTCGGGCTCCGCAATCACTCCGGTCATCGATCTGAGCGATTACATCTCCGGAGAACTCACCTTCGCGTGCAACTACGACGTGGAGCCGGGTGCGGAAAGCACCACCTACGACTGGGACAAGCGGTATCTCCGGATTACCCAGGTCTCCACCGGTTCGCTCGTCATGGATGAATCCATGGGAACCGACGCCGGAAACCTGGTTGGTGCCTGTGACCAGGCCGGAACCTTCCATACCCATACCATCACCCTGGACCCGAACTGGGATGAAATCCAGATCGAGTGGTTCTTCGATTCCATCGACGACTACGAAAACACTTTCTCGGGTTGGGCGATTGACGATGTCCTCGTAACGGCAACCAGTTCCACGGGAGGAACGACCGGCGGAACAACCGGCGGAACGACCGGCGGAACGACCGGCGGAACAACCGGCGGAACGACCGGTGGAACGACCACCCAGCCGACCCTGTTCACCGTTTATGAAACCGAGTTCGATGACAACACCCAGACCGCTGGTTGGCTCTTCGAAGATGCCAACGGAAACAGCACTGCCCTCGCAGCCGGAACAGCGGATGTGACATGGGCGGCAGATGACACACCGAATACGCTTCCTGGCGGCGCGTACGTTACGGCCCCAAGCAGCTTGAATTACAATGATGGCGTAGATTATGAAAACGGCCAGGGTAATTCCGGCACCGCAATTTCCCCGGAACTGTCCCTGGACGGATTCCTCGGAGCAACACTGACCTTCGCCTGCAACTACGAGGTGGAAGCTGGAGCCTCCGACGCGGACTTTGCCTACGGGGACCACCGGTACCTGCGGGTCTTCTCCCTGGGAACGACCACGCCGGTCCTTGAAGCCAAGCTTGGAACCACCAATGCTTCACCCGAGGTTGGAAACTGCGCGGAAATGGGAACCTGGCACACACACACGGTCATCCTGGATCCCACCTGGTCCACGATCACCGTTCAACTCACCTTTGATTCGGTAGATAACTACGACAACACCTACGGAGGATGGGCCATCGACAGCCTGAGCGTAGTTGCCGAAACCGGGGAAGCCGGTTCGGGCACCGTCAAAGGGGATATCAACACTGCAGGCGGAAGCGGCAGTGGAAGTGATGGCGGAAGCTGTGGGGGCTCGATTGCTTCCCGGGCTTCTTTCCCGGTTGTCTTTCCCGTGTTCCTGTTCGGGATGATCCTCCTGATCGTCTCGATCCGGACCCGGAGAATGGGATTCTAGAGGATTCAATTTAGAACTTGACGCGGTGCGTCATCCCCTCTATACTCCCGCCACCTATGGCGCACTGCGTTAAAATTGGGAGTGCATGGCAATGCAACGACGAGTAGTACCGTTGGTCATCGGCGGATTCGTGGGGACCGCCATTCTTGTCTGGGCTCTGTCTCAACGGGACAGAGCCCAGAGCTCTCTTCTTCCGGATAAACCTGTTCCGGTAAAAGGAGACACGCAGCCCTTGGTAAACAAGGAGGCCCTGCAGGCCCTGGCAGGGAAACTGCCGGGAACGAAAAAGACCCGTCTTCGGGAGGAAATCCGGGGCCTTCTGCAGGAAGCGGCCCAGGCCTACCGGGAACGAAAGGCGAAGGAAGTCCAGGAACTGCTGACCCGGATCACCGATCACGGCTCCGTCATCCAGCGGATCCTCGCAGAACGGATTCTGGAAACCGGTGACCGGGACGAGCAGTTGATCGGAACCGTTGCGCTGGAGAAAGTCTCTACAAAGGAAGTAGCCCCCTTCGCCCTCGCCCTGGTTCAGTCGTCTCTTCCCGATGAAGTAAAGAGCATCGCCGTTAAGCTGTTGACACGGTACGAGGTGGCCTCCGCTGCCGGTCCCGTGGAAAACCTCCTTTTCGGCCGGAAAATTTCCACCGGCTTACAGAAACAGGGTGTCCTTTATTTCGCCCGGATAGAGAAGGAGCCGACCCTGGCACGGGCGGCCGTTGAACCTTCCCTCGAAAAGGCCATCCGTGCACTCGCCGCACGCAGCCTTGCGAACCTGGGAACGGAGGAAGCGGCCCGCCTTCTTCTCGAGGCCTGGAAAAACACCTTTATCCCGAATACCCGGCAGGCTCAAAACAACAGCTACCTACTCAAGGCGCTGGCCTCCATGGAAAGCGAAATTCTGCGCACGGTCGTTCTCGCATACCTTGAAACGGAAACCGACCTATCCCGGAAAAATTTCATCTTTGCCATGATTTCCGGCGCCGACCGGAACTTCGCACTGGAGACCCTCCGGAACGCGCTCGACAAGGAAACCGCCCCACAGGTGCGGACCCAGGTGATTGCCGCGTTGGGAGCTCTTGGAGGAGAAGAAGTACAAAAGATCCTCCTTGGCCTCCTCGAGACCGGGAATCCGGACGAGGTTCTGGCCAGTCTCAATGCCCTTTTGATCCAATCAAAAATGGAAGTCCCCTTCGATGACCTCGTCGGCCTCTTTGAAAACGAAACCGACCCGGTTCACCGGACGGTCCTGGGAAGCCTCCTGTCCAAGTACGGAGACGCCCTTTCCGGGAAACCGGAATTGGCAAAGCACCTGCTCCAGGAGGCAACCGCCGGAATGGACTCTTCCGATCCGGCTGTCCGGGGCCTCTCCATCAACCTATGCGCGGCTCTCGCAAAGTACTCTGCGGATCCCGCGGGAAACCTGATCGGAATTTATTCCGACCTGACCGTAAAAGAACAGGCAGCCCATCCCGTTCTCTTCCAGGAAATCACCAAGATGACCGGGGATGTCCGTGCAAAAGAGATCGTCGTTGAAACCCTGAAAAAGGACAGCTCGGCGGTCACCATTCGCTGGCAGGCTGCGAATGCACTTTTCAACACCGGAGACACCGAACCGGTCTACCAGGCCATCGCTTCGGAGAAATCCCCCGAAATGATGGATGCCTTTGTCGGCATCGCCCTTGCCAACGGTGGGGACGAAGCCACGAAAGAATTGAGCAAGATCGCCGGGGGAATGAAAGACTCCCTCGCCCGGAATGTATTGTTGGAACGTCTGAAGGTCTGGACCACCAAGGACGAGTTCCAGTTGAACTAGTTTTCTGTTTCCTTGGAAACATACAGGAATTTTTTTATTTCTAGGAGGAGTGGCACCGTGATACGCAAATTGGGGATTGTACTGATCGGTGTGGTGGCCCTCTCGGGTTTCGCCACAGGTAACGCAACTCAAACCGTTACCACCGATCCGGACGCTTTCATGTCCGACACCGAATGGTCTCTTATTGGAACTTCCGTCGGGTTCGCAGGACCCACCGGGGATGTCGGCGTTTTCGCCAGCACAACCGCGGCGGGCGTCTCTATTCTGCCCGGCAGTCTTAACCAGGCCCTCGACGGGACCGTCAACGTGAAGTTCGACGCGCCCGGCGGGAGCAACTTCGTCCTCTGGACAAGCACCGTCGTCGGTGTCTCCTTCTCCTACGCCACCGGATTCTCCGTCTTCGGTTTCGGCGAAGGCGAAATGGACTGCTACAACTGGCTCGACTACGCCATGACAAAGGAAGTGGACGGCGTTCTCCAGGTCATCCTGAGCGGAACCGAATCCACCCATGCCAACAGTGATGACGATGACAATTCCGATTCGCAGCCCCTCACGCAGTTTTACACGGGCCTCGTGAACTACGGAACAACCACAAGCATGGAAACCTGGGTCAATTCCGAGTCCTACATCGATGCATCCCCGCTCTCCACGGGCGTGGCGAACGGCCAGATCATCGGCCTGAACATCGGAATCGAGATCTCCAGCAACCCGAATGGCACTCTTCCCCCGAGTTCCGGGACCAACGTCACGATCTTCGAATCTTCCTTCGATGATCCGGCCACCCTCGGAAGCTGGACCCTTGGTGGTGGAAATGTTGTCTGGAATGCCGATGACACACCCACAACCTTCCCGGGCGGAGCCTATGTCAGCGGCCCGAACAGCCTGAATTTCAACAACGGCGTCAATTACGACGACAACGGGGTTGCCAGCGCGGCCGCATCCCTTTCCCCGGTATTCGACCTGACCGATTACACCAATACGACCATGACTTTCCAGTGCAACTATGATTCGGAAGACGAACAGGCCTACGATATCCGTCGCGTCCGCATCATCGGCACCGGAGGAGCGGCGCCCCTGGTAGATGAACAGCTCGGAACCGCGAATGCCTCCAGCCTCCTCGGCGCATGCGCCACGGCTGGCACCTGGCACACACACACACTGACGCTCGACCCCAACTGGGGGGCGATCACCGCGGAATTCCATTTCGACAGCGTCGACGGAATGTACAACGACACATCCGGCTGGGCCATTGATGACCTGAAGGTCACCGGAGTCGACCCGAACGCCAACAACCCTGGAAACGGGACCGGAAACGGAAACGGCACGGGAACCGGAACAGGCACCGGAACCGGAACAGGCACCGGAAACGGGACCGGAAACGGGACCGGCACCGGAAGCGCGGTGGTTTCGGTCAACCTCTACGAGCAGAACTTCGACACCACGCCCGTCTCCGACTGGACGCTTGGTGGAACTGCCGACCTGAAATGGGATGCCGATGGCTCACCTGCCACAGTTGTCAATGCACCGGCATTCGTCAGCGGCCCGAACAGCCTGAACTACAACAACGGAACCAACTACGACAACAGCCAGGCGAACGCGGCCGACGCGATTTCCCCGGAAATCACCCTGACCGACGCTCTCGGCGCCATCCTCACCTTCCAGTGCAACTACCATGTGGAAGCGGATGCGACAAGCGCGACATTCCAGTACGGCGACTGGAGAACGATCCGGATCAAATCCGTCGGAGCCCAGACCCCGGTTCTGGAAGAGAAGTTCGGAACTACGGATGCGTCCGCTCTGATCGGCGACTGCGATGAAATGGGAACCTGGCACACCCACACCATCCAGCTCGATCCGACTTGGGGCGTCATCACGATCGAATTCAACTTCGATTCCGGTGACAATTATGAGAATGACCAGGCTGGCTGGTTCATTGATGACCTTGTCGTCACCGCCGACGTCTCCTCGGATGGCAAAGGCACCGTTGCCGCGTCCACCGAAGAGAGCTCCGGTGGTTCCGGCGGGGACAGCTCCAGCTGCGGTGGCTCGATCGTGGGCGGCAACTTCCCCACATCGATGCTTCTGCTCGGCCTGATGGTCCTCGGATTCGGTCTTTTCAAGATTCGTAGGATCTAAGAAGAAAAGCGATTACCATTAGCGCAGTGTGTGCAGCCCTAGACACCCGCCACCTTGCACACACTGCGCTTTCTTTATGGAAGGCACCCGGGCCGCCCTTTTGCTTGCGAAGAGAGGGCGGATTTCTATAATGTCCTGACCTTCATTCGGATAAATTCGCCATGAATATCATTGTCTGTCTAAAACGCGTTCCAGACACCACAGCGAAATTGAAACCGGGCCCGGATGGCACCGCCATCGATCCGCAAGGGGTGGAGTACATTATCAACCCCTACGATGAGTTCGCGATCGAGGAAGCACTCCAGATCAGGGACAAACAGGGCGGGGAGGTGATCGGCGTCACCCTCGATCCGGACGGGAATGAATCGATTCTCCGAAAAGCCCTCGCCATGGGAATCGACCGTGGGATCCTGATCCAGGGAGGAAACCCCTTTGATGTGGCCGGCACGGCAGAAATCCTGGCCGGCGTCCTGAAAGAACTTAACGGGGATCTCATCCTTTTTGGAAAACAGGCGATCGACAGTGATGCGGGCGCGGTTCCTGCCATGATCGCACACCGCCTTGGCCTGCCCCGGGCGTCTGTCGTCACAAAAATTGAACTCGGAGAGGGAAAACTGACCTGCCACCGCCAGATCGAAGGCGGGGAAGAAATCATGGAGCTTTCCATGCCCTGTATTCTCTCCGCACAGAAAGGCATGAACGAACCCCGTTACCCCTCCCTGAAGGGAATCATGGCCGCCAAGAAAAAGCCGGTGGAAAAGCGGGAAGCCCCCGAGGTACAGCCCCACCTGGAAGTGGTCAAGATGACTCCCCCACCCGAACGCCCCCCCGGGCGGATTGTTGGAGAAGGGGTGGATGCGGTTCCAGAATTGATTCGAGTTCTCCAGGAAGAGGCAAAGGTGATCTGATGGGAAATAATATCCTGGTCTTTGTCGAAATCCGCGGCGGAAAGATCAAAAAATCGAGTCTCGAGTCGGTCTCCGAAGGGCACCGCCTTGCCAAAACTCTTGGCGGAGAGGCGCACGCGCTCGTAATTGGAGAGTCCCTCTCCGATGCCGTTGTCAAAATCGGGAAATACGGGGCCCGGAAGGTATATACGGTGGAGGATGCCTCCCTGGCACAGTACTCCCCCGAGGTGTATGCCCAGGCCATCCATGAAGCGGCAGGGAAGTCGGAGGCCGGAACCATCCTGGCTGCCTCCACCGCAATGGGCAAAGATCTTGCCCCGACCGTGGCCGCGATGTTCGATACTGGAATTGCCTGTGACTGCACGGCCCTGGCAGTGGAAGACGGAAAAATTCTTGCCACGCGTCCCGTCTACGCCGGACGGCAGTTCATCACCGTGCGTCTGACCGGATCACCGGCGGTTCTTTCCCTGCGACCCAACCTCTTCCCCGCGGAAGAAGTGGGCGGAGAGGCCGTTTCCGAGCCCCTTTCCTTCGATCAACAACCCCTTTCCGTGGTGAAAGAAGTCGTTTCCACAACCGAAGTAAAGAAAGAGCTGACCGAAGCTTCGATCATCGTTTCCGGTGGAAGAGGCCTCAAGGGACCGGAACATTTTGAACTCCTCGATCAACTGGCGGACGTCCTGGGGGCCGCAGTCGGCGCCTCCCGGGCCGTGGTTGATCTGGGTTGGAGGCCCCATTCCGAACAGGTCGGCCAGACGGGAAAGACCGTTTCTCCAAACCTGTACATCGCCATCGCCATCTCCGGAGCCATCCAGCACCAGGCCGGAATGAGAACTTCGAAGGTAATCGTGGCCATCAACAAGGATCCGGACGCGCCCATATTCAAATTCGCCACCTATGGAATTGTCGGAGACGCTTTCGAGGTGGTTCCAGTACTTACCGAAATGCTCCAAAAGGCGGGTGCACACTAGTATGGAAAAAAACAGAGATAAGCGTTTTGAAAAACTCTCCCGCGAATTCTTCACCGAGTGGGCGCGGAGAAATCCGATCCAGGGAAGTAACCTCGGATTTTACAAAGAATGCAACCACCGAATGCCGGATGGATCCTACGACAAAATCCAGGACGACATCCGTTTCCTGAAACGGTATGAGTCCGAATTCAACAAAATCCCGGTAAAAACACTCTCCGAACAGACTGAGGTAGACCATGCACTCGCCCTCTCCATTACCCAGACATGGATCTACGAACTGGCAGAATTCCGCGCCTGGGAGCGGATTCCCAACGCCGCCAACGTGATGGGGGATGCCATATTCCAGCTCCTCTCCCGGAACTTTGCCCCTCTTGGAGAGCGCCTCCGGAAGATCATGAAGCGGCTGGAAGAGGTTCCCCGGTATCTCCAGGAAACGCGTTCCTGCCTCCGGGATCCGGTCAAAATCTTCGTTGAAAATGAACTGGAGACGTTGACCCGGTTGCCCGGATTCTTCAATACCCTGAAAGTCCTCAGTTGGGACAACATGCCCAAAACCCCGCAGAAGACTTTCCTCAAACTCCTGGAATCTTCACAGAACGCCCTTGAGAAATATTCCGATTGGCTGATTGTCGATATTCTCCCGGAATGCCGCGACAACTACGCGATCGGGGAGACCCGCCTGAAAAAGTTGCTGAAGTCCCGGGGTATTTCGGAGAGCCCGAAAACCATCCTCACCTACGCGGAAAAGGAGATGAAGCGTCTCCAGGAAAGACTCAAGGACACGGCGAAAAAAATCAAAAAGAAGGTTGCGGTCGAGGATATTCGGGAAATGATCCGGCAGCAGCACCCGGATAATTTTGACGGCGTCCTCCGGTACACCCGCGACAAAATGCAGAAAGTAAGGAAATTCCTCGTCCGCGGCGATTTTGCCGAATTCCCTCCGAACGAGGAGATTTTCATCATCGAAACCCCGGCCCATCTTCGGCATATTCTTCCCCACGGTACGTATCATACACCGGCAAGAATGGATGAAAGTCGCGGGGGGTATTTCAACGTCACCCCCGGGGATTGCGACAGCAACAAGCTTAAAGAACACAATTACGCGGCCCTTTCCAACATGACCGTCCACGAATCCTATCCCGGCCACCACCTCCAGGCCGCCTGGATGATGGCCCACCCATCGCTCCTCCGTTCCATTTCCCCGGATCAACTCACGTGGGAAGGCTGGGCGCTTTACTGCGAGGAACAAGTCAAGGACATGGGATTCGATGACGATCTCCCGTTCCGCTTCATGACCACCCAGAGCCAGATGTTCCGCGCGGTCCGCGCCTGCCTGGACATCAAGATTTCCACCGGACAAGTAGATTTCAACGGGGGCGCCGACTTCCTTATTGACCACGTTGGAATTGACCGTGTTGCCGCGGAGGCAGAGATGCGCCGGTACATGGTCAACCCCGGGGAGCCGCTCACGGGCCTCCTCGGCAGGGACCGGATCAAGGAACTCCGCAAATGGATGAAGGAGAAGATGAAAGGCCGGTTCTCCGACCAGTTTTTCCACACGTCCATTCTCAAGTCCACCCCCCTGCCCATGAAGATTCTCCAACAGGAACTCTCCTGGAGGATCAAGGACGAACTTGCAAGGCCGGTGGAGAAAGAACCGGTTGTGGTTTCGAAGAGAAAGAAAAAGGCAGCCGGTAAAAAGACCGCGGCAGCAAAAAAGAAAAAGGCAGCCGGTAAAAAGACCGCGGCAGCAAAAAAGAAAAAGGCGGCCCCGAAGAAAAAAGCCGCCGTCAAAAAGAAAAAGGCCGTCGCAAAGAAGAAAAAGAAGTAATTACATCATTCCCCTGTAGACGCCTCCATCCACCTGGATCGTGGTCCCTGTCATGTAGCTGGCCCGTTCCGAGGAGAGAAAGGCAACGACATCCCCCATTTCCCGCGCATCGCCAATTCTTCCCAGCGGCACATCCGCCGCCATGTGCTTGAATGCCTCCTCCGCGGTCGAACCGGTCGCGGACGCCCGGTTTTCGGCCAGCGCACGCAATCGATCCGTGTGGAAACTGCCCGGACAGAGCGTGTTCACCAGGATATTGTGCGGAGCCAGTTCCCGGGATACCGACTTTGCATACCCAACAACCCCCACCCGCATGGTATTGGAAAGGATCAGACCATCGATCGGCTGTTTCACGCTGATGGAAGTGATATGAACAATTCTTCCCCACTCCTGTTTGATCATCAGGGGGGCCACGGCGCGGGTCCAGTCAATCGCCACCATCAGGGTGGACTGCACCGCTTCATCCCACTCTTCATCCCCCAGCGACCGGGAGGTCCCCGGGGGAGGTCCGCCCGAATTGGTCACCAGAACATGGATGGCACCGTATTCCTCGGTGACTTCCTGGATAAACCCCCGCATCATTTCCCGGTTTTGAACATCCAATTGGCGGGTAAAGACGGCAACCCCGGTTTCCTTCCGGATTTCATCGGCCGTCTGCTTCAGAGCCTCCCCTCCGCGCGCACAGAGGGCCAGGTTGCATCCCTCCCGGGCCAGGGAGAAAGCAGAGGCCTTTCCCAGACCCTTGGAGGAAGCCAAGATAACCGCCACCTTGTTTTTCAATCCGAGGTCCATCAGAGATCCCTCCGTAATCGCTCCAGGAAATCCTTATAACCGTTTTTTCTCCAGAAGGAACGGGAAAGCTCGTTTCGCACCGAGACATTGACCTCCACATACCCCACCCCCTTTCCCCGAAACCAGTCCTCTATGGCATCGAGCAGTTTTCCCCCGACTCCATCCCTCCGGCTCGTTTCGGTTACGGCTATTTCCGAAACGTATCCAAAAAATTGGTCCAGGGTCACCGGGGGATTTTCCAGGATGGCACCGCATATATAACCCACGATCTCCTCCTCCACGGCCACCAGTACAGAGGCTCTCTCGGAATCGATGTTTTCCCCCAACCAGGCGGCCATGACCCGTTCGGCCAGGGGACTTTTCCGGTAATGGGGGTCGAAAGCCGCATGGTAATCCCACATCTCCGTCCAAAGGTCCACAAGACGTGGAATTTCTTCCGAACGGGCATCCCGGATGTTCATACGGTTTCCCCGTCAAAGAGGGGGGTGGAAAGATATTTCTCCCCGCCATCCGGAAGGACAACCACCACCACGCCCTTCTCCAACCGCTTTGCCTGTTCTATGCCCCCCCACAGGGCACTCCCGGAACTGATCCCAACAAAAACCCCCTCCTTCAAGGCAAGTTCCCGCGCCAGCCGGTAGGAATCATCGTCTCCGGAAATCATCCGCTCATCTACCGAGGCCTCATCCCAGATTTCAGGTGTCCGTTGGGTGCAGACGTTGCGAATTCCCTGCTGGGTATTCTGCGGAGTTGGCTCCACCGACACGATCCGGATCCCCGGGTTTTTCTCCCGGAGAAACTGCCCCGCACCCATGATGGTTCCCGTCGTCCCCAGGGTGGCCACAAACAGATCCACCCGGCCTCCGGTCTGTCTCCAGATCTCGGGCCCCGTTGTTTCATAATGAATTCGGGCGTTGTGGGGAGACTGGTATTGATGAATGCGGAAATACTTCCGGGGATCGCTTTCGGCAATCCTGTCCGCTTCCGCCCACGCCTCATCACTTCCCCCGTCGACCAACACCAGGTCCGCGCCAAAAGCCCGGATCATCTTTCTTCGTTCCACCGAAACCCGGTTGGACATGGTGATCACACACTTGTATCCCCGGACTGCGGCTACCATCGCGAGGCCAATCCCGGTATTTCCACTGGAGGATTCCACCAGGGTCATCCCCGGATCGAGTTTTCCTTCCTTCTCGGCCCCCTCTACCAGGGCCAGGGCGATTCTTTCCTTGACGCTTCCGCATGGATTGAAGCCTTCATGTTTCAAAAGAATCTCAACGCCCGGTTTCCGGAAGATATTCCGAAGGCGGATCAAAGGAGTTTCGCCAATGGTGTCCAAGATCGATTCCCGGATTTCTGTCATATGGCCCGCATTCTATTTCCCGCCCTCCCCCGCTGGCAAGTTCGGAACTTGCCCGTTTCTCGGTTCGTCTGATAGAATTGCCATCTCATGGCCCAGTCTTTGAATGAATCGGACATCTACAACATTATCCTGGGAACGGCCGGGCATATCGACCACGGCAAATCTACCCTTGTCAAACGGCTCACGAACATTGATCCGGACCGCCTTCCCGACGAGAAGCGGCGTGAAATGACCATCGACCTTGGGTTCGCACCTTTCGAACTCGATTCGGGACAGAAACTGGGCATTATCGATGTTCCCGGCCATGAACGGTTCATTAAAAACATGGTGGCCGGAGCCACCTCCATTGATCTTGTGCTCCTGATTGTTGCGGCCGACGAGGGGCCCAACCTGCAAACCCGGGAACATGTGAACATCATGTCCCTTCTCGGTTTAAAAAAAGGCATTATCGTTCTGACCAAGATCGACCGGTCCGATTCCGATCTGCGCGAACTGGTCCGCGATGAAGTCCGGGATGTGGTTCAGAACACCTTCCTGGCAGAGGCTCCGGTCGCCGAAGTGTCCGCCATCACCGGGGAGGGCATGGATGATCTGATCCGGATCATTCACCAGACCATCCAGGACATCCCCCGTCCGGAAACGACGGGCGTCTTTCGGATGCCGGTGCAGCGTGTTTTCAGTGCGAAGGGGTTCGGTACCATCATTACCGGCGTTCCGGTCAGCGGCCGCCTGAAAATCGGCGATACCCTTGAACTTCTTCCGAGACAGAAAAAGGGTCGGGTCCGGGGCCTCCAGGCATACAAATGCGATGTAAAGGAGATCCGGGCGGGGCATTCAAGCGCCATCAACGTTTCCGACCTGAAGCAGGAAGACGTGCACCGGGGAATGGTCGCAACCACTCCAGGCTATTTCAAATCGGTCCGGTTTGTCGAAGGCCGTTTTCATTACCGTCCCGACCGGCCCGTGACCCTGAAGAACCGGGCCCCGGTGAAACTTCATGCCGGAACGGCCGAGTGTGATGGCCGCATCGTCCTCCTGGACAAGAAAGAGCTTTCCCCAGGGGACCGGTGTTACGCACAGTTCCAGCTCGACGAACCGATCGTGACAGCCCCGGGTGACCTGTACATCGCCCGGCTGCAAAGCCCCATGTATACGATTGGGGGTGGAAAAATCCTCGATGCAAGTGATCACAAGCTCCGCCGTCTCCGTTCCGAGGTCATGCAACAGCTGGCGGAAAAGGAGGAAAGCCTCTCGAGCGAAGGATCCCAGTTGGAAATCGCCATGAAAAGCGGCGGTCCCCGAACACTCAATGTAAAAGACCTTTCCGTTCTGGCCAAGCTCCCCGAAAAAGTGTGCCTGGACTCCCTGAAGGCACTCGAAAGCAAACTGGTCAAATTCAAATCGAACCGGTTCATGCACCGCGTTGCCTTCGAGAGTGTCATGGACTCCCTTGCAGTCCTGGTTGAGAAGTATCACGCGGAAAACCCCCTCCGCGCCGGAATGGAACTTCCCAGCCTGCGCAACCGGGCAAAGCTGGAACAACCCCTCCTGGAAAAGGCCCTCGCAACACTCCAGGAAAACGGAACCGTGGTTGTCGAAAATGAAAAAGTCCGCCGGACCTCTTTTGAAATCCGGATCTCTGCCGAAGACAAGCAGGCTTTGAACGATGTCGAAACCCTTTTCCGTACCACAAAATTTACAACGCCACGCCGGGGGGAACTTGCTGATAAACTTCCGTATACGCGAGAACGGGCGGAAAAGGTGCTCAACCTTCTTATCGATAATGGGACCATCCTTCTCTTGAAAGATGACGTCCTTCTCCACCGGGAAAACCTGGAGGAAGCCATCACACTGATCCGGGAAAGCCTGCAGGAAAAAGGGACCCTCGAGGCCGCCCAGGTGCGCGACCTGATTGGAACCACCCGGAAATATGTCATTCCCCTGCTGGAACACCTCGACAAAATCGGTGTCACCCGGCGCGTGGACAACCACCGGGTGTTGAAATGACCGAAACCCCGAAACCGTCCAAGAACGACCCCGACATCGAGGTGATGCTCCGCTTCCAGGGAGGGGATGAAAAAGCCTTCGAATTCCTCGTTACAAAACATCAGCGCAAGGTCCTCAACCTGATCTACCGGTATCTCGGAAATTCGGCCCAGGCGGATGACGCTGCCCAGGAAGTCTTCATGAAGTTATACCGCGCACGTCACAAGTACACACCCAAGGCCAAGTTTTCCACCTGGCTTTACCGGATCACCGTCAACCACTGTCTCAATGAAATCCGCGCCCGGAAATCCCAACCTGCATCGGTAGCCCCCATTGACGACCTGACCGAGGAGGGGGAAACGATGGCACCGGACGACCGGATTCGCCAGGGAGAACTTCGCCAGGCCGTAAAGGACGCCATCGATTCGTTGCCCGAAAACCAGCGAATGGCGGTCATCTTGGCCCGGTACGAGGAAATGAGTTACGAAGAAATTGCCGAGACCATGAAGACCTCCCTTGAAGCGGTCAAATCCCTCCTGCACCGCGCAAAAGAGAGCCTCCAGGAAAAATTATCCGGGTATCACAAGACCTAAGGCGTATAAACTGGGACAAATTCGATGGGAGAAAATCTGATGATGCCAATGGTCCTGCTCCTCTCCATGCTTCTGCCGCAGGACGCCAAGACAACCGCTGGGAAGGCCATTACGGAAACGCGGGGCCAGAAAAGTTACACCACCCGGTTCACGGCCAAGATCACGATGCCACAGGGAGACCCCTATGAAATCAAGGGGGAAAGCGTCTGGGTCCACCCCGGCATCCTCTATATTCACTACACCGGTGCGGGAAAGGACGAAAAACGAATCATCCGTGTTGGAAACCAGGTCTGGATCTACCACGAATTCCTGGAAGACTGGGTGACCGCGGAAGAAATGGGCAATGCAGGAGCCGGCCGGGGCGTCCAAAACCCGGATGATGTATTGAAGGTCCTTTTTGACCACCGGGAAAATGCCCAGCTGGAAAAAGAGACCGACACCGCAACCATTATCTCCATCCCGCTCAACGGGAAGGACATTTCGAACATCATGAAGGAGCAGGCCAACCAAGGTGCGTTCGATTGGGAAAAATCGAAAGCCAGCATCGCGATGTTGATTGAAAACGGCAGGGTCAACCGGCTTCAAAGCGCCGCAGCGCTTGTTTCAGATGACCCGAACATTCGGGGGCAAGTCGTGACCTACTCTGCCGACGTCAACGTGATCACATTCGACGGGAAGAAAAAACTCACCTTTGAAATCGAGGACGAAAAAACGAAGGTAAAACGTCCCATCCCCGTTCCCGACTACATTTCCGAGGCAATCCGGAAACTGCAGAACGGAAAATAATCATGAAAGGGTGGCCGTGCCCGACGACCACCCTTTCCGCAAACCCATGTAAACGCTCGACTACATGAGCAGACACACTTTCCCTGTCCCTGCCAAATTTCTGTCCCGGCAAAGCCGGGACACTGTTCACGGAACCCCTTTCCTCAGACTTTCCATCCACTCGTTCTCTCCATTTCCAACCGGACCTCCCGCCAGCAGGCGGTGGAGTCCCTCCCTGTCGGTGCGAAACAGAAACCGCACGAAACTCCACGCCTCGGCATGAACCAGCAGCGGGGCCTCTGAAAAATATTCGGAGGCGCTCATTTGGGATATCCGGGTTAACGAAACCCAGTCCGGATGGCCCAGAAAAGCTGCGAGAATGACTCGATAGGAGGGGATTTCCCTCCCCACATATATCCCCTTTCGATCGATCCGGAGTGCGCCAAAATATTCAGCCAATCCTTCGTTCAGCCAGGGAGGGACTTCCTCTTCAAACACCCGGTCCAGGTAATGGTGGGTCAATTCATGTATCAGAATCCCATAGAATGAAGACCACCCCTCTTTTCCGGGAAGGTAGGCAACCACCTCCGAACGCTCCTGGTCATAAAAGCCCCCACCTTCCATCACTCCCCGCGATCTGGCATACCGACGGAAGGGATCTTCATGCCGGAAGAGGTGCATCGAGAAGCGTATTCCGGTGGAATCCCCCCCGATTTCACGCTTCAGGATCCCGAGAAATTCCTCCAGGTAGACCCCCAACAGTCTCAGATCATCCAGCAAAGCGTTGCTTCGAATGACAAACCGATCGGTCCGGTACAATCTCCACCGGGGAACTTCCATACGGTCAATTGTCCACCCGGAAGCCCGTTCCCGAATGGCCTTGCGGGTGAAGAGAGGTGACGCCCGTCGCCCCGAAGAGGCGACAGGCATCACAACAGAGGACCGCGCGCACTGGGGATTGGAGAGGCGGGGTATCTTCAGGGGAATCATCGGCACATCCGGAACCAGGCTGGGCAGTGCCGGAACATACGGCAAAAGCAGAAGAAAAAGGAGTTTTACAGGACCGGCCAGTTTGCTTCTCATGACGGATACAAAAGCAAGGATCATGCCAACGCTCTTTCGTACAAAAACCGCAGGGAGCGATTACAAAACGAAACGCGCGGGGTTTCCCTGCCACCCATCCTCTTGAAGCGAATCCCAAAGTCTTTGACGTAACCCCATCCAACTGACATCCTTCGAGCATGGAATCCCACTGGGAAGATCTTGTACGCCAGGGTCTTTTGACCGCCGCGGACCTGGAAAAATGCCGGGAGAAACAGGAAGAGCTCCGCGCAAAAGGAACCACCCCTCTTCCAACAATCGGCGAGTTGCTTGTGCAAGGAGGGTATCTTTCCCAATCCCATCTCGAGCAGACCCTTCAACACGTTGATGAATCCTCTTCGCGCCAGGATCAACCCGAGGGGAACACCATCGGGAATTACACGCTTCTGCGCCGCCTGGGAGAAGGCGGAATGGGCGAGGTCTTTGAAGCTTTCGATTCAAAACTGCGCAGGAAAGTCGCGCTGAAGATCCTGAAACAGCAGGGAAAGGAAGAACGGGAAGCCTTCCTGCAGGAAGCACGAACCGCAGGAAACCTCAACCACCCGAATATCGCCCAGATTTTCGAGGTCGGGGAAGCCGATGGCCGCTCGTTCATCGCAATGCAGTTCATCGAAGGGAAAACACTCGACCTGCTTCCTTCCGACGAACCCCGGACCCTCGTTCGCTTCATCCATGATGCCGCCCTCGCGCTTCATCATGCCCATGAGAAAGGCGTGATTCATCGCGATCTAAAACCGGCCAACATCATGGTCGAGGGGGATTCCCGGGTCTTTCTTCTCGACTTCGGGCTTGCCCGGACCATGGAGGTCGATACCTCGGTTTCCGTCAGCGGAACGATCGTGGGAACCCCCCGCTACATGTCCCCCGAACAGGCCCAGGGACGCAAATCGGTCGGGGTGGCAAGCGACCTGTACAGCCTGGGGGCAACCCTCTATGCCCTCCTGACAGGCCAACCTCCTTCCGAAGGGAAAGACCTGGCCAGTGTTCTCCACCAGATCGTTCATGTGGATCCCATCTCTCCCCGCACAATCAAACCGGCGCTGGATCGTGACCTGGAAACGATTCTTCTGAAGTGCCTCGAAAAGGAACCGGATCGAAGATATCTCTCCACCGTGGAACTGGCAGCGGACCTCAAGCGGTGGCTCTCGGGGGACCCCATCCTTGCCCGCCCCCCGAGTATTTCCCACCAGATCGGGAGGTGGGCACGAAAAAGAAAGTCGTGGGTGATCTCCTCTGCAGTCGTTCTGTTTCTTGGAGCCACCTCCTGGTGGGGTCTCTGGTTCTATTCGCACGAGCAGGATTTCCAGCAGGCAAAAGACCGGGCAATCACCGCGCGGGAGAACGGAGAGTGGAAGAAGGCAATCCTGGAAAGCGAACGGGCAATCCAATGGAAGGAGGACGCTACCCTCATCCGCATCCTCGAAGAATCCCGCCTCGCCCTTGAAAAGGAACGACAAAGGATCCGGGAGGAAGAGAAGGAAGCCCGCAGGTACCGGTGGCTCCAGGACCGGTTCAAACCGATCGAAGACCGGATCCTCCGGACCCAGACCTACCTCTATGTTCCTGGCCGGGACCTCGCCTCCCGTGTGAAGGGCCTCGAGGCGGACCTGAAGAAACTGCAAGAGACCGCGAATCTCCCCGAATATGAAAATTATCCAGAGGTCTGGCACACACTTGGGATCGGCTGGTACCTGGTCGGGGACGCCTTCCGTGCAAAGGACGCCCTCGAACGGGCGCTCCAGCTTGCCCCGAAGGACGGCCGTTCTCTCAACCTTCTGGTAAAACTGTACCTCCTGAATTCGCTCACCATCCAGCATTCGGTCCTGTCGGAGGAAAAGAAAGGCAGTGAAATCCAGGCAAAGGAATGGAGCGCAAAGGCATTGGCCCTTACCGGAAACACGGCCACAACCTCGGTTGAAATTTCTGAATTGAACCGGCATCTCGCAACTGCATACGCCGCACTCGCCAACCGGGACGGAGCCCTTCTGAAAAAATTGATCCTCGAGGGATCCCGTCGATTCAAGGGCCTTTCGGGAAGCGAGGAGTATTGGATTCTCCTGGCGGAAATTTCCCCCACCTACGAGCAGAAACGAATGGCCTATGTCCGGGCGCTGGAACGCCGGCCCCACTACTATTTCGCTTCCCAGATGCTCTCCATCTGCCTGATGGCATTAAAGCAGCCCCGTTCCGCCCTGGAGACCATGAACCGCGCCCTGGAATCCTTTCCCCGGTTCGCCAATGGGTACAACCAGAGGGCGATCGCCTATTTTGCCCTGGGAAACC
>PVBE011526086.1_pt1 | contig 22180 bp, 13 predicted proteins | sample 1631181 | NCBI WGS metagenome assembly PVBE01 (sample SAMN08397723, study PRJNA350692) | Marine metagenome, whole genome shotgun sequencing project. | isolation source: water | place: Pacific Ocean | collected 2012-04 | reverse complement strand
GCGTGGTCGTTACACCGCGCTCTTTCAGCGCAGCGGCTTCCGATTTGCCTATTCAGACGACGGTCTTCATTGGAAGGCCTACCCGATTGAAGAAAAAAACATCTATAAGAATTCCAGTGATACCTACAACACATTCATCTACGACCAGAAAAGGGGCCTTTACTATCTTTTCCACCGGCCCAACACGAGCCTGGTAAAGCCGTGTTGCGGCGACCCCAGGGCGGTGGCAAGGATTGAGAGCAAAGATTTGATTCATTGGGAGAACTCCAGAATTGTGTTGGACATGGACGAACTCGACGGTCCCGCTCAGGGAAGAACCAGCCCCGGTTCTCCGGAGACGAGGGGGCGAGGATTGCAGTTCTACGGTTTTACGGTTAGGCCCTATCAGGACATCTACATCGGCCTGGCCCTGGTATTTGATACCTACTCCCTTGAGATGTGGCAGGAGCTGGTCTACAGCTACGACTGCCTGGAATGGCGCCGGGATCCTCTTCGAGAACCTTACATAACAGCCTCGCCGGGGACTTGGAATATCGCCCTTGGTTACAGTGCCTACGGCAGTCCAATTGAAATCGACGGTCACCACTATTTCTACTACCAGGGCAGAAACAACAAACACAGTTCCTTTCTGTCCGCGGCAAAAGAGAAAGGTCATCTTCGCCACATCTGCGCTGCCCGCGTCAGGAAAGGGCGCTTTATCGGGTATGTCACCGGCCAGCAGCGTGCGTTTGAACGTCCGGACAAGAAGAAAAAGGTTGTACCGAAGGAATGGGTGAATCGAGGGCAGCTCCTGACGCGGCCCTTCAAACTGGAAAGTGACAAAATCTTTGTCAATGCCCAAGTTGAAGATGAAGGATCGCTTGTGATCGAGATCTGCAACAGCAACGGCATTCCTATCGAAGGATACCGGCAAGAGGAGGCAATCGTAATCAAAGGCAAAGACGAGATCCGAATCCCAATGGAGTTCAACGGCGGCGGACTTGAAAGCCTTCGCGGGCAGAAGATCCGGTTGCGCATGCACCTTGAAAAGGCCGGTGTCTACGGCCTGGCGTTTGAATGAGATCCTGTGCTCAACCAGTTATGCGAGAATTCATGAGAATTGCCACGATTCTGACGACCGCTGCTGTCTGCCTGACTGCCATTACGCCCACTGAGGCAGCCGAATCGCGTGCTGCGTTGAATCTGCTTCAAAACTCAAACTTCGAATTTCACGTATTCGACGCCCACCGAAGCGGCTCGCGCGTCGGCTACTCCTCCCATAACGTCGCCTTCTGGAATACCGATTCCTGGGGTGATATCAAAGTCATTCGTGAGGCTCATGTGGCGCCGGAGATTCGTCCCGGGTTTTCAACCGGCAATCTGGTGGCGATCAAACCGGGCAAGAAGATTTGGCAGTTCTTTACGCTCCCGGAAGCCCGGTTGGCTCACGGTGAAGCGGTCAGCCTTGCCGCCTTCGGGCATCAGGCCGCAGCCGGCGAGCTGGTCGCGCGTATCTCTTTGATGAAGCTCGATAGTGAAGACGGCAGCTGGAGCCCGGCGGATTTTGGCTACTCTGACAAGCGAACGTTTCCTCGTCACTCGCGTGGAGAGTTGGTCGTTGCCGAGGCGTACGAGGCTCGTTCAGAGAAACGTGGGCGGGTTGAATTGAAAATCGAAGACGCCGAAATCGTTGGACGGTTCCAGGTCGGTCCAGAATCACGCAGCGCGGATATCAACACCATTGGCGTTCGAGTTGAGTTCGAGAATCGCAGTTCGGCAAATGACGCGTGGGTCTGGGCGCCCTGTTTGACCAGCGGAGAACAAGCGCGTTCGCGACTTCCTGAGGCTCGTCCCATGGTGCCGGTTTACCGGCATCTGCCGCGCACGATTCAGAAACTTTGGAAGGGGGAGCCGATCCACATCGTCACGATGGGTTCAAGCATCGATCGCGGCAGCGCAAATCCAAAGATGGTCGCTTATGACGAGGATCCGGCATCGCCCACGTTCAAGCACCCTCTCGCCGAGCGCGAATTCAGAGGAGCCCTGGTGGGGAGGGAGGATCTCGATCCGTACATCGGTTGGTGGCAGCATTACTTCAGTTACACCGGTCGGCTGAAGCTGGAACTGATGCGCAAATTCAATCTGACGCCTGACAAGATCCTGCTAAACTACATGGCTTGCGACGGGTCCAGTGTCGGTGAGGCGCATTCGGGATTGGCGGACTACTGCTCGCTGGCGATCGCGCCCTCGTCCAACGCGAACGGCCACCCAGAAGGCAAGAGCTGGCAGGATCTCTACCCAGGTTTGTTTGCGCGCCGGGAAGGTCCGCGACCAGACTTGATCATCTTTGGAAGTGGCGCCAACGAGAAGACCGATACTCCGGACGAAGTCGCGGTGTTTGAAGGCACAATTCGGTGGATTCAACGCCATTACCCACACACCGAGTTTCTCTTTTGCCAATGGCAGAATCGGGGAGGCTATACGTCGAGCCCCGGCGATATGCAGGCTCTGGCATTGCGCTATCAGATTCCCATGATGGACATGGGGAAGATCGGTGACGACCTGACCCGCTGGTGCAATCCGCACGCGTTCTGTCCGGCCGACGGGCACCCACAGGCCGCCGCTCATTACGTCTGGTTCAAGCAATTGGAGAAGGCATTCGAATGCTGGGATCCGATTGCCACTGGCGAGGCGCAGCTTCATCTGCCTGAGCGGTTGCACGCGAACACTTACGGGTGGGAAGGAGATATGGTCAGCCGCAACGAGAAAAGCGATCGGCTTAACAACCGCAGCCGATTCATCCTCGACGACACTGCCGTCAATTTCTGGATGGCCGCAGATAGCCAGTATTCGCCCGTCTATATCGATGGCAAGGAGGTTGGCTCAGCTAAGAACTCTCCGTCGCGCAATGTCCGAAACTCCAGCTTCCGATTCGGCGCCGGCCGATTGGGAGACCGCCATGTTCTGGAGGTTGTCGGCGACAACGTCAGGGTGACGGGCTTTGACTGCAAAGTCTGTCCGGATCGGCGGTGGCTGGGGATCGAGAACCCGCGATGGGAACGACGCGGGGCAAGAACATCCGATTTCCAATCCGACTGGGGTGCGCCCTTTGGAAGTCGACAGATTTCGCTGCAGCCAGGCAAGGCAATCACGATCGAAGCTCTCGGCACAGACTTTTCCATTGCCTGGGTGGATCGGGCTGACGGCGGCGTACTCAAGGGATTCGTCGACGAGAATCTTCGCATGTCACAGCCAACCAATCTTCCCTTTGTCGATCGGGGCGGCGACGAGCACTATATCGAGAATCGAAAAGGGATCACCGGGTTGCCATGGGGACATCACGCAGTTCGGCTGGAGGCACGACAGAATCCAGTCACGATACTTGGCGTCTTCGCCTACGACTCGCGCAGCAACCGAGCGAACGAACGCCGGATTGTGGGGTACGCGGTTCCCGGCGAAACGGTGACCTTCTCCGCGCCGTTCAAGGCTCGGCCTTTCGTTCGCTGCGATGGAGGGCTGAAGGTGAAGACTTCGGACGTCCAAATAGACCAAGTGACATTCGGTGGAGACGCTTCCGGCTCCTGGGAAATCCTCGGTGAGTAATCAACCACAGAAGCTGTCCGCTGGTAAACCGTTGCCGAACCAAAGGCACGAACTTTTCAAGTTAAAGGCAGATAAATGGAACTTATGAAAAGGCGCCTTCTTCTCTCAGCGATCGGCCTGTTTATTACCGGCTTGGGCTCGACATTGTCAGCGCAGACGCCTGCCACACCGGTTAAACCCACACCGACCGAGCGCGTGGCCCTCTGGTCCGGCAAAGCGCCCGTTGGCGACGGCAAGTTTGAGGATTGTAACTTAGAACTCGAGGTATTCCTTCCGCCTGCCGACAAGGCCACAGGTACTGCCATTGTTCTTTGTCCTGGCGGCGGATACATCCGACATGTCACCGACCGCGAGGGATATCCCATCGCACAATGGCTCAACGAGCACGGCATTGCCACGATTATTTTGGAGTATCGACTACCGGAGTTGCGTCATCGGGTGCCTTTACTCGACGCCCAGCGCGCCATCCGCCTCACCCGTGCCAACGCCCCTGCGTGGAAGATCGACCGGAAACGTATCGGCATTCTCGGTTTCTCCGCCGGCGGCCATGTTGCTTCGACTGTCGCCACACACTTCGATAACGGTAACGCCGATTCGCTTGATCCCATCGAGCGACTCAGTTGCCGGCCCGATTTCGCCTGGCTTGTCTATCCCGTTGTCACGATGGGTAAGTTCACGAACACCGGCTCCAGGAATGAACTCCTTGGCCTGAATCCGAAGCCCGAACTCGTCCGGCTCTATTCCAATGAAACGCAAGTCACTGCCGACACTCCGCCCACGTTTCTTGCGCATGCCATCGATGACAAACCCGTGCCGCCGGAGAACAGCCGTCAGTTTGTCGCGGCAATGAAAGCCCAACGCGTTTCGGTCGAACTGCTGGAACTCCCGTCGGGCGGTCATGGTCTCAACGGCTGCAAGGGTCCACTCTGGGAGCAATGGAAAGCCGCCGCACTAGAGTGGCTCGCAGGTCAGAAACTCGTCGGTGCAACTGAGACGGAATAATTTGGGAAACACAATGAGTACACGCAGACAATTTCTGACGACGTCAGCTGCCTTACCGCTTCTCTACAACTTCCAGTCGACATTGCTGCGTGCGGATGAAGTGACGAAGCCAACGACAGAACGTCAGCCGAGCACGCAGGTTATCCTCTCGTTCGCAACTGAAGTGGCAGATGAGCCGAAGGACTTCGACCACATCAAAGCGCTCGCCGAGTTCCTGACTCAAGAAGAATTGATCGGCAACTTCCACCTGACCGGCGATTACGCCCGAGCGCTGAAACACCACGGCCGGCTGGACGTGGTTGAAGCGCTGATGAGCCACGAAATTGGCTTTCACTGCAATCATCATGGAGCCGCGCCGTTCATGGCCGGCTATCTGGAGGAGATGAGTTGGCGCGACGGCACCACTGAATGGACCCGAAACGAACTACCGGGACTCAGGGTTGTCGAGGAGCTGTTCGGGCGGCGTCCCGTTTACTACACGACCGAGTTCAACAAAGCTCCGCAGTCAATCTTCGCCAGTTGCCAGGCTGGCCTGCCGACGATCGGATATTTGCCCATACCGACTCGAGGTCATGGGGCGGTGTGGTACTGCAATAGTTTCGTTCCAAGCTGCGAGAGCGCGATGGGCGTGGAACGTTTCTTCAACGCCGGGCTGAAGCCGGAAGCGGAGAGTCACTATGAGGAAAAGGAAAGGTATTACCGGATCAAGTTCGACCGATTCAGGGAGAATCTCAAGGGACAGAAAAGCACGCTGATCAGAGCCTTTCAGCATTCCTACAAAACCTACGCGGTGTTTCCGTTCGAACATCCGAAGCCGAACATCTACCGCGACGACGAACTCTACTACGAGGAACACCCGCACTATCTGGACCTGCTTCCCGATGCGAAGTACCAAAAGGGTTTCGACTTATTCAAACGCATCATCAAGTACTACGCCGAGCGAGCGGCATTTACATCGTTTTCGGAGTATCGCAAAGGCTTTCGCGATAACCAGGGGCAGTGGCTGAGCCTGGGCGAACTCGACAGGGTGTGTGCATTGCTCAGCACTCGCCTGGATGCCTATGTCAGCGATACGTTGTCCGTTTCACCAGCGGAAGCGTTCGGCATGCTTGTCCGAGTGCTAAGGGTCTATCACGAGGACGGTGCGTTGCCGGCAAAGGTTTTCTTGCGCAACGTGATTGGCCCAACTTCGCCGATCCCCGATAAACCCGATCAAGGCGATGTTGACTCCGCAGAGTTGCTCAAGTCATTGCTTCTGATCGATCGTGCCATCGATAACGAGCAGTCGATCCCGGCGTCGATTGAGATTGCCGGCAAAACGGTCGGTCCCGGACAGTTCCTGAATGGACTGCGCATCCTCTACATGGCGACCAGGAAGAAGCAATCGCCTCAATCGTTGCCTCTCTTCGGCCCCAACCTGCCAGTGATCGCCAACGAGTCGTTCTTCATGGAGAAAACGCTCACGAAAGATCGTTACCCGGAAGGATTTGAGGGACGCAGGATCTGCCAGATGTGTCGCCTTCAATCGTGGAGTTGGAAACCTGCCGTGAATTGATAAGCCGACGTTCGCTTCCCTCTTCGCATCCTCAAACCTGACCAATGCACGATCATCATCCCCCTCCCACGATCTGGTTGTCGTGGGCATAGGACACTACAAGTATTGGGCAATGAAGTCGAGTATGCTTTGTTATCATGTCCGTGGCTTCGATAGGGATGAAGCCGCAGATTTAATTCTCACTAGGTGCGGCTCGGATGCTTTCCGTTGTCGCTCCGACAACTTGACTTGACTCAACAGGCACGCCGAGAGGCAATGCTCTTTGGAACACCATCATGAATTTTGTTCTCCTCCGTACTTTCCTGGCCGCGACGGCATGCGTCTCCATCACATTTTCCTGTGTCGCTGACGACGATGGCCTTATTGCTCATTGGAAGCTGACGACCGATGCCCACGATTATTCAGGAAACGATCATCACGCAATCAACCATCGCGTGACGTTTGATGTGGACCGAGGCGCTGCATTCGACGGCATTGACGCCTGGCTTGAAGTTCCTGCCGAGCGAACTCCGAAGATTGGGACGAAACCCTTCACCATCGCGGCGTGGATTCACACGGATGAAGAGCTGGATGACGTCCTTGGCGACATTATGAGTTGCTTCGATCCGGATACTCGAAACGGGTTCAACTTCGGCCTGATGAATTATGCCGGCGTGACCTCGGCGCAGTCGAACTGGCGGAACGTTTTCTTCGGGATCGATGCTGCGAAGGGTGGCGAAGACTGGCTCGATTGCGGACGACCGGGGAATAATCAGCAGATCGAATCGCTCGTAGTCTTCGATGGCGATCTGTACGCATCCACCTGGGAACCTGGCGAGAATGATCGCGGTCATGTTTATCGTTATGCCGGTGGCGAGAAGTGGATCGATTGCGGCGCTCCGGATCCCGCGAATGCCATCAAAGGGATGGCTGTCTACAAAGGTCGGCTTTATGCCGGGTCCGAACTCTACAGTGGCGGCGGATCATCCCTGCCGCTGTCGCCGAATGAAAACCACGGCGGCCGAGTCTACCGCTACGAGGGTGGCACGAAGTGGACCGATTGCGGCAAAGTCGCGGACGTTCGCAGTATCAGCGGACTCGCCGTCTTCAAAGGTAAACTCTACGCCGGAACTGGAACGACAGGCGCCTGGCGCGATCGGCCTCGCACTCGTGGCCTGTATCGCTTCGACGGCATCGGCAAATGGACCGACTGTGGCTGCCCGGATCTGCGGGTGACTCACCTCGGCGTCCACAACGGCAGCCTGTTCGGCCTGAGCTACGATGACGGTGGGTTCTTTCGCTACAAAGGCGAAACCAACTGGGAAAGACTTGGCCCGGTGCCGGATACCACACAGGTTTATTCGATGATGATTTACGAGGGCGGTCTCCACGTAGGCACATGGCCAACTGGTTCCGTGTTCCGCTTCGATGGTCCGCAAAAGTGGGCTCACGCGGGGCGACTCGGGGAGGAGAAGGAAGTGATGGCGGTCTCGGTCTACAACGGAAAATTCTACGCCGGGACTCTGCCCATGGCTGATGTTTATCGTTACGACGATAAGAGCCGCTGGACTCATGTTGGTCAACTCGATCACACTCCGGATGTGAAGTATCGCCGCGCGTGGTCGATGGCCGTGTTCGACGGCAAACTGTTCTGCGGTGTCCTACCTTCCGGCCATGTCCACTCCCTCGAAGCCGGCAAAGCGGTCACCTACGATCAGCAGCTGCTGCCGGGATGGCGTCACCTCGCCGCAGTGCGTGCCGACGACAAACTCCAACTCTATGTCGACGGCAAGCTTGTCACCGAAAGCAGCACTTTCGATTCCAGGGAGTGGAATCTTCAGTCTGACGAGCCGCTAAGAATCGGATTTGGACAGCACGACTATTTCAATGGCAGGATGAAAGACGTCAGGATTTACGGGCGCGCTCTGCGCGCGGAGCAAATTGCGGAGCTTCACGAAGAATCGAGAAAACCATGATCCGTCCGCGAGTCCTGAAAGTCGCAGCAGCAAAGGCTTATTGGCCCACGTTTGGTAATCGAGTCAACGCCCCAATCACGTTTAAAGTACGTTCATTCGGCAATCAGGATGGAAACGAAGTCTGGGACTTCGGCGACGGAAGTCCTCCTGTCAGCGTCAAGTCTGACGGAAACGCCGAACAGCAAGCGAAAGAAGGTTATGCCATCACACATCACACGTATCAGCAGCCAGGCGATTACCTCGTCCGCGTTCAGCGGAGCCGGAATGACGGCGTCACTACAACTGCGCGACTCCATGTTCGAGTTGCGGACGAGTAATAATGTCAACGTCGCCTCTATTCCTGGAGATGGTGGGAAGGAGTCAGGTCTCTTTTACATCCTCGACTGACTTGCTGGCGGAATCGAAAGAAGGAACAGTAAACCGACGCCCCGAGACTTCACCTATGGGGTCGCTACTAATCGAAGATTATGAATTCCAATTCAAAACAACAGTGGCGTGATACGATCACGCTGGACAAGTCGAGAAGCGTTGTTACGGGTGACGTGCAGGACTTGAGGCAGGCCATCGCTCGCGGAGCGGATTTGCGAATCTACTCCGAGTTTCGCCACAACGAGCACATCGATACCACCTCGTCCAATGACGATCTTATCCAGGAGACGATGGACATGCGCGCCACGTATCTCATCGATGATCGTTGGTGCGCGGGAATCATTTCGTTACGCCAGCCCGTTGCATTGCCGGACGGGTTTGGACCCCGCCCCTCTCTGTCACTGTTTCTCTACAACGAAGATGGCAGCCAGGCCATTGCACGCCCGATGCTTGACGGGGTTCCGGATGTGGGTTGCCCAGGGCCCTCCCCACTTGGCGACCACAGCGCCATGCCAAAATATCATGAACAGGACCGATGGGACGATCAGACCAACGCGCCTTCGAGCAACTTTGTCTACGCATTCGATACGTTGCGGTACTTCGTTCGCGACGATTGGCAGTTGGCGTTGCATCATTCATGTGAAGGCGAGGTGTTGGCGGGCTCACACGACCAACTCGCCCAAGCCTTCTCGCAGGGAGTCGAATGGAAAATCGCTATCAAGGGACTTTGCGCGGACCTTGTTGAGTCCGAGGAAGCTGTTCTCCCACACGAAGTGTGCATTCAGGCCGGCTCGTGTTACCTGTACACTGGCGAGAGGCTGATGATCGCCGCTTCGCATCCTTTGCCTCGTGTTCGTCCGGCAGTTCCGCTGCGGTACGAAACTGGCAATTGGGACTACGCATGGCTCGTTGCCCGCAGTGATGGTCGTGTCTCTCGACTGGTTTATGACCCTTATACATTGAAACCGACAGAATCTGTGGGAAGGTACGAACTCAAATGGTTCTATCGTTGAACTGCGCGCATTCGAGATCAGTCATTAGTGGGACTGTGCTTTGTCTGATCACCACGAGTTTTTCGAACTTCGGTCGCGGGGCCGAGCCACCGGTCGAGTTTCAGGTCCAGCTTGATGTGGCCCTTCAGGAGCTAAGTCCCGATTATTGCTGGTTTCATCCTCGCGTGGCCGCCGTTCCTGGTTTAGGCGAGAAGGATGATCCTCTCGTCGTACTGACGCTTCAAAAACACCTCGGGGCAAGTGACCACTACTCTGGCTTGTACTACATGACCTCCAGGAATCTTGGGAGAACCTGGACGAAACCGGTCCTGCCCAAACAACTTGAATGGCGGCAAGGTGAAGACCAGGAAACGATCGGCGTTTGCGATGTGACTCCGGGCTGGCATGCCAGGAGCGAACGCGTTCTCGCCATCGGCGTTCAGCTTCGTTACAACGACGCAGGTGTTCAGCTAATGGACAAGCCGCGATCTTACGACGCCGTCTACGCGGTCTTCGATCCCGAGACCGACGCGTGGACGAAATGGAGGACGCTCGGGATGCCCACGGGCAACGAAGGCCAGTTTCATCACATAGCCCCCGGCTGCGTCCAATGGCTCGTTCAGAGCGATGGGTCGATACTTCTTCCGCTGTACTATCAAGGTCGTGAAGGAGGTCCCTATTCGGTGACCGTCGTCCATGCGACCTTCGACGGAGTCACGATGAAGTATGTGACGCATGGTGACGAGTTGCATCTCAATGAGGTCCGCGGCCTGGTCGAACCTTCGCTAACGCGCTTTCGAGGTAAATACTACCTCACACTGAGAAACGACAACCGGGGTTACGTCACTTCCAGCGACGACGGCCTGCATTTCGACGGAATCAAACCGTGGACATTCGACGACGGCAGCGAGCTGGGAAGTTACAACACTCAGCAGCATTGGGTCACGCACAGCGACGGGCTCTTTCTTTCTTACACCAGACGCGGAGCCAATAACGACCATATCACGCGCAATCGGGCACCGTTGTTTATCGCCCGCGTCGATCCGGAACGAATGACAGTGATTCGTGAAACAGAAACCGTGCTGATGCCCGAGCGTGGTGTGATGTTGGGAAACTTCGGGGTCGCAACGATCAACGATCATGAATCGTGGGTGACCGACTCAGAGTTTATTGCCGGAGGTAATCCGCATAAACGCGGCGCCGACGGAAGTACATTCGTTGCCCGACTTAAGTGGAGTCGGCCCAATCGGCAGAATGAGTAACGACGCGGTCGGTGCCTCAGGTCAGTTGCAAAACTGGAACGAGTATAGATCGGCATCGTGCAGCTCGAATCGCACTCGCACTGGCCAGCCAATCAACGCCGAGAGGTCGGCCTTCGCTTTCCAGTGCACGCTGCGGTCGAGTGTGTCGCCGAACAATTCTTCGCAATCGTCGAGTGAGAAGCCGGGCAGTGGCTTGCCATGCTCATCTTGAAGTTCGACTCGAAGACTTCCCGCGGCGGAAGTGGCGAAGTTTAAACGGAGCCTCTTGCCGGTGAACGTGATTGGTCTGGTGACGAGTTCGCCGCCGCTCATCGGCGCTTGCGCGGAGACAAATCCGTCCAGCCGTAACGTGTAGCGCCGTAGCAGGTCGAAGTTGTCAGTCCAGTAACTTTCGACCGCGTAGAGTGAGAGTTCGTTCGGGGCACCTTCGAGCGTTCCCTTTGTCTCGATTGCGTGCCAGCCAATGAATTGATGGCCGTAGTTCCAAGTTCCTTTGCGCTCGACCCCAGGACGCAGGAATCCTTCGTTCCAACGCTTGAATGTTTTGCCATCGCGACTTGCCATGAGCAGCCCTTCGGTCAACGCTCGACCGTAACGTTCGCTTGCTTTGGCACGCCATAGACGGTGTTCCAGTTCGGGGAGTGCTCGCAACGACAGTGACCAAAGGCGCGTGCGCTGTGGCCCGGCACTCGCGCGCGCTTCATGGTCTGGGCCGTCGTTGTGGCCTCGCTCGACATAGCGGGTCGGAAAGCCAATCATCAAGTGTGGCGCGCGATGATAGGGCTTTACCTGGTTCGTGTAGAGTTGCTCAGAAGGCGAATCGACATAGCGCAGGTCCTTCTGGTCCGTCCAATTCAGGAAGTCCTTGGAAGTGGCGGTTCGAATGGCGCGATGCCCTTGCGGATTCCATATCTCTTTTTTGTCGTGGCCGCCCTTGGTGAAGTATCGCCAATACGCGCGGTAGTGTCCGTGCTGAGCATCCCAGAATGCGAGGTTCTGCGAGTCAAATGCTCCGTCAATCAGAATCGGTTTGTCGCTCATCGGTGACCAGTGCAACCCGTCGGGCGACTTGAACGCGAGTAATCCGCGACGGAAATCTTTCGGCCGGAAGTTGGCCGGAAGCAGCGCCTTGTATCTAGCGTCCGGCGGGGCATTGGGGTTCTCGTCCTTGAATACGGCCGGTTCGCCAGGCTCGGACATTGCGTCTCCGACCTTTTGTTGGACCATGACAATGTTGTTGGCTTTGCTCCCCTGAAACTCGTGCAGGCCCAGCGCAGGCTTTCGCCAGTGGATGCCGTCGTCGCTCTCCGCGTAACAACAAAACTGACCATGAGTGCCAGCATCAACTCCATTGGGAGTGACCGTCAGTTGCCCAGCTGCGTAGTACATTCTGTAGCGGTCACCGTCCTTGAAGATACTGTGATAGACGCTGCCGCTCCCTTCCCACGGTTCGTCATGTTTCAGTACGACCTTTTGCGGGACAGGATGATGCAATCGCAACTTTGCTTTGCCGGCAAGTCGGTCGATCAGCCCGTCTTCGACGAACAGTTCACGCCGAGAACCGATGTCAATTGCCTTTGGCGGTTGAGCGATTGCCGAAAGCAAAGTCATTTCGAAGATCAACAAAACAGTAAGGCTGCGCATCATTGGTATTCCTTCAGCGATTTGTGCTGTTTATCGACTATCATATCATCTCAACCGATGCGCCGGTCCAATCACAATCAATGCGAAGGAACTTAACGTGACTTCGCAACAATCGAACCGTGCCCACCCTACAACACTGAATTACTATGCCATGAATTTGCATCCACGATTACGTCTACCCATCCCATTGCTCGCTCGCTTTCTCGTTATTGTTAGCACATTGGTCGTGTGTGCTGGCGCGTCGAGTCCGAATGTCCTTCTGATCTACACCGACGATCACGCGCAGTGGGCGGTCGGCGGTTACGGGAATAAAGAGGTCCACACACCTCACATGGATCGGCTCGCGATTGACGGAATGCGGTTTACGCGAGGCTTTACCAAGGCCGTCTGCTCGCCGTCACGGGCGATGGTGTTGACTGGTCTCTACAGCCACCGTGTCGGTATTCCGGATTTCATCCCACACGGCAATCCGGTGGTTTCCGGGAATGGGCTTCCGCCGGGGACATCGACGATCGCCACGGTGCTTAAGAAGGCAGGGTATCGCACCGGACTGATCGGCAAGTGGCATCTTGGGTACGGCGAGAAGTATTACCCGCAGAAATTCGGGTTCGATGTCGCCGAAGGCTTCCGCTACATCGCGCCAGACAAAGAGATCGGGAGCGTTGGGAAGATCCCGTTTCTGGTGGATGGCAAAGAGGTGCCGCGATTCCGGTATGACAAGCAACACACGGACATCCTGGCCGACCGCGCGATCAACTTTATTGAGAATCAGGGCGACCAACCCTTCTTTCTCTATCTGAGCATTTACCTTCCACACCTGCCATGGGAAGCCGTGCCAGGCGAAGACCGCGCGCATTATGAGGGGAAGAAACTCAGCGTTCCCGATCTCGGCAAGTATCCGGAAGCAACCATCGGTGAGAACGACCTTCGCGAACTGATGCGTTCGTATTATGCGAACATCACTTGCGCGGATCGAAACATCGGACGCGTGCTTGCCGCGCTCGACTCGCTCAGTTTGACGAAGGATACGCTGGTCTTTTTCATCGGCGACAATGGCTTCAATGTCGGCCAGCACGGATTGCTTGGAAAGGGCAATGCACTGATCCTCGGTACGAAAGATCGGAAGCCAAACATGTTCGACCATTCCGTACTCGTGCCCTTCATCGTGCGTTGGCCTGGAGTGATTAAGGCGGGATCGGTCAGCGATGCGATGGTTTCGACGATTGATGTACTCCCCACATTGATGGAGATCTCGGGGGCCAAGACACGTCTGCAACTCGATGGACAAAGTATGTTGCCGATCCTCGAGAGCCAGCGCGGCGTGAAGTGGCGGGATGAGTATTGCGACACGTACGACATGACTTACCTCAAAGAGGATCACATGCGGATGATCCGAACTGATGATTGGAAGCTGGTGTTCCACTTCGATGCGGCTGGCCAACCGCTGCCACACCGAGGACACGAACTCTTCAACTTAACGGCAGATCCCGAAGAGCTGAAGAATCTATACACCAGCGATACTCTTGCTCCGGTGAGGCAGCGTCTCGAAGCGAGGCTTCGCAAATGGATCGCGGAATACGCGGTGCAGTAACCGGTACAACTCGCCATAACTCGAGATGTCGATTTATGATTCTGCTCAGCTTGCGGTACAACGATAACTCGCGTCGAATGGTAGCTTTGAAGGACAAGGACATGTTAAGAACTTACTCGGATCCGATGTCGGTTTTGAAGCACTCTGCATGCCGTTGTCGTTGTTGATGCAAGCCGTCCCCAAAAAGTCACAATGAAGTCGCAGAATGCCAGAGGCTGGCCTACGCGAGCAGCATATGGTCGAGGCCAGTTATTCCACAGGAACAGAACGCACAGGAACAGAACGCACAGGAACAGAACGCACAGGAACAGAACGCACAGGAACAATGAATTACAAACTCTTTCTTCTGGCGCTTTTCATTCCTACCGTTGCTGCTGCCGAGCCGAACCAGCCGAAAGTGTTTCGGGCCGGTGCCGCCACGAGCAACATCACGCCGTTTCTGGGAACGGACCTCATCGGCGGATTCCTTCCGCGCGGCTCGACTCACATTCATGATGACCTGCATGCCCGCTGTCTCGTTCTCGACGATGGGAAAATGAAACTGGCCCTCGTCATCATCGACAATGTCAAGTTTCCCACCGAGATTCATTTTCCAACGAAGAAACTCATCGAAAAGAAAACCGGTCTGCCGCCGGAAAACGTACTCATCGCTGCGACGCACACTCACTCCGCGCCGAGCCTGCGCGGGACGAGTTATCTTAAACTGAACGAGCCGCTCGATGACTACCAGATGTTTGTTATTCGCCGGATTGCCGATGGCGTGCAGCGAGCGATCAACCATCTCGAACCGGCTCGAATTGGCTGGGGCGAGGGTAAAATGCCGCAGCATGTATTCAACCGCCGCTGGCTGCTGAAGGACGGGCAAACGGTGACAAGTCCGTTTGGCGAGGAAGAACTCGCGGCCATGAATCCCGGCCGCTATCTCGACGTGCTCGACAAACCGGCCGGGCCGGTCAACCCGAAGGTCTATGTTTTGTCCGTCGAATCGACCGAAGGCCGTCCGATCGCTTTGCTGGCCAACTACTGGCTGCATTACGTTGGCGGCGTCGGCAAAGGTCACGTGTCGGCGGATTACTTCGGAGTGTTTGCCGAGCGAATCAAGCAGTTGCTGTGCAGCAGAAGCCGTGAGACTTCTGACCACTCTGGCCAACCGAACTCACACGAGTCCGGCTACGAAGATCACCCGCCGTTCGTTGGGATGCTCAGCAACGGTGCGAGCGGTGACGTGAACAATAATGACTACGCGAATTACAACAAGCCAGGCCGTAAACGATACGCACGTTATGAGAAGATGCGCGAAGTCGCCGAAGACGTAGCCCAGGAAGTTGTGCGGATTGCGAAGACAATCAAGTATCGCGACTGGGTCGAGCTTGGCGCCGCTGCCGAGACGCTAACCCTGAAACGTCGCCGACCGAGTGCCGTGCAAGTAAAGCAGGCGCGTGAACTACTCGACACCGCCGAGTCCGAGGCAGAGCAGGATCGCGATTTTTCTCGGCGAGTCATCTTTGCCCGCCGCGCGATCGAAGCCGCCAACTGGCCCGAGACAACGCACGCCTTCGTGCAGACGCTACGCATTGGCGATCTGGGCATCGCCGCGCTGCCGTTTGAAGTGTTTGTCGAAATCGGATTCGACATCCAGGAGCGCAGTCCGTTTAAGGACACGTTCGTCCTCGGTCTTGCCAACGGTGGTCTCGGCTATCTGCCGTCCCCGCGCCAGCACCAACTGGGCGGATACGAAACATGGCTGACCGTCGCACATGCCGAAGTCGGAGCTTCGCCAAAACTGGTGGACAAGCTGGCTCAGTTGTTTGCCGAACTGAAGGATGATTCCGTGAAGCCCGTGCAACTCAAGTTTGAATTGCTTGGCTCCATTCAAGGGACTCAGCGTTGGGATTGGTGGCAGGCGCGAACGGCCTACGTTCCTGGTGACGACCCATTTTTACTGACGACGATGTCGCAGACCGGAAAAACGGGGAGTCACGATTTCCATGACATTCTGCAATCCATCAGCCGCGATCGTGGACAAACCTGGAGCGAACCGACGATTGTTTCCACGCTGAAACGTACACGACAGAGCGACGGCTTTGAAGTCGCGCCGGGCGATCTGTGGCCCAAGTTTCATGCGAAGACCGGAAAGATCCTTGTAACTGGAAAGACGTTCAACTTCGAAAACGGCAAACGCGAAATTCGTCTGCGCGAGCGAGTTTCCTACGCGGTCATGGACCCGTCGACGGGCGAGTGGGGACCACTGCGACTGCTCGATGTGCCGGAGAAGGATCATAGCGGCGCGACGATCACAGGAGCAAACGCCGGTTGTACGCAGCGAGTTGATCTACCGAACGGCGATGTGTTGTTGCCGGTTCGCTACTGGCGCGATCCGAAAGTGCATCGTTACACGAGCGTCGTGATGCGTTGTGCGTTTGACGGTGAGACCCTCACTTACAAGGAACACGGTTCGGAGCACACGATCCCCACGGGGCGCGGACTCTACGAGCCGTCTCTTGCTCAATTTGATGGCCGCTACTTCCTCACGCTGCGCGCCAACCACTCGGCATACGTCACGCAGGGGACGGACGGCATCAACTTCGAGCCCGTCCGCGAGTGGAAGTTCGATGATGGCGAAGTGCTGGGAAGTTACAACACGCAACAGCACTGGGTGACGGTCGGCGGTGGGTTGTTTCTCGTCTACACGCGGCGAGGCGCCGACAACGATCACATCATGCGGCATCGCGCGCCGTTGTTCATCTCGCAGGTGAATCCCGATACATTGCGAGTCATCCGATCCACCGAGCACGTCTTGATTCCGGAGAATCACGCCACGCTTGGCAACTCCGGTGTTTGCCGCATCAGCGATGACGAAAGCTGGGTCACGTGCGGCGAGGGACTCCTCAGAGCAGGCAAACGCAAAGGCCAACTCAATCACGTGTTCCACATGCGGATTACGCCAAAATGATCGCGATCTTCGTGAAAAGCACCAAGCCAGCGTAAGACACTTTGAAACGAGGAAACGAATCGCGTTGAAGAGAAGAAATGAATAGCGCAAGCCGGTTAACGGTTTCTCCATGGCGGACTGTCCGCAAGTCTTCGGTGATTCGATCGCCAGAAGCGTGAAGTGGAACAGCGACGCCGATCTATACTCGTTTCAATTCACCTCAAAGGCCAAACCATGATCTGCGCCCGATTCCATCCTCTCGTTCGAGGCCTGAACGTATTGACGATTCTCTTCGCATTGGACGGCTCGGCGCGAGCTGATGGTCCGATCCCGGTTGGGTCGCGACGAGAATTGTTCGTCGATCATCATCTCATCGAGCGACTAGATGACGCTCGGCTCGAGCTGCATCGGCCGCAGGCTCGCGAAGTGGCGATCGTGCATGATCAGCCGTGGGAGGGAAACACGTGCTTCTATCACTCGGTGTTCCGGGACGGGGACGTGTACCGCATGTACTACCGTGGTTCCCACCACGTGCCCGGCCAGAGCGCGTCGCATCAGACCGTCTGCTATGCCGAGAGCAAAGACGGCGCCCGGTGGACGAAGCCGAAGCTGGGAATCGTTAACTTCGACGGCTCAAAGGAAAATAACATCATCTGGGACGGGGTGGGCCGGCATAACTTCGTGCCGTTCAAAGACCCCAATCCCGACTGCAAACCGGAGGCAAAGTACAAGGCGATCGGCGGCAGCAAGCACAAAGGCGGACTGTTCGTCTTTCAGTCGCCGGACGCAGTTCACTGGTCGCTGATGAGCGACAAGCCGGTGATTACCGAGGGGGCGTTTGACTCGCAGAACCTCGCATTCTGGGATGCAGAACGCGGGCTGTACGTCGATTACCATCGCCAGGGGCGAGCCGGCAAACGGGACATCATGGCGTGTACTTCGCCCGACTTTCTCAATTGGACGAAACCGAAGTTTCTGGAGTATCCCGGGGCACCGGCCGAACACCTGTACGTCAACCAGATTCAGCCGTACTTCCGAGCGCCACACATCTATCTCGGCTTCCCGAAACGCTTCGTGCCGAGCCGCAAGTCGCCGATCGACCATCCGCTGCCCGGTGTGTCAGACACGATCCTGATGAGCAGTCGCGACGGCGAGACATTTCACCGCTGGCAGGATGCCTTCGTACGCCCCGGGCTGCAACCGGACCGTTGGGTGTGCCGCAACAACCTTGTTGCCTGGGGGTTGGTTGAGACGGCTTCGCATCTGGCGGGCGCGCCTGACGAGATCTCGTTGTACGTCGTCGAAGGGTACTATCAGGGCGAGAGTTGCCGAGTCCGCCGCCACACGATGCGCGTGGACGGATTCGTTTCCGCATCGGCTGACTTGAAAGGCGGCCGGTTGCAGACAAAGCCGCTTGTCTTCGCTGGCGCTGAGTTGGAAATCAACTTCTCGACGTCTGCGGCCGGTGGCGTCCGCGTCGAGGTCCAGGACACAGATGGCAAGCCAATCAACGGTTTCTCAGCGGCGGACTGTCCAGAACTCTTCGGCGATTCGATCGCTAGACGCGTGAAGTGGAACAGCGACGCCGATCTCTCCTCGCTCGCTGGCACACCGGTCCGGCTACTCTTCGAGTTACATGACGCGGATCTGTATTCGTTTCAGTTTGTGAAGTCAGAGTCACCATGATGATTGAGCGGCACCGCGCTAGCCGCCGGTCTCAGAAGCGAGCGCGCAACACCGGCGGCTAGCGCCTTGCCGCTCACTTGCTTAACACTCCGAAAACAAGGAGCCCTCATTTGACGCCCGCCGCTTACACAGAGCATGATCGCCAAATCTGGGAAGAAGAGCTGGAGGAGTTCGTCCCGCCTCGTGTCTTCGATGCTCATATTCATCTGTTCAACCCACAACACATGGGCGAGAGAACGGGACGCACGTGGTCGCATGCCGACCTGGAAACGCTGCAATCGTGGGCACGGCGGCTCTATCCCGGTCGTGAAACCCACTTTCTCGTTTTAGGATCACCTGCGCCGGGGATCGACGTCCAGGCTCACAATGATTGGGCAATCCAGCAGGTGAGCCAGGATCCGCAATCGCGAATGAATCGGCTGGTGACACCTGGTTGCAATATCGAGGACATTCGCCGCGACGTCTTAACTCACGGCTTCGTTGGCTTGAAACCGTATCGGTTGTTCTCCGTTACCGGTGACGTGGCCCAATGCCGCATTCATGAGTTTCTACCTCACGAGCAAATGGAACTCGCCAACGAACTGGGCTTGTGGGTGACCATGCACCTGTCGCGACATCACGGCTGTGCGGATGAGCACAATCTGGACGATCTGGCGGACTTCACCACCAGGCGGTACCCAAACATCAAGTGGATCCTGGCCCACTGTGCCCGGAGTTTTACCTATTGGCCGATTCGTCAGGGGATCGACCGCCTGCGCGACATGCCCAACATTTGGTACGACCTTTCAGCCGTGACGGATGTGAGGCCGTTCATCACCCTCTTTTCCAAGGAGAACACCAAACGATTGTTCTACGGATCAGACGGCGTCGACTCAACGTATTTCCACGGTCAGTACGTTGCTCTGGGTCGGGCCTGGCAGGCGCTGGATACATCGCGCTTCGAACTTCAGTTTCCCCATTGCGACGGGCGGCCGATCCTTGCCATCTACGAGCAACTACTCTCCATGAAGCAGGCCGCGGAGATCGCCGAGCTTTCCTCCGACGATATCGAAGACATCTTTTGGCGTAACGCAACAGAAGCTCTGGAAATCGGCGATCCCTTGTCGAAGCGGAACAGCATAACGTAAGGCGGTGCGTCGGCCATCACCGGTGCGAGTTGGCGGTCGACAGCGATTGCTTCATCGGTGCTTACCGTCGGCCAGTGACCACCCACAGTTCCGCAAGTGCAACAGACCGGCGTCGTACTGTCGTTCGATCTCGTCGAGGGGCATGTCAAAGAACTCAAATTCGGTTGTGACATCTCCATCGTAGCCGATCTGGGCGAGAGCCTTTCCGAACTGGGCGAAATCCACGACGCCCACTCCCGGGGTTAAGGTCAGATTGTAGATCGGATTGGGCGAGAGGGTGGGACGTTTGAATTTGCGATCCAGTTCCGGAGTCGAGCGGGGCACCGAGTCGCGCAGATGGATATGACGAAGCCGATGGCCGACGCGCTTGAGAAAGTCGTCCAGGTCATAACCGATCACGCCCCAGTGACTGCTGTCGATGAGCAGGCCGACGTTGGCAAAGTCGAGTTGCTCCAGCAAGGTGACGACCGAGTCGCAATCGTCATGCACGAGATGCATGTGTGGCAACTCCAGTAGCATCGTCATCTCTTGCCGTGAGCTGTACTCGGCAAGTTGGGCGTAGGCATCGGTTGCGAGTTTTCTCTCTTCTGACAGATCACCGCCTGCCTGGTGGCGTCCGAAATGCATGGTCATCATCGGGATGCCCACGGCTTGCGCGTCAGCGATCTTGGCTTTATATCCGTCGAGCCACTCTGCGATCGCGGTATCCTCATAGGACCGGCCGATACCCGCATTCCAATTCAAGGCAATGGGCGTCAGCCCGTAGTCGGCGAGCATCGCCTTGAGTTCGGTCGGTCGCGGACTGCCGCTATTGAAATGATAACAGTAACTGGCAAAACTGCCGATTTCGATGCGTTTGAAACCGCGAGCGGCTTGCCGAGGCAATGCTTCGTAAAGGGTATAATGCGCGTAGGCGATCGTCGATGTGGCAGTGACGGTCGGCATGGAAATTGGCTCCGAACTGTGCCGGTTCGCAGGAACAAGTTACCCACCACCGTAGCAGATGTCGTGGGACGTCTGTTGATTAGTGCGTGTCGCACGGACGTGTAGCGTCTGGGGCGTCCATTCGCCAAGGAGTTCTTGACGGATCGACGCTACAGTAATGCGAAGACCGCTCTCGGGTGTTTTATGCTTTGTCATCATGTGATGATGCAAGAGCACCCATTGCCGAGCGAGTGGAACTGAAAGAGGTCAAAAGCAAACGTATTGCCAATCACCACTCGGCGGAACATCCTACGGCAGTTACGTCCCTTGTCTGGAAACACCAAAATGAACAGATCGCGACGCGCGACGCGGCTTTGCGTCCTGGCAACGCTACTTCTATCGAACGTTACCCTGGCGAGTGAATCGCTGCAAATCGGTTCGCACAAGCAACTCTTCATCGGTCCGTTTGACGAACATGGGCGCGATACGCATCTCGTCGAGTCGATGACGGGTGTCGAGATCACAATGAACCCGGCTCGCGTGACCGGCGAGCGGCTGGTCGTTCAAGATCGACCGTGGGAAGGGACGGGCATGCTGGACATGCGGCAGTTCGTCCTCAAGGACGGCGACACGTTTCGGATGTACTACAACGCGCTGCCGCACCACTTCGTGTCGACCGATCCGAAGGACCCCCGCAAAAACGTCTGGGGCCGCCCCTACAACCGCATTCTCTGTTACGCCGAATCACGGGACGGCGTTCACTGGACCAAGCCCAATCTCGGTCTTTGCGAGTGGGAGGGCTCGCGGGAGAACAACATTCTGCTTCCGGGCGATGACTTCGAGTATGTCTTCTCCGAAATGGACGGACCGTGCGTGTTCATCGACGCCAACGCCAAGACGCCGGACGAGAAGTACAAGATGTTCATCAAGGTCTCGCCGGTGAGTGGCGAGCCGAAAAGAAGCGACGACGGACCAATTCCCGTGCGAGTCACGAAGCAGCTTCCCAAAGCTCAGTACGCCTTTGCGTCGCCCGACGGGATTCATTGGCGGCTGATGAGCCCGAAGAAAGTCAATGCTGGCCCGAAAAACGACACGGCCTATTCCGTTTTCTGGGATCAGCGAATCGGCAAGTACGTACAGTACTCGCGTGTGTGGCAGGCCGCGCCGGAGCAAGTCGCTTACTACCGGCGTACTCATCAGGGCTACAACGGACGGGCGGTTGTGTTGAAGGTCGGACGAGCGACGTCGAACAACTTCCTTGACTGGTCGCGTGAAGAAACGGTGCTCCAGCCCGATGGCGTCGACCGGGCCGGCTCGCCGGAAGGCCTGACCCGGATGGACTTTTACGGCGGCAACATCACTCCCTACGGTGAAGCGCAAAACGTCTACATCGGATTGCCAAACACTTACTACCATTGGAAGTTCGATTTGACCCGCAAGTGGTGGTCGGGAAAACACATTCAGGAACCGTCCACCATCGACGTGCAACTAGCGCTCAGCCGCGACGGCATTCACTGGCACCGCACACCGAAGCGAAAGCCGTTCATCCGCCTGGGGCG
>PVBE011840849.1_pt1 | contig 22182 bp, 18 predicted proteins | sample 1631181 | NCBI WGS metagenome assembly PVBE01 (sample SAMN08397723, study PRJNA350692) | Marine metagenome, whole genome shotgun sequencing project. | isolation source: water | place: Pacific Ocean | collected 2012-04 | reverse complement strand
CGGCGGCAGCGTCGCGGTAGCCACCAAGTGGCGCCAATTTGCTTTCATCGGCCTTCTCCAAACAGCCGCAATATGCCCACCGATTCCAGCCGCTTCAGGCGCCCGCGATCGAAATTCGTCAGGGCCGTGCGCTGGCCGTAGGCTCGGGCCAGTATTCCAAGCGACGCCAGCAGCCGGGTTTCGCCCTGCTTGCCGGCGATCTGTGCCTGGATCAGGGCGGTATCGGCGGCCAGCAGTCCGTTGAGCTGCTGGGTGATTTCGTACTCGGTGACCTGGCGGCGTTCATGCAGGCGGCTGGCGGCAGCGTAGATCTCGCTTGCCAGCTCCTGCCGCTGCCGGGCCAGCGCGATGCTGCGGCGCGCGCTCTCGACCGCGGTGAGGGCGTCGCGGACCTCCTGCAGCAGGCTGTTTTCGGTGATATCGCGCTGTGCCTGCAGGCGTTCGAGACGGTAGCGCGCAGCGTCATGGCCGGCCCGGTCGGAGCGCCGCCCGAAGGCATGGTTGTAGACCAGGCTGGCCGTCTGCGTCGTGCTGTCGGGCTGCTCGATGTCGGTGGCGGAATACCACCAGTAGCGGTAGCCGAATACCGAATTGCTTTGCCCCACCTTGGCGTCATAGCTCAACGCCAGATCGGGTCGCAGCGCCACCGTGGCGGCATCGATCTGCAGCTCGGCACGACGCAGGCTGAGCGCGCTTTGCAGCAATTGCGGATGGTTCCGACGCAGGCTGTCGAGATCCTGGGTCGGCACCGTGAGGCGCTCGAGGGTTTCACTGTAGGCCACCGGCAGGTAGAGCACCCGGCCCTCGCTGCCCAGCAGCTGGGCCAGGTTATTGGCCGCTGCCACGTAGGCGCTGAGCGCCTGTTCCCAGTCCGCCGCCGCCCGTGGCCGCTGGCTCACCACTTGGGCGTGGTCGTAGCGCGTGATGCGTTTCAGGGCATAGAGCCGTTCGGTGCGCGATACCAGCCTTTCCGTGGTCTCCAGGTCGCGGCGCACCGTCTCCAGCGCCTTGACCCGGCCGATCAGGGTCCAAAACGCCAGCTCGACGTCGCGCAACGTGTCGTTGACCAGGATCTGGACCTGCCAGGCCGCCACCTGGCGATCGATCTCACGCAGTCGCAGCGCCATGTCGGTGCCGTTGAAGGAGCCGAAGTTGCGCGTAAAGGGCAGCGGCAGCGACAGGCTGAGCGAGAGATTCGAGGTCCAGGGCCGGTCGTAGGAACCGAAGGTTTCGAGGCCGCTGGCACCGGGGTTGTTGATGAACTTGGTATTCTTGTAGACGGCGTCATAGGCCAGCATCAGCGACGGTCCCCAGGGCAGCTGCTGGGCGATGCTGGTGGCCAGGGTGTAGGTCTTGGTCTTGCCCGTGGTGCTGGCCTCGCTGGCCGTGACCTTGGTGTTCTTGTGGCCCTCGGGACGGAATTGGTCGTACTGGATGGAGGCGACGGGGCTGTCCTCGCCGAAGACCACGCGGAAGCAGTTGGTATCGTTGGCGTCGGCGTTGTCGCCCGGCGCAAAGCAGACATCGCCGCCGGAATCGTTGTCGCCGGCTGCCACGATTTCCGTGACCCGCTTGTGTTTCGAGGCATAGGTCAGGCGCTGGTAGGTGAGCGAAGAGGAATAGTTGGCGCTGGCGGTGAGCACGGGATCGAAAACCGCCCGAGCCTCGTCCAGCACGGCGGCCGCAATCTCGGAGGCGATGCGGCCCCTAAGCAGACCGAGGTTGCGGACCAGCGCCTTGAGCGCCGCCTGGCGCGGGCTCAGCTCGGCCAGCTCAAAGCCCTGCAGGATGGCGCTGCCGTCGCCCTGGCGGGCCTCGACGATCAGAGCGTTGAGCCGGCGCTCGGTGGCCAGGCGCCGGCGGTCGACCATTGAGCCCTCGGGCGCCACGATGGCGGTCACCGCGTTACCCTCTGTGAGTTCGGCGGAAACCGACAACGCCGGCAAAAAGCCCGCCGCCAGCAACGCCGCGATGAAACCGAGTCGGATCATGACCAATCCTCCTCGATACCGCCCATCAACCTGACCAGGCCGGCCTCGACTTGGCGCAGCGCCACCCGGGCGGCGACGTCCTCGCGGCGCGCCGCCAGCACGGCCCGGTAGCGGTTGATGAGCTCGAAACTGGAGACCCGCTCGAGCTCCCACATGCGTACGGCATGGCGCAGCGCCTGATCGGCCAGAGCCAAACGACTGGTAGCGTCCTTGATTCTGAGCTCGGCCAGGCGCACCTGGCTGGTGGCGGCGTTGACCTGGCGCACCACGTCGGAGACCTTCTGGCGCTCTATCGCCTCGGCCTGCTTGCGTGCTGCCAAGGCCCGACGGTGGGCCGCCTTCAGGGCGCCGTTCCACAGCGGTACGGTGTAGGTCAGACCGACGAAGATCTCATCGGAATCCGGTCCGAAGATGTGCACCGCCGAGGCGCGCCAGGTGTCGTAGCCGAAGGCGGAATCGGTCTGGGCCAAGTTGTAGCTCAGGCTGAAGCTCAGGTCGGGCCGGGTCTGGTAGCGCCTGAAGCGTTCCTCGATGCGCGCCGTGCCGCTGTCCTCGGCGCTGATCTTGAGCTCAGGTTGGCGTGCCAGCGCCCGCGCCACGGCATCTTCGGTCATCAGGCCGGCCGCACCGCGCAGTTCGGCCTGATAGTCGATCGGCAAAAGCAGCGGGGGCGGATCCTGCTTGAGCCAGTCGAGGCTGGCGGCCAAAGCGTGGGAAGCCGCCAGAAAGCCGCTCCAGGCGCTCTCTTCCTGGATTTCGAGCAAATTTGCCTCGGCCACGATTTGCTTGAATTCATAGCCCGTCAAGTAGCCACGTGAGTAGCGCCGCTGCATACGCCCTTCGAGGCTTCTCAGGGCGGCCGCCAGGTCGCGCGTCAGTTTCAGCCGCTCGACCGCGGCCACCAACTCCCAGTATTGCAGACGTATGGTTTGTTGTGCTGTGAGGCGGGCCAATTGGCGCTGCCAGCGGCTGCGCCTGAGCGTCGCCTCGGCAATGGCAACGCTGACACCGCTGCTGCTGCCCTCTCTGCCGAAGCCCTTGGTCAAGGGCAGTGGCGAGGAAAAGCTGAGTGACAGGCTGCTGGTCCAAGGCGTCCGGCTGTTGAAGCCGAAGGGGTCCTGGACCGAGAGAATGCTCTGCAGGCCTTCGACGGCGTGGCTCGTCGTGATCTTGTAGGTCGAGCCGAAGGTGGCGCTGAGGCTGCCGCCCCAGGCGAAGCCTTTACTCAGGGAAAGCGAGCCGAACCAACTGCGCAGGCGGCTGTCCGAGCTGGCGGTCTCCTCCTCGCCCACCAGTTCGAGACGGTCGACGCAGGTATCGGAACCGGTGTTGGCGATTTCACCGTCGACGATGACACAGCCCACCACCGAGCCCTCGGTCTCCTGGTCCTCGGTCTCGACGATGCGTTCACGGATGATGAATTGATTGCGCGAGTGGCCGTTGCTCTCGGTGTAGCCGAAAGAAAGTGACGAGGTCGGATCGAAGGCCGATCTGCTGCCTTCCAGGACAGCCCGGCGTTCGCCGCTGCCAGCCACTGCCAGGGCCACGGCGAGGCTGCGGGCGGCGCTGCTCTCATCGGCCTCGAACAGCGTCAGTTTGCGCAGCCGCAGGTCCTTCAAGGCCGCCCGGGCGCCGCCCGTCGATCCCTCGAGGGCGGCCGCGATGGCCGCCTCCAGAGGAACCGCGGCAGACACCGGCGAAGGGGCCATCCTGGCGCTTGGCGAGGCAGGAGAGAGTGCAAGCACCAGCACCTCCGGGCCGAGGATCTCGTCCGCTGCCAAGGGTGCACAGAAAGCCCAGCCCCCTACCGTGATGGCGGTCAGGAATGCGCAGCTTCGAGCCACGGCCGTCAACCCGCCTCTCTCGCCGTCCCGGCGGAAGATGCGCTGCAGAGAATAGCGGCAGGCGCGGCGTCTCAGCGTCACGAGTCTCGCAGGACTCCCTTCCAGCGGTTCAGCTTCTCAACGTCCACGCTTTCGGCCTTTTCGACGCTTTTGAGAAACAGCCGGTACCAGACCTTCAAGGGGCTGTCGTTGCTGCGGCGCAAACGAGCGAAGGTCTCCGTCCGCTGCGACATCTCGGCCATTAGCGTGGCCGGCGGTGGTGCTGCCGCGTCGGGCTCGGGATAGCTGAGCGAAAAGCGGCGCAACTCGAGCACCAGACCGGCCAGCGCCAACAGGTCGTCGACTTGGCGCAGGCCTTCGGCCTCTTTGGCAACCTCGGTCGTGGCGTTGGCACGCCGGGCCGCCTGCACTTGCTGCGCCTGCTCGAGGCGGCCGTCCGCGGCATCGAGATCGCCGCCCGCCAGGGCCGGGCTGAAGCCACGCTCGAAGACCAGGAAACGCAGCCGCGCATCGAGGTCGATGAGACGGACGTCGTCGGGAAAGCGCAACAGTGTGGGCGAAACCAACTCGCCCAACCTGGCCAGTTGCGCCAGTTGCCTCTCGCTGACCTCGGGGCTCAGGCTGCCGGCGCTGCGGTAGGCATTGTCGGCGAGACTGCGGAGCGGTCCCTCGAGACGTTTGACGATGGCCTCGATGGCACTGTTCTTGGCATAGACCGGGTAATAGGCGATGGCGCTGACGGCCAGGCCGAGCAAGATTGCGAGAAAGGCCATGATCTTGACAGCTTGGCGGAAGCGCTTCGACCAGCGCCCCGGTTCCGGCAAGGCCTCGCGCTGGACCGTCGGCACCACTTGTTCGGTGAGATCTTCCGTGACGTCTTCCTCAACCGCCTCGCGGGCCTCAAGGATGGCGCTGGAGGCTACCTGGGCCTCGCCGATGCTGGCCCCGAAGTACATGGTGCGTTCGTTGTCGTCATCATCGTCGGGTGCCGCGTCCCGCCAACCGCCTGTCGCTTCGCTGCCAGCTCCGCCCTCGAGCACGTAGCGCAACTGGATGCCGCCCAGGTAGACCTCGTCACCCGGCGTGAGCCAACTGTCGTTGACCCGCTGGCCATTGACGTAGATGCCGTTGGTGCTGTTGAGATCCTCGACGCCCCACTGGTCATCGCCAGGATAGAGCCGCAGGTGCTGACGCGACAGCTTGCGGCTATTGATCGGCACCGTGCAGGTTTCGCCTCGCCCGACCACATAGTCCTGCCCGGGCTCGAGCACTATCTCCTGCAACTCGTCCTCGCCTTCCAGCTCCGAGCCCTCCATCACCACCAGGCGGGCGGCCGGTGCCGGTTGCGGCACGTGGCGCAGCGACGAGCCGGTGGCAAGATCCAGGAACTGTGTATGGTCTTCGTCAGAGGCCATCATCATTCCTCACGAATAGCGGCCGACAATGACGGTGACGTTGTCCTTGCCGCCGCGCTCATTGGCAAAGTCCACGAGGCCGCGACAGATATCCTCGGGCGGGTCCTGGCCCAGGCGGTCCAGCGTCTCGCCGATCTCCGGGTCCGTCACCATCCCGGTGAGGCCGTCGCTGCAGACCAGCACGAGATCGCCGGGTAGCAGCATCTGCAGCCCGACATCGGTCTCGACCTTGGCTTTCGGTCCGATTGCCCGGGTGATGACGTTGCGCGGCGGATTGTCTCCCTGACCGCCCTGGTTGAGCCATTCCTGGTAAAGCGTATGGTCCCGGGTCATCTGGCTCAGCGTGGCGTCGCGAAAGCGGTAGGCGCGGCTGTCACCGACGTTGAATACCACCATGCGGCCGGGCTCGACCGTGGGCAGCAACCCCACCACCGTGGTTCCCATTCCGGTGCCGGTGGGAAAGCCGCGATCCTGGTTGAGCGCGTTGATGGCGTCGTTGGCCTTGGCCAGCGCATCGTCCATGAGTTTGACGTCGGCGCCGGCAGGTTCGATCTCGGTAACGTCGGCGGCCGCACCATCGTTGCTGGCCCCGGCCCTGACCTCGGCCACGTTGCGCGAGACGTGATGCGAGATGATGCGCACGGCGGCGGCGCTGGCGACCTCGCCCTTCTGGTGTCCGCCCATGCCGTCGGCGACGATCAAAAGGCCGCTGGGTTCATGGATTTTGAAGGTGTCCTCGTTGAGGCTGCGCTTGCGCCCGACATCGGTCAGGCCGGCCACTTCGAGCTGATGTCCGGAACCGGTATCGATGATGGTCATGCCGATCTACGCCTCCGTATCCTCAGTCTTCGCGTCGTCTTTCTCGATGTCCTTTTCATCGTCTTTCTGATCTTCGTCGTCAGCCTTTTCATCCGTCTCGTCGCCAGCGTCACCGGCAGTCTCCGCTGTCTCCGCAGGCGGTTTTTCACCGGTGATGTCGTCATCCAATGGCGGCAAGTCAAACTGTGTCATGGCCAACCTGTAGTAAAGGCCTTTGTACCCGTTGCCGCGCAGGAATTCGGGATCGATGAGTTGGGGATGGGTGCCGCGCTCCTGCACCTGACCGTCATCGATGAAGCAGATCATGTCGCAGTGCATGATGGTCGACAGGCGATGGGCAATACTGATGGTGGTGCGGCCACGCACGACTTTTTTGATTTGATCGGTAATTCGGCGTTCGGATTCGTTGTCCAGCGCCGAGGTAGCTTCGTCGAAGATCATGATCTTGGGCTTGCGGTAGAGCGCCCGGGCGATGCAGATGCGCTGCGCCTGGCCGCCCGACAGCCCCATGCCCTTTTCGCCGATCAGGGTCTGGTAGCCCAGCGGGTAGTTGATGATGAATTCGTGGGCACCGGCCATCTGGGACGCCTCCTTCACCGCCTGCATGTTGGGCGAAGGATCGCCCAGCGCGATGTTCTCGGCCACCGAACCGGCGAAAGCGAAGCTTTGCTGCAGCACCACGCCGATGGAGCGGCGCAGCGAGGAGAACTCGATATTGGTGATGTCCTTGCCGTCGATGCGGCATTCGCCCGATTTGGGAATGTTGAAGCCCAGGATCATCTTGGCGATGGTGCTCTTGCCGCAGCCCGAGGGGCCGACGAAGGCGACGTTCATGCCGGCTTCGATTTCCAGGTTGAAGTCGCGCATGATGTTGTGGGTTTCGTCGCCGCCGACGTAGCTGAAGTTGACGTTCTGGAAAGTGATGCGACCCTCGCACTGGTCGAGAGTCGCCGGCATGTTTTCGGCATCGGTGATCAGCGGCTGTTCCGGATTGACGTCCAAAACGTCGGCCACCCGGTCGACGGCAATGCGCACCTCTTGCAACGCGCTCCACAGTCCGACGAGCTGCAACACCGGTGCCGTGACCAGACCCATGAGAACGTTGAAGCCCATCAATTCGCCCACCGTCATGACCCCGAGAATGACGTCCTGGGCACCCACCCAAAGCACCGCCACAGTGGCGAACAGCGTCGACATGCGGAACAGGCTGGACGACTGCAACGCCAGCTTGGACAAACGGTAGGTACGCGTAACGTTGCCCGAGAAGGCGTCTTCCCAACGCGACCGAGCCATGTACTCGTTGGCCGTTGCCTTCAGGGGCTCGATGCCGTTGAGCGATTCGATGAGAAAGCTCTGGGCCTGCGAGTTGGCGACAAAGATCTCCTGGTTGAGGGCTTTGATGCGCGGTGTGAAGTAGGTGACGATGCCGATGTAGACGGGCAGGAAAGCGGCCACGATGATCGCCAGCTTGCCGTTGTAGGCGAACATCATGAAGAAGTAGATGAACACCATCATCATGTTGAGGATGGTGGTGATGGTCTGGCCGGCGATGATGGCGCGGATCTTCTGGTTCTCGCCAAACCGCGTCAGGATCTCACCCTTGTTGTGGGTGTGGAAGAAGCTCATCGGCAGACTCAGCACATGCCGATAGAACTCCGACACCAGCCGCATGTCGATGCGTGCCGTGGTGAAATTGAGCAGCAAACTCTGGGCGAAGGTGGTTAGCGTCATGAAGCCGGTGGCCAGCACCATGCCGGCCAGCATCATGTTCAGCAGCGCGACGTCCTGGTGCACCACCACGGTATCGATGATGGTCTGGATGAAGAGCGGCGAGGCCAGGCTGAGAATGTTGATCAAGAGCGCCGCCAGCAAGGCCTCGCCGAGATATTTCTTGTGCGGCGTGATGTAGCGGATGAAGTGGAGATATGGCTTCTTGGGCGGCTCCAGGTGCTCCATCTGCACCGTCGGCTCGAGCAGGATGAAGACGCCGCTTTCGGCATCGGCGACATCGGGATCGAGAAGTTCGGCCTTGGACCATGACTTTAGGAACTCGGCCTTGCGCATCTTGCGGATGCCTTCGGCGGGATCGGCGATGTGCACCGAGGTATCGGTAACCTTGTAGACCACGACGTAGTGAAAGCCCTCCCAGGCGGCGATGCCGGGCAGCTTGGCGCGCTTGAGATCGGTCCAGTTAAGAGCCGTGGCCTTGGCCCGTATGCCCAGCAACTCGGCTCCGCTGATGATCTCCGTGGGCGAGGGATATTCGTTGTGCAGGCTGGTCAGCTCGCGGATGGATCCGAGCTGGAAATTCTTTTCGGCATGCTTGAGAATCATGGTCAGGCAGGCCGCAGCGCAATCCGCCTCCTCGTTCTGGCGCACCACCTGGAAGGCGGAGATCTCCTTCTCCTCCTCGAACTGGCTGAACTCCTCTTCGGTCAGACCCTCGGCCAGCTTGATTCTGAGATCGACGCCCTCGGCGCGTTCGCGGGTGCGTTGCTCCTGGCTTTCCGCCTCCTTGAGCTCAGCCGCCCGCACGCGCAAGCGCTCGTGCAGCGCCACGTTGATCTCGAGGATACGGCTGACCTCAGTTTGCTGGAACACCAGCACCGTGACGTCACGCAAGGCCACCGCTGAATTGGCCTGCATGCCGTCGGGTTCGACATCGACCAGCGCGCCGGGTACGCCGATCAGACTTCCCCGGCCCTCGCGGTCGAGAATGATGGGATCGCCCTCGACCGGCTGCCAGGAAATGTCGACTTGTCCGCGCTCGATAAAATAGAGCCGCGGGTCGGCGACGCCTTGATCGAAAACCGTCTCGCCTTGACGCACCACCTTGACGCCGACCTTCTTGAGGATGTCGAGGAAGTCCTTCTGTTCGTATTCGGCATCGCCCAAGAGGCCCCGCACCAGGCCGGCAAGCTCTACCAGCCCTACCGTTGCCCGGAAGTGCTCCTTGATCGAGGGCTCGTTCTCGACCAATTCACGAATGCTGTCGGCCGGCGCATAGAACATCACCACGCGGTCGTCGGCGGCGACGATCTGGTAATCCCAGTCGGCGTCCTCGAGCAGCGACATCTCGCCGAACGACGAGCTTGAATCGGAAAGGCCGAGGCTTTCGATCTTGCCATCGGCGTCTTCCTTCAGCCGCACCCGGCCGGAATGGACGATGTAGAGACCGTCGATGGCCGTGCCCTGCTCGGCGACGACTTGGTCGCGGACGAAGGCGCGGGCCTCGAAGATCGACGCCACCACCGCCTTGTCGACGTCGCCGAGCATGGCGAACATGACATGGGTGTTGAGGATCTCGTGGATCGCACGCCGGTTGATGTCAACCATACCGAATACCGCCTACTACCTCAGGCCTCACCGTCGCCACCACCGCCATCGCCGCCGCCGTCGCCGCCATCACCCTCGCCACCCGGTTCCTGGAAAAAGCGGGCGAAGGGCGAGAAGACGATGGAAATGAGTCGCTTTTCCCCGGTCTTGACTTCGGCCATGCCCTCCAGCCCCATCTCGAGTTTGCGTGGGCGGCGGCGTTTTTTCTTGATGATCTCGGTGTCCAGCGCGACGCGGATTATGTACATGCTCTCGCGGCCGGCCTCGCCGCTGGGTTTGGTCGAGATTTCGGAAATCGTGCCGAGTTGGATGCCCCATTCCTGGAAGGGGTAGGCGAAGTACTTGATCTTGACCGGCTGGCCACGGCGGAGCTGACCGATATCCTGGTTCTGGACGTAGGCCACGGCCTCCAGCGGCGCCATGCTGGAGACCATGGTTACGAGATTGTTGCCAGCCCCGATGACGTTGCCTTTGTTGACGTGGATGCGGGTGACGATGCCGTCGAGAATGCTCTTGTAATTGACCATGCGGTCGCCGTAGCGCACGCCGGGAACCAGTGTATCGGCCTCGGCGACGCGGGCCTTGAGGCCACGGATATCCGTGTCGAGATCGCGCAAGTCGCGTTCCTTGTTGCCTTCGAGCTTGCGGATATCCTCCTGGATGATGGTCAGCAACTGCTGGTCGGAAAGCTGCTTGAACTCGAGCTGGTTCTGCTCGAGGCTGAGCTTGAACTGCACCACCTGGGCACTGGCATCGGCGATGGCCTTGTCGCGCTCGTCGTCGACAAGCTGGTATTCCTCCTTGAGCTGGGCCAGCGTCAGGCCGAGCTGCACGATTTGGGCCTGGGCATCGGCGATGGCCTTGTTGCGCTTGATATCGACCTGATCATGCTCCTCGTGGAGTTGCGACTTGGTCAGCTCGAGCTGCACCACCTGGGACTGGGAATCGGCGATCGATTTGTCGCGCCCGATGGCCACTTGGTCGAATTCCTCCTCGAGCTGCGATTTGGTCAGCTCGAGCTGGATTTCCTGAGACTGCGAATCGGCCACCGACTTTTCCAGGTTCTTGACCCGATCGTCGGCGGCTTCGAGCTCGGGCCGGGTGATGTCGCGCTGCTCGAAGAGCTCTTTCTTTTCGTCGTAATCGCGGCGCGCGTCCTCGACCTCCTCGGCAAAGCGGGCGGTGCTGCGCCTAATGGTGGCGATCTGTTGCTCGGTCTGCAGGATGCGGCCTTCGAGGGCCGAGGCCCGGGTGCGGCTCTGCTCGACGATGCGGGGCTGGTTGCGTCGCGCCGTGGCGATCTGCTGCTCGGTCTGCAGGATGCGCCCCTTGAGGGCTGAGGCCCGGGTGCGACTCAGCTCGCCGACCTGGCGCTGGCTGCGTTTGGCGGTGGCGATCTGCTGTTCGATCTGCTGGATGCGGGAGCGGAAAGCGGAAGCCCGGGTGCGGCTCTGCTCGACTATGCGGGGCTGGTTGCGTCGCGCCGTGGCGATCTTCTGCTCGGTCTGCAGGATGCGCCCCTTGAGGGCCGAGGCCCGGGTGCGGCTTTGCTCGACTATGCGGGGCTGGTTGCGTCGCGCCGTGGCGATCTTCTGCTCGGTCTGCAGGATGCGCCCCTTGAGGCCCGAGGCCCGAGTGCGGCTCTGCTCGCTGACCTGGCGCTGGCCGCGGTTGGCGGTGGCGATCTTCTGTTCGATCTGCTGGATGCGGGAGCGGAAATCGGAAGCCCGGATGCGGCTCTGCTCCTCGATCTGGCGCTTGCCGCGCTCGACGGTGGCGATCTGTTGCTGGGTCTGCAGCATGCGCGACGCAAGGCCCGAGGCGCGGATCTCCTTCTGGCCCGAGGCATCGAGGTAGTCGCGCCGGCGTTGCGAAATTTGGAACTCGTAGTCACGCCCGACGTTGCGGCGCTGCTTCTCGAGCTCGTCGATGCGAGCCTGCAGGGCCTCCTGTTCGGGGCTCATGGCGGCGCGGAACTTCTCCTGCACCACCAGCAAAGGATCGCCGACCCGTACGATGGTGTCCTCGGAAGCCAGGATCTTGGTGATCAGGCCGCCGCCCAGCGCCTCGACGGTGTGGATCTTGCGCTCCAGCTTCAGCGGCGCCACCACCAGAATGTCCTTCTTGGCGAAGGCCGAATAGACCAGTGCCCCGAAGACCACCAGGAAGACCATGTAGATGGGGCCGCGCAGCACCACGCCGGGCGGCGAATAAAGGATCTTGGCGGCGCGCACGGCATGCCGCGTGTCGTGGGCCAGGCGTTGCTCGACCCGCACGCCGCCTTTGCTAGATTGATCCGACACTCCTCGCCTCCCTTTAGGCCGGACGCCAGCCGGGCTCGCAAAAATCTAGCACACCCAAAACATTTTTCGCACTAGCGGGCGGGTATTTGAGAGCGCTCATGGCGACCAGGCCTCGACCGCCGCCCGGGCTTTTTGCAACGAGCCGCTGCGGGCCCAGGCGACGAGGTAGCTGGCCAACCCGCGGCAAACGATTTCGCGAAAATCGGGGCCGATCCACATCAGTGACGGCCCGGGGTTGCAGTCGAGCAGGTAGAGCCGGCCGTCGTCGGCACCGACGATAGCGTCCCAGGCGGCATAATGAAGGCCGAGCAGCCGGGTCGCCCGCACCACGTCCCTGCGATGACGCCGGTCCATGGCGGCGAAGCGGAAATCCGTCGGTGCGGTGCGCGAATCGACGTGGCCCTGGGTGTCGATCTCAAGCGGCAGCACGACTTTGTCACCGACCACGTGCAGGCGCAGGGTCTGGCCCCTTACGAAGCGTTGCAACAGCACCGGACACAGCGCCACTTCAGCCAGTCGGGCGCGATCGTGGTCATTCACCAGGCGCGTCGAGCCGACGCCGATAGCCGGTTTGGCCACCACCTCGCCGTGGCGCTCGACGAAAGCGGCGGCGGTCCCGGGGTCGTTGGTGCTGATGGTCTCCGGCACGCCGATCTGCCAGCGTCGCAGTTTCTGGAAAAGTTGGGCCTTGCTGTTGTGGTCGGTGAAGCCCTGGGTCAGCCGGTTGACCACAAGTTTTCCTTGCCCGGAGAGATGCTCGAAGAAGGCATAGGTGGTGGCCTGGTAGGACTGCTCACGCAGGAATTTAAGGCGCTGCTCGGCGAAGCTGGCGGCATTCAGCAGCGGTGGCAACGAGGGCATCGTGTTGGGCGCCGTGCAGCGGATGTGGATGGCCGCGATGTCGGCGAAATCGTTGCCCTGCCAAGAGCCACCGCCGGGCTTCAGTGTCACCGCGGTGTCGTCGCCGAGGCTGATGTCGAAGACCAGCGCATCACCACCTTTTGCTGCGACGGCCGCGGCGACATCAGCGGCTTGAGCCGAGTTTTCACCCGAAAATATGGCGATGTGTGGTTTCAAGGCCGATCAAAAAATGGCCGGGGACGAACCCCGCCCAAGGGGCGGCGTCCATCTCCAGCGGAAATCAGGTCCGGTTTACGAGCTGACGTTGATCGAGCCGATCCTGGTCTGATCGGTCACGTCGCCACCGGACGCGCCCGGCTCCGCTATAGGCCCCGGCACCGGAATGGGAGTGGGTATCTGCTTCGGCCCCACTGGCACCCCACTGGCTGGTACCCGCGCTGGCACCCGAATAGGAGCCCGCACCGGCGCCTGCTGAGGCATCGCCGCCGGACTTGCCGCTTTGCTCGACGCCTGCTGAACTTTGGTCACTCATGATCGATCCTCCGAGTTGGTGGGAATTGTTTTTCGTTTCTTTGATCGAACCCGATGATGCTACTACCGGCTCGACGGCCGAGCAAACGCAATAAACAAGCCCCGCCCAAGGGGGCGGGGCTTGTCCGGGCCAGCCGCGGCCCGAATTATCGTCGGTCGGGCTAAGAGCTGACGTTGATCGAGCCGATATGGGTCTGATCGGTCACGTCGCCTCCGGCGGCACCGGCACCGGCACCGGCATAAGCGCCGGATCCGGCGACCGTCGGGTCGATCGGCCGGCCCGACTGCCAGGTGTGGGCCGAAGCGCCCGACGAGGAGCCGGCGCTGGCGCCGGCACTGGCGTCACCGCCCGACTTGTCGCTTTGCTGGATGCCAGCTGAACTGTCATCGCTCATGCAATTTCTCCCAGTTTGTTTTCCACAAGTCCTGGATTACTCCGGGGTCGGCCCGGGTACCCTATTCGTCGCGGGAAAACTCCTACGAGCTGACGTTGATCGAACCGATGCTGGTCTGGTCGGTCACGTCACCGCCGGAAGCCCCGGCGCCGGCATAGGCTCCGGCCCCAGAATGGGAGTGGGTGTCGGCCTCGGCCCCGCTGGCGCCCCACTGGGAGGTGCCTGCGCTGCTATACGACCGGCCACTGGCCCCGGCACCTGCGGCAGCATCGCCACCGGACTTGCCGCTTTGCTCTACACCTGCTGAACTTTGGTCACTCATTTTTTTTCTCCCTGCGAAATTGGGAGTTTTCGTAAGACCGTTCAGTATAGGCGAATTTTGTTGCGCAAGCATGAATCGAATCGGAACATTCTTTAACTTTTTTTGAACCATTAAAGTTAGCGCGTGCTCCGCACATTGGTCCTCCTCCTGCCCCTTCTTCTGGCCTTCGACTTCGAGCGCATCACGGGCTAGCGCCGCAGCACCCGTTCGGCTTTGGCCTCGTAGCGCGGCAGCGTGCCCTCGGGCCGACAGGCGACCCGGGCGCGGATGCCCAGACGAGCGGCGATCTGGGACTGCACCTCGTCGGCGATCTCGTCGACCGATCTGCTCGAAGCGGTGTCACGCTCGATTTCGACATCGAGCTGCTCGAGTTGCTGGCGTTCCTCGGTGACGTAGATTTGCCAGGCATCTTTTGCGGTACCCGCCGTGGTGGCGACGATGTCCTCGATCTGCGACGGGAAGACCATCACGCCCCGCACCTTGAGCATGTCGTCCGAGCGCCCTATGACGCGCCCGATCAGCGGCAGCCCGCGGCGGCCACAAGGACAGTCGTAAGGATGCTCTGCCAGCCGCACCAGATCCCGCGTGCGCCAGCGCAGCACGGGCGAGGCCTGCTTGACCAGCGTGGTAATGATGATCTCGCCGACCTCGCCGGGAGCTACCGGCTCCAGGGTCTGGGGGTCGACGATCTCGGTCAGCACGCTATCTTCGTTGATCAGGTGGTTCTGGTCGGCAGGGTGTGAATGGGCACAGGGCACGGCAACCACCGGACCGCCGGCCTCGGTGGAGCCATAGAGGTCGTGGGCGCGAAAGCCCTCCGGCATGGTCGCTTCGACCTCGTCCTGGAAAGCCTTGGAAATGGCCTGACCGCCGCAGATGCCCAGCCTGAGCTGCCAATCGCGGCGGGGATCGATGCCCTTTTCGCGGGCCAGTGTGGCCAAGTGCATGTACCACAGCAGAGTGAAAAATCCGGCCGTGTGTCCCTGGTCGACCAGCCACTGGATGGCCAACTCGCCGCGCCCCGGCCCGAGCGGGAAGTTGGTGGCGCCAAGCGCCCTGAGACCCAGGTCCATGCTCACGCCACCCAGCCACATACCCCCGGTATAGCCCTGATAGACGCGGTCCTCGGGCCCCAGGCCGATGGTTGCGAAGATCCTCGCCATCTGTCCTGCCAACAGATCGAGGTCAGCATCGGTGAAGCCGAACACGACGGGCAGGCCGGTGGTTCCCGAGGTCGAACAAAACCGTGCCACGTCACTCACCGGCACCGTAAGTAAGGGGTAGGGATAGCGCGCTCTTAGATCCTCTTTGTCCAGCGTCGGCAGCGCCGCCAGGGCCTGGGGATCGGCCAGGTCACGGGGGGTGAGGCCGGCCCGGGCGAAGTGTTCCTGCCACTCGGGGATTTGCTCCAAGCGTTGACCCAGAGCCGCTAACCGGCTGTGCTGCAAGGCCAGAACGTCATCGCGCTCAAGGGTCTCGAAGTCGGGGTCCCGGTATGCGATCTCGGTCATGCCGATACCTTATCCTATCCAGGAATATTGCGGCCCTCGCCCGCTAGAGCCGCGGCGACGCCGTCGAGAATGGCCTGGCGCCGACTGCCGGGGGGAAAGATGCCCTCGATGCCGAGCTCTCGCAGCCGCTTCGTCGAAGTCGGCGTGACCACGCCGCCGACCACCACCGGCATATCCTCGAGCCCCTTCTCGGCCAGACGTTCGAGCAGGCGGGCCGTAAGATAGACTGGCTCGCTGGCCAGATAACTGACGCCGACGACGTCGGCCGCGGTCTCCAGGGCCAGCTCGGCGACCTGTTCGGGGGTGACGTAAAGACCGCTGTAGGTGACCTCGTGGCCATCCCGGCGCAGCCACTCGGCGACGACGGTGATGCCGTTGTCGTGGGCGTCGGTGCCCAGCTTGGCGAGAAGAATACGTGCCATTTGCCCTATCCTATTCCGGCACTTCGAAGCCGATTGCGTCGCGGCAGGCAGCGAAGATCTCGCCGATGGTGGCGCCGGCGGCAACGGCATCCATCATCGCCGGCATGACGTTCTCGCTGCCTGCGGCAACGCTGCCCAGGGCCGCCAGCGCCGCCTCCAGACCCGGTCGGTGGGTGGCCCGGCGGGCGCGAATGGCGGCGATGCGGCCGTCGATGGTGGTGCGCTCGAGCTCGAAGAACTCGGCTTCGGGCGGCTCGCTCTGGTCCTCGAAGATGTTGACGCCGACCAAGGGCCGATCACCGCTTTCGATTTTCTCCCAATAGTCCAGGCGGGCGCGGTTGATCTCGTCTTCGATCCAGCCCGACTTGAAGACCTCGACGAAACCGCCGCGGCCGTCGATGTCGGCGACCAGGGCCAGGATCTCCTGCTCCAGACGATCGGTGAGCTGTTCGACGAAATAGGAGCCGCCCAGGGGATCGGCGGTTTTGACCACGTTGGTCTCGAAGGCGACGATCTGCTGGGTGCGCAGTGAGAGCTTGTGCGATTCCTCGCTGGGCAGCGCATAGGCTTCGTCCCAACCCGTGGTGTGCATGGACTGGCAGCCGCCAAGCACGCCGGCCAGGGTTTGCAGCGCCGCCCGTACGATATTGTTGTGGGGCTGCTGCGCCGTCAGCGGCAGGGCCGAGGTTTGCACCGCGGTACGGAACCAGCATGAGCGGTCCTCGGTGGCACCGAAGCGTTCGCGTATGAGACGGGCCCAGATGCGTCGCATGGCGCGCAACTTGGCGATTTCCTCGAAAAAATCGATGTGGACGGCCGTGAAAAATCCGACCCGCGGGGCGAAGTCGTCGATGGCCACGCCGCGCGCCACCAGCCGCTCCAGGTAGTCGATGGCCAGCGAGATGGCGAAACCGGCCTCTTGTATGGCGTTCACGCCGGTCTCGCGAATGTTGTAGGCGTTGATGTTGAGCAGGTTCCAACGCGGCATCTCGCTGGCGCAGAATTCCATCACGTCGGTGCCGATGCGCAGCGCAAAGTCGACGGGGAAGAAATGCGTGTTGCTTTGCATGGTCGGCCCCACCACTTGGCTCAGCGCACAGTTGGTGCAGGTGCCGCGCAATTCGCTCCAGGGCACACCGCGCTCGCGGGCGATGAGCAGGAACATGGCCACGATGACGGCCGAGGCGGGGGGGCGGAAATTGAAAGTGGTGCTGACCTTTTCGATGGGAATGCCGGCCAGTAGCTCGCGCATGTCGTCCAGCGTCACCAGCGAGGTGCCCTGCCGGCCCAGATCGCCCTCGCCCAGCTCGTGGTCGTCGAGACCCAGATGTGAGGCCGCGTCGGGATTGATGTTGAGCCCCGTCTGGCCCTGCTCCAGCAGGTAATGCAGGCGTTCGTTGGATTGCTGCGCCGTGCCGTAGCCCGATTGCTGGCGCCGCGTCCAGAAGCGGCTACGGTACATCTCGGGATGGATGCCGCGGGTGAAGGGATAACGGCCCGGCTCGGCCGCCGGCTCGCTGCCATTGGGCCCATAGACAGCCTGCAACTCGAGGCCCGAGAGCGTCTTGAAGTCGTTGGGCCGTTCGCCTTCCAGGTAGCGCCCGAATACGCGGTCGTCGTCAGCCATCGGCATCCTCCGGTTCTTTCTGGTTCAGGATTCCAGTCAGCGTAATCTCACTGATCTGCGCCAGCAGGTGCTGCCGGGACACCTTGCCCGTGGGGTCGTACCAACCCTCCAGGCCGTTGAGCACGGCTAACAGCGAAAATGCCACCAGGCTGGCATCGAGGGACTTGAAGATTCCCGTGATTTGTCCGCGCTGAACCACCCCGCGCACCAACTCCAAGTACTCGCGCTCCAGCTCAGCGATGGTCTGGCGCGGCGACGGTGACAAGTGGTGGACCTCGCGGTTGAGCAGGACGAGTTTGTGGGGTTGTCGCTGAAAGCTGTTGAAATGATTCTCCAACAAACCCCGCAATTGAGCCACCGGATCGGCCGCCTCGGACACCACCCGGCAGGCTCCGGCGAGGATTTCGACGATGGCGCTCTCGCAGGTGCGGAAGAGCAGATCCTCCTTGGTGGCGATGTGATAGTAAAGGCCGGCCGTGGTGATCTCGGCCCGGGCCGCCACGGCGCGCACGCTGGTGGCGGCGAAGCCCTGGGCGGAAAAGAGCTCCGCCGCGCTATCCATCACTGCCTCCAGGCGCGTTTGACGACCCAATTAATTTCTCCCGGGGATTTCTCAGACATTTCCAACTTTCAAACTTTAACGGTCGCTCACTAAAGTTTCAAGCCGCCCGACAGGCCGTAAAAGCAAAAATTCTCTCGTGCTCTGACGCCGATCATGGTACCCAGGCGGCGGACTGGGGGGAGTTGCCAATGGTCGCTGTGGGATTTTCTTTGCTCGCCATCTTGGTCGCGGTAGGCACGATGGTGCGCACCAGAGGCCTCAAGGAAAAGGCCGTCACCAACATCCAGAGCATGCTCGAAGAGCATCAGGAGATCCTCGAGCTCGAGCTCGAGGAAACGCTTTCCGAGGCCAGCGCCATCGAGGAACGCATCGAAAAGGCCGGCAAACGCACCGAGCGCTTGGACCGGCTGTTTCGCCAGCGCGCCGAAATGGCCAAGCGTATGCACGACGACGTCGAGACGCTGAGCCAGAACTGTCAGGCCTTGCAAAAGCGCACTGTCTCCGCCCGCGGCGGAACCTCCCTCTACTGACCGCGGGCAAAAACCGGGACATCGGTGCGACGCCCTTCGAGGTTCCCCCGGCGGCTGTTTGCCGTTAGATTTTGCCGCCGCACCCCGGCAAACCTATAGGAAAATCAGCCATGCCCGGCCGCGCTCGCTACCCCGAACTCTTCTCGCCCCTGGATCTCGGTTTCACCCGGCTGAAGAACCGCGCCTTGATGGGTTCCATGCATACCGGCCTCGAGGAGGCCGAAGGCGGCTTTCCGCGCTTGGCCAGCTATTTCGCCGAGCGCGCCCGCGGTGGCGTCGGCATGATCGTCACTGGCGGCATTTCGCCCAACGCCGAAGGCGGCTTCGGAGCCAAGCTCTCCACCGTCGAGGAGGTGGCCGAGCACAAGCTGATCACCGATGCCGTTCACGGCGCCGACGCCGAGGTCAAGATCTGCATGCAGATCCTGCATTGCGGCCCGCTGGCCTACAACGAGCAGGCGGTGTCGCCGTCCGGCGTAAAATCGCGCGTCGCCCCCCATACCCCGCGTGAGCTGGACGCCGAAGGCATCCAGAAACAGCTCGACGATTTCGCCATTTGCGCCCAGCGCGCCCGGGAGGCCGGCTACGACGGCGTCGAGATTATCGGCTCCGGCGGCTATCTTTTGAGCACCTTCCTGGTGGAGAAGACCAACCTGCGCACCGATGAGTGGGGCGGCAGTTACGAGAACCGCATGCGTTTTCCCATTGAAACCGTGCGCCGCGTGCGCCAGGCGGTGGGGCCGGACTTCATCGTCATCTTCCGCATCGCCGCCATGGACATGCTGCAAGGCGGCATGTCGTGGGACGAAGTGGTGCTGTTGGCCAAGGAGATCGAGAAGGTCGGCGCCAGCATCATCAGCACCCATTTTACCTGGCACGAATCGGCCGTGCCGACCATCGCCACCATGGTGCCCCGGGCCGCCTTCACCTCCGTCACCGGCCGTTTGCGCAAGGAATTGACGGTGCCGCTGATCACCAGCAACCGCATCAACATGCCCGAGGTGGCGGAAACCGTGCTAGCCCGTGGCGATGCCGATATCGTCTCGATGGCCCGGCCGATGCTGGCTGACCCCGACTTGGTGCAGAAGGCCGCCGAGGGCCGCGAGGACGAGATCAACACCTGCATCGCCTGCAACCAGGGTTGCCTCGACCACACGTTCGCTGGCAAGGAGGTCACCTGTTTGGTCAACCCGCGGGCCTGCCACGAAACTCTGCTCACCTACGAGCCTGCGGCCCAGACCAAAAGCATCGCCGTAGTCGGCGCCGGGCCGGCTGGGCTGGCCTATGCCGACGTGGCCTCGGGGCGCGGCCATCAAGTCACGCTGTTTGACGCCGCGGCCGAGATCGGTGGCCAGCTCAATCTGGCCAAGCGTATTCCGGGCAAGGAGGAATTTCACGAGACGCTACGCTATTTCGCCCGCATCATCGAGCTGCGCGGCGTCGATTTGCGTCTCAACACACGGGTCACTGCGGCGGAATTGAAAGCAGGTGATTTCGACGAGATCGTCGTCGCCACCGGTATCGAGCCCCGCGTCCCCGACATCGAGGGCATCGACCATGAAAAGGTCTCCGGCTATATCGACGTCATCAGCGGCCGGAAATCGGTGGGGCAGAGCGTGGCCATAGCCGGCGCCGGCGGTATCGGCTTCGACGTCGCCGAGCTGGTTTCGCACGCCGGGGTGTCCGGCTCCCTCGATGTCGACGTCTTTGCCCGCGAATGGGGCATCGACTTCGCCAATCATCCACGCGGCGGCGTCACTGGAGTGGAACCGATGGTGGCCGCGGCCGACCGCACCGTTTATCTGATGCAGCGCAAGGACACACCTGTCGGGCGCGGCCTAGGCAAGACCACCGGCTGGACCCATCGCCTGACCTTGGGGCGGCGCGGCGTCAAGATGATGAACGGCGTCGAATACCTCAAGGTCGACGATGCCGGCCTGCACATCAGGATTGGCGGCGAGGTCGAGGTGCTGGACGTCGACAACGTCATCGTCTGTGCCGGCCAGACGCCCTCGCGCCAGCTCTACGACGAGCTGGTTGAGCTCGGCCTCGAGGCCAGCCTGATCGGCGGTGCCTTCGACGCCTCCGCCCTCGATGCCAAGCGCGCCATCAACCAGGCCTGTCACCTAGCCGCCGCCGTCTGAACCAGCGGAAATATCCCGCCTAGCCCGGCAATCGCTGCCGGGCGGGCGCAATTTGGTCGCGCCGCAGCACCCCCCTTGGGTGTCCATCCCAGTACGACTTCGCCACCCGAATATCCCGGATTTCTGCGCTTTCTTGAGTATGAGAGCGATGTCCGCTGTTTTGGCACGACACTTGCGAGAGGGCTTCGTGCAACCCCGTGCGATCTGTCCACCGCTAGAAGGCGAGGCCCAGTCCAATGGCTATGTCAGTCAACACCAACGTCGGCGCAATGATTGCGCTGCAGAATCTGAGCAAGACCAATAAGGGTCTCGAGACCACCCAGTTGCGCGTCACCACGGGCCTCAAGGTCAATGGTCCCAAAGACGATGCTGCAACCTTCGCCATCGCCCAGAACATGCGCGGCGACATCGCCGGCATGACTGCCGTGAAATCCGCCCTGGCCATGGGCGAAGCCACCGTCAACGTAGCCATTTCGGCCGGCAAGGCGGTTTCCGACCTGCTCATCGAGATGAAGGCCAAAGTGGTCCAGGCCAACCAGGCCGGCCTCGATACCGACTCGCGCGATGCCCTGAACAACGAGTTCACGTCGCTGCGCGCCCAGCTCGACACCGTCGTGCTCAGTGCCGAATTCAACGGCAAGAACCTGATCACCACCGGCGGCACCGACCTTGCCGTACTCAGTACCATCGAGGGCAGCACGATTTCGGTATCCGCCCAGGATATGTCGGCAACCGCGCTCGGCGCCGATCTCAACATCTCCGTCCTGACCGACTCGACCGGCGCCACGACGGCCCTTTCGGCCATCGATTCGGCCATCGTCGCGGTTTCCAACTCCCTGGCCAGCCTGGGCTCCGCCGCCAAACGCGTGGAGATTCAAGCCGAGTTCACCAATCAGCTCGTCGACATCCTGAAGCAAGGTGTGGGCAACCTAGTGGATGCCGATTTGGCCGAGGAAAGCGCCGCGCTGCAGTCCTTGCAGATCAAGCAGCAGCTTGGCGTCCAGGCGCTGTCGATCGCCAACGCCGGACCGCAGAGTATCCTGGCGTTGTTCCAGTAGTAGCGACCTCTTTCCAGAGCGGGTCTCGGTTTTCGAGACCCGTTTTCTTTTGACCCTAGCCGCTCAATCGTAGCCGGGTGGCGGCTGGAAGCCGGCAATTTCCTCCGCGGTCAGCTTACAGAATTCGATGGCGGTTCGGTCCTCGCCCTCCGCCGCCACGGCCTGCAGACCCAGCGGCAGGCCTTCCGCCGTCAGGCCGGCCGGCGCCACTGTCGAGGGCAGATACACGACGTTGGAAAAGCCGGCCCAGAAGAGCTGATCGGTGGTCGGTTGCTGCTGGCCGTTGACGGTGATGGTGCGATCGTGACGCTCGCCGGCCTGATCGTGAGGCCAGGCCGCCGAGGCCGCCGCCGGGCAAAGCAGGATATCTCAGTCCTCGAAGAACGCCGCCCACTGGTAGCGCATGGCCTCGCGTTCGTTGTTCCAGGCAAGCCACTGTCGGTGGGGCAGCAGCGCTGCCCGTGCCATGCGGGCCACGTACGAGGGATCGTCGGCCGCTGTTTCGGATTTG
>PVBE011391308.1_pt1 | contig 22184 bp, 24 predicted proteins | sample 1631181 | NCBI WGS metagenome assembly PVBE01 (sample SAMN08397723, study PRJNA350692) | Marine metagenome, whole genome shotgun sequencing project. | isolation source: water | place: Pacific Ocean | collected 2012-04 | reverse complement strand
CGATTATTTTCAGCGACATTAAAGCACGCCGGGATTATTTTTTGCAATGATGTTCTATATTATGCTGATTCGACTCAAAAAAGCGAGCTGTGTAAATTTTATCTACTCCAAGTAGACCGTATGTATTGAAAATGCTAACTTCTTATGTATTGATTTAGAAAATGGACGTTCATTTTTTAACGTCCCAAGGTGATATATCTAATTTCATCTACTATATAGGTTCAAATAGGCACATAAATATGCGAGTTGATCATCCAACGTCTAAACGGATGGCAATTTTTTCTTTTAACGACAAAACAATAAACACTTTAATTGACTGTAGTGAAGAAGAAATCATGGCATTTCCATTAGAAAGCAAATTAAAGAATGAATTGTCATTAGACGTAGACGAAGTTAATATGCTGGATACGTTGGATGATAACTTTTATTCTCAAAGTTTTTATAACACAACATCGTCTAATAATACAACATCGATGTCGAACATGCAAGAAGGTACTTCAACTTCTACAGTTCAAGTCATGATGACACAATTACCACAGCAAAGTGTGACAAACATGCTGCCGTTAGTGCCATTGCCACAGTCTTCTACTGTGCAAGATGTGACTGGGCAAAGCATGGCTGAACAAATGCCACAATTGCCAAGCATGTTGTCAATGGCAGAATCAACTATGCAACAATCAACGATGTCACAAATGACTGCAATGGCACCATCTACATGGACATCAATGGCACCATCTACATGGACATCAATGACACCATCTACATGGACACCAATGACACAATCAACGATGACACCATCTACATGGACATCAATGACACAACCAACGATGTCAACAATGGTAGATCCTCAAATGCTACAGTCTTGTTCTTCGATGCCACAATTGACACCCAGACCAGGCGTATTCACCATGATGACAATGACACAACCAACGATGTCAACAATGGTAGGTCCTCAACAGTCTATGCCACCACCACCTCCAGTAAGGTCTATGGATTATTATAATGTTGGACAAATGACTACAATGCCACAACAACAGCAACTAAAGCAAGAATATCCTGTCACCGAGACTCCAATGCCACAACAACCACAGCAATTAAAACAAGAATACCCTGCCACCGATTATCAGTGGAATTACATCCAAGTTCAACAACCTATTCCATTGCAATCTATTATTGAAGATGACAGATTCCTCTATCAAATGAGAGGTTTACCAGCGGCCAATTCCTTTAACAAGCCGCCTTATGGATTCAAAAGCAAAGTTAAAATCTTCATAAGTCATTTAAGGTCATTGGTCCCAAGTGTGAATGAAGGGGTTTTGGCATTATTAAATGTCATTGACCACAATCACTACGGAGTGCCAATGGAGGATAACGGAGAATACGTCTTCGTACATTTCAACGATAACTTGGAAGTCCATTTCAAGAGAACATTTATTGACTATGCCGTAGAAGGTAAGGTTTTTGATATTTTATTAAAATTTATCTTTAAAAGTGTTTAGGATATACTAATATAGAACTGTTCATTTTTAATCGAATATATAATTTAGTTATAATTTTCTTAATTTTTTAGCCAACATGATGAGGCATCAAGTAAAATGCCCTGGTAGAGGAGACAATGCAGATTGTAAAACTCTGCACGACCTGGGGAATTTACAAGAGTTACGACGTCATATTGAAAATGAACAATTTGTCAAAAAATCCAACGATAGTGGACATCTCTCAGTTCAATTGGATAGACTTGGAACATCAAACGGCTTTAGAAACGCCGAAATGGATCTCAAACATGTTTACTCTTATAAAAAGGTTTATTATTATGATTTGGAATCAGGTGTTCGAACATATTTGTTCAAACAACTGACAGCGCAGGTAAAACCTCTGAAGTCAGTAAAAAGAAAAGAAAAAAGAGAGTTTTTAGATTACAAAACTGGAAAGTTTTATTATTCAGCTGAATAATAACAGCTGCGCTGTCAGTGGTTTTTAAAAAACATATTTTCTGACTTCTGATTCTAGTGTATAAGACTGATTTGCAACACTGTAAGACTGTTGATTAACCATTTATTTATGCTAGATTCTTGTAGATAAGACTGAAAATTTGCAATATAAAGACTGATCAATAAATACTTTTTAATAAAATTTTTTTCTTTTTAATGTACGCTCGTCTTCATTAGGTAGATATATAGCAGGAGGGATTTTATCAATATGAGCAGGAAATATGTCGGTTTTTATACGCAAAAAATCCGGAGTTGTTTGAGTAAAGTCCATAAATAGGTAGCTGTATGGTTTATAAGTAGCATCTTTGTATGCTTTCATAATAACTTTAGGATCCATAGCATAACTGCGATATGCAATAATGTCAATTTGATGCATGTCTCTTGGGTTTTTAAAAGGAACGAGATAACCAGAATTGAGACTTAGAGTTCTGAAAATACCGTTTTGGTAGAAAAGGTTTTGGACACACAATACAACAGTTAATTTTTGATGATGTGCCATTTCAGTAAAGATTTCTTGAAGTAGCATATTGTTTTTTGCTATTTCAGTAAGCAAATCATCCAGAATGAGAATTGTTCCTCCGGTTCTGCGACCATATTTGGCAAATCGTAAAATTTCATTCTTTGACGGCATTTTATAAAAGATTTTTTTTACATTTTTGTTTTTTACCATATCTTCATATATATTTTGCACGTTTGAGCATACAATGTACACATTTAACGATGGTTTGTTAAAAAGGATATTTCTGCTCATTATTAAATTTTTCACAAATGAACTTTTGCCACAACTACTGGGACCAGCCAATATCATGCCAGTGCCAATTTTTAGTGTTATATCAAACATTTTGTTTATTTTCCATAAAAAACATTTATGTAAAAAATGACAAAGACAATAACATAAAAATAATGTAGTGTTTAATATAATCTAATAATTGGAATACTTTATTCTTCTTTTTAAGTAGTGTGGGGAAGTAGATGTTGTCTAGTTTTTTTCTTGAGTTCTTGAAAAAAAGTTACGGAGTTGTCGGTATTTGTCAGCTTCATAAAACATCATGTCTTGCATAAATTGGTGCAAGTATTGATTGACGCGTGCATTGTGGTAGCAACAGGAGCAATCACAGTGATCAGGTCCTTTTACTAAAGCATTTTGAACAGCGTCGATAGTTTTATGAGTGTCAATGATTTCATCTTCAATTGAAGGTTTTTTTTCAACGAGTTCAATGTTTTCAATAGTCTCTTCAGCTTCAGCGATGCTTGCCTTAGCAATAATTTCAACAGGTGCAGATGAAGTAGTAATTTTTTTGTTAGATTTCTCCATAATTCTAAAAAAAGCGTTCTTGCTTATTCAGCGTTTCTTTGCAAAATGATACAAAAGAATGAATGTCTTTGTCTTTTATACGCGGAACCATCCAAGCAGAAATTATTACGTTTTATTTTTTGCAACTAGGCCAATCCAATTTCTTGTTGAAATTTTTTTAAAATCACACTCACTCTTCGAAGATAAAATGTGTCTTTTTTCTTAGTTTTCATTACATCAATTAGAGTAAGTGTTTCAGACAATTTATCTACTAAATTACAAAAAGCACTGTCGAAAGATTCATAATCTTCGAAACAATTAATACAACCACAATGTCTTATTCCATTGAATTTTTTATATTTCAAAATAGGTCTAATTTTTTCTATAGTAATTTCAAGTAGATTCTTGTAGAAAATAAGGGACAAGGTTTTTTTTGATGTTTTTTTAGGTTTTTCAAATTGACAATCTAAAATCATGAATTGCGTGTCAAGGTTTCTAAAAATATGACTTAGTTTTTTATAGAGGAGAAAAAAGCAGTCCAGTGTTCTGCACATCTTCGCATACGATATACGACTAAATACTATAAGTGGAATTTTGCTCTTTTTAAAGGAGGTTCGCCTTCATCATTTTTTGGAAACTTTTTAAATATCAGTTGTATCCAAGTGATGTCATAATCACTTTCCTCATGATATTTCAAGGTACTTCCACTATGTGACAATAATTTAAACTCAATATTATGTAAATGGTGATATTCCAAAGGGTGGTAATCGAGAATGTCAAAGTCTTGAGTAACATATTGACCGTATGAATCAAGGGAAAGAGGAATAATTTTTAATATCTTGCCATTTCCATTTCCAATGGGAACATTTTTAATAGCACTCATTTCAACGAACATGAATTTTTGTTTTAGATTAAGATTGAAGTTAATAGGTATTGAAGCTGTAGATAATCCACCAGTGTGTTCATCATTTAAATCGGGATTATTACCAACTTCGATATCAACCCATTCTTTGTTGCTTCTTTCAAAAGGATTATTGTTCGCTCCCAATACCATTGCCAGATGAGGAGATAATGATAATTTTGTGGCTCTAGGGAAAACAAGGGTCATAATTTGATTGTCTGATAGATCCACATTTGCTATTTTTTTATTTCGGAGCGATCTTGTTTTTCGAGATGTATCACCAGGACCATTTGATGATTGTGAATCTTCATCGACTTTATGTCTTCTTAGAATGCTTTGAAAACTTTCAAAAATTTCTTTAACTGATTTGGCATTTTCATCAATCTTAATGTTCGTTCTTTTCAGAATTTCTTTATATTTTTTATTGTATTGCCAGTAGGAAAATCGAAAATCGAAACTTGAGTCAAATTTGAAGTTGTTTTTGAAAGTGATAGATGACAGGGCAACTTTCCAATCGCGATCCATTTTTATAGGGGTGTTTAATACAGTTGTAAAGTTAGTAGGACAATTTTTAGGATGAAATTCACTAATCTCAGAATTACATGTTACATTTAGTTCATTTTCCATTTTGTCTTCTATTGCACTGATCTCTAAAATTGTAGGTATTCCTTCATATAACTTAAGTCTTGAATTATTTTCATCGGTGATTAAAATCTCCCATGTTTCATTTAGTTTACTTTCTACAGGATAAAATTGGTTGCCTTTAAAAGTGTGATGAAAAGATGAATTAGTGTTGTTTTCTTTTAAATTAACAACACCAATTGTTTTTGTGAAACTGGAGTTAAAGGGATAGGATTTTATATTGTCACATTTAATTTGTAAAATTTTTGGAGTTTCAAAGAGTAGACCTTGATTATCGAGATCCACTCTAACAGTTTTTGGACTACTACTACTACCAGAAAAAGGTCTGACCATGTAGTATTTTTCCCCACTTATAAGGGTATCAAATCTTACTTGATTACGAATGCCTAATTTTTCAATAAATTTGTAATGGAAGAACAGTAAAGTTCTTTCCTCTTCGGCGACCTTAACGTTATACGCTGTCGCTGGGTCTTCTATAATGGGATGTTGACCAAATATTATAGATTTGGAATCTTTTTTTAAAAATGTAGTAGTTAAAATAAGGTCTTTTTCTTTATATACTAAACTATCACTATGTCTGTCGTTGTATTTTTTTTTCGTTTCTATCCCAATTCGTTCTTTAAGGGTCCATTCATCAAAAAGGTCGGATATGGTGTATTTTTTTCCAGTGTTTAGGTAGAATTTGTGAACATTGTAGAACATATTCAATTTAACACCCGTTCCATCAGGATACCCCGCATCCAATTGATCTTGCAATTTCTGACTATAATGAGCCTTAGGAACACAAATAACTGACGGAAAAGCATTGTCCACTGGACAAACAGGATTCTTGAAGTTTAGATCAATATAAAGTTGACGTGGGGTTATGGCGTAGTTCTTATAAGGATCCAAATAATTTTTGCTAAAAAGCGAATTCTGAAAATGAGCAAGTTGGTTGTAGATGTTAACATTTTCCACAGAGGAGTTAAACACAATTCTTTTCTCAGTTTCCATTATCGGTTAAATTTTGAATATTTGCAGTGGGAATCCATGAAGGTTTTTTAATACCGAAAAATTTAACAAAACTTCGATTCCCTCTTCTGCGTAATACTTTTTCAATTGTGTATACAGGATCACCTCTCACACGACTCAGTTCATGGGCGTAATAATGACCTAGTAATTCTTCATTATCATCCATTGTATAGAGCTTAAACATTGGTACGTCTAATCGTGTTTTAACACCTCTGATTACATACACTTCTTCATTGAAACTTCCGTCATAACCACGCCAAAAAGCATCGCCAAGTCTTTTAACCCGCACTAGCTGGCCAACTTTGTATTTTGGAATTCTAGGTTTTTTCGATTTTTTACTATCTAGATATTCTTGATTTTTTGTAGCTATGTAGGCATTGGTAGGATTATTTTCAGCAAATTCAGGTGATTTATAGCCTAACATTCGATGGGGACGGGAGTTATATGTCTTGAGAATTTTGTCCAATGATTTCACATAATTTCTCGAACCGGTATTCGTCATTGGCGGCCAAATAAGCCGATGAAGTGTCCGGTGAAATCGTTCAATGATACCAGCATGAAGTTCAGTATAAGGAAAACTGTGTGTGATATAATTATCTTCACAATATTTTTTGAAGACATCGTTTTTAAATTCTTTGCCTTGATCAGAAACCACATTTAATGGTTTCTCATCTAATTTGTCAATAACAGATTTAAAGGCATTCAAAACTGTGTTTTTTTCTTTGTTAGCTATAGGAACAGCCCATGCGAACTTGGTGTAAGTATCTATGATTGTCAACATTAAACCCAATGATTTGTTTTCTTTTGCAATACTTCTTAGTTCAAGCAAATCAATCTGAAAATTCTGTCTTTTAAAGCGTTTATAAATAGGGTTTAAACTGCCCTTCTTGGTTTCTTTGAAAACTACACAAGAAATAAAAATCTCAGATATTTAAAAAATTGTTGTCAAGTGTGGGATTCGAACCCACGCACACTTTCATGTAGTAGATCTTAAGTCTAGCGCCTTAGACCGCTCGGCCAACTTGACTAGTTTTAAAAAATTACATGAGATTTTTATTAACCTGTATGAGAACGCTGATGTTCTAAGAAATTATAAATGTCTTCAATCGCTAAGTTTCCGTCAAATATGTAGTTGATTACATTTACACCGCCTTGATATAAAGGGTGACCTGGTATGAACCAATTGGTTTCAAGATATTGCAAAAGTTCTTCTTTATTTGCCATTTTTCACTTTTTTTAACATATTGTATTTTTTTCTCTTTGTACTTTTCGTCATTTTCTTTGCTCTTTTAACAACAGGTATATCATCCAATGATGAGCTAGAATCGGAATTGCTATCAATAGCCACATATTTGGTTCTTTTGCGTCTCTTCCCGCTTTTTTTATTGCGTAAAATATTTGCAATGTCTTGTCTAGCTTCATCTAATCGAATTTGAGCATTTTGAGCAACACTGTTGGTGTTATTAGGATCCAAGGAATTGGCAGCTACATCAGCTAGGGCTTCAACACCGCTATCTAAAATCGTTTTACCCACTTTTTTCAGAGTGTCAGAATTCTTAATGGCTTTAATAGATTTTTTTGCAAATCTACCAGCCAATGGTAGAAATTTTCTAGTCATTTTACCCAGAAAGTTGCCAATGCCATCACCCCGATGGAATGGCCTACTGCGCCAAAGACCACCATGTCCATCACCTCGTTGCCAAGGTCTACCATGCCACCCTCTTCCTCTATTGGGATATACTCTATAAGTGTGGATTTTCATTTTTTCTCAACAATTTTTTTATTTATTTTTTCTTTGAAGTAGTTTTGTTAAAATAGAGTTAGCTTTTTTTTCAATCTTTTTCTTAGTTCTGTGTAAGGTCATGGGCGAAATTTTGAACATTTTGAAAATTTTATTATGAGTACATTTTTTTCCAGATGCTAAAATATACAAAAGAACTAAAGCAGAGGCAATACTTTGAGGTTTACAGTCATTATCTTCGAATTTAGATGAAATAGATTTTAAGAGAAGTCTGTCACGGTGTTTGAGACCTAATTCTTCAATAGGAGCAGTAGCAAGGATGGATTTGACGCTATTAAAAGACACTCCATTGCTCTTCCTCTTTTTTTCACATTTGAATAGCTGTTTTTTGTTAATATGAGTGAGTGCACTGACGTCATCAGCTGAAAGACCTGAAGAAAAATTTTTTTTCTTCCAGTCATATATAGCTACAGCGGCTACTTCATTCAGATTGGTTTTTTGATCGTGTTCTGTTTTTATTTTGAGGTAATGATCGTAAATTTTAAAGGTGTATGAGTCAGGGATTTGATCTCTACGTATGCAATTATCAATGAAGTCGAATTGTTTATCATTATAGGATTTAAAAAATGATTGTTCATCAATCCATTTCTCATCACACGATGATAAAGGTGGATCGCAGTAAATTTGTTCAATTTCAACACCACAATCAGTACATACCATGAAAGAATTTTCAAAATTTTCAACTTGATTTAAGTGAGAACATTTTGGCACGGTTATTTTTTGTTGTTCCAAGTTCCAATTCAGATTCGAATTCGGATTCTGACACGTTGTACGCAAGTTCCAACTCAGATTCGGATTCAGATTGTGATTCGAATTCGGATTCATTTTCAGTTTCCAACTTTGGAACAACCTTTTTAATCCAAGGAATTCCTTTTAAAATCTGTTTTTTAGACTTGCCACCAACAATGTTGATACTGCCTGAGGTAAAAATGATGTAGGTCAGTTTATTTTTTCGAACGACTAAACCTGGAAAGCTTTCGGGGTTATAGGTAATGTTTTCTTTATAACGATGGATTTTCTCAAATTTTTTTAAATTAATTTTATGATCTGTTTTTATGGTTGCTGTAATATTGTCTATGCTATAGTCAGGTTTTTCTAAAGGAATTTTTAAAAACCGTTGCAATTTTCTTAATGATTTGCCAATTTCCTTTTTTTCTTCTACTTTGCTGATGTTGCAATGATTTTTATCATTATGATTAGAAATTGAGTCATTATTTTTTAAGCATTCAGCTTTTTTCCAAACGGAGTAAGAAAAGTGTTCAAATTTCGTAGGGTCTTTTCTACATCTTTTTCTTTTTCTGTAGATTTTGAAACAAATAAAATTGGAAAATTTTTTATATGCTATATCTTTGTTTAAGCAAAGTTCTTCTATATGATGGATGGATATAGATTCCAATTTAGTACTGATTTTAAAATTGGACAGAAATAAATCATTAGACATACTTCTTGTCAAGCCAACGTGTTAAAGCATACTGCAGTATACGAACACTTACACTCTACGTTTTAGCGTGTGAAAAAATGACGAGTACAGAGGGCGTTGTAGTTTTTAACGATGAAAAAGGAGAACAAAGAGGAGGAGATCCCTTTGATATTTTTAGCACCCCGGTGATCAATGATGATTACGAAAAGTATGTGGATCTTTATGTCGAACCTTTGAGTCATATTACTCAAACGGGTCCTCTCGTTTTTAAGTGGAATACCCTAGGCGGCGAAAAATGGGACTCAAGCAAAACAGAAGCAGAAATTCATTATTCCATTGTTAAGGCGAATGGAGATCCAACAATCGATGCTGATGACCTTTCAGTTATCAATTCTTTGCCCATTGCAAATTTTAGTAATATTGAACTTAAAATGAATGACAAAATTGTTACTAATTCGTCCAGTGGCAATCATGCGTACCATGCTTATCTCATGCAGAAAAGTTCTTATAGCAAAGATGTGAAAAAAGAAGTTATGAAAAAAACAGAAGGTTACTTTGAAGAAGAAGGAGATAATATGAACCAATTTGAATTCAAAAAAGATATAACAAAAAATCCTGCAACTATTATCAACGATGTTTTTAAAAAAAAACATGATATGTTTGTTTCACCTGCGAATGATGTTGTAACAAGAACTCAGTTATATCTGGATTTAACTCAGGTTCCTCAATACTATCCCACTGATATTGACTATGTCATGACATTTACAAGAAATCCAGAATCTTTTTGTCTAATGAGTAAGTCAGCTAACGATGGCAAATATAAAATTGTCATTAAAAGAATGAGACTTATTATTCGCAAAATCGTACCAGCGTATCACATGATCAAAAGAGAAACTCAACTTCTTCATGATGATAAAAGAAAAGCTTTCATTCCATTTACACATACGTGTTTGACAACTCGTTTATTGCAAGCCCATACGCAGACACAGACTTTCCTTGATGTGTGCGGTACATTACCGTCATTGCCCAAGCAACTTTTTGTCTTTATGGTTGATCATACTGCATTTGTAGGTAAATAAATCTTTTTGTTAAGCAAGTAGGAAAACTAAAGTCCCTCATCCGCCGGGGACGCGAGCTTTTTTCGACCGCGAAGCGGGAGAAAAAAGTAAGGGTCCTTAGGCGGATGAGGGACCTTAATATCACCAGATATGTAATATGAAATTTTTTTATATTTTAGGAAATATCGAGAAGAATCCGTTTGATTTTAAACCTCATAACTTGCAAAGTATTAGTTTCAACGCTAGAGGAGAGATTTACCCTAGGACTCCATATGAGTTTAATTTCCCGACTAATGATTTTCACAGAGCTTATATGGATTATTTGAACGCAATTGGAATTGGTCGTTCTAATAATAGTCCCAATATAACAATGGAGACTTTCAAGAATTATTGTGCAATTTTTGCTCTCGATTTGCAACCGGACACATGTAATTCAGGACATATACACAGTTCTAAAAGTGGAGCTGTGGACGTGACCCTGACTTTCAGAGTAGCACCAATCAGTAATTTAACGGTATGCTTCTTTTCACTACATGACCGTTGTCTCACTTTTCAAAGGGAAGAGGGGAAGCCTAGACTTACAATTGAAAATATTGATGCTAATTTGCTACTTGCTGAAAAATAGTGAATTATGTCAAATTTCGGTGTCTCATCTACCTATCTTGCTGAACTAGCACAGGATTGCCTTAAAAAACAACCAGAAATCGTATCATGCGATATTTTTCTAAATGAATCGGAGCTAGCTGTCAATAAAGGTTTTATAATCAATTCACAGATATCTGATTTGCCAGGTTCTCATTTTTTGTGTGTTTTGATTAAAGAGGAAGAAATTATTTATTTCGACAGCTTAGCATTTCCTCTTTTAAATTCATACATTAAAACAAAGTTGAAAACTGTGAATAAACCCATAAAATATTGCACTCAACCCATCCAAGGAGCGAATAGTGTGTTTTGCGGATTATACTGTTTGAGTTTCTTAATTGTCTGCCAACGAAAAAGAAGAACTTTTGAAGAATTTTTGACCATGTTTTCATATGATTTCCAAGGACGCTATATAAAAAATGAAAAAGTGTGTGCTTCTATAATAAAATCAAGTTTAACACTATCTTAGAATGTATGTCATTTTGATTTTTTGACGACAAAAATAGTTGAAACAATGACTGGACCGCAAAAGAAAAAATTTAGAAAAGAATCAATAGAGTTCCTTAAAGTTTTGTCTGTTTTATCCGAAAAACAATTGCAAGTTCTATTTAAATATATAAACGGCGAGGGCATTGATCTAATAGGAACGCTGGTTCACAATTTAACACAATATAAAAATCCTTTGAATAAAAAAGACAAAAAGGAATTGCTAAAGTGCTTTGCTGAAAATACAGAGTTGGTCAAATATTTGGCAAGACCTACTAATAGCTACAAAGTGAAAAGAAAGAAATTGCAAAAACAAAACGGAGCAGCGCTCTTAACAACTCTTCTTACAGTGGGAATTCCTATATTGGCTGAAATTATTGCAAGTGCAGTTCGTTAAATGTTTTTTGAAAAAAATGTCAGATGATTTTACAAAAGTTCGAATGATACAAGATGCGGACTATGAGTATTGTAGAAATCATGAATGTCCCAAATGTGGGCACAAATGTAATGAGAGTATTTTTGAAACAAATGATGAGTTGAACAAAACATATTCGGACTATATTTCAAGCCATGACACAAATAGAGAATCTCCTGACGTTTCAAATAGCGAAGTAGGCCATGATAATGCTGAAGTCGCCAATGAATCAAATACACATGACCAACCTTCAGTTGAAACGCATGACGAAATAAGTTCATATATCACTGACAGCCAAGGAGTGTCAAATAATACCGAAAGAGTTAGTTCTAATCCACCTGATATGGATGTTCCACTAAATCAAGTCAGCAATTTGAGTAATGTTGGCACAGCAGAAAATGTTCCCCAGGTGTTTTCAAAATCAACGGCATCAGCGGCAAACTCGACTCCTCCCATTCCGGTAATTGCACAGAATGATGTTTCGCAAGTATATAATTGTTCACCTGACGTTCCTATAAGTTCACCAGGTAAAGCCGTACCACGCACTAAATCATTTTCAAAAAATCAAAAACCTTATCAATGTACATTTTGTCCTAAGTCTTATAAAACTCCAAATAGCTTGAATAGACATATGAAAGATAAACATCGTAATTCTGCAGTAAAACAACTTGCTGAATCAAAAGTACAACAGCCCACAGCACCTGTAGTGCCACAACCCACTGGTCAAAATATTAAGTTAATTGAAATTAATGGTTCTCCAGTAAAAACTGATGAAAAAGACGTACCATTGCCAGATGATGATGATGAATTTCAATTTTCATTGTCAGGTGACAATGATGATTTGACAACCCCACCAGCGTGTAAAAAGAATACTCCCAAGATCACAGTAGATCGTTTACCTAGAGTTATACCTAAGAAGAAGAAAACTATACCTACGAATACTAGAGTCACAAGAGCATCCCGAAAAAGAAACGCATCTGAATCTGACGATGAAGAAACGCCGAGCAAATTTGTTGGTAAAAGTAAAGGACGAGGAGGACATTTTTATTCTTCCTGGGATTAGGTATTATTTCAATCTTTTGACATTGCAGCGATTATAATACTTGCCAACAACTGAACATTTGAAGCATGTATAGTTTTTTTCTTTTAATTTGAAGAATCCAAGTGGTGTTGTGTGTATTTTGCACTTTTCTATGAGACGTTTATCATAGAAGGCTAAAAAATAAAGAAATGTGTTTTTTATAAACATGCGTTCCTATTTAATGCAAAAATAAAAATGTGTCTTACCTGATAATCCTAATTTTCCTTTTGCATACGTTGAAACTTTATGACATCGACTGTTGATGGTGAAATATTTCACGAATCTGGGTCTTCCACTTAGAACGGCGCGCTCATAGCATTTATAGGTGAATATTTGACGGACTAAATGACTCTTCACGCCCTTCATCTTTTTTAATGCGATTTTCTTAACTTTGTTCATGCACTGGACCGGTTTTTCACCTTTTTCGTACGATTCCCAAAATTTCCACGGTATCGTGTCAGCACTGTACACTTTTGGACGACATGCTGTAAAAAGGAATAACGTTAGTTTTTAGTAACATCATTTTTTGGAGATCATTTTTTCCCTATAAAGAAAAAAACATACCTGCACAGGCAAATATTTTATCAGCTCCAGTTTCCAGCTTAAATAATCCTAATTTGTTTGCGGTGTCAGCATTGTAACACTTGTGACCTGTTGGCAATGTTGAAAAGTCCCAAAATTTTTCGATTTTTGATAGGTCTTCATAGATGTTTTCTGATTCCACACTGAATAAGAAAGAATCAGTGTCCGATGTACAAAGCTGAGCTCCTGGAAAATTAGGGTAAATTTTTTCGTACCAAGCTTGGTACATCTCAAGCTTGCTGAATTCCAATATGGAAAATCCCACCGCAAATGCCATGGATCTTGAAATTTCGGGAGGCGTAGAGGCAATGGCAACAGTGTCCTCGTCTAAGATAAGTCGACCTCTAAAATTTGCACTACGACATTTCTCATCGGATTTCTTATTTTTCCATAAAATGTCTACATTCAGATTTTTACCAGCATCTTGCAAACTTTTTCCAAAGAGGACATTGTTGAAGAACTTCCACATCGCTTTTTGAATCTTGCTTTGGGAGGAATGTCTCTTTAAAGTCGTTTCAGTCACGAATTCTTCAGCGAATGTTGATTGATCAAAACTTATGATTTCACTGACCTTTTCCAATTTCAAACCGTGCTTGAGATAAAATTGCAAATTTTCTACGTGTGTCACATAGTCGATCCTCTTCCTGAAGTCACTGATAAGTTTTTTTTGAGAGTAACATTCGCTTCTAATACCATTCAGCTTCAAAATTCTTTTGGCTTCGTCACTCAAGTCGTCATACGTGATAACCGATTCATAAGGCGCTAAAGGGTTCTCAAAATGATCACCACGCGTTTGAAGTTCCTCAGGATAAGACTAAAATAAAAGAAAAAATAGGATGATTTTTTCACATATGAAAAAGTGTGTTAATTGTCGCAGGAAATAAGGTTATTTATTGCTGTTATTTATTGCTCTGACTTGCTATTGTTTTCTAATTGCTCAATTTTACAAAAAACTCCCCCTGTTACTTTATATCTCCCATTAATTTACAAAAAAGCTTCCCCTGTGACTTTAACATTAATCAGCTGGAGGTTGTAGAAATAACTCATAGATCCTATCCGATCCAGAGTTTATGGGAAAATTTGTGAATTTACTACCAGTCTTGAATATTTTCTATTGTTAAAAAAGAATTTTCATTTTTTTGCGAAGATGTTAATGAAAATGTTCAACTTACCAAATCCACTTTAAATATATAGCCAGTGTTGTCAGTAGGTTTGTAATTTGCTATTATGTCCTTAGCAACTTTTTCTGCATTATCCACGAATTTGTAGTTGCCACAAGGAAGTTTTTTCGTCTGACAATGACCGTAAAGATTGTTTGCATCACAATAAATTAGGTGCACATTGGGATTATGCAGGGGACAAGCTCTAAGTATCCGAGTTGAGGTAAAGCTGAGACCTCCTCTAATAGCCCCCAAAATAGTCGAGAGCATTTCAGGATCCGTGATCAAACCAATGTTTAATCCTGACAGTTTCTTGAATACACAAAACGCAGCAGATGGAAGACCGACGAAAAGTGATATGTCAATCCCAGCCCATTCCCAGATTTGTTTTCTCATTGAACAAAACACTTCAGCCAAAATCAAAACGTCTATTTGACAGTAAATTTTCAAGTAGTCCAAAAAGCATTTGCACTTAAATTGTTTGTAAAATTCTTGAGCTTTGTTCAATTCTTCTCTGCTGGGAGTGGAATTAGTGAGGTTTGAATGATATAGTTTCAAGTCATCTGGCAAACTATCTCTTTTTTCTTTTAATACTTTTCTTCCTGTAAAAAGTTTCCAAGGAATTAAACCTTTTCTCAATAGGAAATCCCTTAGTTTAGGGGAAAATTTTCCGTTTTCATCTTTAGCTAAATCAGACTGGTTAATAATGGTCATTTCATCGGGACTTTTATGCTTCACATAATCTTTCATTAGCGCATCCAGACTTGAAAAAAGAAACTGGTAGGAGTCCAAAAAGGCGAATTTTTTAGCATAAATGGCTCTATACTGTTCTTCATTCTTAGGCAAGACTCTGACGTACACATCATTCTTTTTTCGGATTTTCACAAGGGCATCGAGTATAAAATGACTATCATAACCCATTGCTTTGGAATTCGATTCATTTATGCCTCTTTCAATATAATAAGTTTATTTTTTTGCTTTTTTTCAAAAATCAAAAAATTGCAATTGTAAAAGGATATTTATTTGAACGAGTCATAAATGAATCTCACCATTATGTGCTAGAATCGGAATTTTCTTCTTTCTACTTCTGTTAAGGTTGCTATAACAAAAAAGGGAATTCGTTTTTTAAACTTTTTTAATTTTTTCACAACACTTAAAAAGCATAAAGATAGACTACATTTACTTAGCGTATGGGAAAAATGGGAATGCATTATTAGCAAACCGTGATTTGACGCTCGAAACGCCAACAACAAAAAAATCAGCTATCGCACATTCGCGAGACGGAGATAGCAGACGGAGGTGTTGTGAAAAAAGCAACAAGTTAAAAAATGAACTCATACCACAAGTTGTGACTGATGCCGTGGATTTCACCGTTGTAATGAGAATGATCGACTACTAAGTCATCTTTTTCAAATGAACATTTTTTTCTGCAATGTCTACACCTTTTGTTTTGTTTTTTCAGAAGTTCTTCTTTTTGACACTTAGTTAGTTCAATTAATGGTACAGATCCAGTCATTTCTTCAACTAATTCTTTTTCATGTTTGAACAAATAATCAACCATTTTCTCAGCAGCATCACCCTTCGGACAATATTTGGTTTTTGTGCGAATGATTTTGTAGGTGTTGTCAACGAGATGGAAATTATATAGAACTGGAACATGATTTTGTGTAATTTCACTAAAAGAGTTTTTTTCTTCAGGACATTTGCATATACTACGACATTTGTCACACGTGTTGTTTTTTTCAGCATCTCGCAATATGCATTCGAAATCGTAAAAAATCATATATTCAGTGAGATATTGTTTATCATAATCCATCTCGTCAAATTTCAGTTTAAAGTCTTTGGTTGGCATATTTTGAACTTGTGCTCTGACATTCGTGCAAAATTTTTTATGTTTTTTAAACTTTTCACTTTCATAAGACGTGAATTTTGTATGGCACAAATGACATACGGGTCTAGGTCTGAATTTACCTTTTTTGTCTTTATCACTGAATAAGTTTTCGATTTTATTAACTACAATAAAATGAGCATCGCCTAGTTCCATTTCTGTTTGATTTTCTTCAAACTCCAATTTCGGAAAAAGAGCTAATAAATTGACATTTTTCTCACCATATTTTTGTTCGTTACTTATGTTTGGAATCACTAGGATCAACTCGTCTCCTTTCACAGTGTAAATATTGACATTGATATTTAAATGTTCATTTTGATCAACAAATTTTTTAACGTCTTCAAAAGGAGTAGGAAATTTGATACCATCAATGTTGAAGTTGTCATTAATCAGTCTTTTGTAGTTGCGGGCGTCCTCTTTCTCCGATAAGGTTTTGAATTTGTGTTGATACAGAGCAGCTGCGATAGCAAAGATGAAACAGCGATTTTTACTGTTTTTGACGTCTAAAAGCGTGTTCTCTTTATCACGGAATTTCCTTCTGTAAAAAGGACTTAGGTCAAACTCGAAGCGGTGTCCATACGTGCTTTGAGATATTTGATCAGTGAGCGAAGTATCACATGCTTGAGATGTCTGTTTAGCAGCATCAGAGCCTGAGCCCAACCTCGCTGTTGAAATGTTAATATCAAGGGTCAAAATAGCTCTAAAAACAAATCCAGACCCCTGTTGCAATTCACAACTCATACGATCTAAAAGATGGTGCAATGTGTTATTGACAGCAGGTTCGACTTCATTAAAAGCTGCAATCTCAGTCCAAGAACTTGACACAGGCACTGCAGAAAAAAGATAAAAAATCAGTTAAAAAAATTAGGATAAGGTCATACCTCAACATCTTATGTTTTTTTGTGCTACATTGCTTTCTTGTTCATCATATCACTTGCAAGTCATCAACTAACTAAGTGAGACGCATTTTTTATTTTTTACTATTACTGAGTAAAGAAATTTATTTTTTGTAATTATGACCCCCATCGAAGAGTATATTTTGGAACTTATTAGTACTTATGCGTTTTACGTTTTAACATGGACTTATGACAATTTGGTTATTTTGTATTATTATCTATCTTCGCTGGCCACTATTGTCTTATTGGAATACCTCTTCCTCTTTTTCACAGGTAAGAAAAAAAACTGAGATAATTTGGTGTTTATGTAAAGTGTGGAAAAAATTTATTTTTCAGGACGAGCTAAAACAAATGATCTCACCAAAAAAATGGCTCGCAGATTTAAGAGAGAAGATAAAATTGTTGAGGAATTTATTGCTGAGTTGCGCAGAAGGAACCACGCAAGTCATATTGCTCGAGTCAACTTCTTTTTCATCGAAATCAAGGCATTATTTATCCGAAAATTTGTCCAAACTATGGATGGATTATTTTTTCTTTTTGCCTATCTCTATGTTTACGTGAAATTTCATGGCAACATGAGAGTTGCCAAATTAAACCCGGATGTTAACACAATGTTACAAAGAGATGAACTCTAAGAAAAAAATATATGTACCTTTTCTATATGTTTCGTGTTTTTCCACGGATTTTTCATCATCAGCGTCAGTTTTAACGAGGGGTGATTCGTAAATCACAGTCAGGACGAAATTGAATTTAAAGTGCGTTAGTATAGCCTGTTGATCTTGTAGAAATTGCACAATTTGCGGATAATATTGATCGGAAAACAGAATTTCCGGAGCATGATCAGAATTGATTTCCTTTCTGAAAAAAGTAAGTTAGGTTAAGTAAATATGAAAAAAATTCTAGATAATAAAACCGAATTTTTTACCTATAATCAGAATGTCTTCCATGCATTGCAGTGTTGTGCAAAATAAAATTACCAGCACCTCTTGAATGTTTTTCGACGTTATGCAATTGATATTCGGTTTTGGACTTAAAACTTTTTTTGCACACAACGCAAAAATACACATTATGTTTTTTTTTCTTCCTGTGAACTAATTCAATGTGTCTCTTTAGCTGTAGTAGAGTTTTAAAATGAGCGGGTGATGTAGAATGACATAATTGACATTTCACTTTGTGTTTTTTCTTCTCATGAATGAGTTGTTCTTTTCGAGTTTTGAAAATTTCGTCACAATTGTCATAAGAACAATGGTATTCTGTTTTGTGCATATTTGCCACGTGACGGTTTAAATTAGATATTGATGAAAACCCAGGTCTTTTACATTCATCGAAAAATGGACACTTAAAAGATTTTTTATCTGCCATATTGATCAGCGGGGTTGTTTTCTTAGACTGTTGGCTATTATGAGAATTATTACGCGCAAACTAAAAAAACGCTGGTTTATTTTAAACTATCACTCAGGCTCCTTTGTTGAGATTTTTGCTGTATTTTTTTATGAAAAATCTGAAGAAAGAGTCAATAAGTTATTAAAAGTGCCGGATTTTAACATTTTTTTATCATTTGAGAGCGCTGACATTGCAAAGGTAACCATCTGTTTTAGATCCCACCTCCGCAAAATCACTTTCACGACACGTAGGCATTAGGCCCCTCCTTTTGAAACGCAATATTGCTTCACGTCGACCTTAATATTGTAGAGAGGTAATTGTCAAAGTGTTAATGATTAGTTTCATCTAAAAAAAGCCAAAATACAATAGCACAACTTTTTTAAAAATGGTATACCTTTATTTTAAAGATATCTGCCTACGCAGAAGTTATACACTCCGTACCAAAATATCGTTTAGAATTGTCGAGAATCGCCCGCTAAAACAAGCATGAGGAAATTCTAAAATTAATTAGATCTACATCATTTCTGTACTCCTGATAATCTACGTCGTAAAATGTTTGAAATTTACAGTGCCTAACAAGTTCTGTCTTGTCACACAAGGTATGTAAAAAAAACAGGTGTTATTCATTGATCTTGTTTTTTTTATCAAAGTATGGAGACTTTGCAAGAAATGCTGCCACCCCCCCAGAAAGTCGCTGAATCAGACAAAAAATCAAAAGCTCAATCAGGATTTAAAAGGGCACTGGTGTTATTTATAATTCTAATGATCTTCGCCATTATTCACACAATAATACAACGACTTTCGGACAACAACTTCAATGTACTATTCACTCAGTTGTTTAATAAAATGAAATCTATGGAATTTTTAAAAAACATTTCCAAAAAAATTGATATATAAAAACAGTAGAATATAACAAACGAACAAAGGAAAAAATATTATTTTTGTTACGAAAAGCTGAGAAGATGGCGTGTGTACTCTCAGCTGATTTCTTTAGTGCAATGTCCGAGCTCAGCGCGATAACATCTCAGCAATCAGCTTCCAGTGCTTCAGTCAAGCGCTCGAAAGAAGAAAGAAAAATAATAAAGTCTGTATGGTTAGGGAAGAAACCTGAAAAACGCCCACCGTCATTAACTCACGAATCAATAAAAAGTCAAATTGGTAATTGTACCATTTGTTTTAGATTGCCTAAACCGGATTGCGTTCAACTACCCGTTTGCCTCTGCCTTTTTTGTCGGGATTGTTTTTATACATATCTCGATAATTTTGCCATTTCTAAGCCGGTTGTAGAAAAGGTCTTTATTTCAAGAGATTGTAAAAAATGGAATAAGAAAAATTTTGCAGGCATTTTTGACGCAAATTTACTGTCACACGAAGGAACCACCGTTCCAATCCAAGTTAAAACACCCAAGCCCAATTTTCTCACAAAAGCATGTCATTTAGAAAATCGAAATAGTCGTATAAGAAGAAAAATTCAAGATGACACAACATGGTTTAGGATAGTCAAAAATGAACAATTTGATTGTCCAAATTGCCATCAAGATTATGAGAATATCAATAGATCGCACTTGAAAAAGAACAGAGCTGTCAGTGATATTTTGCAACTTATGCTCGAAAATGAATGTAAAGAAAATGATAAAAGTCAATAAGGAAAAAAGGCCGATTTTAAATTTGAAAAACAAATTTTTTAGTCGTGCAACTAGAGCTGTGTTGCATGATTGTCAAAATGATTTTGATGCCAATGCTGATCAGCCTTATTATCTATTCTTCCAAAGATTTCTGGGTGAATATGCGAAATATGAGTGTCCAAAAATACTTAGTTCAAGCCATCGCAGCAGTACTGTCTTTAAAGTCACTGAACTGTACAACTGCATGAAATTGCGGTATATGACTTGGAAATGTTCAGTTTGCAGACATTATTTTACGAATTTCAACACCACCAAACCCCTCGAAGAATGGGAAAGTGCTACATTGCCAAAATTAGCAACCAGATTTTTGGAAAAAGAAGGACATATTATTTGCACAGATTGCATCTTTGTAGTAGAAGTATTTGTTGTCGAATAATTCAACTCTGAAAAACATCAAGCTGTACTGTGCATCTATTGTAAAAAATTTGCTTACGAAGACAGTTGCTAAAATTTGCTTAGGAAGACAGTTGTTAAAATTTGCTTAGGAAGACAGTTGTTAAAATTTGCTTAGGAAGACAGTTGCATACAATGACAGTTTTTTACATATCTTCTCGGAAAAATAGTTTACCTCATGGATTTTTATCTGAAGCCGAGCTCATTAAGTTTTGAAACATTGAAGGAGAAGAATGCCAAAACCTGGATGTCGCGAGGATTTTTGCACTCCAAAAATTTGTCAAAAGTGTGGTAAAATTACCAAAATGTGCACCTGCCCTGACCGTACTGAAGAGTAATGAATTCTAATCCTTTTTGTGCGAAGAATCCAAATTGTCCGTACTGCACTTGCACGGTTTGCAGAGAAGTCAGATCAACTTGCAAATGTCCAACATGATAAAGAATTATGAGTTCACATTTTCATCGCTGCAGTGAATATGATTGTCGACTCTGCAGATGCATAGTTTGCGGACAATATCTGAATGATTGTGATAATCCTTTTCACGACTTATTTTATGATTAGAACAATGTCATTTTCCACAAAAATGAGAAAAATAATCTCGTTTCTCATTCGTGAAATACAGCACCGTATACAGGGGAGGAAGTGACTGTGAACATCTGACAGCTTCAGTGAACCCCACTAGGTGCTACCCTTTTTATGTGAAAAAAGACATAATTTATAGCGAAGCTGCTATAAAAGAAGAATTTAGACTTCTCTCAGAATCAGTCTTTCCAAGTGTTTCGGGGTGTGAAGACGGATTGTCATCAACTTCCAAAATGACTGTTGCAAAGAAACATGCCGGTATGTAACAATTTTACTAATAACTCTATTTAAGTCGAAACTGATAGTTTTATGTATATATTGAGAGTCTATTTATATTTTTTCTAATTTTAGTTACAAGAAATGGCAAAAAGAAGGAGGCGAGGGAGAAGGAAAACTCAGAATCCAATCTCACTCCGGAGCAAACCGATAGCGAGGAGGAATCTGACGTCTCGCAAACGACGAGTGATCCGGAGGAAGAAGCGGAAATGGAAGAGGAAGATGACAAGACCTCTGACTGCTCATCAGTCGTCAACAATACAGCGAGCCCTGGAAAAAGGTTGGTGACAAGTTGGTGGAAAAGTTTCCACAGATATATGCTACCCCAGCTATTCGGAAAAATGTTAGTCCCCCATCGCAAAAATATAAGGTTAGGATGCAAATAGTTTTATTCGAACGGTAATAGGTGGCAGCACTATAGAACTATTTCAAATTAACGAATTGTTAATATTTTGAAAATGTCCATGGTGCATTATACAAAATTTTTTCTTTTAACATAATAAAAAACTAGATGAATTATAAACACTTTTAGCAGGAATTTATATATCCACATGTATTTTGTGAAAATTTACAATGGTTTTTTCAAATGAGTTAGG
>PVBE010851489.1_pt1 | contig 22191 bp, 17 predicted proteins | sample 1631181 | NCBI WGS metagenome assembly PVBE01 (sample SAMN08397723, study PRJNA350692) | Marine metagenome, whole genome shotgun sequencing project. | isolation source: water | place: Pacific Ocean | collected 2012-04 | reverse complement strand
GTGAAAATTAACGGCGAGGCTCATTATCTTTAGCGGGCGGTTGATCATGAAGGGGAAGTTCTGGAAGATCGCGTCTCAAAGCATCGCAACCGTAAAGCAGCCTTGGTTTTCCTCAAGAGGGGGGGGGCGATTTCCATCCCACGCGCGCGAGACTTTTGTTTGATGCCTATGATTTTTGGATCGTGTTTGCTATTTTAGCGGCTTTAGCTCTGATAGCAGACTCTATATCGAGGGCGCTGATTCCGGTAGCTAATAGTCATGTGTGGACATAAAGGCGTGATGAAAAAAAATTTATTTTTTATTAATCATAGTTTAATACCGTGCAGCTCGTGGAAATATACATTGCCGGATGGATATAAAATCATTGGCTCAAGTATCAAATAGGGAATCATGCAGTCCGTCAGCACGATATAGAGATACCGCAGATCTCCTATTTGCCGGGAATCGGGAAAGTTTAGAAGAAAAGGACGGAGTCCAGGCCGTCGTTTACCTTAGACGTGCAATCGAATTGTCGCCCGACAATGCAAAATATTTTCTACTTCTTGCTTATGCCTTATTCCAACTAGGCGAACTCTCGGAATCCGCCAGAAATTTTGACAAATCCATTTGTCTGGAGAAGAACCCGGCGAGTATAATTGAACTAAAGCGATTATTATTCAGTGCTCACCATATATATGCGAGCGAATTTCTACAGGGAAGCCACGCGCCGGAAAGGCAGGTTTTTATGGCGGCGGCCGTGGATTTAGTAGGCGCACCTGCTGCTTCAGTTAATATTCTGGAAATTGGCTCATTCGCCGGGTCGTCATTGATTACATGGTCAAATGCTGCCGAGAAGTTACTGGTCGGGGACTGCCAGATTGTTTGTATCGACCCCTGGGGAGAATTCAGAGCAGACCTTTACAACGAAAAAATGACCAAGAGTATGAAAGATCAAAATATTTATCAGATCTTTTGTCACAACGCCTCTTTGTGTCCTGACAATGTCCAAGTAACACCGATCAGAGGAACCAGCCGAGAAATTCTACCGACCCTCGATGATAATAAATTTGACCTCATCTATATTGATGGCAGCCACCATTACGCCGATGTGCTCGACGATCTTGTCAAATGTGATCGTTTGCTGAAAAAGGGTGGAATTGTATGTGGAGACGATTTGGAACTGCAGCTGACGCAATGTGACCGGGCGTTTGTAGAAAAACATAAAAAATCTGATCTTGTCAAAGATACTAAGAGCAAAAAGGATTTTCATCCTGGCGTCACCTTGGCCGTTGGTGAATATTTCGGTGAAGTTTCAAGTTTCTCCGGATTTTGGGCGATGCGCCGAGGATCTGATGGCTATGAGAAGGTATCGTTTGTCGACGCAGCGGGAGTCCGCCCGCCTCATTGGCCGCAAAACTTTCAAGATCAAATAACAGCATATTTTAAACAGCACAATGAACTTGGAAAATTGATTTAATACGACAAGTCTCTTATCTCCGCCGCGTTATCCGGAAGGATAGCGACACTAGGATTCTCTTTCCCCACCACCCCGCCATGTTTCATTTTTGATGGTGAATGTGCGTGGCAGGAAGGCTCGCCGGTAAACATTTACGCCGCCTGATGCCAAGGCTGGATATCGGCAAGGAATTATTTCACCTTGTTGGCTTTGACCCTGACGGCAAGATAGTGCTGCGTCGAAAGATCAAGCACCTAGCGCTGGTAAAGGAGTTCGAAAAGCTGCCGTCTTGTCTTATTGGTATGGAAGCTTGATGAGCGCATTGAGAGCATCACCGGCGAGATAGAGATAAACAGTAAGCATGAAGAAAACTGTCAATGGTTGATGAGCGTTCCTGGCACCGGGCCAATCATATCGGCAGCTGTGCTCGCGACCATTGGAACCGGAAAGGCTTTCGGACGCGGACGTGACTTCGGAGCCTAGCTCGGTCTCGGTCTCCGTCAATACAGGACGGGCGGCAAAGCGATCTTGGGACGTATCTCCAAACGCGGCAGTAAGTATCTACGAAATCTGTTTATTCAGGCGGAGCATGTCATCTTGATGCGACCGCAGAATTGGCAGAAATTTAGCTTCGCCCATGTCGTCCACAAGCCGAGGTTACTCAGTGATAACGGCTGATCCTGTATCTCCGGCGATCTGGCCGATTGGCTCGATGACCAAGACATGGATCATGTCCGCATTGCACCGTATCACCTCCAGACCCAGGGCAAGATCAAGCGCTGGCACCAAACACTGAAGAACCGAATATTGTTGGAGAACTACTTCAGATTAGCTGTTCTCTACCTCGTGTATAATCAATCATTTGATCAGAATATTCCAATTTTAGACTTCCAAAGACGAAGATGCTTTTTACTGTGGAACAATTTTTTAATCCCGTATGAGATTCCAGTTTTCGTGGATTGTTGTCCCGCTTGCCCGAATGACAACTGCGATTGGGCAAAACTTGTGGAGATAATCAACCACTTTCTCCCACTGATCATCAGTCGCGTCTGTTTTGACATCGATGTTTAGAGTGATACTGGGAAATGGTACGGCAACTGGCTCAACTAAAAACATGCCACGACGGTCAAGCTCGGCTTCCATTTCAATTTCCATTGAAGTAATGTTCACTCCTAAATCACGCGCGCATTTATTAGTGATAACATTTGTGCAACCGAGTAGAGAGGCCATGAAGGTCTGTATCGGCGCTGCCGCCAAATTCGTGCCCCCACGTTCTTCCGGTTCATCTGTGATCACTTCATGACCGGCAACAACTGTGTCTGTCCGGGTGCTATTTGGACATGTTGCAGAGAGTTTCATTTTCACATTTAGTGGTCCGGCGATCTCAGGCATATAAATTCACTCCAAATTCAGATTTGATACAGAATTGACGATTGTAGAAATGGATAATGCACCAAAATAGAAATTTACTTCAGACCATTTCCTTTTCGGCTCGCGCACAGAAATATTCCCAAGCCCTGTCCCTGGCTAAAGGTAAGAACTGAGTTTCCGTCAGTAGTTCAAACTCTTTTTCCGATAAATAAACCGGGTCACCCATTTTCATGGCGTCATTTTGAATACTTGCATTATATTGCAGATATATATAGCGGTCATAACCGCTTCTTTGAGATTTCGTCATGCAACGACGGCCCCATGTCCGCGCATTATGAAGACAAGTATTTGACCGATTCTGTCGTGGCCGTTGTAACCATATTTCCATACCCATTTCTTGTTGTGATTCAGTTCTTGATTTGACTAATGTAGGTAATTTCTCTAACCGTATTTCCTGCTCTTTGGATCGCGTCCACGTTCGTGAAACCTCAACGTCTTCGAATTTTAGCAACACGACATATTCAGGCTCGGAACCTTCTGTCGGGCGAATAATGTCGGCGCTTCTGAACCCTTCCGCATTTCTAATCTCGGCGTGAATACCCCTCAACCAGCTTTCGTACTCAGGTATTTTATTCTGCCGCACCAGTTGGGTGATCATTAGGGTAATTACATCTTTTTTTTAATGAAGCTATTTTATGATGCCTTCTTAATCAACTACCTCGTCAATCCGTTCATTTCGAAAAGTAATATCAAAGCAGCAACTACGGCGAAGTTGGTGTAGATGCCTATAACCTGGTGAATGCGCTTGAATTGATTGTCTTGGACTTTCCACCAGCGCAAGAAAATAGCACTGGCGACCACGGTGAATATGATAAGGATGATTGCGCCGAAACCTGCGTAGTAGTCGAAAATCAGCATCAAGCCGCCGAGAATTTGAGAAGTAAGGCCGATGGGCAATGCCACTTCCGGCAAAGGAACGCCAAACCCCCGCATCTCCGCATGGACGTCGGCACGCCGAAAGAAGTTAATTATCCCGATAGCAATAAAGCAGATCCCTGTAAGGACATGAGCAGTTGCTTGGATCAGCGTATGATCTTCGTGCATAGCAAATTCATCCTATAATTTCCTTTACTGCAGAGACGATTCTTTCCGGCGTTATTTCTAAACACTTTTCCAGAAGTGGACTTGCCGGCACGGGTACATTTGGCCGGGTGACGCGTCTAATGGGGGATTTCAGAGTTTCAAAGGTGGATTCACTGATGATCGCTGAAATTTCCGCTGCAACACCGCAACTCTCATTGGTTTCATCGACGATGACGGCTCGTCCGGTTTTCTGCACTGACTCAATAATGATACTCTTGTCCAGCGGATTGAGCGTTCGCAAATCTATCACTTCAGCATCAACGCCGTTATTTGATAGAATGTCGGCAGCCTCCAATGCGGCAATAACGGAAATTGAACTGGCGATCAAAGAAACGTCCATACCCAACCGACTAACTGCTCCGGAGCCCAATTCAATGGTGAGATCCTCTTCCGGCACCTCACCTTCAACGCCAAGCAATTTTGCGTGACTGATGATCGCGGTCGGGTTGTTGCTGGCGACGGCAGATTTGAAGAGCCCTTTAACATCTTTCGGGGTCGATGGTACGACAATTTCAATGCCGGGATTATTCCAGAGCATGGCCTGGGGGCTATGCGAATGTTGGCCACCGCCACCACCGCGCAAGCCGTGAAGCATGGTGAATACCATCGGGACCTTAATTTGGCCGCCAGACATATGATGGGCAACGCCTGCTTCTGCCACCAGTTGACACCACGCGAGCAAGGAGAAACTGCCAACGCCGAAATCAATGATCGGCCTAGCACCCGCCATGGCGGCACCGATACCTAGGGATGCCAATCCAGCCTCTGAACAGGGCGGATCGAAGACCCGGTCAGGGAATTCGTCCCGAACCTTTTCGATAAGGGGTCGTTGCGGGCCTAGCCCTAGAACGTTAGTGCCGACGAGACTGACGGAAGAATCCGCTACCATGCATTCCCGCATACCGTCGACCAAAGCTTGACCATAGGATATGTTTGTCATTATTCCTCTCCCCCACTATACCTCTTGGGCCACGAAAGTGCCGTCTAATGCAGATTCTGGATCCGGATAGGCACTGGCTTCACCGAAAGCTCGCGCCTCTTTAATTTCAGACAAAATTCGTGAATCGCGATCCAGCAAATCGCTCTCTGTAAACATACCCTGATCAAGCCCGCCCCGGACAAATCGGATAATCGGATCATAGTCGCGAATCCAGCCACTAGAATCACCGGAAATCACTGTCTCATCCCAAGCTGAAGTGATATCGGTCACCGGCGTCGCTTGCTCAGGCCACAATGGGCGCGATCCCGGCCAGCGTTCGGTATAGGCTTCGATAAATATTGGCTTGCCGCTTTCTCTCATCTCACAAACCGCGTCATTAACAACATCATGTACGGCAGCAACGTTTGCGCCATCGACGACATCTGTTTTGATGTTTAAAGATTTCGGAATATCGCTTATTTTACTTGCGGCGATTTCGGAGGAGGGAAATCCTCCCTCTTGGGCGCTGATGGCGCCGGAATTATTGTTCTCGCACATGAATAGAACAGGCAAGGCCCAGAGTGAGGCTAGGTTCATGGCTTCAAAGACGACCCCTTCTTCCAGGGCTCCATCACCGAAAAAGACGACGCAGATATTGCCCTCTCCCTTTTGTTTCAAAGCAAATCCGGCACCCGCTGCCAGTCCGACTGCACCGCCAACCAGGCCCGATGTCGACAAGAACCCTTTTTCTCGGGCCGTCAGATGCAATGTGCCCCCACGCCCCTTGTTGTAGCCATCTATTCTACCAAGAATTTCAGCCACCATCTTCCCTGGTTCGGCGCCGCGCGCCAACAGATGTCCGTGATTGCGCCAAGTTGTCAGCAGGAGGTCTGTATCGCGTAGCGACTCGGCAACCGTTGCGCCGGTCGCTTCCTCGCCAATATATAGATGATAATGGCCGAAATTATGATCTTTTGCGAGATCGATCAGCATCTCTTCGAACCGGCGAATGCGTAACATGCATTCCAGAATTGAGACGGACTGAACCAGTGTCAGCGAACTCGTCATATTGTCTCCTGCCTTTGACTAATCGGTTTCGCTATACATTTCTGAAACCTTGGCTACCACTTGGTCAACGCTTGGCACTAACGCCGGCTCCAGTGATCGACTGAAGGAAATGGGAACATCAGGCGCCGCCAAACGTTTAATTGGGGCATCGAGATAATCGAAAAGCAATTCTCCGATGGTGGCCGCGATTTCGCCGGTGATGCCGAAGGATTGATAGCCGCCGTCGAGGACCAGGGCACAGTGGGTTTTGGCCACCGAAGAGACGATGGTGTCCACATCCAACGGCACCAGAGTCCTGATGTCGATCACCTCGGTGCTGATGCTTCTTTTTTGTAGCTCTTCTGCCGCCTTGAGGGCGGTGTGCACTGAACGGGAGACGGCGATGATGGTGACATCAACGCCCCTTCGTTTGACCGCCGCGCTGCCTAACGGAACCACATGTTCACCCGAGGGCACATGCTCCTTCAGATTGTAGGTCATACGGTCTTCCATAAAGACCACCGGGTTGTTGTCCCGGACAGCAGCTTTAAAAAGGCCTTTGGCGTCGGCGGCTGAACTGGGCATTACCACTTTCAATCCCGGGATATGGGCGAGCCAGGAATGGAGGCTTTGGGAATGCTGCGGCCCCAGACTGCCGCCGACGCCGATCCCAGTGCGCAGCACGAGGGGAACCGTGAATCCACCAGCCGACATGTAGTGCACCTTGGCCGCCTGATTGACCAGCTGATCCATAACCAGAGTAAGAAAATCGCCAAACATGATCTCGACGATGGGCCGTGAACCCGCCATGGCGGCACCGACGGTAAGGCCGAATATCGCAGACTCTGAAATGGGAGTATCAATGACTCTATCTGCACCGAAGGCCTCGAACAGGCCCTCAGTTTGTTTGAAGACGCCGCCTGCCGCGCCAACGTCCTCGCCGATCAGGAAAACCTGTTCGTCATTGGCCATTTCCTCCTGCATGGCCTCGAGGATGGCATCCTTGAAGGTCAGGATACGCTCGCTTTGGGCCTTTGTAGTCGCATCAGGGGGCATAGACATGTTTCCCTAAATCATTAGCGTCCGGCTCGGGCATCTGCTTGGCAGCCTTGGCCGCGACAGCGACGGTGGCCGTGATCTCTTCGTCCAGCGATATTAGTTCCTTGCGGGTGGCTTTTTTCTGTTTCACCAGAGCGTTACCCAGCTTCACGATGGGATCCCTGGACTGCCAAAGCTTGACCTTCGTGTCGTCCTTGTAATCCTGCTTATCCCCTACTGAATGCCCGGAGTATCTATAGGTATCGAAGATCAGAAAGGTCGGGCCCTTCCCTTCCCGCGCCCTGACGACGGCTTTCGATACCTCCCGGTAAACTTCCAGAACGTCCATGCCGTCTGCCTTCACCGCAGGAATATCAAAGGTTTCCCCCCGCTTGGAATAGGGTCGGCCTGCCGTCACTTCGTCGATCTCGGTAAATTCGCCATAACCGTTGTTTTCGCAGACAAACACCACTGGCAGAGACCAGAGCGCTGCCATGTTCAAGGATTCGAATAGGATGCCCTGATTGAGAACGCCGTCACCGAAGAAACTGACCGCCACCTGGCTGGTGCGGCGCAGCTTCGCCGACAACGCAGCGCCTGTCGCTAAGGGCACCGAGCCGCCGACGATCCCGTTGGTGCCCAGATTGGCCGTTTCCGGATCATGGATATGCATGGATCCGCCCCGGCCCAGACTGTAGCCTGGTCGCCGACCGATGATCTCGGCAAACAGCCGGGTGATGTCACTACCTTTGGCAACACAGTGACCATGGCCGCGGTGATGGCTGGCGATAAAATCGTCCGAGTTCAGATTGGCGATTGTACCGACCCCGACCGCTTCCTGGCCTGAATACAAGTGCACCAGACCCGGCGCCAAGCCGGCGCTGAACATCTTGCGGACCTCTTCCTCAAAGGCACGAATGGTGACCATGCCTCGGTATAGTTCGAGAGCCAGTTCATTGTTTACTTTAGTTGCCATGACCACCACGTATCTGCCGGACTAGTTTCTCAAAACCGCTCGGAGTTCTTTTGTTTCGTCACCGAGGATTGTCCTGTTTTCTAGATCAATGGCAACCTTGTATATCTCTCGAGCAGCCTCAACGCTGACAAGCTCATTGATGACGTCTTCCAGCACCATTTCAGGATCCCGCTCGGACGGATCACCAACACCACCTCCGCCGCTGGATTGCTTGATAATGATATCGCCTTCTTTAATCTCTGCCATGCGGTGAGGTTTTATCCGGATTCTTTCGTCACCTCGATCGATGTAGGTCCGGCAAATCGGTGATGGATTTCCGCCCTGGGCGCCAAATCCTTGAACCACATCACCATCGGAACTGCCAGTTGCCATTTGACCGTCACTGCCTTCATTGATGGCTTCCCAATGAATGCCGGGACCTCCGCGCCACCGACCTTCGCCGGTGAAGTCCTCAACCATTTCGTATTTCAGAATTCGCCAAGGCAGGCGGGCTTCCATTTCTTCCATGTCGCCCCGGTTAATCGCGCCCATGGCCGTCAAAGACGTGACGCCTTGGTAACCGTCGTAACCCCAAACTGCGCCGGCGCTGCCGTCGTAATCGAAGGACGTACGGACATAGCGCTCATTGGTGCGGGGATCCACGCCAAAGGTATAGTCACCCCGGTGTTTGCCCCAAGCGGCGATAGCGCGATCCGGCCGTGCTTTGGAGAGCGCATCAAGCACGGCTTCCATAATCTGGTTTCCCATATTGACCGGCGAGGCGCCCACCGTCGCCGGGTACTCACAGTTCACCACCGAGCCCAAGGGCGCCTTGATATCAATGGCCCGCATTGTGCCGGCATTGTGAAAATCGGCCAGAGACGGATCAAAGGTCATGATAGCGGCGCCACTAGCGCAACCGTAGGTGGCCGCATAAACACAGTTAACGAATCCGGTGCGCTGTTTGTCGGAATCCTCGAAATCAATGGTCATTTGATCACCATCAATCGCAACTTTGACACGGATCCAGACATGTTCGTCCAATGTTGTACCGTCGTCGTCGGTAGCCGCTTCCGCTGTATATTCACCATCCGGAATTTTGGCTATTTCAGCCCGTACAGCTCTTTCTGTTCGGTCAAACATCTCATCCACACAGGCAAGGACCGTGTCTCGACCGAAATTATCCAGAAGATCAATTACGCGATCTTCACAAACTTTGGTCGCCGCGATCATAGCGTAGTTATCGATCTTGACACCTTCGGAAAACCGCACATTGTTCCAAATGAGTTCTAAAATCTCGGTTTGCTCTTCGCCACCTTCCACAACACGGGTCGGCGGAATGCAAATACCTTCGGCATGAATATCATGACCGTTGGGGAAATACCCTCCAGGGAATGATCCACCAGTGTCCTGTTGGTGAGCGCGGGTCATAGTGAAGAACAGCAATTCGCCCTCATAAAAGATGGGCCGGAAAAATGCCCAATCGGGCAGATGGTTGGCATGACCTCCATGATAGGGATCATTGGACAGGAAAACGTCCCCCAGTTTCATATCATCACCGTATTTCTTAACCAAATCCCGGATGGGAAATTCGCCGCCTAAAAACTGCACCGGCAAACCAACTGGCACCGCAATGGTCGAACCATCCGCGCCCCAGAGGCCGCAAGAGACGTCGTGAAGTTGGCTGATTAGCATGTTCTGGCAGGTGCGATCGATGATGTAGCGCATCTCCTTGGTGGCTGTTTGCATGGAATGCCAGATCGTGGCGATCGTGGTTGGATCTAATTTCTTATCATTCATAATCGTTCTCCTAAACCATTCCTACGCGTCAGCTCTGCGGGTCAGAACGTAGTTTTTGTTAGCGTTGACGTGACAATCGTAGTTCTCCGGAATAACCACTGTAGTGGTTGTTTCCTCGATGATTGCGGGTCCGGGAGTCTCATTGTCAGCAGTCAATTTGCTGCCGTCATAAACCTGAACTTCAATAAACCCATTTCCGAAATAGCAGGAGCGAACGGATTTCTTGGCGGACGACGCGTCGGTTCCCTCACTCGTAATCTCGGGAAGTTTGAATGGAGCGTTCGGCGTCGTCGCTTTGACGCGGAGCGTCAGCAATTCGACGCCCTTCCAAGGCATGGCGAAGGTGAAAAGCTCATCATGTTTGGCGCTGAAATTACCGGTAGCCTTGATCAGACTTTTTGAGTCGAAATCCCCGCCGTCCACATCTACTTCGACTTCGTGGAACTGGCCGATATAGCGCATGTCTATGGTTCGCCGGAATTTGACGTCTTTTCTATCGACACCAACAATTTCAAATGCCGCCAAAGCCTCATTTTCCATTTCTTCGTAGAGATCATTAATCTCCTTGGGTTCAGCAGCATCGACGCGCCGCACATGAGAGCGGGCATAATCTTCACCGATGTCCATCGCATACATGCCGAATGCACTGTATAGGGAAGCCACGGAAGGAATAACGACCGACGGTATATTGAGCCTGTCGGCGATAAAGCCGGCATGCACCGGACCGCCGCCGCCGCCGCCAATCATGGTCGCCTGACGAACGTCGTATCCTCGCTTGGTGGAAACTTTGATGATCTCGTCGGCCATGGACATATTGGCCAACGTAAATATGGAATAAGCAGCATCGACTGTATTCATGTCCAAAGGTTTGCCGACTTTATCAATTGCTTTACGGGAACGCTCTACGTCCAGGCTCATATCACCACCCAGGAAATAGTCCGGTGACAGCAAGCCCAAAACCAGATCGGCATCCGTGACGGTCGGTTCTTCACCCTTGCCAAAGCAGGCCGGACCCGGATCGGCACCTGCACTTTCCGGACCAACTTTAAGCAAACCAAGGGCATCAATACTAGCGATACTACCGCCACCGGTACCGACGCTTTCGATATCAACCATACGGATGGCAACCCGCTGGTCGGCGACCCAGCTTTCACTGGTTGTCGGTATTTCGCCCTGGCGGACCAATCCGACATCAAAACTCGTGCCGCCCATATCGACCGACAGCAATTGGTCCTTTCCTTCAATTTCTCCAAGAAAACGGGCACCGGAAGGTGCGGCCGCCGGACCGGAATGCAGGAAATAAACAGCGCGATCGATACATTGATCGACGGTTTGCACCAATCCGTTCGCCAACATCATCAACATGTTACCGCCGAATCCGGAACTTCTCAGCCGATCTTCAAGGCGCCTGAGATAGTTGGCTACGGCAGGCCCCACATAAGCACCGACGGCCGTCGTGTTAAATCTTTCAAACTCCCGCCATACATGGATGGTCTCATGAGAGGTAGTCACATACATATCCGGCGCCACGTTTTTAACGATCTCGGCAGCCCGAAGTTCATTTGTCGGATTGGCATAAGAATGAAGGAAGCATACGGCAGCGGCCTCCACACCTTCGCTTTGCAATTGTTCGACAGCTTCGGCTGTCTTCTCTTCGTCCAGTTGTTCAAAGATTTCGCCCGTATAAAGCGTCCGCTCCGGAACGCCGAGACGCAAGTAACGCGGAACCAAGGGCCGGTTCGGCGGAATAAATACGTTGAAAAGGGAAATATGAAGCGGCTTGATCGCCCGACGGATTTCCAGGAAGTCCCTGAAATTCTGCGTTGTCAGCATTCCGGTTTTGGCACCGTTACCAGTCAGCAAAACATTGGTCGCCAACGTTGTACCGTGTATGAGTACGCTTATTGAGCCTAGAAACTCTTCAATCGATTCACCGAATTCTTTTGCGGCTTTGGCCATTCCGTCTAGAAAACCGTCGGAAGGATCGCTTGGTGTCGTCGGCGATTTGACCAATGAAAACTGACCAGTCACCTCATCAAGGACGAGGCAATCGGTAAACGTGCCCCCAATATCAACACATAAGCGTTTAGAATTTGCTGTCATTGGAATATACCTCTCATTTAAATCTGAGAAACTAATATACTAAAAAATAACTATTGTATACAAAAAATTTGATAAAAAATACTAAATAAATTATTTACGGTTTCGCCGATGAGCTCAGCAGGGACCAAGACCCACGTTGAATTTTTAAATTTTGCTTAGATTATTGGGGGACGGATATAGCATGATATAGATAATCGCGCAGAAAAGATTAGCTTCTTTCTGATTGAATCTTGCCGGATTTTGCAGCCACAATATCCATCTCAATGAGGATGTCCGGTTTTGCGAGTTCCTTCACCACGACCCAAGTTGAAGCAGGAATATGGTTGCCGTTGAGATATTTTGCGCGATTCTCGGCATGAATGGGAAGCGCTTCGGCTACCGTCGAATAAACATTAATCTTGACGATATCTTCCACACCGAAATTTGCGTCATCCAGTATAAAAATTACATTGCGCCACATCTGATCATCTTGGGTTTCCAGGTCATCCGGCATGCTTCCGTCCGGTTTGATTCCGACCTGGCCAGCAAGGTATAACCACCGTGCGTTCGGTGGCACCTCCACCGTATGACTATAGAGACCACCGGGCGGTGCTATGGATACTGGATTTCTGGTTTTTAGAAACGGTTCTTTTTCCATCAGATAAACCCCACTTATATCGAAATCTCGACAACGACACTGTTCTCGATTTTGACCTTTTTATTTAATGGCGGCTGACCGTCTTGCTGAATTTGCAACAGATAATCGCCACTGAACTTGTCCAATCCATCAAACAAAAAATCGCCGAAATCGTCGGTTCCAGTGGTCGCAACGGTTTCACCCGCATGGCTTAAAACCACGGAGACGCCAGCTGCGCATTCTTCTCGGTCATCAACCGCCCGCGTGACGCTGCCGGCAACGAAGGCCTTCGAGTAGCGAAACAGATTTTTGTAATACACGCGCGGCTTAACTGATAGTTCCGGTAGCAACACTTCCAGGTTTTCGGCTTCAGCCTTTTTTGCCATCTGTACATCGGAAATTTTTAGGGACTCCAGGGCTCCAGTTGGGCACACGTTGACGCACCTGGGTTCCTTCCAGCCGCAATCCAGAAGATGCGCATCAAAATTCCAGTGTTGAGGGACTTGTTCATCCTCGTTCCACCAGATGGCGCCAAATGGGCAGGCATCAACAAGTTGTCTTTGACCCTTTGCTTTATCCGGATGAATCAGGACGATGCCGTCCACCCGCTTTTCTATGGCACCGTTTTCAGCTGCAGCGAAACAAGAAGCATCGTCGCAGTGGTTACACATGACGGGGATGAACGAAACGTCAATAATGGGGTGCCGCCCGCGTTCTGTGCGCTTGATGTCTATCCAACGATGCCCATGCTTTGGCATGGGTGCAGCGTATCCGGGATGGGCGCATTCCGCGTATTCGTCCTGGACTGCTAAAGTGCAGTTCTGGCAATTAATGCATTCATCGATATCGATGACGAGGTTCCATTTTTCAGCCAACGGTAATTTCCTTTTCCATTTGCGTATTCTCTGGTCGCTCGGAGTATTCGTTAGACCGCTCTTTAGCGTCTCCGGATAAAGCGGCGTTACTCCAGAGCTCAATTTCCACAATTGTTGTGCTGCTTGCCATCGAATGGGATTTTTTGATTTGCGGTCTTTTTGGCGTGAGAAGGTTCAAACAACCACCCCGATCGATTGCGGGTTGGTTAGATTGCGTCGTTTCCTGGAGTGGCTCGTAGACAGCGCAGGATTCGTAGCCATGAACAACTCCTTTTTGAAGTCGGTCTGTCGGATCGGCGGCGCATAGAACGGCACCGCGTTGATTGAATACTTTGACGATATCGTGGCGACTGATGCCGCGATCATCTGCATCTTTAGAATTCATTCTTATAACCCAGTAGAAGTGACCATTGATCTCGACACGATGATCGGGAATATCATTGATGAAGCTGTCTTTGCCATCGGCTTGAGTATGGAAGCTATAACGCGGATGCGGCGTCAATAGGCTCAACGGATATGAAACTGAGCCTTGCTCGTCATCGTATTCCCAGTGTCGCCGGTATTTGGCAATGGGTGGCCGTTCCTCATCATCCGGGTCGTAACGCTTGAGGCTTGATGCCTCGAACTCAAACTTGCCGGTTTGAGTTTGCAGGCCGGATAGAAACTTCTCGGTATAGTCTCCCGGCAGGGGTTGGGCTTCGGGAACATCTTTCTTACCACCGTCTCGGAACCAACGGAATGAGACGGGCGGTCTTAGTTTTCTGTCCTCGGCCGGTACGACAAAATACCCCTTTTTAAGAAATTCCTTCCATGTAATATGGTCGGGCAAGTCAGAAGCGTCGAACATCCGTTTGACCCAATCCAAATCACTCATCCCTTCCGAAAAATATGCACTCATGCCCAAACGCTTCATGATCTCGACGAAAATGTCGTAGTCGGCCTTCGATTCGCCTAGGGGTTCGATGCATTTGTGCTGTAGAACAATAACCCGATGGTTGAGTTGCGATTGGGAATCTTGGGTATAGCCGTGAGTACCCGCCCATTCACTGATATCCCACCGCTCCATGCTGGTGCAGGCCGGTAGAATGATATCGGCGAATTTGGTTTCGCCTTCCATCCAGATTGCCTGATTGACCACAAACGAGAGTTTGTCCGATCGGTACATATCAATGTAGCGATTGGTGTCATTGGCTGTTCCAATTATGGAACCACCGTACTTGTAGATCATTTGTACCGGTGCATGACCCGGGGCAGGATATTTGAACCGGACGAATTGCCCTTGAACAGTTTTGGCGTTCCAGGGGTGTCCTTCAGTGGTGCCTTCCAAAATCGCTTCCGGCAGGGATAGTTTGGGAATTTTCTGGGTGACGGTATTTACCGCCGGTAATTGCGGCATCCGTTGATACAGATTTACAGCCATTGCCGTATGTTCTAGATCGCCGGCGATACCGCCCTCGGCGTAGCCGGGAAAATAGAATCGTAAATTGACCGGCGCACCCCATTGCATAAACCCGTAATTGACCCCGGGTCGACCGATTCCCTGCATTGCCATAAGGCAGACTAAGACGCGTGCCCACTGAGTCCCGGTACCATTTCTGCAAGCTCCACCATGACCGTTGCCGCCGCCAGCTGCTAAGTAGGTTTTTTTAGCGGCCCATTTTCGGGCCAGGACGAAAATGTCCTTGGCTGGCACGCCGGTCTCTTTCGCCGCCCAATCGGGTGATTTGGGGACACCATCTTTAGAGCCGAGGACGTAGCTTTTCCACTGGTCGAATCCAACGGTGCGAGTTTCTACGTATTTCGTGTCGTAACTGCTTTCGGTGATCCAGACATAAGCAATAGCCAGACCAAGCGCCGGTGACGTCGTTGGTTTAGGCGCCAGCCACTTGCCACGTAGATAGGCGGCCGTTTCACAATAGTGAGGATTGATATGGACAAAATCAATGTCCAGATCCTTTAGCCAACGGCGCCGGATGGTGCCTTCAAATCCTGCATAGATGCCGTTGGTCGCTTCCGGATCGGACGACCAGAATACGATCATTTCGCAATTTTCCAAACAATCCTCAGCCGTACCGTAGTTTTCCGGTGCGCCACAGCGCATGCTGTGGCCGAAATGATGCATGGCGCCCCAATACCACCCCTCCCAACTGTCAGGGTTGGGGTGTACTTCGGTCATGCCGATAGCGTTGACGAATCGCCGGAATGCACTGAGTTGGTAACCAATATTGCCAAATGTATGGTGCGATCCATGGCTATACGCAATGGCGCCGGGACCGACATCTCGCTTTAAACGCTTCATTTCTTTGACAACGATATCTAGTGCTTCGTCCCAACTGATAGGTTCGTATCCTGAAATCCCTCGGTTGTGACAATTGCGGTCTCCTTTCGGATCAAAATCGATGCGCTTCAATGGTGTTAATATACGGTCTGGCGAATAGACCAATGACTTCCAGGCCAAGGCGTGCGGACTTACAGTCGCTTTCCGGGGAGGCTTAAATGTTTTACCCCGCGCTTTTATGGTCCAGCTTGCGGCGTCCGAAGCGTCGAAATCGATCGGGTTGACCCGTACGATCTTTTTGTCCCTGACGTGCACGAACAAGGGCCCGCCATTTGTATTGGTCGTATAACGGATGCTTCCATCATCAAGTGGCGTACCATATCGCCATCCAATACGACGAGTAGCCATAACTGTTTGAGTGAACCAATAGGTAAGCTCATCAGGCCCCGTGAGTTTGAGGTGAAAATTCTTTTGAGCGTCAATTTGCTGTTGGAAGTCAATCGGCGGTGTCAGTAGTCGTGCTGCCATAAAGCAATCTGCGAACTCCAGAACAACGTCCGGCGCATCATCCATTCTGGCACTCGTGCGCAAAACTCCCTTCTCGAATCTGAATGTCCGCCCGAAGCCTGCAGATTTAATTATGATTTGCGCCGAATAATCCTTTTCCCTTAGACGGCGAGCGAAGTTCTTGTCGAACATACAAAGTGCTTTAATTGTAGAGCCGACACCCCACAGCAAAATTTGCAAATAAATTCGACGCCACCAAATGTCTGGATTGTTTGCGGCCATTTTCTTTTCTCACCCATCAATAAAAGCATCTTATTATAAATACTATATTTATTTTTTTGTATACAAGATATTAAAATATCTGTACATAATTATTTTTGGTAATCGGCATTTGATCGATTTGCAGCAATAAAATAATCGACGACCAGCAATGGAAATTGACAGGAAAGGCCTAATTCAAAGAGCTTCGATGATAAATCAAAATGGTATTTTCAGTATACAGTTCATTATTTCTTGTTTAAGGAATTGAGGTAAACTATTTTTGATTCTCAGCACGGGTATCTGGAGATGATCAGTTGGAAAAGCACGCGGACAAAATTCGGAAATCAATGGAACTGGAAATCATTGCCGGCAAGTTACGGCCTGGCGATAAACTAGACGAACTTTCCTTGGCCGAGCGCTACAACGTCTCCAGAACACCAATTCGGGAAGCCATTGCCGAATTGGCGGCCGAAGGCTTGGTGGAAACTCGCCCTCGACGCAGTGCTATCGTGGCGACATTCTCCATTCAGCAGATCATCGAAATGTATGAAGTACTGGCCGTTCTAGAAGGATTGTGTGCCAATTTGGCGGCACGACGGATGTCTGAAGAAGAGCGGAATAAACTAAACACTCTACATACGAAAATGGCCAAATTGTTCAAAAACGACAACTGGGCGCAATACTATCAGATGGATTTGAGCTTCCACCATTTGATCTACGCGGGAAGTCATAATAAATTTCTCGAGCAGGAAGCCATTTCCATCCGCAACCGCATGATGCCTTACAGGCGGCTTTATATGGAACCTCCACATCGGATTGAAGTACCTTACAAGGAACATACGCGTATCGTCGAAGCAATCACCAATGGCGACGCTATCGAAGCCGAGGAGGCCTTAAAAGATCATTCCAGTCTGAGGGCCGATAGCATTTCGGATTTTATTTCTGCGTTGAATCGAAAATTTCCAGAAATCAAAAACTGACAGATTTCCTACCCAGATCTGACCGGCAATACCCTCCGGAAACCTTTATATTGCAACTGATTGATGGAAACCTTGCCGGCTGTCGATCGGCTCCACTGAGCATTTCACCATTAAATTTATGCTCTCAGAATCAAACTGCTTGTATTTTTAATAATTTTTCGATCTTCGAATGCAAAATTACTAAATCATCTCTCTCTTCATCAGACATCCTGCGCGCCGTAAGATTGGCGCACAATCCTTCCAAAACGGTGAGAACTTCATACATATCTAATAATTGTCGTGCCGAAAAAGTTACCACGACAGCACTTCGTCTCGGGCGAAATATTGCCAGTCCTTCAGCAGCCAACTCTGCTAAGGCCTCGCGGATTGGAATCCGAGAAACCGCAAAGCGTTTTGCTAGTTTGACTTCATCCGATTTATCCCCATTTCAAATTTTCCAGAGGTAATTTCCATTTCCAAAGTTTTCCGGCTTTTCACCGCATGTTTTTCCAAATCACAAACTCCCTTTGGTTATTGAAAAACTAGCGCTGGAGCCAAACTGAAATAAATTGCTCTGATAATTGTAAAATTTCTAATTGCTTTATTTTTGCACTTAAAAAATTATAAATAGATTAGTTCTCTAATCTTCTGGATTTATCAACCGGTCCGTATCCAAACCGCCGTATCATGGAAGGCTGCCCCGTAGTTTGGCGCTATTGGGCGGGCGTCGATTAACAGATTAATGCCGATGCCATCCTCGAAATATTCATCGGGCCAGACACTCTCCAGTATAACCACGCCACGCTGGAGACCAGGGAAATGGCGTGCTGGTAAACGAACCGAGCCTTGGTGGTTGCCAACCACGACCCGAGCTCCGTCGTCGACCCCCAAATTGGCTGCATCTTCAGGGTGGATCAACAGCATTGGCTGCGCCTCCTTGTCACGGGAGGTCGGCGTTTCCGTAAAAGAGGTGTTTAGGAAATTTCGAGCTGGCGGTGTCACCATTCGGAATGGATGTTCGTCATCGAAATCATTGGTCAGCGGGGCATGATCAGGCAGAGATGGCATTTCTTTATGCAGGGGACCTATTGAGACCCAATCTGGTTTGAAGCGGAAACGACCCGTATCATTGGGAAATCCCTTCATAAAATGCGCTTCGTGAAAATCCGGAGCGCCATCAATCCAGCCTGTTTTTTGCATGGATTCCGCATCCATTAGTCCGGACGCTCGCAGTGTTGCATCGATCAATTCCCATGCGGTCATTTGAAAGCCAGGATGCTCGGCGCCAATCCGCGCCGCTATGCCGCAAATCACTTCATGATTGGATCGTGCCTGCCCCTGAGCCTCAATCACCTTTTTGCCCATTGAAAGGTGAGTGTGGCCTAATCCCAAATACAAATCATCGTGCTCGACGAACGTGGTTGCCGGTAACACAACATCGGCCAGCCGCGCTGTCGAAGTCATGAATTGCTCGTGCACGCATGTGAAAAGATCGTCCCGGCCAAGACCTCGAAGAACTGATCCTGTATCGGGAGATGTGGTGGCGACGTTAGCGTTTTGGATCAACATTGCCGTTACTGGAGGACCGTTGCCAAGAGAATCGGTTTCACCAGTGAGAACCGCTCCTATGCTGGATTGATCGAGAATGCGGGTTTCAGGTTTCACGGCGTCCAGACCCTGGACCAAGGTCCGGTTCAATTTCCAATTTCCGATGCCGATGAGAAAAGCGCCACCGCCTCGGTGCTGCCATGCGCCAGTTACCGCCGGCAGACAGGTAACCGCATGCAGGTTGGAAGCACCATTGTGCGAGCGCGAAAAACCGAGCCCGACACGGAGAAAACTGCGCTTCGTCTCACCGTATTCTCGGGCGAATTTGATGATCTCTGCCTCGGCGAGACCGGTGATACCGGCCGCCCACGCGGGTGTTTTTGACATCAAGTGGGCTTCGACCTCTTCATCGAAATCGCTGAACCGCGACAAGTAGTTGTAATCAGCGTATCCTTCATTCAGTAAGACGTTCATGATTGCGCTGGCAAGCGCACCATCGGTCCCAGGCCGGATGATCAAAGCCAAGTCTGCTGCTTCTACCGTGGGATTACGATAAACATCTACAACGGCCAACCTTGCACCCCGGTCCCTACGCGCCCGCTGGATGTGGGTCATTGCATTGACCTGCGTAGAAACCAAGTTCGTTCCCCAGGCGACGATCAAATCAGACTGGGCCATTTCCCTCGGGTCTGGCCCCAGGAAATCGCCGACTCCCGCGTTCCAACCCGCCATAGCGGGTGTGATGCAAATTGAAGGGTGCTCCCGAGAATAACCCATTACGTTTGTAAGCCGTTCGATTCCGAAACGCTGAACCAATCCCATGGTGCCGCCGGAATGGAAAGGCCAGACCGTCTCGGGACCGAGTGCTTGAACGGACCGAGTAAAAGCTTCTGCTACTTCGTCCAATGCAGACTCCCAAGATACCGCCTCGAATTTCCCTTCCCCCTTTGCACCTCGTCGGATGAGGGGAGTCTTGAGTCGATCTGGGTGATGGACCCTCTCTGCGTAGCGAGCAACTTTGGCACATGTGACGCCGGCGGTATAGGTGTTTGATTTTGCTCCCCGCACCCGACCTATGGTTCGAGTGTCAATACGTTCCACCTCAAGAGAACAGACGCTGGGGCAATCGTGAGCGCAGGCGGAGGTAACAAAGTGTCCGACAGTTGCACCATTTCTGGAATTGTGCTGATCGTCCCGTTTGTCGAGCATCACTGTGCTACGCGGTTTTTCATAACGGCGGGTGAAAATTCGGAATCTCTTTTGGTCCAGTTTTCCATATTCCGGAATTACCTCTAGCTACTTATTTTCGGAATTTATTCAGCTTTAGCGGCAACCGCCTCCATTTCTATAAGAATTTTCGGATTCGCCAATTCGCTGACAACCACCCAGGTAGAGGCTGGTGTATGACCGTCATCTAAGTGCCCGCCCCGGTGTTTACTGTGAATTGGAAGGGCGTTGGGATCAGTAGAAAAGACGTTCAATTTGACGATATCCTTAACACCGAAACCGGCGTCCATTAATATCGAAAGTGTGTTTTTCCACATTTGTTCATCTTGCTCTTCTAAACTATCCGGCATCGTTCCATCGGGTCTAATGCCGACCTGACCAGCAATAAAAAGCCAACGTGCATTTGGTGGCACTTCTACAGAATGACTATAAAGCCCACCCGGTTGCGCGATAGTTTCTGGATTTCGTGTAGTTAACATTTTCTACCCTTTCTCATGAATTTTTTTCGTTTGATTGAAAAAATCAAAAAATTTCTTTTTTTTAGATTAGTGAACATACTTGTGAGCAATTTCACTTCTCCATGAACACAAACAGGTTACCTCGCCGGAGATTTCATCTTCTCCTAATACAACCAGCAACCTTTACATTATATCAAAAATAATTTTTTGTATACAAAAATTTATTTTTGATATAATGTAAAGGTGTACTAGAAGTTGGCACCTTGTTATCCAAAGCAAATACTTTTTGAAAATTTGGCAACAATGAATGGGTGTTTCTAGAGCCACCGGAACCACAACTAAATGATCGATCCAAGAATCTTGTAACTTAATGGAGAATACAAATGCCCAGATTAAATTTATTTGTAGCAGCAGTAGTAACGGTAGGTCTTGCACTTGCCTCAAACGCTGCTCGAACCGAAACCATCAAAATTACGGCCATTGCTGGTCCACCACCGGTCGCCTCCAACACCAAAATGATGAAGAATGTCTTCGTTCCGACGGTCAACAAAATTCTCAAAGAAGATGGAGGGAAATACAATATCGAATGGACGCAAGGCTATGGCCAAAGCCTGGCCAAAATTACGGATACTTTCGAGGCGGTCGAAGAAGGGATCGCCCAAGTTGGCTTGATCATAGCTGTCTTTGAAGAAAGCAAATTGCCGATGGAACAATATACCTTTTCGATTCCATTCGGCGCTTCGGAAACAAAAACAATTTCCGATATCAATCGCAGATTACGCGAGAAAATTCCGGAAATGAACGCCCATTGGGGCAAGTTTAATCAAGAAATCTTGTCATTTGGGGCCGAATTACCGTGGCACATTTATACAACGTTTCCGATCAAGACCTACAAAGATCTGAAAGGGCACAAGATTGGCTCCTCGGGGTCAGCTGGAAATCTCGTGCGCGGCACCGGCGCCGTGGTCGTCAATGACACTATGCATAGCTCTTTCAACAATATTAGAAACGGTCTCTACGACGGATATCCAAGCTCCATTGGATTGGGTTTTGTTTACAAAATTTTTGCTGCGGCGCCGCATCTCACCCAGGTTAATTTTGGTGCCCGAATTGGTGGCGGTATCAGTGTAAACAAAAAGGAATTCGCCAAATGGCCGCAACCTGTTCAAAAAGCTTTTCGGATAGCCGCCAAAGCGTGGTCTGGTGCCTATGACAAAGCCGTCAATGCCCTTGAAAAGAAATTTACGGGCATCATGAAGAAGAAGGGCGCCAAGGTCGCTCCCTTCGGTGAAGCGGAACGCCGGGCATGGGCCCATGCCCTCCCGAATATAGCCAAACAATGGGCCGCAGATTTGGATAAAAAGGGCTTACCTGGAACAAAAATTCTCAACACGTACATGGCTGAGCTGAGGAACGCGGGGGTAAAGCCAGCACGTGATTGGGACAAGTAACCAAATTAGCTAATAAGAAGCAGATTTAACAAAAATGCCTACAAATGGAAGTTCATTAATGGGCCGGAAACCAAATATTTTGGGTCGTGCTTACGTATCCTTGGTTTCCGGCCTGAATGTTATCGGCAGCATCTGGATCTTTGCCTTAATGGCCTTGATAAACGCCGACGTATTCAGCCGATATTTTTTTAATTCACCTT
>PVBE010200570.1_pt1 | contig 22191 bp, 14 predicted proteins | sample 1631181 | NCBI WGS metagenome assembly PVBE01 (sample SAMN08397723, study PRJNA350692) | Marine metagenome, whole genome shotgun sequencing project. | isolation source: water | place: Pacific Ocean | collected 2012-04 | reverse complement strand
GCGGCCGATCTGCAGGGACTGCTGGACCTCAACGGCCTCTTCCACCTGCTGTGGACGGAGCCCCACGGCCGGGGGACCCGCGTGATGTCGGTCCAGCTGGATCCGCAGTCCCTGGCGCTGGAGGGGAAGCCGCTCCAGATCATGGCCACGGAGCGCAGGGTGCTGCGGCTGCTGGCCCCGCCGGTGCAGCCGGCTCACGAGGCCCTGGTCTGCCTGCTGCAGGACGACCCGCAGCAGCCCCACGAGCTGGCGCTGCAGCGGTTTCATTACCAGGGCACGGGGGATCCCCCGGAGCCGGCCCCCGTCACGCTGCCCGAGGACCGGCCCCTGGACCGTCTGGAGGGGCGCCTGGACGCCGACGGCACCTTCCACCTGCTGGCCCTCACCGTGGACGGCGCGCTGCTCTATTACAATGACCACCGCGACCAGGTCTCCACGGTGGCGCAGCTGAGGGAGGCGGACCTGCCAACACCCCTGTCACTGGTGCTGTCGCCGGACAACGACGTCTGGGCGGTGTTTCGACGCGGCGACCTCGGGCTGCAGGAGGTGCTGCTGCGCACGCTGGAGGGCGACGAGGACGGCGACTACGATGAGGACGAGGAACCAGGAGAAGAAGATGATGACCAGTAGGGCACACCTGATGTTGGTGCTCCTGGGGGCGTTGCTTTTGTTGCCTCACGCGCCGACACCGGCCGCGGCGGACGTCATCGCCACCAAAAAAAAGCCGAAGACCAAGAAGAAGCGGGCCAAGAAGCGCGCGAGACCGCCCCGGCGCCCCTGGAGCAAGGACCGCCTGTGCAGGCGAAACCGGGACTGCGTGCTCATGCCGTCCTGGCCCTGTGACTGCCCGCCCTGCGGCGACGTCTGGCGCGAGGCGGTGAATCGCAAGGCGCTCAAGCGGTTCAAGATGAGCTGGGCCCGCAAGCGCTGCAAGAAGCCGAAGTGCCGCAAGTGTGAGGGGCGCTACCTCGGCACACGCGCCCTGTGCATCAAGAAGCAGTGCACGGTGAGGTGAAGATTCCCCTGTTCAATTGACCAGATAGAGTCCCTCCCGTAAGATCTTCAGGAAAGAATGGGGGTATGCTCGACTTGCGTCTTTGTGACCTGATTTTGGACGCGAGGTGATAGAAGTGTACCCCGCGTAGCAAGGTGTAATTTGACGCAGCACACTGGACCATTCAACCCTGCCGACGATGAAGGCTCCCCCGGAGACTTCGTCGAGCGCGGCAAGGTGCTCATCGTCCGCCAGCAGTTCAACGAGGCGGTGAAGGTCTGTAGGCTGGGTCTGCTGGTCAACCCAACCTCTGTGCAAGGGCGCCTGGTGCTCGGCATGGCGCTCATGGCCCTGGGGCGACACGACGAGGTCCTGGCCGAGATGCGGGCCGCCCTGCAGGTGGAGCCGGAAAACGCCATGTCGCACCTGCTCAAGGGCGAGGCCCTGTTCAACAAAAAGGACTTCGAGCAGGCCCAGGAGGTGCTGCTCCACGCCCAGGACCTGGATCCCCTCAACGACAAGGTCAACACCCTGCTGGACGACATCGACCGCCTGGTGGACTACGACGACGCCATCCCGCGGGCGGCCACCGACACGAAGGTCTACCCCTCGTCGGCGGCCCGGGGCATCGAGGTGACCCGGGAGATTCACGACGTGCCGTCGGCCGTGGAGCTGCTGGACGGGATCCACGAGCAGGAGACCATGCCGGGGCAGCTCGACGAGGAGCTGCAGCTCCCCGGAGACGACGAGCCCGACGTGGTGGTGGTGGACGAAGAGTACCTCGAGGCCATGGAGGAAGGGGACTGGGAGGAGGATCCCGGGGAGATGACCCGCGTCGACGACTCCCCCATGATCCTGGAAGACACCGAGGCTGGCCCCGTGGGCCAGGTCGAGGACACGCCAGCGCTGGACGACCTGCGGCCCGCGGCCCCGCTGGTCGGCGAGGCGCCGGACACCGACAGCGTCCCCTCCCTGGACATGACTCCAGCCATCATGGACATGCCCTCCACCCTGGACGACATCCCCGACCTGGAGGATATCCCGGAGGTGGGCGACGGGGAAGACGAGGACGAGGAGGACCGCTACCTGACGGCGCCCTACCTGCCTCCGTCCTACCTGGAGCAGATACGGCGCGACGCCGCGGCCGAGCAGGACGTGCTGGCGGATGAGGAGACCCTCTCCGAGCGGGATCCGCCCAGCGTGGTGGAGATCCTCTCCGGCGACTCGCCCTTCGACTACGCGCCGTCGTCGGCAGACGCCCTGGAGGATCCGGCGGGGCTGGGGGAGGTCATCGAGGACGAGGAGCTGGGACGCCTGGTGGACCAGATCCATCAGTCGGTGGGGGAGGGGCTCCACGCCGAGCCCACGGAGGCCCAGGACGTGGGCGTGCTCTTCGACGAGGAGCCGGACGTCCCCGGCCTCGGCGAGTACGAGGAGGAGTCCCCCACCATCACCGAGGACGATGCCCAGTCCTTCGAGGAGCAGGCGGCCCTGGCCCACACTGCGGACGTCGGCGTCTTCGACGACGAGGAAGAGGAGGTGGTCGTCGACGAGGACGGGGAGGTCGAGCTGCTGCGCCCCGACGCCGACGCCGAGACGGTCACCGGAGAGGAGAGCGACTACGATCCGCTGCCCATGGAGGCGCTGGACGGCGGCGACGACGACCTGCTTGACGACGCCACCTGGGAGGAGTTCGAGGACGAGGAGCCCACCATGGCCGAGGACGGCGATGAGCTCCTCTCCCAGCTCGATGACATGCGGCGGCGGGCGGAGGAGCTGCCGCCGGAGCAGGACGCCGAGGTGGAGCTGCCGCCCTCCCAGCTCGGTGTGCTGGCCGACATCTCCGATGACGTCGAGGACAGCGTGGAGGTGCCGGGGCCCTACGCGGCGCAGCCCTCGTTTGATCCCGAGGAGGACCTCGGCATAGGAGAGGAGACGGAGCCGGGCAACGTTGCCAGCACCGAGGAGCTGTCGCCGGTCGAGGCGATGTATGAGGGCGAGGTGCAGGCGCGGGATCCGACCTCGGCCTGGGACGACCTCGAGCAGCCGCGAGTGCCCGAGGAGTCCACCAAGGCCGTGGAGCTGGACGACCTGGAAGAGCTGGGTGAGGACGAGACCGACTTCCTCAAGGCCGAGGAGGACTACCAGGTCGATCAGGCCCGCTCCGACGAGGGGTACGTCGAAGAGGCCCCACCCGCTCCGGAGGTCTACTCCTTTGACGACGAGGAGAAGGAGCCCACCGACCTGGGCCATCCGGAGGTGGAGCCTGCCTTCACGGAGATCCCCGATCACGAGCTGGCCGAGGAACAGGAGCCCACCGCCTTCTTGCAGACCGACGGGGTCGAGGAGGAGGCCACCGGCTTTGTCGACGTGGACGAGGATCCGACGTCGTTTTTGCAGACCGGTGACGCCGCCGAGGAGGAGCTCTACACCGACGAGGAGCAGCGGGCGGATCCCTATGAATCTGGCGGCTACGACGACGACCTCCAGGAGCTGGATGGTGATCCCACCGGGTACCACACGCCGGGGCCGGTGATGGTCGAGGAGACAGCAAACCTCGGGCCGCAGGATCACCACGACGACGGCCTGGACGATCCCTCGGTGCCGGACCTGGACTCCGTGGCCTACATCCCCGACGCGGCGGTCGAGGAGGCCAGCGGCTCGTCGGTGGCGCTCTCCTCACATGACATCGAGGAGGTCTCGGACGCCCAGGAGCTCTCCGTGGATGACATCTCGGAGATCTCCATCTCGGAGGTCGACGAGATCTCGGTGGAGATGGTGGACGACGAGGCCATGCCGCCGCTGCCCCCCGACGCGGATGAGCTCTCCGAGCTGGACGTGGTGGGGAGCTGGGAGCCGGAGCCCGAGCCAGAGTCGGGGCTGGACGCGGTGGAGGGCTGGGAGCCGGAGCCGGAGCCCGATCCCGGGATGGACGACATCCCGGATCCCTTCGAGGAGGAGACCCTCAATCAACCGGAGGTGGTGGAGGAGCCGACGCGGGTCAAGTTCGACCTCAAGGAGGAGGACCTGGCGCAGTACGGCCTCGGCGGCAAGGAGGAGTACGACGAGGGGGACGACCTCGGCGGCGACGGCGCCCTCGATGAGCCGTTCACCGACGACTACGGCGCCCCGGATGAACTGGGCGCGGCCGACGACTTCGGCACCGCCGAGGTCGGCTATGGCCAGGAGGACAACGGCTACGGGGCGCCCGACAAGTTCGGCTCGCCGGGGGATGCCTTCGACGCGGCCACCGACGGGTTCGACGGCAACCTGGACACCCCGGGCAGCTTTGACGGCACGCGCAGTCTGGACGAGCCGCCCGGCTTCGACGGCCACCCCGGCCTGGACGATCCCATGGGCTTCGACGGGCAGCGCAGCCTCGACATCCCGGGTGACAGATTCGAGCAGGGGGGGTACGAGGCCCCGGCCGTGGACCCCGGCCCCGAGCCTCCAGATCCATACAACAGCTTCGACGGTGGTCTCGACGGGGAGCCCGAGCCGTTCGCTCCCCCGCACGAGAACCTGCACTTCAGCTACCCGCCGGAGAGCGACGCGGAGCCGGCGTTGCCGTTCTCCCCCAACGCGCCGGTGGGGCCCTCAGACCGGCCGGATCTCTTCGCGGCGTCCGAGGCTCCCCAGCCATGGAGCCCACCCCAGCACACCGCGGACATGAGCCAGATCGACGCGCCGCCCGAGCCCTATCAGCCCCCGGCCCCGGCGCCAGCCCCGGCCCCGGCCCCGGTGGCGCCGCCGGTCAACGAGACGGCGGACATCGACAACGCGGCCCCGAACCTCTACGAGGGCCGCATGAGCCAGCTGGCCCCACCGCTCAGGCGCGAGACCACCGCTCCCACCGGCGACGACGACTTCTTCCGCCAGCGCGCGCCCTCCTACTCCAAGGACATCAAGGCGCGGCGCGTGCTGCCGATGCAGGACCGCACGACGACCTCACTGCTGGACATGCTCAAGGGCAAGCCCGGCAGCCACCGCATGGTCTTCCTCGTGCTCGGCACGGTGGTGGTGGTGGGGCTGGCCGTGGGCGTGGGGCTGCTGGTGCGCTACCTGCGCATCGACGATCAGATCGAGAGCAAACGCTACGTGGCCTCGTCGCGGCTGCAGGCCGGCAACTTCTCGGACTACGTGGCCGCGGCGCGCAGCTACTCCGAGATCGTCAAGCAGTTCCCGGACGACAAGAAGGCCCGCTGGACGTTGATGCGAATCAAGGCGGCCATCCCCTTCGAGTTCGGCGACGCCGTGACCCAGGACGCCAGGGCCTCCGGCGATGACGACGATGACGACGACAGCGTCGATCGCGCGGCCGCCGAGATCTACGCTGCGCTGTACAGCGGCTCGTTGAAGAAGGCCGACGAGGCCCTGTCGGCGGCCAAGAAGAATCACACCAAAAACGCGCTGCTGCTCTACCTCGAGGGGCGGATGAAGCTGCTGGAGGGGGACGCCAGCTCCGCGGAGTCGGTGCTGGAGCGGGCGGCCAAGCTGGACGCCAAGGACGCCCTGATTCACCGCTGGCTGGGCGAGAGCCTCGCCGCCCAGGGCAAGTACTCGGACGCGGCGGACGCCTTCGACAAGGCCCTGGGGCTCAACGCCGACCACGTGCCGTCGATCCTCGGCAAGGTGCGGCTGGAGCTGGCTCGGGGCGGGGACCTCGAGGACTCGGTCAAGGAGATCGACAGCGTGCTCAAGGGTAAACGCGCTGACATGTCCTCCAAGGGACAGCAGGGGTGGGCCTACCTGCTGTCGGCCCGGCTGGCCTCGGCCACGGGGGCGGGAGCCCGGGCCGTCAGCCACCTCAACAAGGCCAAGAAGCAGAAGCCCAAGGGCGACGCCCACTTCATGGACGAGCTGGCCCAGGCCCTCACCGAGTCGTACCAGCTCTCCGCGGCGGAGCGCGTGATCAACGAGTCGCGGCGCCTGATCAAGGACCGCCCCTACACCCACCTGCTCATGGCCCAGGTACGGTTGCTCCAGGGCAACCCCTCGGTGGCCATGGCCGAGCTGAAGCAGGCCAAGGGGCTGGAGACGCTGGCCGTGAACCTGCTGCGGGCAAAGATCAACATCCGGCTCAACCGCCTCTTCGAGGCGCGCCGGGAGGTGGACAAGGTCCTCGACGAGAACTCCAAGAACATCGCCGCGCACATCGTCAAGGCCAAGATCCTCGCCGCCCAGGACAAGGGGACCACCGCGGAGGAGTTGCTGCGCGGCCTGTCCCGCAAGCACCCCAAGAACGCCAAGCTGCTCACCGCGCTGGGTGAGGTCTACCTGCGCCTCAACCGCCCACGCGACGCCCGCGATCGTTTCCGCGACGCCATCAACCTGGACCGCCGGGAGGTGGAGGCGGTGCTGCTGCTGGCCGACGTCTACCTCGCCGAGGGCAAGTTCGACAAGGCGCGCAAGCAGCTGGTCGACGCCACCCGCGACAACTCCGGCAACATCCTGGCGGTGAAGAAGCTGGCCGGCCTGGAGATGCTCATGGGCGATCGGCGCAAGGCCAAGGCCGGCTACCAGGCGGTGCTCAACCAGGCCCCCAACGACCCGGGCGCGCGCCTCGGCATGGCCCGCGTGCTCACGGCGATGCACGAGTACACCTCGGCCGACGCCGAGATCCGCGCCGCCGAGGCACGACAGGCGCCGGCCCGGGAGGTGACGCTGGCCAGGGGCGGGCTTGCCCTGTCCAAGGGCGACGCCCAGGGTGCGGTGAAGCACATGAGCAGCGCCACCAAGGCCGATCCGAAGAACATGGCCGCCTGGGATATGTTGGTGCGGGCGCACCTGATGAGCAACGACGAGGTCTCGGCGTCGTCGGTGGTGGACACCATCGGCGCCCGCAGCCGGGGCAGCGTCACCGCCTTCATCACCGCGGGCCGTGTGGCGCTCTACAACGGCAAGTCCCGCAAGGCGAAGCGGCAGTTCACCCTTGCGGTGCAGGCGGCCAAGCAGAAGCCGCTGCCGCCAGTGAAGCACAGCGAGCTGCTGGTGCTGCTGGGGCGGGCCTACCAGGACGGCGGCGGCCTCGAGGAGGCGCTGGCCCAGTACGGGCAGGCCAGCCGGGTCTGCGCCACCTGCCCCGAGCCTTCCTATCGCATGGGCCTGGCCCTGGACGAAAACGGCCGCGTCACCGACGCGCTGGCCGCCCTGCGCCGCGCGCGCACCCTGGACCCGAAGATGGCCGAGGTCTACTACGACCTGGGGCAGGTGCTGGAGCGGGACGGACAGAAGGCCGCGGCCAGGCGGGCCTACCGCAAGTACCTCGCCCTGAACCCGCCCAAGGAACTGGCCGAGGCGGCCAAGCAGGCGTTGAAGAACCTGTAGGATCCCGCCGCTAAACCGGCGATCGCGATTCTCCATCACCTCGCCATCGTTTTCGCTGCAGCGGGCTACAGGCTCCGGGCTGCTGGCTACAAGGCCATCTGCAGCCAATTGCGTCGCGTCAGGCAGGTGAAGCTTGGCAGCGGCCCGTACGGGCTCGATTTGGTAGGTGGCACCGACCAGCGGTCCATGGCAAGCCCGAAACTGTGGCGCAGGCGTGGCCTACCTGGTAGTCCGGAGCCCGAAGCCCGAAGCCTCGTCGAACAGGCCTCCCGTATGAGATGACCACGAATCATGGACTGTGGTTTAGCGCATGCCCCTGGCGATGTCCTCCACCGCGGTCATCAGTCCGCCGGCGGTGCAGGCGGCCCGGCGGGTGATGGCCCGCTCGCTGGCCTCGGTCTTCAGGTCAAAGACCACCGCCGTGACCACGCACTGGTCGCCGGCGCTCATGATCTTGGTCGCCATCATCTTGTTGGCCGACACCGCCTTGCCCAGCTCGATCTGGCAGGTGCGGTCGTAGCACTTCTTGTAGGACTTCTTCTTCTCCTCCACCAGGATCCGCTTGATGCTGTCCTCGGGGACGACGCGGTAGGCGCCCTCGGCCACCTTGGCGATGAGGTACTCGGACAGCTGCCTCATGGTGGGCTTGGCGACCTTGCCGGTCAGGTCGTGCACGGGGAAGACCACCACCACCGGCTTCGGGCCGGCGGGGGATCGCTGGGTGGCGGGCGTGGGCTTCGACACCTGCTCGCCGCGGCGCTTGCGGTCCATCCTGACCTCGATGACGGCCTCGGAGAGGAACCCATCGAGCAGCGGCCCGAGGCCCGCACCGGCCAGGGCGCGGCCGTTGGCCGCCGGCCCGTCGAACTGGGCTCGCTTCTTCAGCAGCGTCTTGCCGTCAGGGGAGAGCAGGGCGACCTCCAGCTGCCCCTTGATGTTGCCGTTGTAAATCGGCGAGGCCCAGAGGATGCCGAACAGCGGCGGGATGAGCCACCCGCCGGCGATGAGGAACCCTCCGGCCACCTTGCCGGGGTTGGAGCGGTAGTTCTCGATGGAGACCCGGGTCACGATGCGGAAGGCGCCGTCGACGCCGGCGGCGTGGACGCCCTCGAAGACCCGCGACCGCTTGGTGTAAGCCATCAGGGTCTCCTGCAGCGTCTGGCAGAAGCGGTCCTTGATCTCGTTGAAGTCGTCGTCCTCGACCTCCACCACGGGACGCTGCACGTGAACCTGGGCCGGCAGCGGTTCGTCCTTGAACCGCTTGGGCGCGCCGAGGTGGCTCATGGTCACCTCCCCGGTGAAGGTGGCCGCGCAGCCGCTGCAGAGCAGCGCCGACAGCAGCAAGCTATATCTTGTAGCTCGGACCCGTCTCGTACCCATGCGCCGGCACCTCCATCTCGATGACCCCCTGTGAGGGGATGCGGGATAGCTCCTCGCCATCTCTGGCCTGGAAGTGGATGATCAGCCCGGGCCGCGCGCCCTGGTTCAGGCCCACGCGCGCCAGTGGGATGGACAGCTCGATGACCTCGCCCACAGCGACCTCCTTGACCACCCCGAGCCCGGCGATCTTCTCGCAGCCGGCGTGGCTGGTTGACAGCTCCAGGTCTGTCGCCTGCTCACCGGGCTGCAGCCGCGCCTTGATGCAGCGGTCGGGCTGGGTCAGCTCAATCCAGACGTTGACGCTGTCGAGCAGCGAGCCGGCCTGGCGGAAGGTCTCGATGGGATCCAGTCGCAGATAGATGCGGCCGGGGTCGAAGCCCCAGTAGACCCCCGCGAGGAACCCGTGCTCGTGGTAGACCGAGCCGCCGGCAGGCACGCGGTAGAAGCCGGCCTCCCGCCACTCGTAAAACGAGGTGCGGCTGCCGCTCATGGAGGGCTGGATGAAGGCGCGAGGCTGCCGCAGCGGCGCCGCCGACTCGCCCTGCTCGATGGGGCGAGACAGGTCCGCCGGCGCCGCGTCGCCCAGGGCGGTGTAGGCCGCCATCAGGTGCCCGTTGAACAGCTGCTCGTAGGTCGTCCCCTCCACGGAGTGGAACGGCTCGCCCAGCCAGTAGAACCAGTCGGCCCCCTCGGCCCGCAGCACGTGGGTGGTCGCCCGCTCCAGCGCCTCGCCGTCGGCCTCGCCGGTGGTCTCGGCCCGGGCCACGCGGTTGCGCGTGCGGCGCAACCGATTCCAGGCAGTGTTCTTCTCCGGATCGCCGATCCAGAGGGCGAAGTTGCCCTCGACCCAGGAACCGGAGTGTAGATAGTCCAGGCTGATGGTTGCCGGGTGCTCCTCCAGGCGCTGCTCCAGGGTCACAGTGCGGATCTGCTCCGTGTCGGCCAGCATGCCGAACAGCGCGTCGAAGAACGGCTTGCCCCGCGCGGGGTAGGCCTCCCACGGGTGCTCGCCCGGCAGCGCCACCAGCACCAGCGGAGGGGCGCCGTTGTCCATACTGGCAACCTCGGGCACCCGCAGCACGCGGCGCACGAAGTCCGCCGCCGCGGCCTCCTGGTCCTCCCAGCGCGGGTACTCGGAGAGGATCAGCCCCGACAGCTCGGCGTCGCGGAAGACGCAGGTGCAGTCGCCCACGCGGTGGGGCTGGTAGATGCGGTGACGCCCCGGCGCCGAGCCGCGCTCGTCCAGGGAGTGGTAGAGCACCCGGGCGTCGGTGGCGAGGTACTCCACGCCGCTGGCGCTGGCCAGCGCCACGGTCTCCGGGCTGACGGCGGCCTCGGGTGGCCAGAGCCCCCTGGGGCGGCGGCCGAAGACCTGCTCGTGGCGGTCCAGGGCCTGGGCGATCTGCCGGGCCGCGTCGTCTTGCCAGGCGAAGCGGTCGGGCAGGGCGATCTTCGGCATGGGCCGCCGGGCCGTGTCGGAGTCGATGAGCAACGGCAGCATCGGGTGGTAGTAGGGCGCGCCGGCGAGCTCCACCTTGCCCGACGCCTGCAGCTCCAGCCAGGCCGGCAGCAGCCCGTCGATGAGCTCCCGCTGCTTGTGGAGGACCACCGCCTTGTCCGCCTCGGTGTAGTCCCGACCGCGCTCCAGCAGCGCCCGGATCTCGGCGTCCTCGTTGGCCGTCGTGCCGAGCCAGACCAGGTTGAACAGCACCTGCAGATCCCGCAGGTCGCCGGGGGCGAACCGCTGGTGCGCCTCCTCCCAGCCGCCCATGGGCTTGTCGTGGCCCCGCAGGTCGAGCAGCTCGCGGTAGCGCTCCACCGGCAGCAGCACCCGCTCCCAGTGGGTGGAGAAGAAGCGCTGCAGCAGGAAGGTGCGCTCCTCCGCGGTCAGATCCTCGGCCGGCCTGAGGGTGATGTCGGCGTAGACGTCGCCGCCGCCAGCGAGGTAGTGGTCGATCTGATCAAGCAGCACCGGCGAGAAGCTCACCGTGGCCCGGGCCACGTCGTGGGCGGCCAGGTGGGCGGCCATGTCGGTGTAGGAGCTGGCCGCGTGCAGCCGCACCCAGGGCAGCAAGACCTCGTCGCTGGCCGGGTCCCGATACCATGGCTGGTGCATGCGCCAAAGGAACGCCAGGTCTACCTTCTGCTTGCTGCTCAACTGCGCCTCTTGGAATGTGAAGAGAGAATAATAAAAGGGTCAGCGTTCGAAGACAAACCCCTTGGGGATCACCACGATCCCGTCCTCGTTGACGTGGTACCTCTTGCGGTCTTCCTCGAGGTCGTGCCCGATCTCGGTGCGAGGCGGGATGTTCACGCCCTTGTCGATGATCGCCCGCCGGATGCGGCAGTAGCGCCCCACGTCGACCCCCTCGAAGAGCACAGACTCCTCCACGTAGGAGAAGCTGTTGATGCGCACGGTGGGGAAGAGCACCGTACGGTCGATGCGACCGCCGCTGATGATGCACCCCGGCGAGACCAGGGAGTCGGTGGCGATGCCCATGCGGTCGCCCTTGGGATCGGCGAAGACGAACTTCGCCGGGGCCCGCACCTTGAGCGAGGAGTGGATCGGCCACTGCTCGTTGTAGAGGTTGAGCACCGGGGTCACGCCGGCGAGGTCGAGGCTGGCCGACAGATAGGCGTCCAGCGTGCCCACGTCCTTCCAGTAGCCGCGCTCGTTGTCCAGCATGCCCGGCACCTCGTTGTAGGAGAAGTTGTACACGTAGACCCGGGAGTTGGGATAGAGCATCGGCAGGATGTTGTGGCCAAAGTCGTGGGCCGAGTCGCGCTGGGCGTCCCGGGCCAGGGCCTCGGTGAGCACGCCCGGATCGAAGATGTAGTTGCCCATGGAGGCCAGCGCCCAGCCGGGCCGGTCGGGCATCTCCACGGGGCGCTCGGGCTTCTCCTGGAAGCCGATCATGGCGCCGGTCTCGTCCACCTGGATCACGCCGAAGGACCGCGCCTCTTCCAACGGCACGGGGATGGCCGCGACGGTGAGCTCCGCGTCGCGGTCCACGTGGTAGGACAGCATCTGACGAATGTCCATGCGGTAGATGTGGTCGCCGCCGAAGACGCAGACGTAGTCCGGATCCTCGTCGCCCACCACGTTGAGGCTCTGGTACATGGCGTCGGCGCTGCCCTCGAACCACTTCTTGCCCAGCCGCTGCTGCGCCGGCACCGGATCCACGTAGTGGTCCACGGCCCGGCTGAGGCGCCAGCCCTTGAGCAGGTGGCTGATCAGCGAGTCGCTCTTGTACTGGGTCAGCACCTTGATCCGCAGGATCCCCGAGTTGACGAAGTTGCTCAGCACGAAGTCGATGATGCGGTAGGAGCCGCCGAAGGGCACCGCCGGCTTGGCGCGCTCCGCGGTGAGCGGCCAGAGGCGGCTTCCCTCGCCGCCGGCCAGGATAACGCCGAGGATCTTCGGCCCTGGGGCGATGCGGAACTTCCGGTGCTTCCGATCAGACATGGGGCCGGCTCTACTTGCCGATGGACGAGCCGGGCAGCGACAGGTCGTCGTTGGAGCGGCCGCCCTGATCGAAGATGCCCAGCGTGTAGAGCACGACCAGCGAGGCGCTGGCCAGGACGATCAGCACCACCATCATGATGATCAGCCCCTTCCAGCCCTTGCTCACCTTCTGCCGCTTGACCACCTTGGACTGCGCCTCGGTCTCCTCGGGCGTGGGCGTGGTCTCCCCGGTGTCCTCCAGCGTGGCCAGCTCCATGCCCTCTGGATCTCGCGGGGCGGGGAAGGTCAGCATGGCAGCCTCACCCTCTTCCACCTCGTCCAGCTCCGAGGTCCAGCTGCGTGGATCGACGAAGTCTCGCGGATCCAGGGGCGCCTGGGCCGGGCCGATCTCGTCGGGGGAAAGCGGCGTGGCGCCGTCGGGCGGCTCCTGCCCGAGGTTGTCCAGCGAGGTGAACTTGAGCACCTCCTCCTGGATCAGCCCGTCGATGACGTTGTCCGACAGCACCGTGTGCGGCTGGGTCTGGCGGTGCTCGGTGAGGCTCTCCTTGACCATCCGGGCAATGTCCCGGTTGGTGACCTTCAATCCGCGGCTGAACAGGAACTGCGCCATGGCGTCCTGTAGCTCGTAGACGTGCTGGTACCGCTGGTCCGGATCCCGGGTCAGCGACTTGAGCACGATCTGCTCCAGCTCGGGAGAGACCTTCGGGTTGAGGGCCGGCATGGAGGGGATGTTGGCCTGGCGCACCAACTCCACGGTCTGGAAGTCCGAGTCGCCGTAAAACAGCCGCCGTCCGGTGAGCATCTCGAAGAGGATGATGCCGCAGGCGAAGATGTCTGCGCGGTGGTCCACCTCCCTGCCCAAGGCCGACTCGGGTGAGAGGTAGGAGAACTTGCCCTTCACCACCCCTGGCTCGGTGTGCTCCAGCTGGCCGGCCGCCTTGGCCAGGCCGAAGTCCACCAGCTTCACCTCGCCCATGTTGGAGAGCAGGATGTTGGGCGGCGAGATGTCCCGGTGCACGATGCCCATGGGCTCGCCGGTCTCGGGGTGCATCAGGTCGTGGGCGTAGCCGAGGCCCTTGGTCACCTCCATCATCAAAAACAGGCTCTGGGCCAACGCCATGCGGCGGTTGCGCCGCTTGAGCGAGTCGGTCAGCGTGCGCAGGTTCATGCCGTCGATGAACTCCATGACGATGAAGAACGTCTCGGAGGAGCGGCCGATGTCGAAAACCTGCACGATGTTGGCGTGGTTCAGGAAGAGGCTGACCTTGGCCTCGTCGAGGAACATGGCGACGAACTTTTTGTTCCGCGTCAGCTGGGGCAGGATGCGCTTGATGGCGATCTTTTTCTTGAAGCCCTGGATAGACTCCACTTCGCCACGGTAGATCTCCGCCATCCCGCCGGCGTCGAGCTTCTCGAGGATCTTGTATTTCTGATCGGAATCAGACATTCGTTGCGCCGCCAAGTTGGCACATAAAACCGAGAAGATACTACACTACTTGGTCCGGACAAGCCATTTTATGAGGGTGCGAATCGCTGGCCGAGGGGGCCAGGGAGGGGAGGTTACAGCCTGCTCTTGTAGGCTGTGGGGACGGCCTTGCCCTCACCCACCTCGCGGTGCTCGAACTCCTCGCGGGACTCCTTGCAGTGGATGCAGAGGGTGGTCACGGGGCGCGCCAGCAGTCGCTTGAAGCCGATGGTCTCGCCGCAGTCCTCGCACTCGTCGATGTTGCCGGACTGCAGTCGCTGCACCGCATCGCGGATCTTGACCAGGAGCTTTTTTTCGCGGTCGCGTAAGCGGAGATCGGTGGACAGCAGCCACTCGGTCACCGACTGGTCGATGGAGTCGCGGCCGGTGTCGGCCTCGCGGTCCATGGACTTGCGCAGGCTGCTGGTGGCGTTTTCTTGCAGTTTGTCGATGGCCTCGAGCAGCGATTCTTCGATCTCTTTCTCTTGTTCTTTATTGAGCATTCTCAGGACGCTTTCTTTTCGCGGATTAGCTTGGGCTTACTGCGCTTGGTGATGGTCGGTTCGTCGATCACGCACTCGATGACCCCCTCGGCCGAGGGGATCTCGTACATCACGTCCAGCATGACCTCCTCCATGATGGAGCGCAGGCCGCGGGCGCCGGACTTGCGCTGGTAGGCCTCCACGGCCACAGCGCGCATGGCCTCGTCGGTCACGCGGAGGTTGACGCCCTCCATCTGGAAAAGCCGCTGGTACTGACGGATCAGCGCGTTCTTCGGGCTCCAGAGGATCTCGGTCAGGGCGTCCTCGTTCAGCTCATCGCAGCTCACCACCACGGGGATGCGGCCGACGAACTCGGGGATCATGCCGTACTTGATCAGGTCCTCGTGTTGCACCTGGGAGCGCAGGGCGTTGACGTCCTCGAGCCGGCGGTCGACGGTGGCGCCGAAGCCCACGCCCCGCTCGCCGACGCGGTTGCGCACCGTGTCCTCGATGCCGTTGAAGCTGCCGGTGCAGATGAACAGCACGTTGGTGGTGTCGACCTGGATCAGCTCCTGCTGGGGGCGGTTGCGCGAACCATCGGGGGTGATGGTCGCCTTGCGCCCCTCCAGCAGCTTGAGCAGCGCCTGCTGTACACCCTCGCCGGAGACGTCGCGGCTCACCGAGGGGCCGCCGCTCTTGCGCGAGATCTTGTCCACCTCGTCGAGGCAGACGATGCCCTGGCCGGCCCGCTCGACGTTGCCGTCGGCGGCGCGGTAGAGCGACTTGATGATGCTCTCGACGTCCTCGCCCACGTAGCCAGCCTCGGTGAGGGTGGTGGCGTCGGCCAGAGCGAAGGGGACGTCCAGCTTGCGGGCCAGGTTCTGGGCCAGCAGGGTCTTGCCGCAGGCCGTCGGGCCGAGCAGCAGGATGTTCCCCTTGGCCAGCTCCACCTCGCCGGGCTTGCTGCGGTAGGAGATGCGTTTGTAATGGTTGTAGACCGCCACCGAGAGCACGCGCTTGGCGTTAGCCTGGCCCACCACGTACTTGTCCAGCTCGTCGAGGATCTCCTGAGGACGGGGGAACTGCCGGTGCGGCGGGCTCTCGTCCTGCTCGATGATCTCGTTGCACAGGGCCACGCACTCGTCACAGACGTAGACGTTGGGCCCGCTGATGAGCTTCCTCACCTCGGAGCGTCGTTTACCACAGAATGAACAGTGAATATCGTCCACAAAGAACCTCTATACAGGCCTATTGTTGCACACCTGTTACCTTCGTCTAGCCCCAAAAGGAAATGAATGCAAATACATTGACCCCCAGAAGTTGGAGCGATTCAGATGGCGGGCTGCTGCACGGCGAGGCCGCGGCGAGGCGGGCGGTAGGAGGTGATGCGGGCCTCGATGATGCCGAGCTTGGTGTCGCCGATGAGGCGCAGGGGGACGCGCCGGCCATCTGCGCTGACCCACATGCGCACGCTGCGTGACCTCTTGTGCTTGATCACGCGGCCGCGGTCGGTGATGCGCCGGGCCACGCCGCCGATGCGGTAGCTGTCCCGCGGGCCGAGCCGGGTGTAGATCCGCTGCCGCCCCTCCACGGTCAGGTCCAGGCGGTAGAGGGCGGTGCCCGAGAGCATGCGCAACGAGAGCTTGGCGCCCTTGCGCAGGGGGATGCTGCGCAGGGCGTAGAGCGTGCTCACCGGATCGAAGCGCGGCCCGGCGATGATGCGCCGGCGCTGATAGTTCTTGCGGTTCGGTCGCTCGATCTTTTGCAGCAGGTGCTTGCCGTCGACGAAGTTGGAGAACAGCTTGCGGTTCTTCTTGGGCGCCTCGCGGGTGGACGTGGAGCGGATCGGCAGCACGCCGGCCAGGTCCACCAGCGTGATGATCTCCTCCTTCATGCGGTGAAAGGTGGAGAAGAAGGGGATGGTCTCGCCGGCGCCGCGGATGCTGATCCTGCGCGCGCCCTTGTGCGTATGTGCCCGGCCCACGGCCAGCGCCACCCGGCCCGCCTCCACGCCGGCCATCTTGATGCTGAAGGTCATCTGCTCGCCCGCGCCCCAGCCGACGTACCGGCGGGGCGCGCGGCGCGGTCGCCTGGCGGCTTTTTTGTGGATCGGCTTCCTGGCGGTCGGCGGCTTTACCGCCTTTTTGCGGACCGGCTTTTTTACCACCAGCGCCGGGGCCAGGCGGATCATGCCCGGCCGATGCAGGATGGTCAGCGCCCGTGAAGGCACGGGGCGTTGCACCGGCTCGGCCACCGCCCCGGAGCGCTTCTTTTCGGGCTTGTTCTTGGTCTCGGGCGTCCCGCTCTTGATCGGGGAGGCCGCCAGGTGCAGCGGCAGCAGCAGGAGCGCGGAGATGGATGCAATAAATAGTCTAAGTTTTGCCATGCCCATTGGACGGTGGCGGGGTGGATTTATTGCAGCTGGTGAATGCATGGTGCGCCTTCATTAAGTATACCGCGCGAGGATCACAATGCATTCCGGGGCAGAAAACTGGGACGCTACTTGTCCCCCATGACCGCGTCGTAGCGCTCCATGTAGGTGGCGGCCACCTGCACGGCGTCCAGCTTCAGCTCCCTGGCCACGGTCTTGATGAAGCCGCGCAGGTACACCGGCGCGGGGGCGGCGGCGTAGTCCTCCTCCTCGATGGCGTGGAGGTAGGTCATGGTGATCTTGGTGCGGTCCGCAATCTCGGCCAGGTCCAGGCCCATGGCCTCGCGCACCTGCTGCAGCAGGGGGCCGGAGAATTCGGTGTCGGCGTCGAGCAGCGGCATGTCGGGCAGGTTCGCCACCACCGGCGGCGCCGCCTCCGGCTTCACCACCGGCTCCGTGGCTGCCGAGGCCAGAGAGACCGGCAGCTCCTCCACCACGGTGGTCTCAACCATCTGACCACCGGGGAAGAGGCTCTGGTTGTAGAGGTGGCGCTTCTCCGGGTCCACCAGCGTGCCGTAGGCCTCGTCGATGCGGCGGTACATCTGGTCCACCTCCACCGGCGGGGCGATGCCGTAGATCGCCGTGGACTCCTTGCTGTAGAAGTTGCGCACCCTGCGCTGGGCCCGGCGCACCTCCTCGTTGGAGGCGCCGGGGTGCAGCCCGAGGATCTCGTAGTGGTTCTGCTCGGTCATGCCCGTGGGCACCGCCACGCACTCGGGGCGCTCCTTGGTCTCCAAAGAGACCATGCGCCGGGCGATGCGCTGGATGTCCCGCGAGATCTTGGTCTCGGGGTACTCCACCAGCAGCGGGCGGCGCCGGCGCACCGTGACCCAGGCCATGTCGTCGTTCTCCACGTGGCCCAGATAGTCGATGGGCAGGGTCAGGTGCCGCCGCCCCACCGCGGCCAGGGCCGGACCGAGCTCGAGATCGTCCCGGGTGCGGGTCTTGTTCAACACCAGGCGCGGCTTGAACTCGCCCATGGCCTCGTGCAGCAAGCCGCCGAGGGCCGGATCTCGCTCCCGGGCCAGCACGTAGATCTGGTGCGGCGTGGGGATGCCGCAGTAGGCCGATGGCCGCAGGTCGTCGAGGATCTGCTTGAGGCCCTCACGCTGGCGCACCTTGCGGATGAAGGCGCTCTTGATGAAGCGGGCCAGGCCCTCGCAGGCCGAGGGCTCGGGGCTTGTAACCACCACGTGCAGGTCGGCCGATAGAAAAATGTCCAGGGCGTTGAAGCCGGTGCCCGCGGCCATGTCGATGACCACGTAGTCCACCGGCAGGGAGCGCAGCTGCCCCAACAGGCGGGTCTTCTGTGCCGGGCGCGGGTTGGCGGCGCCCACGGCGTTGTCGTGGGCCGGCACCAGGCTCAGCCCGGTGATCGGGGTCTCGGCCACCACCTCCACGATGCTCTGCACTTCTTTGCGCAAGAACGCGTGCAGGGAACCCCGGGGCCGCTGCATGCCGAGCAGCGTGTGCAGGCTGCCCGCGCCGAGGTCGGCGTCCACCAGCACCACCCGCTTGCCGAGCTGGGCGAGATAGATGCCCACGTTGGCCGCCAACAGGGTCTTGCCCACGCCGCCCTTGCCGCTGGCGATGGCGATGACCATGCGGCACTCCGAGCGCTTGCGGCCGGTGGGCTCCTCGGCTGCGTCCTCGGCGTCCTCGGCCGGCACGGGGGCGGGCACCACTATATCGCCTCCGGACAGCAGAGATCTCTCGGCAGGATCGTCCCCTGCCACGGCCGGCTCGGCCGCGACGATCTCGGTCGCCGCCTCGGGCTCCTCGTCGTTTTCCAGCATCTCCGGCGGAATCTTGGCGTCCACCTGGGTCGGCTCCTCGTCCTCCTCGTCCAGGTCCTCGGGATCGTCGTCGTACTGCATCGGAGGCTCGGCCTCCAACACCACGGCCGGCGCCTCGTCCTCCTCGCCATCCACCTCGTCGTCGAGGTCCGCGTCGTCGTCCGGGGCGTCCGCCTCCTCGATGAGGTCCTCAACGTCGTCCAAATCCTCGGGCGCCTTGTCCGGGGGGGGATAACCGGGGTTGGTGTCTTCGGAGGACAGGGTGTCCTCGACGGGCTGCAGGTCGGTGTCGTTTTCCTTGTCGGCCATGAAACAAGAGTCCGGAGTCAGGGGTCCGGAGTCAAGTCAATGTGACCAGATGACGTTTTGACAGATCAACGGTTCTCTGTTAGAGATGGACTCTGGCAAACGTGAAAAACACACGTAGACTCGGAGAGTTGGATGCCCCCCAAACGTAGACAAATCGACAAGCCTGAACGGGCCAGGCAGCTCGCCCGCGCCATCGCCTCGGACCTGAGCCTCTACAACGAGGAGAAGATCGTGTCCGGGATCCAGCAGGACAACCTCTTCGACGTGCTGGCCGAGGAGATCCAGGAAGGTCGTGACCTGTTCAAGAGCAGGGTCACCGACGAGATCTCCGAGCTCAACATCTATGACCGGGCCATCGTGGACGTGCTGGTCAAGTCCAAGGGCCACATCAAGTCCAAGATCTGGTAGCGCCAACCGACCCCCACAGCGGCATGGAGTCACCGTCGAGCTACGCCTTCGTGGTGTCAGCCGAACAGGCCGGCGTGCGCCTGGATCGCTACCTGGCCGCGCAGTCGTTGCCCCACTCGCGATCGCAGCTCAAGCAGTTCATCGACGCCGGGGCCTGCCTGGTCAACGGGCAGCCTGGCCGGCCGGCGAGCAAGGTGCGAGCGAGGGACAGGGTGTCGCTCACGCCGCCGCCCCCGGAGCCCTGCACTGATGTGCCAGAGCAGATCCCGCTGGACGTGCTCTTCGAGGACGAGCACCTGGTGGTGGTGGACAAGGCGTCGGGCATGGTGGTGCACCCCGCGCCGGGGCACAGCAGCGGCACCCTGGTCAACGCGCTGCTCGGGCGCGGCCAGTTGGCCGATGTGGGCGACGCCTTGCGGCCCGGCATCGTGCACCGGCTGGATCGCGACACCAGCGGCGTGATGGTGGCCACCAAGACCTCGGTGGCCCAGGCGGCCCTGGCCCGGCAGTTCGCAGACCACAGCGTCAAGCGTCGCTACCTGGTGCTGGTGTCCGGCCGGCTGGCCAGGGTTCGCGGCACCGCGGACACCCTCCACGGCCGCCACCCCCACCACCGCAAGCGCTTCTCCACGCGGGTCAAGCGCGGGCGGCGGGCGGTGACCCACTGGCGCGTGCTGGAGCGCCTCGATGGGGTCACGCTGGTGGAGGCCCGCCTGGAGACCGGGCGCACGCACCAGGTGCGGGTGCACTTCGCGGACATGGGGCACCCCGTGCTGGGCGACCAGCTCTACGCGCGGCTGCCGTCCCACGAGGCGGCGAGGGCCCAGGCCCGGGCCATGGGCCGCCAGGCCCTGCACGCGAGGCTGCTCGGTTTCGAGCACCCCGTCACGGGTGAGGCGCTGCTGTTCGAGACGCCGCCACCGGCGGACATGCGCGCCGCCATGGACGCGCTGGCCGGGGGCGCAGACCTGAGCCACATATACAGCTCAACGACGAAAGAGTGAGACCATGAGCATGAAGGACAGTTGCACTTATGATCTGTCACCCGAGGACGGCGGCGCCGAGGTGCTGCGCTCGCCGCTGCTGGAGCTGCCCGGCGTGGTGCACGGCTTCGCCTCGCGCCGGGGCGGGGTCAGCGAGGGCAGCTTCGCCTCGCTCAACTTCGGGAAAAAGGGCGGCGACGAGCAGGACAACGTGCGCACCAACCTTGTGCGTCTGGGCGCGCGGGTGGGGTTCGACCCGGCGCGCGCATTTCGGCTGTCCCAGGTGCACGGCCGCCGGGTTGTGGTCGTGGACGATGAGAGCGACCCCGAGGTGATCTGCCACGAGGAGGCCGACGCCCTCGTCACGCGCACGCCCGGCACGGCGGTGGGCGTCAACACCGCCGACTGCGTTCCTGTGCTCTTCGCCGCGCCGGAGCGGGGAGTGGTGGCCGCGGCGCACGCGGGCTGGCGGGGCGTCGTACGGGGCGTGCTGCAGGCCACGGCCGCGGCAATGATCGAGCGTTTCGGCTGCACCATGGAGCAGCTGGTGGCGGCGCAGGGGCCGTGCATCGGACCGTGCTGCTACGAAATTGGCGAGGAGGTGGCCGAGCAGTTCGCCGAGATCCCCGGGGTGATCATCCGCGAGGAGGGGAGGCCGCGGCCGCACCTCAACCTGCCGGCGGCGGTGAAATACGTGTTGCTCGACATGGGCATCCCGCGCACCGACCAGCCCCACGTCTGCACCCACCACATGGACGATGTCTTCTTCTCCTACCGCCGGGACGGCGCCGGCACCGGGCACCATCTGAGCATTATCGGCCTGGCTGGCTAGCCAGCGATACGCCATAAAAAACATCGGAATTACGAAAGAGCTTGGGGGTAGACAGTAACTGTGGATGTGCTACTTCGAGGGTAGATGCATCAACCTAGGAGAACGAAATGCTGATCGCGGTCCCTTCCGACGCCCCGGGTGGTCTCGAGGCGAATATCTCAGAACACTTCGGACGCTGTGACGTCTTCACCCTGGTGGCGGTAGAGGATCAGGAGGTGGGTGAGGTCACCCTCATCGAAAACGGCGGACACGAAGAGGGCGGGTGCCTGGCGCCCGTGACGCTGCTCAAGGAAAAGGGCGCGGCGGCGATGATCACCGGCGGCATGGGGCGCCGGCCGCTGGCCGGTTTCGAGGAGGCTGGCATCGTCGTACACCACAAGGGCGAAGCCACCACCGTGGGCCAGGCCATCGAGGCCTTCTTCGCCGGCCAGTGTCCCGTGTTCGGCGAGGACTACACCTGCGGCGGCGGCCATGGCCACGGCCACGGCCACGAACACGGCCACGATCATGGACATGGTCATGGCGGCGGCTGCGGGCACGAGCACCACGAGCCCGTTGAACGCGAGACCGTGGACGGCCCCGTGGAGAAGGACCGCGTGGTGCTCGTGGCCTACAAGCTAACGGACGACGAGGGGAACCTCCTGGACGCCGCCGAGGGCATCGGCTACCTCCACGGCCACGGCCACATCGTGCAGGGCCTGGAGGAGGCGCTGGACGGGCGCGTGGCCGGAGACGCCTTCGAGGTGACAATCACGCCGGAGACCGGCTACGGCGCGCGCGACGAGACCAAGATGATGGACGTGCCCGTGGCGCAGCTGCCCCCCAACCTCAAGGTCGGCGACATGGTCCAGGCCCAGCTGCCCAACGGCACGATGATGCCCATCACCGTGGCCTCCATCGACGGCGAAAACGCAGTGATGGACGCCAACCATCCCCTGGCCGGCGAGACGCTGACCTTCGAGGTCCAGGTGCTGGAGGTGCAGAAGGCCACCGACGAGGAGCTGGCTCACGGCCACTCGCACTAGGTCGAGCAAGAGCTCTGGGGACAGCTGCTCGTCTACTACCTGGTGCGGCGGGCGATGGTGCTGGCCGTAGCTTATGGACGGACGCAGGCTGGCTGATAATGGGGTGTGCTGGCCGTGGTTTATGGACGGAGGCTGGTTCGGGTGAAATGGCCAGTTTCTGGACGAGCATGCGTCCGGGCCGTGCCACGCGGCCGTGCTGGTGGGTAGCCGCGCGATGGTTGTGCTGGCCTGCAGGCTCGGGACGTTTCGGGCATTGGGGCAGGCTGGCTGAAAAAGGGGGTGTGCTGGCCGTG
>PVBE011613910.1_pt1 | contig 22196 bp, 21 predicted proteins | sample 1631181 | NCBI WGS metagenome assembly PVBE01 (sample SAMN08397723, study PRJNA350692) | Marine metagenome, whole genome shotgun sequencing project. | isolation source: water | place: Pacific Ocean | collected 2012-04 | reverse complement strand
GAGAAGCGGTTGCTGATCATTTTCGATCAGCTGAACCCCACCTACGCAAAGTTCTACCGCAAGAAGGAGTTCGAAAGGCTCTTCGCAGACTCGGGCTTTCAGAACATCGAGCTGCGGCATCGGCACGGGTACAGCTGGGTGGGCATCGGAGAGAAGCCGAAGGCCTCACCTTCTCGCGGTTCGTCGTGGGCTGGGCGGTCAGCTGATCGAAAATGATCAGCAACCGCTTCTCGTGCGAGAACTTACTGATGACGTGGGTGATGTAGTCGTGAAGCGGGAGCGGGATCCGCTTGCAGGCCGCGATGTAGACGCTTAGGCATTGGTTGAGGAACTTGCAGAGCAGTAGGAGCATGCGGTTTGGCATCCGCGTGGTAATCTTTCGCAGCAATCCGAACGTCGAAAGGTAGAGCCGATTTCCCTCTAGGCTCATGAGGCAGACGAGAAACTTACCCCCCGGCCTCAGGGCCTCATAGACCGCATTGTAGGTCGGGATCGGGTCGGGGATGTAGCTTATTACACCCAGACTGATCATAATGTCTACATCTTCTTTGATGCCGATGCTCTCGCCGACCTCGTTGATGTATGTCATCTGCCCCGAGAACTCGCGGGTCTTCCGCTTCAGGGTCTCGAAAGAGCCGGAGGGCTCGATGGCCAGGACATGGCTCGCGCCCGCTTCAAATAAGTGGGGGATCCAGCGCCCGGTACCGCTGCCAATCTCTCCAATCCGCTTGCCTCGAAAATCCTCAATGTCGATGAGTCCGTCCGTAATGTCGCGCAGATACACGAGAGACGAGAAATAGCCATCGTTCTCGCTGAAGATCTCCCACTGATCGCTGAAATCGGAAATCGTGGTCTCGTCGAATGTTTGCGCCTTCGTCGTGAGCGCATCGGCGCGTTGCTCGGGCATCGGATGTCGCCTCCCCTTTCTATAGGTCTACAGACCTGACTTCTGAAAGGTGGCCAATTGCCAGGTGGTCGTGACGGCGGCGCTGTGGACCGGGCTGCGCGGCTACCTGCTCGGGCGGCACTGTATCTGCCCGAGGCGTTGCTGACGGACACGGGCGCGGGTTCCCGCCGGTGTCGGCTTTCAGGAGAAGTGGCGCCAGGCGATGATCCTGCTCCGCCGATTACAAGCGAGTGGCTCAGGGTGACGGGCGTGCTGGTGGGCACGGAATCTGGCAACAAACAGCCTATTTCAGGCCATGTTGCATCGGCTGCGGCTCCCCTGTCAACGCCGAAGTGAAGTGTTCGCGGATCGCCGAAGTGAGATGTCCCCTGTTCACCGACGGGTTGTCCAGTCCCAATTAACGCGGGAAGGCCCGGGGGCCGAAACAGCTCGGGTCCGAACTCGTTCAGGAATCGACCCTGGTGGGCGAGTGCCGTGCCGAGCGCGAGATACTGGGGTGAATCCGATGCCGGAAACGTCGTGGGATCGGCTCTGGCGAGATGGGCGGCACCGCTCAGGACCAGTCGCACGGCGACCGCCAGGGTGAGAAGGCGCGTGCCTGTGGTGGACCGCAAGATGGTGCTCGGATGGCGACTGGCTGACCGTTCTGTCAGTACGCTGTATGGTCCCGACGCCAAATTGCAGACGCCACGACCGAATTCTAGCGTTGGTGCCCGTCAATGCGTCGCAAGACGATCTGACCGGACGAGACCAGGCCAGGCCAGGCCAGGCCGTAGAGCAACGTCACCGCTGCGGTCTCTGTGCCGAACGAGGCTTGCGTCTTCGTCCGCCGCCGGAATTCACGATTCAGGTTTTCCAGGGTGTTCGACGTCCGCACGGACTTTCACATCGCTTTCGGAAGTTCGTAGAAGGTCAGCAGCTCGAGCCCGGCCTCTTCGAGCGAGCGGACCACCGGCGGACACAGCGGGGTCCATTTTGTCACGAACGCGTCGTAGGCCGCTCGGGCCGGCACGCCATCGGCGGTGTGCGTGATCCGGTGGTGGTCCCGGAGCACTTCCTCCCGCGCATGCCCGGGACACGCGGCGGCGAGATTTCGCCCCTTGTGGGTCGTGCAGCGTTGCACGCGGACGGGGATCCAGGCCACGAGCGCCTGCTTGAGTCCCGCATGCCCATCGGTCACCACGAACCGCGGCGCGGGCAAGCCGCGGCGTTGCAGATCTGCCAACACCGCGCGTCACGCGATCGTCGCCTCGGTGGCCGCGAGCGGCCGTGACCACCCGGCGAGCTAACCGGACCTTGAGGTGAACCCCATCGAGGAACAGAACGGCGTAGCGTTCGTCGGTCAGCGGCCCCGTCTGCCACGTCGCGAACAAGGCCTTCAGCCGCCCCACGATCCGCGAGACCGCGCTCTTCGACGGATGCTGCTCGCCCAGCAGCGGCTTCAAGGCTGTTCGAATCGGGTGGCTGTTCGCGCCCGCCCGATAGCTGCTCAGAATGGCGGCATCGACCTCCCGTTTACGCCGCGCAAAGCGCGGGATCAGCTGGCTACGAAACTCCCAGGGCGTCCCGTCAGGCTGGCGTACCCGGCCACGGGAACCCGCAGCGGCCGGAGCCCGTCACTGGTCGTAGGGACTCGCTCGACCGCGCCGTGCCGATAGCCCGTCCGCCGGTCCGCCCGTTCGTGTCGCCCGGATCTCAGCACCGCCGTGAGCTCGCCATCGAGCACCGTCTTGATCGCCTCGCGCACCTGCTGGCGAAGTTGGCGCTCCAGGTCTTGCCGGAACTCCCACACCGTCGGATGCGTCGTCCCGTTCGTGCTACTCTCCTGCATGGCGTGCCTCCGTCGCCGTCCGTGCGGCGATATATGGGCTTGATCCGGTTCCGTGGACACATTCCGAAAGGCGGATACGATGTCCACGATGGCCACGACGACGAAGGCTCGGCGCGAGCGCTGGCAGTTTGATGAGGAGTTCAAGGCGGGTGCCGTGCGGCTGGTGCTCGACGAGGGTCGGACCGTGGGGGCGTCGCCCGGGAGCTCGATCTGACGGAATCGGCCCTCCGGGTCTGGGTCGAGCGGGCCCGCGCGGATCGGACGCAGGGTCGCACGGGCCTGACGACGGCGGAGCGCGAGGAGCTCGCCCGGCTGCGGAAAGAGACTCGGATTCTGCGGGAGGAGCGGGAGATCCTCCGAAAGGCGGCGGCCTTCTTCGCGACCGAGCGGCGGTGAGGTTCCAGTTCATCGCGGCGGAGAAGGCGCGCCACTCGCTCAGTCGGTTGTGCCGCTGTCTGCGGGTCACCGGCAGCGGCTTCTATGCCTGGCGGGGCCGCCCGGAGTCGGCCCACCGGCGGCGCGACCGCCACCTGCAGGTGCTCGTGCGGGCGTCGTTTGCCGCCAGCACCCAGCGGTATGGCAGCCCGCGGATTCACGAGGATCTGTGCGAGCAGGACAAACCAGTCAGTCGCACGCGCGTCATCCGCTTGATGCAGGAAGCCGGCTTGCAAGCTCGGGTGCGGAAGCGATTCAAGCGCACGACCATGAGCGACCACGACCACCCGGTGGCCGGCAACCTGCTGGATCGGCAGTTCACGGCCGACGCCCCGAATCAGCGATGGGTGGGCGATACGACGGAGTTCGTCATTGGGAGCGGCGGCAAGCTGTATCTGGCCACGATCCTCGATCTCTTCTCGCGGTTCGTCGTGGGCTGGGCGGTCAGCGCCTTAACGACCGGCACCTGGCCCTGCAGGCGCTCTGCATGGCGCTGACACAGCGGTGTCCGGCAGCCGGTCTGCACCATTCCGACCAGGGCTGCACGTACGCGAGCGAAGACTATCAGCGGAGGCTCGAGGCGTACGGCGTCACCTGCTCGATGAGCCGGCGCGGCGACTGTGACGACAATGCCGTGATGGAAGCGTTCTTCTCGTCAGTGAAGATGGAACTCGCCGACCATTTCGCCAGCTGCGGCGAAGCCAAGAGGGAGTTGGTCGACTACATCGAGGGGTTCTATAACCAGCGGCGGCGGCCCTCCACGCTGGGCCAGATCAGTCCGGCTGCTTTCGAGTGCCGAGCGGCGGTGGCTGTGCACGCCGTCGTCCCTGTGGACGCCAACGCGTCCACCAGGGACTTGGAAGACCACAGAGGCCGCAGTTTCCCACAGCGAGCACAGCCAGCATCCTTTTTGTGGAAGGAAGAAAGACGAGATCTACCAACAACGTAGTCAACCTGCCCACAGAAACGGATCAGGCCCACAACACCTCGCCCAGGTACCGGCGCAGTTCCCCGTACATCGCTTTCTTCCGATGTTTCGGGACGAAAACTACGTGATACTGACATGCCCATTTTGTGTGGCTTAAGACTACGGTGGCTCGTCATGGGGACTCCCTTTCGTGATGCTTTGGCGGCTCACGAGGGGGAGTTCCTCATTCCACTCCCGCAACTGTCAAACTCTGCTGGCCGCCCCGGCAAAGCCGGGGGGTCTCCCACGGTTACACTAGCCGATCGAATCACTCTGATCGGTCGGCTGCCGCCAGGTGGGCCACCGACCAAACGTGAGGAGATTCGTTAGCAGTCCACTGCCCCATGAAAGATGGATCGTGGCGAAGGCTGCGGTGACGGCAAGGATGTGCCGTCGACCCCCCTTCCACACCGCGTGCAGCGCGGCTGACAGCAGCACCGTGAGATAGGCGGCGAGGAAGGAACCGAGCCAGAGTCGGGCACCCGGCCACGCCATGGCCGTAAGTACCAGCACGACGAGGAGCGCCGTGAACACTCCAGGTACGGCCTGACGCCAGCGGAGCGACTCGGGATATCGCTTCAACATCTGGGCCTTCCACCAGCCGTATCGAAAGTACTGCTGCGCCAGTGCTGCAAGAGTCGGACGCGCTACGTAGACGGACCTGATCGCCGGATCGAGCACGACGGCGAGGCCCATCTGCCGGACCCGGTAGTTAAACTCGTAGTCCTCGTTGGCCAACAACTCCTCGTTGAACCCCCCCACGCGTTCCCATAGCGCCTTTCGAAAACAGCCGAAAGGGACGGTATCGGTCTCGATTCGCTCCGCGTGCACCCTCTCGAGGCGGTAGGCCGCATCACCCGCACCCATAGGATGTGCGACTGCGACCGCAATACCTTCGGCCACCAGGCAGGTTCGTCCCGGTCGGATCGTCCAGCGGCCACCCACGACCCCAGCGCCGGTCGCTTCGAGGGCCTCGAGCGCGTTGGCAACGTAGTCGAGCTCGGGAACGCAGTGTGCATCAAGTCGGACGATCACGTCGCCGGTGGCGTCCCGAATCCCGGTATTCAGCGATGTCGGAATTCCGCGCGACGGAATGGAGAGAATTGTCAGAGCGGTTGGTGGATCGCTCTTGCGGTACTGCTCCAGGACATCTTGTGTGCGATCGACCGAGCCACCATCGACAACGATCAGCTCGTCCGCATGGATGGTCTGCGATCTGACGGCGCCGAGCAGCGCCACGATGCGCTCGGCCTCGTTGCGGCATGGCACAACGATTGACACACAGGGCCTGAGTGCATCCGGTGCCATCACAGACTAGACGGGTAGCACGCTCGAAACTCGCCACCCTTCACTGGGGCGACGGTTGCTCATCAGAGCGCAGAGCCTTACTGAGGAACGACACGCCGAGAACACCGATGATGAGGAGCGGGAACGTCACGCCCATCGCCAACGCGGCCATACGGAGTGGACGAGGTGCTACATGGTCTTCAGGCAAGAGCGCCGGATCCACGATCTGGAGCTCAGCCGTTCGGCTCGCGACCTGAACGCGTGCCTGGTCATATCTCGTGGACAGGTCGCGATACGCAGTCAGTGCCAGTTCGTGCTCCGTCTCAAAACGCTCAAGCTGCAGCTCCTTCTCGTACAGATCAGAGAGCTGGGACAGCTGATTCGCACCCAGCTTCAACTCACCCACCAACTCGTCTCGTTCACCCTCCAGCGCAGACAAGCGAGTCCGAGTGTCGGCAACCTGCGAATCGAGCTGTTGGTAAACGGGATTGAGGGACTCGCTCCGCATCTGTAGGCTCAGCAAGGATTCCTCGCCAGCTTGGCGGGCTCCCTCCATGAGCGCAGGTTCATCACCAATAGAGCGCCTGACGCTCATTATCCGCTCCCGTGTTGCTAGCTCTTCCTCCGCCCTTGCGAGTCTTGCCTTTTCCGACTCGATCCGGACGAGGAGATTGAGCAGCCCCCGGCGCGCGGACAAGAGGGAGTCAGTATCTCGCTCGGCCAGTTCAACCTGAGCCTCACCGCGGTAGGCCAAGAGCTCGGATCCCGCCGTACTCAGCCGCTCCGCCGCCTGATCCAGCTCCGTCTTGATGAAATCGCGTCGCAACACTGCCTCACTCTGATTGAGACGTCGATTAAGCTCGACGGCCCCTTCGGCGAACCGATTCGCCACATCAACCAAGAGTCGCGGGTCTCCCAGCCGCAGTCCAATACGCAAGAGGTCGGACTGAGCCACTCGTTCCATTTGCAGCTTCTCAACGAACTCGATAGGACTCAGATTATGCGGCTGGTCATCGAGCCGGAACTCTTGTATCACCTGGACGGCAAGCGCTCGGTTGGCCAGCAGCGTCGCGAAGCCGCTAGTATTCACCTCGTTACCTTCTTCTGGCTGTGATACCGCCAAAGTCACACTTACCTCGTACTGACGTGGCAGGATGGAGGCGACGCCAAAGGCAACCACACCCGCGACGAGGGTCCCGACGAGGATGAGCAGTCGTGAGCCCCAGAGTACTCGTACCGAGGCTGAGAGATCGATTTCTTCCTCTTCCCATCCGTGGCGTTCAAGCTTTGAATCAGTCATAGGCACGAGTCTTATTCCACGTCCCAGCGGGCTACTCACTTCCGCTGTCCACGAGCGGCCACACAGCAGATGTCTGAAGGGCATGGTACGAGACGCCACCGAGTTGGTCAAGCAAGGCGGCCAAAGTCAGGCGTGAAACCCTGCCGGGGTCAAAGTGGGCATGTTTCAAGGCGTCCTCCATCATGTCAGCATCCTCGCCGACCCAGCGGACTTTCTCCTTGGATCCCCACCGCCAAGACCACCGCCCCGAGAACAATCTTCGGCATCAACGCGACCACATACAGAGCCACGGCGTAGGCCAGCGCTGTGTCCCGGTCGACCGAAAAGACCGCCAAGGCCAAGACCGTCAGATAGTGAAACACCCCAAGATTGCCGGGCACCGACACCGCCGACGCCCCGACCGACAGCACGACCAACAGGAACACGGCGGCAACAGGGGGCAGCGAGAGATCGAACGCCAGAAAGAGCAGGTAGTTGGTCAGTGCCGACAGCAGGAGGATCCCGACCGAGAGGGCCCACAGGAGCAGGCTCGTCCGCCACTCCCGCAGCGCTCCGAGGCCCTCCTGGCCTTGCGATACCTTCTCAACCAGCCACGCTCGGGGCCGCGCCGGAAGCCACCCAGCTCCCTTGCTGACCCAGCGAAGCACCGCGTCGTCCCATCGGCTGAGCAGGGCGATGATCGCTCCGGCGGTGAGGCCTGTCAGAACGAGCGCCCTCCCGGGCTCCTGCAGCCAGGCAGGCAAGGAGAGCGCGGCGAGCAGAACCACGGTAGCCGATGCGAGTGCGACGACGTCCGTGAGCTTCTCGACCGCAATGGTCGCGAGGACCCGGGCAACGGGCAATTTCTCGGCCGCCGCTACGCTCTGGGCTCTGACCACCTCACCGAGACGGATCGGAAGCATGATGTTGAGAAACTGGCCGATCAAGACACCGCGCAGCAGAGGCCGCCAGCTGCGGCTGCGATGGTCGGGATAGAAGAGAAGACGCCAGCGGAGGGTCACGACGAGCAAGGTCGCGATGACCAAGAGAAGCGCGGTGGCCGTGAGGCCGTAGTCGAGATGCGCAAGACCTTGGCGCAGGGCGGCGAGGTCGGTGTCGCGGAACGCGAGCCACAGCGCGACGGCGGCAACGACGAGACCGAGGGCCAGGCGTGGCACGGCCTGGCGGATGCGGGGGGCGATCTCGGTCGTGGCGACCGATTCAGTCTCCGCGGGTGGGCTCATTCCACGCACAATCCCGAGAAGAGCAGCTGGCGGACGAAGACCACCAGCGCGAGGTTGTACACGAGCAGTACCAGCCCGAGCCCCCAGCGGGAGCGTAGCAGGGGCGGCTGGTCCGCGAGCGTGAGCTCGAGCTGGCCGAAGGCGGTGGCGCCGGTGGCCGATGTCTCGAAGACCAGGTCGCCCCACTGCTCGCGTCCGTTCACGAACAGTGCCCCTGGCGGGTACCCCTCCTCCTTCGTCGCCAGCAGGGTGATACCCTCCCCGGCACGCGCCGTGGGCATCCGCACCTCGATCCTATAGCGCCGACCTCTCGATCCTTCGATGGGGGGGAGGTCGAGCGCGAAGGCCGATGCCTGTAGGACCTCCTCGGCGGGCCGAACGAGCCGGAAGATCGGGCGCTCCGTGGATTGCATCGCGTTGAGCTGGACGAGCTCTTTGAGCTCGAAGACGACCTCGCCGCGCGCGACGTCACTGAAGGGCGCCGGGAACAGGACGACCCGCTCGAACCCGGCGGCCCAGAGCGTCAGGGTCTGGCTGACGCGTGTCTCGCCGGCGATCTCCCCCACCTGGTAGCGTGCCGAGGCTCGTCGGTTGGCAGGCACACCGCTCCTCTTGAAGAAGGCGGCGTAGGCCTCGTAGCCGAGCAGAACGAGACAGACGAGCAGGAAGAGCGACGGGCCCCGGTGCTTGGCGGCTCTACTCGTCATCAATCAGCCCCGGGGATCAGCCCTGGTACCTCCACGGCCGCCGGCACGACTCGGACAAACGTCGCCCGCTGGAGCAGCTCCCGCCCCTTGCCGCCCCGGCCGGTGACCTCGTACTTCGCCGTGCTGATGGTCTGGGTGCCGCCGCGTGAGGTCTCGACCGTCAGCAGATCCCGATCGCCGGTCGACGCCACGAACCCCAGCACCTGGTCCTCACCCGCCTTCAGCTTGATCAAGATGACGCCCTTCCCTGGCCCCGAGAGGTAGTTCACCTCGTCGACGGGGCAGATCATCGCTCGTGCCCGCGCGGTGGCCGCGATGATGACCTCGCCGCCTTCGATCTGAGACACGCCCACGACCTCGGCCCGGGCCGCCGGTCGGGCGTAGCGCCGGCCCGCCCGCGTGCTGGGCTCGGTGAACGGCTCGAGACTGTACCGCAGGCTGTACCCGTCGCTCGTGACGGCGAGGGCATGGACAGGGGGCACCTTGCCGGCCCTCTTGGGACGGATGGCGCCGACGACGCGCGGGTCGAGGCTCAGGACGGTCACGACCCGCTCGCCATCCTTGAACTTGAACAGTCGCTGGATCGGCTCGCCGTAGCCCGTCGTGGCGGGCACGTCGACGAACCGGCAGGTGTAGGCCACGCCGAAGTTCGTGAAGAAGGCGACCGTGGCGCGCGTGCTACCGGCCACGGCAGCCATCACCGCATCCCCCTCGCGGAGGCGCGTCGTCGTGAGGTCGCGGACCTCCTTCTGCCGTTTCACCCAGCCGTCGCGCGAGACGATGATGACGTTGTCCTCCTCCACGATGAAGTCGTCGGCGGTGAACTCGACCTCGTCCTCGACCGGCTGGATCGCCGTGCGACGGGGATCGGCCTTGGGGTTCCCGTAGGCCTTTCGGATCTCCTCGATCTCGTCGCGGACGACCTTCCAGCGGCTTGCCTCGCTCCCGAGCAACGCGCCGATCTGGCGGGCTCGCTTCCGCCGCGTGGACAGCTCGTTCCGGATGGCGAGGATCTCCAGACGGGCCAGACGGTAGATCTTCAGCTCGAGGATGGCGTCGGTCTGCTCGGCGTCGAGCGCGAAGCGCTTGATGATCTTCGTCGCCGCATCCTGCTTGCCGTCCGACCGCCGCACGATGCGCAGGATCTCGTCGAGCGCGTCGAAGACCTTCTCGAACCCCTGGAGGATGTGGATCCGCCGCTCGAGCGCGGCGAGCTCGTGCTCCAGCCGGCGCGTGACTACGTCGAGGCGGAAGTGCAGGAAGTGCCACAGCACGGCGTGCAGGTCGAGCCGTTCGGGCCGGCCGACCTCGGGGTTCTCGGTGGGCACCAGGCACGTGAGGTTGACGATGACGTTGGTCTGCAGCGGCGTGTGCTTGAACAGATACGCCATCACCATCCGCTCGTCGGCGTCGCGCTTCAGCTCCAGGGCGATTCGCACGTCGTCGGTCGACAGGTCCTTCACGTCGAGCAGGGGCGGCAGCTTGCGGGCGATCACCACCTCGGCGATCCGCTCCACGAGCTGCGCCTTGTTGACCGTGTAGGGCACGCTGGTGATGTGGACGGTCTTGGCGGATCGTGTCGTGGGGCCGGCCTGCCACGTCGCGCGCAGGCGAACGGCCCCGGAGCCGGTCTTGTAGATGGCCCTCAGCTCCTCGGGCGTGTTCAGGATCTGGCCCCCCGTCGGGAAATCGGGACCCTTGACGTAGCGGCAGAGCTGGACGCTGCTCAGGTCGGGGTCGTCGAGGAGCTTGACCAGCGCCGTGCACACCTCTCCGAGGTTGTGGGGCGGGACGTTCGTCGCCATGCCGACCGCTATGCCCGTTGAACCGTTGATCAGCAGGTTGGGCAGGCGCGCCGGCAGGACGACCGGCTCGTCCTTGGTCCCGTCGTAGTTGGGGCGGAAGGGGACGGTCTGCTGACCGATCTCGGCGAGCATCTCGTCGGACACGCGCGCGAGCCGACACTCGGTGTAGCGCATGGCCGCCGCGCCGTCGCCGTCGAGAGAGCCGAAGTTGCCCGAGCCGTCGATCACCGGATAGCGCAGCGAGAAGGGCTGGGCCATGCGGACGAGCGTCTCGTAGAGGGCGGCGTCACCGTGGGGGTGATAGCTCCCCATGACGTCGCCGACCACCTTCGCGCACTTGCGGTGCTTCGCATCGGCCGTCAGGTGCTGCTGCCACATCGTGTAGAGGATGCGGCGCTGGACGGGCTTCAGGCCGTCGCGAACGTCGGGCAGCGCGCGCGCCGTGATGACCGACAGGGCGTAGTTGAGGTACCGGGCCTGTGCGGCCTCGTGGAGGGCCACGGCGGTCTCGCTGCCACCGCCGTCGCCGGCCTTCCCTCTGGGTGGACGTCCGCCTCTCGCGCCGGCCCCGGACGAGACGTCGACGGCGTCGACCTGTTCGGCCAGGTCCAGAAGAGACGGCTCGCTGGTCTTGCGACGACGCTTGGCCACGTCGAACAACCTCCTGATGCACAGTCAACGGACCAGGAACGGGTTCACGACCCGGACCGTGCCGTACAGACGCTCGTGCTCGAAATCCTCCGAGAGTAGCTCGGACAGTCCGTAGTGCTCCGCGTACGCCCACAGGTGGGCATCGAACCACGACAGGCCGTAGGCCGAGACACCCCGAATCGCGGTTCGCACGATGCTCTCGTTGGGATACAGCACCTCGAACTGGCTGAGCAATTCCTCGGCTTCGCGCAGTCCTTCGGCGCGACTCAGGATCGGATCGCGCTCCCGGTTCACCTTCGTGACGACGGCCACGAACTCGACGATCGCCTGATGCGGGAGCCGAATCGAGTCGGCCGCGAGCCCGGAGCGTAGCAGATCGGTGGCGATCCGCTGCTTGTCCGGGAAACGGGAATCGAAACGATAGACCAAGACGTTCGTGTCAACGAGAGCCGTCACGCGTGTACAGCTCCTCTCGAGTCCAGCCCCTCGAGGTGGCGGATTCCGACGTGCGTCCGCGCTCGCGGCGCCGTTGTCGTTCGGTCGCCTGGTCGAATAGCGGCAACCGCTGTTCGATGGGCTTCGACCCGACCTCGGCGTCGTCTGGGATCAGCCGAACGATCTTGTCGGCGGCCTCCCAACGAATCGTGTCACCGGGACGGATTCCCAGGCGCTCCGCGATGGTCTTCGGTAGGGTCACCTGCAGCTTGCTCGTCACCTTGGCCATGTCCTTATTCTAGTAAGGATGCCATCCTTACTCAAGCCATATGTCCCCGCACCCCGAGATCGAAAGACCGCCGGGATGCCTGACCTCACCGATCTCTACACCACCGAGAGCGCGCGGATCGTCAGGTGCGAGACCGCGATAAGTCCAAGAGCGACCCAGTACGCCGCATACGCGCGACGCCACAGTTGCTGCCGGACCATCAGGGGCAGGCCGAGGAACGCCAGGACCGTCAGGATGGGCACCATCGCCTCACGCTGACGGTACGAGAGGTTGACGACCAGGTACTGGCCACCGTAGAGGCAAATGAACAGGATCAGCATCCCGAGCACGGCGTTGGTGTCCACGCCGGTGACTAGGCCACGCCCACCGCACCACAGCCCCAGGAGCGCGAGCGGCAGCATGGCGTACCACACGATCATCCCTGGGTAGAGGTGGTAGTCTCCTCGGAGCAGCTCGGGCAAGCTCCAGTGTGTCGGTAGGATCCACGCGAACGGGCCGAAGACCCTCCTGAACAGGTTCGCTCCGAACACCACGATGCGGGCCACCCAGCGAGCCACCCAGGACGTCCACTGTTCCCGCTGGCCGGCCTCCACGTCCTCCCTGCTCACCCAGCGAGATATCCATCCGGGTGCCACGCTCTCCGTCGGGCGCGTGGACTCGTCGGTCGCCCCCGGCCCGGCGCGCACGGAGAAATCGACGACTGAGTCCATCAACCCTAGTGCGTACTGCCGCACCTGGGGGTTCCCGATCGCATGGAACGTCATGTCGATCACCATGACCGGCGAGTAGGGCCAACCCATGCGCTCGGGGATGACCTCCGCCCCCACGATAGCGATCAGCAGGATGCCGACGGCGCGACGTGTCCGGAAGATCGGTATCCGCCGCCACCAGCACAGCGCGATGGCCCCAATGGCTGCGAACTCGATGTAGGCCGCAGCGTAGAACCGCGACATGTGCAGGTAGGACAAGGCGACGATCGTCAACAGGCCGTGAGCGACCATCACCCCGTTCGATTGGGTCACCGCGATGCGGACGATCGCGTAAACGGCCAGCGACATGAAGAAGTGGATGGCGGGATCCTTCAGCAGGTCGAGGGCTGACAGCGTCACGAGCGAAGGGAAGAGCGAGACGAACAGGCCGATCGTCACGGCACGGTTGGGCAGGACGTGACGTGCCCACCCATACGTGAGGGCACCGACCAGGGCCGTGAAGCCGCAGTTGAGGAGCTGGAGGGCGAACAGATCCGCACCCGCGATCCGCACCGCCCAGGCGAACAGGTAGAAGTGCGCCGAGTCGTAGGTCCCGAAGTCCATGACCGTCCGCGCGCTCGGGTCGAGCAGCCTATCAGCGAGCAGCGCACTCTCCCGGAAATAGACCGTTGAATCGGGTCCCAGGAAGGGTCCTCCGGCCGCCGTGCCGAGGCCGAACAGGAGTGTGAGAACCAGGATCCGAAGGGCGAAGGCCAGACACCAGAGACCGAAGAAGGTGCGGCGGTGTCCAGGGGCCTCGACGCCGGTTAGCAGGACCGCGAGGGCCGCCGAGAAGCCCGCGATCGCCAGATACGACGTGTTCGAAAATCCGAACAGGTACGGCAGCGGCAGCCACAGGACCATGACGGCCGGCAGAACCCTTGGGCTCGCGTCGACCAGCTCATGGGCGAGTCGTTCGACCCTAGCCACGCGGTTCTCACCAGTCGAGTCACGACAAGTCACGACAAGCCACACGGAAGCCGCTCGACAGATGGAGGGCGGTGACGCCGCTGGGCGGGGACGGGGGACGGGCCCGCGCCCGCCCCCCGCGATCAGCTAGCCCTAATGTGACAATCCGTTGAGGCAAGCATGGCACGTGGCCATTGAAAAAGGCCTTCCGTTGTGGTTGATAAGGAGGTGTGACGCCACCCTTACGTCCCGCAACGAAAGGCCACTGACCGTGAGACGAAGAACAACCGATTTGCTGGCTCGTGTCAATGGAAATCTCCCACTGGAATTCGCGGACATCACCCTCACGTCGTATGCCGGGTTGGAGCTGTTCGCGCGGTACCTGCGGCGCGTCGACTTCAACCGGCAGGTCCGTGACGCGTTCGCCGGGATGCCCCGCTGGGGCGACTTCGGCGTGGTCGCGATGGTCCGGCTGGTGGTCGGGTTGGTGATCGTCGGCGGCCGCCGGCTGCGCCATCTGGCCCACGTCGCGGACGACCCGGTCTTCCAGCGATTCGGCGGCGTGTGCGTCGTGCCCACCGCACGCACGATGAGTCGGTGGTTGACGCACTTCACGATGCGGAGCGTCAGCCGCTTGCAGGATCTCAATGCCACGGTGGTGAGCCATCTGCTCCCCGGGCTCGGCCTGCGCACCTGGACGATCGATGTGGACGGCGTGGTGGTGTCGACAGGCTTGCAGGTCGAGCGAGCCTTTCGCGGCTTCAATCCGCACCACCGGAAGGTGCCCAGCTACTATCCGATCATGGCGCACCTGGCCGAGACCACCCACATCCTGCGGGTGAAGAATCGGTCGGGCAACGTGCACGATGGGAAGGCGGGGCTGCCGTTTCTGCGCACCCTGTGGACCCAACTCGCGCCGATGCGCGCGGGTAACGCCCGGCTGCGATTTCGCATGGATGGAGCGTTTTTCCGCCAGGATGTGCTCCGCTGGCTGCAGGCCCGCGGGGTGGGCTATGCCATCAAAGTCCCGTTCTATCGGTGGTTGGACTTGCAGCACCACATCCGGGCCGACCCGACCTGGCTGCCGGTCGCCCCCAACGTCACCGGCTTCACCATTCAGGCCACGACGCCGTGGCAGATCCCCGTGACGGTGACCATCTATCGCAAGAAGGTCGCCCACCGGGCGACGAAGAACTATCAACTCGACCTGTTCGATCCCAACAATGGGCACTACGAATACTCGGCGGTGACGAGCACCTTGGATCTGACGGTGCGCAATCTCTGGTTCTTCGCGTGTGGGCGCGGCAACCACGAGAAGACCATCGCGCAGCTCAAGACCGAGCTCGCCTTCCACAGTATCCCGACGCAGGCCTATGCGGCCAACAGCGCCTGGCAACAGCTCGTCGTGCTCGCCCACAACCTGCTGATCAACTTCCAGCTCGACACCGGCGCACCCCAGCGGCGCCGAACCCGGAAGCACACCGTCCTGCCTCTGCTGCAGACGGTGCAGACGCTTCGGTTCGAACTGTTTCATCGCGCCGCCCTGCTCGTCCGTCCCGGCGGGGCGATGCGATTGCGCATGACTGACAACCCCGCAACGCGTCACACCTTCACCCGCATCGCGAACGCCCTGCCGCGAGCGGCGTGAATTATTGTCACATTAGGGCTAGTTCACGCTAGTTGCTCTTGGCCACGCCGAGGGCCGCGAGCTTCGCCGCGACATCCTCACCCGCGGACGACGGCGTGACGTCCTTGTCGATCTCCAGGATCTTGCCGTCGGGACCGATGTAGAACGTCCAGCGCCGGGGCAGCTCGCGCTCGGCGTCCACGACGCCATAGGCCTCGGCCACCGACTTGCCGGGATCGCTCAGCAGCGGAAAGTCGGCGTGGAGCGACTCGGCGAACTTCGTGTTGGTCTCGAGATCGTCGACGCTCACCATGAAGTAGGCCGCATCGAACTTCCGAATGTCATCCCCGCTCTCACGGAGCGAGTTGCACTCGGCCGTTCAACCCCGGGTGAAGGCCTTGGGGAACCAGGCGAGCACGACCGCGCGGCCGCTGAGATCGCTCAGGCTGTGGGTCTGCCCGTCGGTCCCGGGTAGCTCGAACGGCGGGGCCTGGTCGCCGGCCTTGAGGTCGTCCGCGGCGGCGCCCGCGGTCCCGAGCGCCATGGCGACCAGCCCGACGGTGCCATAAATTAGTAGATTGCGCATGCAAGGGCTCCTTTGTCTTTGGATGAGGATGTTACTTTAGCACGCTTCCGTCGGCCACTATGGCCAGCCAGTGGATGGCGGTGAGTTGATGGCCGAGAACCGAACGAGTATGGTTAGGTCGGTTGAAAGGGAGGTGAGCTGTGGTTAGAAGTACGACGCCGTCGCGGGTCCTCTGGCTCCTCGTTGGCGCCCTGGTCGTTGGTGGGCTCGTCGGAACCGTGGGGGCTCAGCAGACCACCGGGCGCACGGGCCGACCGTCGGTTCCCGGCGTGCGCGGGGTGGTGACCTCCGCGAACCCGCTACCCTCGATCGCCGGCACCCAGATGCTGATGAAGGGTGGAACCGCCGTCGACGCGGCCGTGGCCGTGGCGACCACGCTCAACGTGGTCGAGCCGCAGTCCTCTGGAGCCGGTGGCAACGGCTTCATGACGATCTACGAGAAGTCGACCGGCCAGGTGTACTCCCTCGGCACGACCGGCCCGGCGCCCAACGCGCTCGACCCCGCCAGCATGACGCCCGAGACGCTGGCGGCCGGCATCAAGGCAGGGATCGTCCCGGGCAACATCGGTGGCTGGATCGTGGCGCTCGAACGCTTCGGCACCCTGAGCCTGGCCGAGGTGCTGGAGCCCGCCATCGGGTACGCCGAGGGTGGCCACCCGATCAACGAGCGGCTGGTCGGTGCCATCGCGGGCCAGAAGGAGTTCTTCGGGCAGTGGCCCTCCAGCGCCCGGGTGTTCCTCCCGAACGGCCAAGTGCCCGAGGTCGGCGAAACCTTCAGGATGCCGGACCTCGCCCGCACGTTCCGCAGGCTCGTCGAGGCCGAGCAGACCGCCCTCAAGCGCGGCAAGTCGCGGTCCGAGGCGCTGATGGCCGCGTTCGAGCGGTTCTACAAGGGTGACATCGCGCAGGAGATGGCGGCGTTCTTCCAGCAGAACGGTGGCGACCTCACGCTGGAGGACTTCGCCTCCTACGAGCCCATCTGGGCCGAGCCGGTCCACACGACCTATCGCGGCTACGACGTCTACACCAGCCCGTCGACCTCCCGCGGGGGCCTCGAGGTCGCGATGCAGCTGAACCTCATCGAGGAGTTCGACCTGGCTTCGATGGGGGCGGGCAGCCCCGAGGCCATCCACCTGATGGCGGAGTCCATCAAGGTGGCCAAGGCCGACATCTACCACTACGTCGCCGACCCCAAGTTCACGGACATCCCCGTGGTGGGGATGCTGTCAAAGGACTACGCGGCCGGGCGACGCCGTCTGATCGACCAGACGCGGGCCGGAGCCTACCCCGAGCCCGGCGAGCCTGCGCGCTTCGCGGCCACCGCGCAAGCCGCGCGGCTCACCGCCCCGGCCGGCGGTCCGCGGTTCGACGAGACCGTGGTCCCGGAATACGACACGACGAGCTTCTCGATCGTCGACCAGTTCGGGAACGGCGTCGCCTGCACGCCGACCCTCGGGGGCGGGTTCGGCAACCGCGTGGTGGCCGGTACCACCGGCATCCTCCTGAACAACGGGATGCGCATCGGCTCGACGTCGCCCTACCCGGACGACGTCAACTACGTCCGGGGTGGCCAGATCCCGATCCTGAACAACTCGCCCCTGGTCGTCCTCAAGGACGGTCGGCTCAGAATGGTCTACGGCACGCCGGGCGGGGAGACGATCGGGCAGACGCAGTTCCAGGTCCTGATCAACGTGATCGATTTCGGCATGACGATCCAGGAGGCGCTCGAGGCGCCCAGGTTCCGTCTGGACTCCGACCCGAACTTCTACAAGCCCGGGGCGGACATCACGCTGTCGATCGAGGGGCGGGCGTCACGAGCGACGCTGGACAAGCTCGAGGCGATGGGCCACGCGATCAACGTGCTGCCCGAGTGGACGGCCGGGGTCGGGGGTATGCAAGGCATCCTGGTCGACCTCGAACACGGCACGATGACCGGCGGCGCGGACCCGCGGCGTGCCGGCTACGCGATTGGATGGTGAGGCGGGCTGAGACAGCCCCCGGCTCCGCTCGCCCGGTTCAGCCTCACTCGTCTGGGGTCGACGATGCCGTCGGCGTGGTCTTGACCGCCTTGGCGGCCTTCGTGGTCCTGGCGGTCGTCGTGGTCTTGACGACCTTCGACGTCCGTGCGGTCTTCGTCACCGACTTCCTTGCGGTCTTCGCCGTCTTCGTGGTCCGGCCGCCCGACGCGGTCTTGCGGGTGCGCGTCGTCTTACGCTTCGCCTTCGGGGTGGGAGCCTGCGCGTCTCCCGCCTGAGCTGGGGCTCCGGTTGGCGCTTCGGCTAGCGCGGGGTCTACGCTCGCCACCTCAGCCGCCGATCCGGCCGAACCCACCTCCGCCGGCGTCTCCTCACCCTCCCCGGTCTCGGCGCTCGTGGGCAACGGCAGCTCAGTCGGTCGTCCCATCGTGTCGCCCGGATAGACCCGCAGAACGCCACGACGGTCGCGCTCCAGCCGGATGAACCCGTCACGCTGACAGCCCCGGAGCAGCTCGACCAGGCTCTCTACCCCGTACTGCCGCTCGTCGAAGCTGCGATCGGTCGACCGGAGGAGCTGCTTCACCTGCCTGACGTAGAGCGGCCACCGCGGGGATGCGGTCGAAGATGCGAACAACCGGCGCACCTCGGCGATGCCCGCCGCGATTCGCTCGGGATCCGAGGGCCTGGGCTCACGCTGGGGCGAGCCCGGTGATGCGGTGTCCCCCGCGGGCGACGCGGCGGCCTCCTCCGTCTGCCCGGAGTCGGCGTGCTTCGCTTCCACCTCGTCCCGGGACTCGCCCTCGCGGGGTTCGCCCTCTCTGGCCTCGGCGTCTCCAGGTTCGACGTCTGCAGTCTCGGCGTCTCTAGCTTCCACGAGAATGGTCCGACCGGTCGTCTTGAGCGAGACGAGGCCGGCCTTGGCCAGCTTCTCGGCAAAGTCGCGGAACGACGACGAGCCGTAGGTGCGCTCCGAGAACGTCGAGTCCAGCTGCAGGAGCGTGCTCTTGAGCAGGCCGAGCTGCGGCGAGACCTCCCGATCCGCCAACACCTTCAAGGCCCGTCGGACGAGCGGGAGGACCTGCTGGAGCGGCGCCTGGCTGCTGGCCCGGCCGCGCGGGGTGCGACGCCGGCTCGATTGCGACGACGACACCAGGTTCTCGTACGCGATGAACTCGTGGCAGTTGCGCTGCAGGATGACGCTCGTGAACGCGCGGCCGCCCACCACGAGCACCTTCTTGTCGTACTGGTGAAGCTTCTCGACCAGCGTGATGAAGTCGCTATCGCCGCCGACGATCACGAAGGCGTTGATGTGCCCGTGCCGGAACGCCATCTCGAGCGCGTCGAGGGCGAGGTTGATGTCGGCGCCGTTCTTGTCGCCCCCGGGCGTCAGGTTGCGCTGGACCATCTTGACCGCGTGCTGCGACAGCGAGCGGCTGTAGTCGTCGGATCGCTTCCAGTCGCCGTAGGCGATCTTCGAAACGACCTCGCCGCGCTCCTTCAGGGCCTCCAGCACGGCCCCGACGTCGAAGCGTCCACCGAGGGTGGTTTTCACGCCGATCTCGATGTTGTCGAAATCGATGAACACGGCCATCTTCAGTTCTGTGTCTCTCACTGTGTGTCCTTCTGTTGCTTTCGAATATGGTCGGGCTTCAGCCCGCACAGCAGAGCTAGCTGCTAGCGCCCTGCCCCTACAGTTAAGGGCTCATACCCCAGATTGGGGGCCAGCCACCGTTCGATCGCCTCCGCGTCGAGCGCTTTCCGCGCTTGGTAGGAGTCGATCTGGTCCCGGCCCACGCGGCCGAGTGCGAAGTAGCGCGCCCGGGGATGCGAGAAGTACAGGCCGCTGACGCTGGCCGCGGGCGTCATCGCGGCGCTCTCGGTCAGCTCGACCCCGATGCTCCCGGCCTCGAGCAGCTGGAACAGCTTGAACTTCTCGCTGTGGTCGGGGCACGCCGGATAGCCGAACGCCGGACGGATACCACGGTACTTCTCGGCAATCAGGTCCTCGGGCGTCAGGCGCTCGTCTCGACCGTAGCCCCAGTCCCGCCGGACTCGCTGGTGCAGCCACTCCGCGAAGGCCTCGGCCAAGCGGTCGGCCAGAGCCTTGACCATGATCGCATGGTAGTCGTCGTGGTCCCGCTCGAAGTGCCGCGCCAGCTCCTCTGCCCCGAGGCCGGCGGTCGCGGCGAACGCTCCGAGGTAGTCGGGGACGCCGCTCTCGACCGGCGCGATGAAGTCGGCCAACGAGCGATTGGGCTGATCATCGGGTAGCGTCTCCTGCTGCCGCAGCATGTTGAAGCGAACGACCTCCCGGGTCCTCGAGTCGTCCGCGAACACGACGATGTCGTCGCCCTCGCTGTTGGCCGGCCAGAAGCCGTACACGCCCTTGGCGACCAGGAGCCGCTCGTCGACGATCCGTCGGAGTAGCTGCGTCGCTTCCTCGTGCAGCTCCCGGGCGGCCTGACCGTACTTCGGGTGCTCCAGGATCTTCGGGTAGCGCCCCTTCAGCTCCCACGCCGAGAAGAAGAACGTCCAGTCGATGAAACCCGCCAGCTCCTCGAGGGGCACGTCGTCGACGCGCCGGAGGCCGGTGAAGGCCGGGACCGGAACCGTCGCCGTGTGCCAATCGATCCGGAGCCGATTCTCGTAGGCCTCGGCGTACGACAGCAGCGGACGCCGGTGCTTGCTCGCGTGCTGCTCGCACAGCTCCACCTGCCGCGCCTGGTTCGCCCGGTCGAACGCGGCCTTCTTGTCTGGGCTCAGCAGGCTGGACATCACGTCCACGACCCGCGACGCGTCCAGGACGTGTACCGTGCTCTCCTCGTAGCCTGGCGCGATCTTGACCGCGGTGTGCTGCGGGCTGGTCGTGGCCCCCCCGATCAGCAGCGGGACCGAGACATTCCGCCGCTGCATCTCCTTCGCGACGAACACCATCTCGTCGAGCGACGGCGTTATCAACCCGCTGAGGCCGATGACGTCGGCTCGCTCGTCCAACGCGGTCTGGAGGATCTGATCACAGGGCACCATGACCCCGAGGTCCACGACCTCGTAGTTGTTGCAGCCCAGCACGACCCCGACGATGTTCTTGCCGATGTCGTGCACGTCGCCCTTGACGGTCGCCATCACGATCTTGCCCTGCGACCGACTCGACTCACCCGACGCGTCCTTCTCCGCCTCCATGAAGGGCAGCAGGTAGGCGACCGCCTTCTTCATCGCGCGCGCGCTCTTGACGACCTGCGGCAGGAACATCTTGCCGGCCCCGAACAAGTCGCCGACGGTCTTCATGCCGTCCATGAGCGGCCCCTCGATCACCTCCAGGGCTCGCGCGTAGTGCTGCCGCGCCTCCTCGACGTCCTCCTCGATGAAGTCCACGACCCCGTGCACCAGGGCATGCGACAGGCGTTGCGCCACGTCGCCCTCCCGCCAGGACAGGTCGACGGTCCGGCGCTTGCCCGTCCCCTTGACCGTCTCGGCGCACTCGACCATGCGCTCGGTCGCGTCCGGACGCCGGTTGAAGAGGATGTCCTCCACGTGCTCGAGCAGGTCCTTGGGGATGTCCGCGTACACCACCAGCTGCCCGGCGTTCACGATGCCCATGTCCATCCCGGCCTGCACGGCGTGATAGAGAAAGGCCGAGTGGATCGCCTCCCGGACGACGTTGTTCCCACGGAACGAGAAGGACAGGTTGCTGACGCCGCCGCTCACCTTCACGTCCGGACACGCCTCCTTGATGAGGCGCGTCGCCTCGATGAAGTTGATCGCGTACTCGTTGTGCTCCTCGAGGCCTGTGGCGACCGCCAGGATGTTCGGGTCGAAGACGATGTCCAGCGGATCGAAGCCCGCCTGCTCGACGAGCAGACGGTAGGCGCGCTGACAGATCTCGAGCTTGCGCGCGATGGTATCGGCCTGGCCCCGCTCGTCGAACGCCATCACGACCACGCCCGCACCGTACCGCTGGATCGTGCGCGCCTTGAGGAGGAAATCCTCCTCGCCTTCCTTCAGGCTGATCGAGTTGACGATCCCCTTCCCCTGCACGCACTTGAGTCCGGCCTCGAGGACCGACCACTTCGAGCTGTCGATCATGAACGGGACCCGAGCCACCTCCGGCTCCGTCGCGAGGAAGTTGAGAAACGTGGTCATCTCGCGTTCGGAGTCGAGCATGCCCTCGTCCATGTTCACGTCGATGACGTTCGCGCCCGAACGAACTTGCTGCAGTGCCACGCTGAGGGCCCCATCGAAGTCGTTAGCCTCGATAAGCCTTCGAAATCCGGCTGACCCGGTCACATTGGCCCTTTCGCCAATCATGGTGAAGTTCGAGTCCGGTTGGATTGAATAGGGTTCCAGTCCGGCGTAAGTAGTGAACTCGTGAGGCCCACGATGCCGACAGTCTTCCGAGTGAAAATGTTCGTCGTCTCCGGATGCTTCTATGTTCATTTCCTTGATTTCCAATCCTTCACCATCGACAGTTCGTGGTTGTATTCCCTTAACGGCCTCAGCGATTGCACGGATGTG
>PVBE011673542.1_pt1 | contig 22198 bp, 21 predicted proteins | sample 1631181 | NCBI WGS metagenome assembly PVBE01 (sample SAMN08397723, study PRJNA350692) | Marine metagenome, whole genome shotgun sequencing project. | isolation source: water | place: Pacific Ocean | collected 2012-04 | reverse complement strand
TGGCTCGCATGGGAGGTGCGGAAGTGGTTGCCGATCTTGTGCCCGATGCACTGGCCAAGGCGCTGAGGTAGGAACGCCATGGCCGAATTCACAGCACCCGATTATTTGACCGCGCTGCCGGAAATCTTCCTGGCGGCGATATCGCTCATTTTTCTCATGATCGGCGTTTTCGCCGGCAACCGGTCGACGAAACTGCTCACCTGGTTGTGCGTCGCGGCGATGAGCGCCGCGTTCATCATGGTGCTGGCCGGTTCGCACAGCTACAGCACGACATTTTTCGGCATGTTCGTCAGCGACAGCTTCTCCATATTCATGAAATGCCTGGTGCTGATCGGTGCCGCCGTGACCCTGATCATGGGCATGGGATTTGTGAAGCGCGAGAATATGAACCGCTTCGAATTCCCGGTCCTGATTCTGTTCGCGACGCTTGGCATGTTGCTGATGATTTCGGCAAACGATCTCATCGCGCTTTATGTCGGCCTCGAATTGCAAAGCCTGTCGCTTTATATCGTTGCCGCGTTCCGGCGTGAATCGCTGCGTTCGAGCGAGGCCGGCCTGAAATATTTTGTCCTTGGCGCGCTGTCCTCCGGTTTGCTGCTTTATGGCTGCTCGATGGTCTATGGCTTTACCGGCTTTACCGGCTTTGACGAGATTGCCGCCGCGATCGGCCATGGCGGCGGCGATACGCACAGCGCCACGGCGATCGGCATATTGATCGGCCTGGTCTTCATTACCGCGGCGCTCGCCTTCAAGGTGTCGGCGGTGCCGTTCCATATGTGGACGCCGGACGTTTACGAGGGCGCACCGACGCCGGTCACCGCCTTTTTTGCCGCGGCGCCCAAGATCGCGGCGATGGCGCTCCTGCTGCGCGTCTTGCTTGGCCCGTTCCACGAATTGCTGGTGCAATGGGACCAGATCATCGTATTCATTTCCATAGCTTCCATGGCGCTCGGCGCGTTCGCCGCAATCGGGCAGAGCAATATCAAACGGCTTATCGCCTACAGCTCGATCGGCCATATCGGCTATGCCCTGGTCGGGCTCGCCGCCGGAACCCCGGAAGGCGTGCGCGGCGTGCTTATCTATCTGGCGATATATATGGTCATGTCGCTCGGCACATTTGCCTGCATTCTCACCATGCGCCGGCGCGGCCAGATGGTCGAGAAGATCGAGGATCTCGCCGGCCTGTCAAAGACCAATCCGCCGGTCGCCTTGGCGTTCGCCATTTTCATGTTTTCGATGGCCGGGATTCCTCCCTTGGCCGGCTTCTTCGGCAAGCTCTATGTCTTCCTTGCCGCCATCGAGGAGGGCATGTACGGGCTCGCCGTCATCGGCGTGCTGGCCAGCGCCGTAGGTGCGTACTACTATATCCGCATCGTCAAGGTGATGTATTTCGACAAGCCGACCGAGAGTCTGGACAGGCCGATCGGCGTGGAACTGTCCTCCGTTCTGGTCGGTACGGGCGTTGTGACGCTGTTCTTTTTCGCCTATCCGACACCCGTTCTGGAGGGTGCGCAGGCGGCCGCGGCACTGCTCTTTCCCTGATCAAGTGGCTGCAATGACGGCGCCGCGCCTGCCGAAGGATTTCCGGCTGGTCGAAATGGATGAGGTCGACAGCACCAACGAAGAGGCAAAGCGCCTGGCCGGCGTCGGCGCCCGGGACGGCACGCTGATATGGGCGCATGGTCAAACGGCGGGCCGCGGACGGCGCGGGCGGGAATGGGTTTCGGAGCGCGGTAATCTGTTTGTCTCGTTCGTTCTTCGCCCCGATTGCGCGCCCTTGCAGGCGGCGCAATTGACTTTCGTCGCCGCGCTGGCGGTTCGCGATATGTTGTCCGCATATATGCCGGGCGAAGATGACATTCAGTGCAAATGGCCGAATGACCTGTTGGTGGGGGGGCGAAAAATTTCCGGCATTCTTCTTGAATCTTCGACGGCGGAAAATGGCATCGTCGATTGGCTGGTTCTTGGCGTCGGCGTAAATTTGCGCCACCATCCCGATATCGGCGGCCGCCATGCGGCCACCAGCCTAGTCGCCGAAGGCGCCGGCGAGGTGGCCGCGTCATCGGCCCTGGAGCGGCTCGCCCACGCCTTCGCCGAGCGTCGTGGACAATGGCTCGCGGGTGGCTTTGCAGCCGTTCGTAATGCCTGGCTCGAACATGCCTATGGCCTCGGCCAGACGGCGTGCATCAAACTGGAGGGCGCCAGCCATAGCGGTAGTTTCCTCGGTATCGATGATAGCGGGGCACTGCGCCTCAAGGGCGACGGATGTGCGGAACGGCTGTTTGCCGCCGGCGAGGTAACTTTCGAGGAGAGCGGCTGAGCCATGCTTTTGGCCATCGATGTCGGCAATACCAATACCGTGTTCGCGGTATTCGACGGCGCCGCCTTACGCGGTCAGTGGCGCGCGGCGACGGACGCCCAGCGCACCGCCGACGAGCACGCCGTTTGGTTCAGCCAGCTCATGGCGCGCCAGTCGCTGACGCTCGACGACATAGACAATGTGGTGCTGTCCACCGTGGTTCCGCAATGTTTGAGCGCCCTCAGTATGCTGTGCCGGCAATATTGCGATTGTATCCCGCTCGTCGTCGGCGAGCCGGGCGTCGAGCTCGGTATTACCGTACATGTCGCGCAGCCCGGCGAAGTCGGCGCCGACAGGCTGGTCAATGCGGTCGGTGCGCAAAACCACTATGACGGTCCCCTGATCATCATCGATTTCGGCACCGCTACCACTTTTGACGCGATCAACGAGGACGGCTCCTATGAAGGCGGAATCATCGCTCCGGGGATCAACCTGTCGCTCGAATCATTGCATCAGGCGGCGGCGCAACTACCGAAAATCGTCGTCAGCCGCCCTGCAAGCGTCATCGCCAAATCCACCGTTCCGGCCATGCAGTCGGGAATTTATTGGGGCTATATCGGTTTGATCGAGGGCATCGTACAGCGCATGAAGGAAGAATATGGCAGCGCCATGACGGTGGTCGCCACCGGCGGGCTGGCGGATCTGTTCTCGGACGGCACGACGGCCATCGACACGACCGACGCCGATCTCACCATTCGCGGCCTGCAAGAGATATTTGAGCGCAACCGCGCGGACGCTTCATGAACGACCTCGGCGCGCCGGCGCCGCCGATCGATTCCCAGGCTCTCCACTTCTTGCCCCTCGGCGGGACCGGAGAGATCGGCATGAATCTCAACCTCTATGCCTGCCGCGGCAAATGGCTGATGGTCGACCTCGGCATATCCTTCGCCAATGATACGCTGCCGGGCGTCGATATCCTGGTGCCGGATATCTCCTTTATCAGGGAGCGGCGCGACGACCTGCTCGCCATTCTGCTGACGCACGGGCATGAGGACCATTTGGGCGCTGTCGCCTATCTGTGGCCGCAACTGCAATGCCCGGTCTACGCCACGCCGTTCGCCGCCGCCATCCTGCGCGAAAAACTGCGCGAGGCCGGCTTGCTCAAGAAAGTTCCGCTCAACGAAATACCGCGCTCCGCGGAATTCGAACTCGGCCCCTTCGCGGTGCAATATGTATCGGTGACGCATTCCATTCCGGAGGCCAATTCGCTCATCCTGCGCACGCCCGATGGCACCGTGTTGCACAGCGGCGACTGGAAGCTCGACCCGGAGCCCTTGGTCGGCGAGGTCACCGATGAAAGCGCGTTCAGAAAAATCGGCGATGAAGGCGTGCTGGCGCTGGTATGCGATTCGACCAACGCTACGTCTGAAGGCGAGAGCGGTTCCGAGGCGACGGTCAGAAAGAAATTGATCGAGCTGATCTCGGCCTGCGAGCAGGGCGTCGCGGTGACCCAGTTCGCTTCCAATATCGCCCGCCTGCAAAGCGTGGCGGAGGCGGCGCGAATAAACGATCGCGAATTGGTGTTGGTGGGGCGCTCGCTGTGGCGCTATGCCAGGGCGGCGCAGGCGAGCGGATATCTCGACCCGGACATGCGCCTCCTCAGCGACAAGGAGGGCGCCCAATTGCACCCGGAGCAGACCGTTTACCTGTGCACGGGATGCCAGGGCGAGCCGCGCGCGGCGATGGCGAAAATTGCCGCCCAGAATCACCCGCGCATTCATCTTTCCTCGGGCGACTGCGTGATATTCACGTCCAAGATCATCCCCGGCAACGAGGCGCCGATCGGCCGCTTGCACAGCCAGCTCTCGGCGCGCGGTATCGAAGTGATCGACGAAGAGGTATACGGCGACATCCATGTCTCGGGGCATCCCAGGCGCGACGAGCTGAAGCGAATGTATGGCTGGGTGAAGCCTAAAATCTCGGTTCCGGTGCATGGCGAGGCGCGCCACATAAGGGCGCACGCGGAATTGGCGCGCTCTCTCGGCACTCCGGATTGCCGGAAAATATGCGACGGCGAGATTTTGCGTCTGGCGCCCGGGCCGGCGGAAGTTGTCGGCTCTGTTTTTTCCGGCCGCCTTGCGGTCGACGGATCGCGCCTGATCGCGCCGGATCATACTTCGTTCGGCGCGCGCCGCCGATTGATGCAAAATGGCGCGGTGTTCGTTTCCCTGGTCGTCGACAAGGATGGCTGGTTGATCGCGCCGCCGGCCATACGCGGGCACGGTATCGTCGATGCGGAAGAAGAGGAAGTGGTGGTGCAGGGCCTGGTGGAGGCGGTTCAAAAGGCGCTCGATTCCGACAGACTGGAAAATGATGACGACAAGCTGCGCGAGGCCGGGCGCCTGGCGGTGCGCCGCACCCTGACCGCGCTTTATGAAAAGCGCCCGGTCATCGAAGTGCAGCTCGTTCGGGTATAGGATGGAGCGGAAGCGCGGGGCAGGCAGGGAAACATGATCGGGCGTTTAAACCATGTGGCCATCGCCGTGCCGGATTTGCCGGCGGCGCGAAGGCTCTATAGCGACATGATGGGGGCGGCGGTCTCGGCCGAGCAGGAATTGCCGGAGCATGGCGTGACGGTGGTGTTTGTCGAATTGCCGAACACGAAAATCGAGCTTTTGCACCCGCTTGGCGAGGATTCTCCGATTCGCGGATTTCTCGACAAAAACCCCCGGGGTGGCGTTCATCACATCTGTTACGAGGTGGCGGATATCGCCGCCGCTCGCGACCGCCTGGTCGGCGGCGGCGCCCGTGTTCTGGGTGACGGGCGCCTGCGCGCCGGCGCCCATGGCAAGCCTGTCCTGTTTTTACACCCCAAGGATTTTTGCGGCACATTGATAGAACTCGAGCAAGCCTAGAGCCCTCATATGAACGTATTCAGCATAGCGCTGATTTTTGTTATCGCCTGGTGGCTCGGCTGGTTCCTGACGCTTCCCTTCGGCAACAGGGCGCCCGATAAATCCGAGCCGGGCCATGCATCGAGCGCGCCGGTCAGGCCGCGCCTGCTCATCAAGGCGGCGATCGCCACCGCCATCGCCTGCGTGCTGGCGGCCATCATCACCTTGGTTATCCTGTCCGACTGGATCGACTTGAGGGAGTGAGAACATGGCGCGGCATTATTGCGAGGCTGCCATCGGCGATGCGCTGCATGGCCCCTATCATGACCGGGAATACGGCTTTCCCATCGATGACGATGACGCATTGTTCGCGCGCCTCGTGCTCGAGATCAATCAGGCCGGCTTGTCGTGGGCGACGATCCTAAAGAAAAAGAATAATTTCAGTGCCGCCTATGACAATTTCGATATCCGGACAGTCGCGGCCTATGATGACAACCAGCGTGCCCGCCTGCTCGCCGACGCCGGAATCATCCGCAATCGCCTCAAGGTGGACGCGGCGATCGTAAATGCCCGCCGCCTGCTCGAAATCGTCGCCTGCGAAGGCTCGTTCAAGGCCTGGCTGGACGCGCATCACCCGGCAGAGCTCGGTGATTGGGTGAAGCTGTTTCGCGCCAATTTCAAATTCACCGGGCCCGAGATCGTGCGCGAATTCCTCGTCAGCACCGGATATTTGCCGGGCGCGCACCGCGAGGAATGCCCAATATTCGCCACCATCGCCGGCCTCAAGCCAGCCTGGATGCAAGCGCGATAACCGAACCTTAAGCTATTTGCGCTAACCTCCTGCATCATGAAATATCTATTTGTAACAGCCGCTTTTGCGTTCTTTGCCCTGAACGCGCCTTCCCTCGGCGCCCAGACGATCACCGTTTCGCCGAACGATTGTCAGGCCCTGACGGCCTATACGCCGAGCGACGACGTCGCCTATAAGCCCGGCGTCGACGTCGATGGCAATGCCGTCGCGCCAGCCGATCTCAATTCATCCGGACAGCTCAATCTTGACACCGATCACGAATTTTGGCTGCCCATCGATGTGCCACTGCAGGATGTCATAACCATCGACCCCGCCGACAATATGGACGCCATCCGCGCTTCCGATATCGGCGTCGGCACGGTGACGGTCAAGAACGGCCAGGCCTATTTCAACGGCGAGCCGCTCGGCGATGCCGATTCTCACGCCGTCGCCGCCGAATGCGCCAGGCAGCAGGACCCCACCGCTCAATAGCCGGCCTCTTGATAGATTATTACCACCCGCCGCACCCGCATCCGCGGGCCGCGACATTGCGCTTTGATGCTCCTTTGGGCATATAGTTCGGCACAGCGAATCAGCGCGAAGCGAGAGAATCATGCGGCGATCCAAATTCTTCATGCCGACGATGAAAGAAAACCCGGCCGAGGCGCAAATACCCTCGCACCGCCTGATGCTGCGCGCCGGCATGGTGCGCCAGACGGCGGCGGGCATCTATAGCTGGCTGCCGCTCGGCTACCGGGTGCTGAAAAATATCGAACAGATCGTGCGCGAGGAAATGGACGCCACCGGCGCCCAGGAAATACTCATGCCGACGATCCAGCCGGCCGAGCTGTGGCGCGAAAGCGGGCGCTATGAGGATTACGGCAAGGAAATGCTGCGCATTACCGACCGTCATGAACGCGGCCTTCTGTACGGCCCGACGCATGAGGAAATCGTCACCGACATCTTCCGCAACAGCGTCAAGAGCTATCGCGACCTGCCGCAAAATCTTTATCAGATACATTGGAAATTCCGCGACGAGGTGCGCCCGCGCTTCGGCGTCATGCGCGGGCGCGAATTCTTCATGAAGGATAATTATTCCTTCGATATCGATGAGGATTCGGCACGCCGATCCTATAACAAGATGTTCGTCTCTTATTTGCGCACTTTTGCCCGCATGGGATTGACGCCGATCCCCATGCAGGCCGATAGCGGCGCCATCGGCGGCGATATGAGCCATGAATTCATCGTCCTTGCCGACACCGGGGAAAGCGCCGTCTATTGCGACCCGGCCTGGCTCGATACCGATCCTCTGTCGCTCGAAATAGATTTCGACGATGATTTGCAGCCCATCGTCGACCGCTGGACGGAGCTTTACGCCGCCACGGACGACAAATACGATGCCGATAATTGCCCCATCGATGAGAGCAGGCTCTATACCGGGCGCGGCATCGAGGTCGGTCATATCTTCTATTTTGGGACCAAATATTCTACCGCCATGGGGGCGACCGTGAGCGACGGTCAGGGCAATGATGTGGCGGTGGAAATGGGCTCCTACGGCATCGGCGTGTCGCGCCTCGCCGGCGCCATCATCGAGGCGAGTCACGACGATAACGGCATCGTCTGGCCGGAAAGCGTGGCGCCCTTCAAGGTCGGCCTTATCAATCTTAGAAGCGGCGACGGCCCGTGCGATGCGGTATGCGAGAATATCTATGCGAGCTTGAACAATGCCGGCGTGGAAACGCTCTATGACGAGCGCGACGAACGCGCCGGCGTGAAATTTGCCGAAATGGACTTGATCGGCTTGCCGTGGCAGGTCGCGGTCGGGCCGCGCGGCGTCAAGGCGGGCACGGTGGAGATCGGACGGCGCGGCGCCGCGCGCGAAGAAGTATCCGCCGAATCGGCTCTCGCCCGGCTCGCTTAATAGGGCTTCGGAAACCCGGCATGCTTTCCACTTTCGAGAGAATGGTCGCGCTGCGCTATCTCTGGCCGGGACGCCGGGAGACTTTCACATTCCTAGTCGCGATGTTCTCGCTCCTCGGCATTGCTTTTGGCGTCTTTACGCTGATCGTCGTGATGTCCGTGATGGGCGGCTTTCGCGAGGAATTGCTGACCCGCGTGCTCGGGCTGCAACCGCATGTCGTGGTGCGCGCACTTGACGGCGCGATATATGATTACGGCCCCCTGGTCGAGAAGGCGCGCGCCGTCGAAGGGGTCGAGACCGCAGCACCGGTGATCCGGGCTGAAGTCCTGGCGCGCGGCCGGCGCGGTGTCACCGGCGCCCTTGTCTACGGCATTTCGGCGCCCGCCCTGGCGCGCAAGAAGCGCGTGATGCACGGTCTGAGCGCCGGCGCGATTCAACCCTATTCGAACGGCGAAGGCGTCATCGTCGGGCATCGCCTGGCCAATAAGTTACGGCTTGAAATCGGCGATTTGATTCGCCTCATCGCGCCCTCGGTGACGGCGACCGCCTTTGGCAGCGTTCCGCGCGCCCGCGCCTATGAGATCGTCGGCACCTTCAATGTCGATATGTCCGAGTATGACAGCGGCTTTATTTTCATGCCGCTCAGGCTGGCCCAAATTCATTTCAAATTTCGCGGCTCGGTGTCTTCGTTGGAGATCACCACCGACAATCCGGACCGCGTACGTGAATTGCGGCCGGCTCTTTGGCAGGCGCTTGGAAAGGATGTCAGGCTGAGCGATTGGCAGCAAATAAACGCCACCTATTTTAGCGTGCTCGAGGTCGAGCAGAGAGTGATGTTCCTCATCCTGATGCTGATCGTCCTGGTCGCCGCCTTCAACATCATTTCGAGCATGATCATGCTGGTCAAAAGCAAGGGGCGGCAGATCGCCATCTTGCGCACCGTCGGCGCCACGCGCGGCCAGATCATGCGCATATTCTTCATGAACGGCGCCCTTATCGGCATCGTCGGCACGCTGGTCGGTGTCGTCGGCGGCATCCTCTTTGCCATTTACATCGAGCCCATTCGCTCGGCCGTCGAAAACCTGTTCGGCACGCGCCTCTTTCCGCATGAATTCTATTTTCTCTCGCAATTGCCGACCCGCATCGATGGCGGCGAAATTGCCGTCGTGGCCATCGTCGCGCTCGCCCTGTCATTTCTGGCGACGCTCTATCCGGCGTGGCGGGCGGCGCGCATCGACCCGGTGGAGGCGCTGCGCCATGACTGAGGGCGCGCCCGTGCTCGAACTCGCCAACCTGCGGCGGACCTTCCATCAGGGCGGCGCCGCCATCGAAGTGTTGCGCGGGGTGTCGTTCGCCATCGCCGGCGGCGAGGTGGTGGCGCTTACCGGCCCGTCGGGCTCGGGCAAATCAACCCTCCTGCAATTGGCCGGGCTGCTCGAACGGACGGATGGCGGTGACATCAGCATCGCGGGACTACCTTGCGCCGCCATGTCGGAGCGCCAACGCACCCGGGCGCGGCGCGAGAAGCTCGGCTTTGTCTATCAGTTTCATCATCTTCTGCCCGAATTCACGGCGCGCGAGAATGTTATGTTGCCGCAAATGATAGCTGGCACCGGCAAACGCCGGGCGCGGCAGCGGGCCGATGACCTGTTGGCCAGGCTGGATATATCGGGGCGCAAAAACCACCGCCCGGCGCAGATGTCGGGCGGCGAACAGCAGCGCGTGGCGATCGCCCGCGCCCTGGCCAATCAGCCGCTCCTATTGCTGGCCGACGAGCCGACCGGCAATCTCGATCAGGAAAACGCGGAATCGGTATTCGACGCCTTATTGGCGGCGGTGCGCGAAACCGGATTGGCGGCGCTCATAGCCACCCATAATCTCGACCTCGCGGCGCGCATGGACCGCCATGTGGCGCTCGACAACGGCGTTCTTAGCGAGCGTTAGCGGCGGACAGCCCCTAATAGAGCCCGGTCTTGTAATTGTCCTCGACGAAATCGTCGCCTTCCTTGATTTCTTCCTCGGTCGGCAGTTTCTCCGGCGTTGCCACCTGTTCCAGGATCATTTGCGCCAATGTAGGCATTTCCTTGCGGTCCTGCTGGCTTTCCGCTTTCCACAGCTTGGATCGCCGCATCGCCTTGGCGCAATGCAAATAGGCTTCGTTGACCTCGACCATGATTCCCAGGGCCGGCACCTTGCGGTTGACGGCGCAGCGTTCGAGAATTTCCTGGTCCTGCACGATCTTGGCCTTGCCGTTGACGCGCAACGTGTCCTCGAAGCCGGGGATCAGGAACAACAGCCCGACATCCGGATTGGCAACGATATTGCTCATGGTGTCGAGGCGGTTGTTGCCCGGCCGATCGGGAATGAAAATGGTGTTGTCGTCCAATATCTGCACGAATCCCGGCGGGTCGCCGCGCGGCGAAACATCCGCCTTGCCATCGGCCGCGCTGGTGCCGATGCAAAGAAACGGCGAGCGCGATATGAAATCCTTGCAATGTACATCAAGCTTGGGGAGCTGTTTGAGAAGGGCGAGCTCCATCGGCTCGCCAAAATTGCTTCTGAGCTCGCTTTCGCTGCCGATTTCCTTGTTGGAATCCTGATCCGCCATCATCTACCTCGTTTGATCTCGCGTTGACCCTGAGTATATCAGCGCTCCGGGGCGGCTGCCAACGGCTCAGGGGGGGGCCGATTACAGCGTGACAATTTCACCCGCGATATGGAATCAATAGGCGCTTCCATTTATTGCGAGTCGGGTCCATGAGCTACGCCAACTTTGTCCATCTCCGCGTTCATACGGCTTACTCGCTTTCCGAAGGCGCGATCAAGATAGACGAGCTTGCCGATCTCTGCCGGACTGAGCGCATGCCGGCGGTGGCGATGACGGACAGGAACAATTTGTTCGGCGCGCTCGAATTTTCCGCGGCTTGTGCAAAATCGGGTGTCCAGCCGATATTGGGGTGTGAGTTGGCGCTGCGCCGGAAATCGAGCGAAAAGAGCCGGCGGCAAATACGCGCGGAAGAACCCTATTGGCCGGCATTACTGGTGCAGAATGAAACCGGCTGGCGAAACCTCATGGCGCTCTCCAGCATCGCGCATCTGGAGACGCCGAGCGGCGAGACGCCGCAAATCGACCTCGATTGTCTGGCCGCACATTCGGACGGGCTGCTGGCGCTTTCCGGCGGGCCGCGCGGGCCGCTTGGCGCCCTCCTGTTGCAAGGCCAGGATGATGCCGCGCGCGAGATTTCGGCTCGTCTCGCCGAGATATTCTCCGACCGTTTCTATATTGAACTGATGCGCCACGGCATGAATGACGAAGCGCGCATCGAGGCGGCGCTGGTCGATCTTGCCTATGCACAAGGCCTGCCGCTGCTGGCGACCAACGACGTCTATTTCGGCCCGCGCGATAAATACCAGGCGCATGACGCGCTGATGTGCATTGCCGAGGGTGCGCATATCGACGATCAGGAGCGCACCCGCCTGACGCCGGATCATTGTTTCCGGGCGGCCGAGGATATGTGCGAATTGTTCGCCGATTTGCCCGAAGCGGTGGACAATACCCTGACCGTGGCGCGGCGCTGCGCCTTTATGGCGCCGGAACATGCGCCGATTTTACCCGCCTTCCCGATGGCGGATGGGATGTCGGAGGCGGGCGCGCTGCGCGCCCAGGCGGAAGACGGCCTCAACCGCCGCCTTGAGCGCAATGTGTACAAAGCGGATATGCCGGACGAGGAGAGGGAAGCCGCGGCAAAACCCTATCGCCAACGCCTCGATTTCGAGCTCGGCGTGATCACCGATATGAAATATCCCGGCTATTTTCTCATCGTCGCGGAATTCATCCACTGGGCAAAGTCGGAGAATATACCGGTCGGACCGGGCCGGGGCTCGGGCGCCGGCTCGGTGGTCGCCTGGGCGCTCACCATTACCGATCTGGACCCCTTGCGTTTCGGCTTGCTGTTCGAGAGATTTCTCAATCCCGAGCGCGTGTCGATGCCGGATTTCGACATCGATTTCTGCCAGGAGCGGCGCGACCGCGTCATCGAACATGTTTGCGAAAAATATGGCCGCGATCGGGTGGCGCAAATCATCACCTTCGGCAAGCTTCAGGCGCGCGCCGTCATTCGCGATGTTGGGCGCGTCATGGATCTGCCCTACCGCCAAGTCGACCGGCTGTCCAAACTGGTGCCTTACAATCCGGCCAATCCGGTAGGCCTGCAACAGGCGATCGACAACGAACCTCAGTTCCAGGTGATGAAGAACGAGGACGCCTCGGTGCCGCGCCTGCTCGATATCGCCCTGCAACTGGAGGGCCTCTACCGTCATGCCTCGACCCATGCCGCCGGCGTGGTGATCGGCGACAGGCCGTTGCACGAACTCGTTCCGCTCTACCGCGATCCCAGATCGGAAATGCCGGTGACGCAATATTCGATGAAATATGTCGAACGCGCGGGGCTGGTGAAGTTCGATTTTCTCGGTCTGAAGACCTTGAGCGTCCTCGAATATGCCTGCCGGTTGTTGGAAGAGAGCGGGACGGTACTCGAACTGGATACGCTGCCGCTCGATGACGGGCCGACCTATGAGATGCTCGGGCACGGCGCCTCGATGGGGGTGTTTCAGTTGGAAAGCTCGGGCATGCGCGACGTCTTGCGCGGCATGCGGCCCGATACCTTCGAGGACATCATCGCCCTTGTCGCCCTCTATCGGCCGGGGCCGATGGGCAACATTCCCAAATTCATCGCCTGCAAGCATGGCGAGGAAGAGCCCGACTATATGCATGATAGTCTGGTCGATATATTGCGCGAAACCTATGGCGTCATCGTCTATCAGGAGCAGGTCATGCAGATCGCGCAGGTGCTGGCCGGATATAGCCTCGGCGCCGCCGATCTGCTGCGCCGCGCGATGGGCAAGAAAATCAAATCGGAAATGGATGCGCAGCGCGAAACATTCGTGAACGGCGCCGTCGAGAAAGGTGTCGCCAAGGCGCAGGCCAGCCAAATTTTTGAATTGGTCGCCAGGTTCGCCGATTACGGCTTCAACAAATCGCACGCCGCCGCCTATGCGCTGGTCGCCTATCAAACCGCTTATTTCAAGGCCAATCACGCGGTTGAATTCATGGCGGCGTCGATGTCCTTCGAACTTCGCGATACCGATAAGCTGGCCGCTTTCCGCCAGGAACTGGAGCGCATCGGCATTTCACTGCTGGCGCCCGATATCAATGCGTCGGGCGTCAATTTTACCGTCGAATTGCCGGCGCAAGGAGGCAGTCCGGCGATTCGCTATGCCTTGGCGGCGATAAAGAATGTCGGCGATGGGGCGATGCGCGCGGTTGTCGCCGAGCGCCAAGCCAACGGCCCTTACAAGAGCGTCATCGATTTCGCCACTCGGCTCGGTGCCGGCGTGGTCAACAAGCGCCAGCTCGAAAATTTGGTGCGCGCCGGCGCCTTCGATGCGCTGGAGCCGAGCCGGCGCAAACTGTTCGAGGCGGTGGAAATGCTGTTGCGCCACGCCGAGAGCGCCGCGCGCAACAGCGACCAGGATTCACTGTTCGGCGCCGGGCCGAACATGGGCATGCCCGAGCCGACATTGGCGGATGTTGCCGACTGGCCGCCGTTGGAGCGTTTGAATTACGAACAGGAAGCCATTGGCTTCTATCTCTCCGCCCATCCGCTCGAAGCCTATGGCACGGTTCTCAAGGCTTTGAGGGTCACCGCTTGCGCACAATTCCTGGAGCGCGCCGATGAAGGCAAGACCAACATTAATGTGGCGGGAGTCGTTCTCAACGTGCAGGAACGGAATTCGAGCGGGCGCCGTTTCGCCTTCGTACAGCTTTCCGATCCGAGCGGCAGCTTCGAGGTCGCCTTTTTTCACGAAGCTTACGGCGATGCGCGCGAGCTTCTGCAGCCCGGCCGTTTCCTGTTGGTTCGCGCCAATATTCGGGCGGAAGGCGAAATGATCAAGCTGACGGCTCAGAGCGCCGACGATTTGGAGCTCCAGGCGGCCGGCCGCATGAAGGGGTTGGAAATTCACTTTTGCGAGTCGGCGCCACTGGCCCCCCTCAGGAGCATATTAGAGCGCCAGGGCGCCGGGGCGGGGCGGATCGTTTTCCTGGTCAAGACGCCCGGGCGCGGTGACGTCGAAATGGGGCTGAGCGAGCGCTACGCATTGTCGCCGGCGGTGCGCGCCGAAATCGGCGCGCTGGACGGAATATTGGCGGTCCGCGACCTGTAGATCTCTCTTATTTGGCTGGCGCGCCGGGGATTTGACTTGCGCGGCGGGCTGGGCGGGGGTATTTGTCTCGAACCCGTGCGGTTGCGCGGGCATATCGCACGCGGATATGCGGTGCGCGCCGATATATGGCGTTCGCCGCTCCGGTGTCCGGGAGGTTGTTCCGGACCAACTCCGCGGAGGCTTAACCGGAGAAGGAAGTTTCATGGCTCTGCCAGAGTTCACCATGCGCCAGCTGTTGGAAGCGGGCGTACATTTCGGACATCAAACGCGCCGCTGGAACCCGAAAATGGGTCCGTATATTTTTGGCGTGCGCAACAGCGTCCATATCCTCGATCTGCAACAGACGGTGCCGATGTTTTATCAGGCGTTGGCGGCGTTGCGCGACGTCGCCGCCGGCGGCGGGCGCATCCTGTTCGTCGGCACCAAGCGCCAGGCCTCGGAGCCGGTCGCCGAAGCGGCGCGCCGGAGCGGCCAATATTATGTCAATCACCGCTGGCTCGGCGGCATGATGACGAACTGGAAGGCGGTTTCCGGATCGATCAAAACCCTGATCGTTCTCGAGGAACAGCTGGCCGATGAAAATCTCGGCTTGACCAAGAAAGAAGTGCTTCAACTCACCCGCCGGCGCGACAAATTGGACCGCGCGCTGGGCGGCATCAAGGATATGGGCGGCGTTCCCGATATTCTCGTGGTGATCGATACCAACAAAGAGGATATCGCCGTCCTGGAGGCGCGCAAACTGGGTATCCCCGTCGTCGCGGTGGTGGACAGCAATTGCGACCCCGAATTGATCAGCTATCCGATTCCCGGAAACGATGACGCCATCCGGGCGCTGAATTTCTACTGCGACCTCTTTGCGCGGGCGATAATTGACGGCCTGCAACAGGAACTGGCCGATTCCGGCGCCGATATCGGCGAATCAATGGAAGCGCCGGCAGAAGAAATTCCGGCTGAAGCAGCCATCGTGGAAGAAGCGGTGGTAGAGCAACCCGCGGCAGCGGCAGCTCCGATTGCGGCGGCAGCTCCGGTAGCGGCGGCGGCTCCCGAAGCGGCGGTGGTTCCCGAAGTGGCGGTGGCTCCCGCGGCGGCCCCTGTGGCAGAGGCGGCCCCCGAAGCGACCCCCGAAGCGGCGGAGGCGGGTGACGCCAAGGATCAGCCCGCCGCCGCGCTAGCCGATGAGGCCGCTGGCGCTAATCCCGGCAGTGGCGAGTAGGACATAATTTTTAAAGCGGATGCGCCGGCGGATGTCGGCGCAAGAGCTGAGGAGATAGCAACCATGGCCGATATCACGGCAGCACTGGTCAAGGAACTACGCGAGAAAACCGGCGTTGGAATGATGGATTGCAAGAAGGCGCTGGGCGAAACTTCCGGCGACATCGAAGCGGCCGTCGATTGGCTGCGCACGCAGGGTCTTGCCGCCGCCGCCAAAAAGGCGGGCCGTGTCGCGTCCGAAGGGCTTATCGGGCTCTCGACCGGTGAAAATTCGGCGGCGCTCGTCGAAGTAAACTCCGAGACCGATTTCGTTTCACGCAACGAGGATTTTCAAGCCGCGGTGTGCGAGGTGGCGGCCCTGGCCCTGAGTTGCGGCGGCGATATCGACAAATTGCGGGCGTCGGATTATCCCGGCAAGGGGCACAGCGTCGATGCGGAAATTACCCAGCTCGTATCGACCATCGGAGAAAACATAAATATTCGCCGTGCCGCCGCATTGTCGATCGATGGCGGTGTCGTCGCCAGCTATATGCATGCCGCGACGGTGCCGGGACTGGGCCGCATCGGCGCCTTGGTGGCGGTGCGCTCCGACGGCGACAGCGATGCCTTGAACCAACTCGGACATCAGCTCGCCATGCATGTGGCGGCGGCGAATCCGCAGGCGATTTCGGTGCAGAATCTCGACAGCAACGATGTCGAGCGCGAGCGTGCGGTGCTTCGCGAACAGGCCGAGGGATCGGGCAAACCGGCTGAAATCATCGACAAAATGGTAGAGGGCCGATTGCGCAAATATTATCAGGAAGTTGTCCTTCTCGAGCAGACCTTTGTCATCGATGGTGAAACCAATGTGGCAAAAGCCATCGAGCAGGCGGTGAAGGATCTGGGCAGCCCCGTCGCGGTCACCGGCATCAGGCGGTTTGCGCTTGGAGAAGGTATCGAGCGCGAAGAAAGCGATTTCGCCGCCGAAGTAGCGGCACAGCTCAAATAACGGCTTTTCGCCGGCGCCGCGTCCGGAATTCTGGAGGCGGCGCGTCGTTTGATGTAATGTTGGGGCCTGGGCATGTGGCGCCCGGAATTTGCCGGCACGCCTATTCCGCAAATTCCGTGCAGTTATGCCGGGGTGCGCAAGTCGGGTTAAACGCGACTACCGGCGGGGAATCTCTGGAGTAAATATGGATTCTGAGGCTAAATTCCATCGTATTCTCCTCAAGATTTCGGGGGAAGCGCTAATGGGAGACGAGCCCTACGGAATCGATAGCGAAACGGTGAACCGGGTCGCCTTCGATATCGCCGAGGCTCACCGTCTGGGCGTGCAGATTTGCGTCGTCGTCGGCGGCGGCAACATCTTTCGCGGAATATCCGGTGCCGCCGCCGGAATGGAACGCGCCAGCGCCGATTATGTAGGCATGTTGGCGACCGTCATGAACGCATTGACCATGCAACATGCGTTGGAGAAAATCGATGTGGCGACGCGGGTGCTGTCGGCCATTCCGATGGCAACCGTGTGCGAGCCCTATGTTCGCCGCCGCGCCATTCACCATATGGGCAAGGGGCGCCTTGTGATTTTTGCGGCGGGCACCGGCAACCCGTTTTTTACCACCGACACGGCGGCGGCGCTGAGGGCGGCTGAAATGGGCTGCGATGCCCTGTTCAAGGGAACCAAGGTCGATGGTGTCTATTCCGCCGATCCTGTAACGGACAGCGCCGCCGAGCGTTACGAAAAGCTGAGTTATCTTGATGTTCTCGCGCGCGATCTCGGCGTCATGGACGCGTCGGCCGTATCGCTGGCGAGAGAAAATCGAATTCCGATTGTCGTATTCTCAATCCGCCGCTCGGGGGGCTTGAGCTCCGTCCTGCGGGGAGAGGGTGCATTTACGATCATTGGCGAACGGGAGTGATCCAATGGCAGAAGAACCGGATATTGACGATTTACAACGCCGCATGAACGGCGCGCTCGAGGTGTTGCGGCAGGAATATTCCGGCCTCAGGACCGGCCGCGCGTCGGCGAGTCTGGTCGAGCCGATAGTGGTCACGGCATATGATACGGAGATGCCGTTGAACCAGGTCGCCACCATCAACGTGCCCGAGCCGCGAATGATCAGCATCCAGGTATGGGACAAATCGCAAGTGAAAGCGGTGGAAAAGGCCATTCAAAGTTCCGGCCTCGGTCTCAATCCGATAATTGACGGGCAGAATTTGCGCATTCCAATTCCCGAGTTGAATGAAGAGCGCCGTGTCGAACTTGCGAAAATTGCCGGGAAATATGCCGAGCAGGCCAAGGTTTCCGTGCGCAATGTGCGCCACGACGGCATGAATAAACTGAAAAAACTGGAACGCTCGGGAGACGTTAGTGAAGACGATGCGCATATTTGGGCCGATGAAATTCAGCAAATTACCGATGATGTGATAAAGAAAATTGTTGAAACGCATGAAAGTAAGGAAAGCGAAATTCTCCAGGTCTAAGGCAATGGCACTCGCACCCGCCTTTGACGATTCGATTGCCGTGCCGACGCATGTCGCCATTATCATGGACGGCAACGGACGCTGGGCGCGGGCGCGCGGATTGCCTCGAATCGCCGGCCACAGGCAGGGCGCCGAGGCGGTAAGGTCGACCGTGCGCGCCTGTTCCGACCTTGGCATTTCCTATCTGACGATCTACGCCTTTTCCTCGGAAAACTGGAAGCGCCCGGCGAGCGAAGTCGATGACCTGATGGGTCTGCTCAGATTTTACATTCGCCGCGAACTGGTGGATTTGGGGCGCGAGGGCGTACGCATTCGCTTCATCGGAGACCGCAGCCGGCTCGATACCGACATCAACCGCCTGATTTCGGAATCCGAACAAAGCACCATGAACAATAAGGGGCTGATATTCACGGTGGCCCTCAATTACGGTGGCCGGCAGGAAATTCTCGAAGCGGCGCGCGTTTTCGCCCAAAACGTTCGCGACGGCATTCATGAACCCGGAGATATGAACGAGCAATTGTTTGAGAGCTATCTGCAAAGCGAGGATATGCCGGATCCGGATTTGCTCATTCGCACCAGCGGCGAACAGAGATTGAGCAACTTTCTGCTGTGGCAGTCGGCCTATACCGAATTCCTCTTCACCGCAACATTGTGGCCGGACTTCACGCGCGAACATCTCGAACAGGCCGTTCACGAATATCAGCGCCGCGAACGCCGTTACGGTGGCAGCGGCGACTAGTGCCGTCTTGGGCCGGCGTCTCGTTACCGGCGTAATTCTGGCAATTTGCGCCGTGCTCGCGGTGCGCGCCGGCGGCGTCGCATTTTTGACCGTGGTGAGCGCCCTCACCGCCATTGTGACATTCGAGTGGATCAGGATGAGTTGCCGCGAAAGCTCGCATGGGACGTTGCTTGTGGCGCTCATCACGGTGTCGGCGAGCGCCGCCGCGATGGCAATTTGGGGCGCCGAGTGGGCCCTGATCGCCGCTGCCATTGGCGTCGTGGCGGTCGGATCGGTTGCCAAACTCGAGAACAATAAAGCATTATTGGTCGCTGCCGGCGTCGATGTTTTTATTGTCTCCCTGATATCGACGATTTGGCTGCGCGCGGAAAACACCACCGGAATGGTCACAATTTATTGGCTGTTCGCCGTCGTTTGGGCGACCGATTCAGGCGCCTATATAGTCGGCAGCATGGCCGGCGGGGCTCGTTTGGCACCGCGCATAAGCCCGGCAAAGACATGGGCGGGAGCGCTCGGCGGGTTGGCCGTCGGAATTCTCTCCGGCATCGCGGTGGCATTCCTGCTGTCCGCCATCGGCGTGCTTGAAGCCATGCCCAACATGGCGGCCGTAATCGCCGCCAGCGCGCTGCTTTCGATATTCGCGCAGGCCGGTGACCTCGCCGAATCAGGCGTAAAACGGTTTTTTGGCGTCAAGGACAGCGGCTCCTGGCTACCCGGTCACGGTGGCGCGCTGGACCGCCTCGACAGTTTGATATTCGTCACGCCGATCGTTGCGTTGGCCGTTCTTCTCGCCGGCGGTTCGCGGCACCTGATATGGGCGGGGGGCTGAGAGGTGGGCGGCGATATCCGGGCCCTGGTGGTGCAAGGCGGCGGAATGCGCGGCATTTATTCCGCCGGCGCCATGGCGGCGCTGGCCCAAGCGAGATTGGCGGGCAGCTTTCAGCATATATACGCATCTTCGTCCGGCGCCATAAACGCCGCTTACCTGATGTCCGAACAAATCGACCTGGTCGCAGCCGGTTACGCCGATCACCTCAACCGCGAATCCCCCTTTATCCGTTACTGGCGGTTAAACAAAATGGTCGATATAGACTATCTCATCGATAACATTCTCCGCCATTCCGAGACTCCACTCGATGTGAAAGCGGTGATTGATTCGCCGACGGTCCTGCACAGTGTGCTGACCGAATTCTCCAGCGCCCGGCCTTTCGAAATATCCAGCAAGGATGTCGCGGCGCGCGATTCGAGCGGCAACCTGTTGTATGAGGTTTTTCGCGCCACCTCGGCGTTGCCGCTGTTCTATAACCGCATCGTGGAAATCGGCGGAAGAAAATTTGTCGATGGCGGCATAAGCGACGCGGTGCCGCTGTTGCGCGCGATAGATGCGGGATGCACCGACATCGTCGTCGTGACAACTCGCGGTCCGCGTTTCAGGCGCGATGGTACCGCGGGATTTTTACGCTGGTTGGGCCGGTTGGCGCTGGCGACGCACCCCCGGTCTCTGCGCCGCCGGCTGCTCGACGAAGATAAATTGTTCAACAGAACCATGAATCTTCTACAGGAGCCGAAAAAGTTGGGCGGCGATATCCGCATCACGCTGATATCTCCAAGCGATGAATCGCGGCTGGTCGGGCGCACCACGCGCGAGCGTGGCAAATTATGGGACTGTGCCCGGATGGCGGGCGAGGATGTTGATAACGCTCTCAGTGTATCTGTTCCTTAAATCAGTCTCTTAGCGCCGGCGCAGCGGTCTTGAAATGAGCCGGTTCCGAACCTAGACTCAGTAGCAGGCAAGAGTATTCTGGAGTCGCATCATGTGCGGGCCGGAATACGGCACGACGAATTCCGAGCGGGGATCGGCAGGATATTTTTTGGACGCCCATATTGCCGGACGGTAATGCAGAAGCGCCCTGGATATCTTCACCCTGTTTATAGCGATAGGTCGAAATGGATAAGATTATCGAGACGCTGAACTATATTTGGCCGTTTCTGGCGGTCATCACGCCCGTGGTTTTTTTTCACGAGCTCGGCCATTACCTGGTCGCCCGCGCCAATAAGGTAAGCGTCGAAGTTTTCTCCATCGGGTTCGGGCCGGAATTGTTCGGCATCAATGACCGCCACGGCACGCGCTGGAAATTCAGCCTGCTGCCGCTCGGCGGATATGTGAAATTCCTCGGCGACGCGAATGCCGCCAACACCACGCCGGCGGAAGACAGTGACGAGATGAGCGACGTGGAAAAAGCGAAATGTTTCCACAATAAAAGCGTCGGCCAGCGCTCGGCCGTCGCGGTGGCCGGGCCGATCGCCAATTTCATCCTGGCGACCATAATATTCGCGATTCTTTTTGCCACCGTCGGGCAGCAATTCACGCCGGCGATTGTCGGGGCCGTCATCGAAGACAGTGCGGCGCAGGAAGCCGGATTGAAATCCGGTGACGAATTTCTGCAAATCAATGGGCAGGAGGTTTCGCGCTTTGAGGATATCCAGGCCACGGTCCTGATGAAGTTGGGAGAAGTTCTGGATATCACCGTGTTGCGCGATGGCGAGGAACTGACATTACAGGCGGCGCCGCGCATGGTCGCCGCACAGGACACCTTCGGAAACAAAACAACAAGACCGCAGCTTGGCATCAGCGTGCCCCAGGTCGCGTTTACCAGGCATGATCCGGGAACCGCGATATGGCAGGCCCTGAAGCAGACCGCATTCGTCATCAGCGCTTCCGGCAAGGCGGTCGGCCAGATGATTGCCGGGTCACGCTCGACCGAAGATCTCGGCGGACCGATCCGTATCGCCGTCATGTCGAGTCAGGTTGCCGCCGGTGGAATCACCGGCCTGGCATTTTTTCTTGCGGTGATTTCCATCAGCCTCGGATTGATAAATCTCGTGCCCATTCCGGTATTGGATGGCGGGCATCTGCTGTTCAATTTTTTCGAAGCACTGATGGGGCGCCCGCTGAAACCGCAGATTCAGCAGATCGGCCAAACCGTTGGCCTTGTCCTGATAATTGCCCTGATGGTTTGGGTGACCGGCAAGGACATTCTCGGGTTGGCTTCGTGATTCCGCGCAGCGAAAGAATATATTAGGCCGTCATGCCTGGATTGCCGCGCCTTTCTTGTGCCCTGGCCGGACTGTTTGCCCTATCGATGGTTTTGGCCGTGGCATTGCCGATCGCTCCGCTCATCGCTCAAACCACCATCCAGGAAGTGCTGGTGGAGGGGAACGAGCGCATCGAAGCGGATACGGTGCGCTCCTATCTTTCGATATCGACGGGCGATTCCTTCGATGCCCGCGACATCAATGATTCCCTCAAACGGCTATTCGCCACGGGTCTCTTCGCCGATGTGACGATTCGCCGGGAGGCCAGGGCGCTGATCGTGCGCGTCGTCGAGAACCCGATCATCAACCGCGTGGCGTTTGAGGGTAACCAGCGCATAGACGACGAAGACCTGGAGAGCGAAACGCAGCTTCGCGCGCGCGTGGTTTACACCCGAACGCGGGTTCAAAGCGATGTCCAGCGGCTGATCGAAATCTACCGCAGAAGCGGTCGATTTGCCGCCAAAATCGAGCCCAAGGTAATTCAACTGGCGCAAAACCGTGTCGACCTGGTGTTCGAGATCGATGAAGGGTCGCTGACCGGAATTCGAAGGATCAGTTT
>PVBE011534299.1_pt1 | contig 22200 bp, 19 predicted proteins | sample 1631181 | NCBI WGS metagenome assembly PVBE01 (sample SAMN08397723, study PRJNA350692) | Marine metagenome, whole genome shotgun sequencing project. | isolation source: water | place: Pacific Ocean | collected 2012-04 | reverse complement strand
TTGCTCCAACTGCGCAGACTGCTCAGCAATCAACGCTCGTAGCTCGTCAATGATCCTGTCCCTACTGTCCATCCGCGAACAGTAGCAATTTTGCTAAACTAACGATGTACCAATTCTTTACCGTGAACGGTTACAAAAATACTTCGATCTGTACGACCGAGATCGTATCGAACTTGCGGCAAATCCCTTTCCACCTCGTGACGCACCCAGGTTTGCCACGTACAACTGGAATGATCTGCGGCACTATTATGGCATTCCAGACGTGGGGCCGGTTTCCGAACAACAGGCACGCGAGCTCAAACACGCCTATCTTGCCTGTGTGAGTTTCACCGATGCACAGGTCGGACGACTACTGAAGACTGTGGACAACCTGGGATTGAGCGAAAACACCATCGTCGTTCTCTGGGGCGATCATGGATGGCAGCTTGGCGAGCACGGGATGTGGGACAAACACTCAAACTTCGAGACCTCCACACACGCGCCGCTAATCGTGCGGGTGCCTGGTAAAGATCCAGGACGAACAAAAGCTCTAGTTGAATTCGTCGACATTTATCCAACACTGTGTGAACTATGTGACCTGCCGATTGACGACGGGTTAGAAGGCCGCAGCTTCGTTCCGTTAATCGACGATCCGGTTCAAACTTGGAAGTCTGCCGCCTTCAGCCAGTATCAGCGTGTTATTCCCGGATATGGTCACATCGCACGAGGAATGGGCCGTTCGATGCGGACAGACCGCTATCGTTTCACAGAGTGGCTTGTACCGGGAACCGATTTTCGAGCATACGAACTGTACGACCATCAGACGGATCGAGACGAGAACGTAAATCTATCTGGCGTTTCGAACTACGCCCAGCTGGTTGATGAACTGAAGTCAAAGTTACACGCTGACTGGGAGACTCATCACATCGAAGGACAGCGGCAGTAAGGGGGAATGACGCGAGAACGGTTCCATGGTCCGCGGCCGCTGAAATTGCGGACGACAAGGCAACTTCGCAAGAACTTGCGGGGCTGTCTCATGTTTTCATGGTTACTCGTCTTTCGACTTGCCACTGATTGGAGGTTGGGCCGCGTGCCATCCGGCGGTGAGTTGGATTGTCAATCGTTTCACCAACTCCGTGTTTTCGGGCCGGTTCGCGATATTGACGTTTTCCTGCGGATCGGACTCGTGATCGTACAGCTCCAGACCTCCTAGATTCTTTGGATCGTTTGTCCGCGTCCATCGTGTGAAACGGTAACGAGCCGTTCGAATCGAATCGCCCATGTGGGACTTGTTGGGGTACTGGCTGAAAGCGGCGCTCTTCCACGGTCGATCAGGCTCGTCCAGGAGAGGAACGAAGCTCGTTCCTTCAAGGTGATCGGGAAGTGGAAGGCTCGCAAGCTCGCTGAGCGTCGGATAGAGATCGACAAACTCTACGAGCGCATGAGTTTTGCGACCGGCGGCTTTCATTCGAGGATCGCTCAGAATTAGGGGCGCGCGAGTTGAAAGTTCGAAGTTGGTGGCCTTGCCCCAGATGTGGTTCTCGCCAATGTGCCAGCCGTGGTCGCCCCAGAGCACGACGATTGTGTTGTCGCGGAGGCCGAGGTGGTCGAGTTCATCGAGGACGCGCCCGACCTGGGCGTCGACGTAGCTGACGCAGGCGGCGTAACCTCGAGTCAGTTCGCGAACGAGCTCCTCGGAGGGTTCACCCTTGTTGGGAAAGTCAGTGTAGGTACGCGGATGTCCCCAGCTGGTCGAAGCAAACGGCGGGGCGTCTTTCGGCGCATCACGGTTCGAGGCGACCTCGACCTGTTCCGGCGGGTACATGTCCCAGTATTTCTTCGGTGCGATGAAAGGGAGATGGGGCTTGAGAAAACCAAGGGCGAGGAAGAACGGTCTATCTTTGATCTCCCGGAGAGCCTTGATGCCGCGAGTCGCGATCTGCCCGTCCTGAAGGACGTCATCATCGACATCGGGAGCTTCGTGGGAGAGGCCGAGTACGAAGTGGTTGACCCAGTCGTCGACTTTGGAATCCGTCGCTTTCGTCTTCCTCGCAAAGACCTCGCGGGCAACACGCACTCCTTTCTTGGTGTAATAGTAGCGAGGTTCGGGCAACCAACCGGGCACCGACCAGGAGACAGGATCGTTCCACTTGTTGCGCACGAGAAAGGCACCGTGATAGATCTTGCCAAAAGCCTGGACGTGATAGCCGTTGTTCTTGAACTGCTGGGGAAGCGTGACGATCTCGGAAAGGTGATCGCGGAAATGCTTGTGCCGTGACCCGTTCGACCAGATCTCCGTGCTGTTCGGCCGAAGGCCGGTCAGGAGTGAGGCTCGGCTCGCACGGCAGACAGCCGCCTGACAGTAAGCTCGCTCGAAGACCATTCCCCGCCTTGCAAGCCGATCGATATTTGGACTCTTGATGTGTGATTTGCCATAGCAACCCAACTCCGGCCGCAAATCGTCTGCCGCAATGAACAGAACATTCATACGATCATCAGCGGCGTGGAGTTCCACCGACGATGCGAGTACGAGAAATAACAGCGGTGCAAGGCAACGGGTTCGAATGATCGCGGGGAGTCTAATCATGGCGACAACCATCATAACATCACAGACTGACTGGGTGGTCATCCGCTCGCTCTCCAAGCCATCGAAATGTATCGTATTCGATTGTCTCGGCGAGGAAGCGAACGGAGCCATCACATGCCACAAAGTTGATACCGCCGGGATGGAGGCTCGAGAAATTGACGATGTGATTCGTGTTATTGGGAGTGTGGTGCATTGCCATCATGCCCATCATGGCCGGTTGCCCAACGTGTCCCAGTACCAGTGACCCAGCTCCTTCGGTCATCGCCATCATGCCTGCGGGCCGCATTGCTCCGGGGATCGCTGCATACCACGTCGAGTGAGCATCCACGATTGGACCGCCCGACACGAAACGGTGGCGTTGAGTCCGCTCGCCGATCATGATCGTATTGGAAGTACCATCCAAGATGTCTCTCATACGGACGGCACTGTTGCGATAGAAGATACCCGGCCCCATCGGCTTGCCTGGCGTCATCGTCACGTTCCCATATCCAAGGATGCCGACGTAGTTTGCCGTTGCGAGCTCGTAATCCGTACCGCCGCTGGTCACAACAAACGTGTCCGTACCTGTGTCGGTCGGGCAGCGATATTCGGCGAGCTTGTCCCCGCCGTGATGAAGACTGTGAGTGTCTCGGCAGTCCTCGCGGAAGTCAATATGATCGTGGAGCGGACCTTGCTCAATAAACGGCAGGAGCAGTGCTCCCCAGGCGAATCCATGCCCCGTCTCGGCAGACGCGGGATCCGTTTCCGAAACGCCGTTCGCCAAATATCCTGGCGGAAAGACTTTGTACGTGTCGTGATAGTTGTGCAGCGACAATCCGAGCTGCTTCAGGTTGTTTGTGCATGACATCCGCCGAGCTGCCTCGCGCGCGGCTTGGACCGCAGGCAAGAGTAACGCAACCAAAATGCCAATGATGGCAATGACGACTAACAATTCAACAAGTGTGAAGCCATTTCGCTTCATCATGAGTGTCTCCTCGAATGAACAAAGGTGTCGCTCGACGAAGCGCGCAAGCGCTTCGTCAAAGCTTAACCTCTGGAACGTGTGCCACTGGCTCGGCCAGTGCTTCCAAGCCCACGATCGCGAGTGACGGCAAGGCTGAACCAGTGCCATCCCGCGAGAGCGGCCCAACGGATCACACGTGCAAACGAGGAGGTGGAATTGGGGGAGATGTGAGAGGCGAGCTGGTCGATGCATCGACGGTGCGCATCCAGCCTGTCATCGGCAGCGGCGGATGCGAGACTGTTGGGACTGGCTGGCAAATCGCCGATCCGAAGATCGCGATATGCTTCGGCAGCCCGCGGCAGTCGCTGGCATCGCTGAGTAAGACGACGCGGGCACGAGGTTCGGCTGTGCTCTTCTCGAACGACTGCGATTCACATTTGTTCTGGTTCAGTTCGTCATCCATGCGGGACTCGCCAGTTCTTGCGATCTCCGGACGATCGTGCGCCCGTGCCAGTACGTCGTCGATATCGGCACGCGGCATCACGTCGTTCACATCGGCCCAAGTGAGACGCGCGCCAGCTGTTGTGCAGCAACAGGTTGACCAGCACTGCGAGGCGGAGCAACAACCGCACCCGCCGCCCTCGCATAGATACGCTTGTGACGAATTCGGCTTCGCCTCAGACAACACAACGATTCCAAGTGACGACAACAGTATGCCGACAATCGTCAGGCAAACCGCGACGCGCTGCAGAGTTTCCAGATTGACCAACTTTTTCCAAGAGAACATGACAGGACCTACGGTATTTCAATCGATTCGTGCTGTCAAATGGGTCCGCCGACTGGACGACCTGTTGGCGTAATGTTCGCGGAGCGAACAACGACTATTACTCTCGCGAGGTTGTAACCCTCTTGCACCGTTGGGTTGCTTCTTCGCGCTCGGGCCAGTATTTTGCAGTTGGCGTTATTGTGCATGAGGCAATCGTGCTGATGATGATGACGTCCCTTCCCAATTTCGCGAGTTCCCCAATTCGAGGAGTTCACCATGAAGACTTTTCTATTAGCATCGTTTTGTCTTGCCGTTTCCGTCACGGCAGCGGCCGCCGATCGCACTGCCGAGCCGTTAAACGGTAAGGACCTGTCCGGGTGGAAATTGAAGGGAAAGCCGTCGGGCAGTTATTGGAAGGTGGGTGGTGCGAAGTTGGATCCGGACGATCCATCGAGATTTGCCGTCGGAAGTGGGGGGGAGTTGATCAACGACAAGGCGAAGGCGGATCGCGGTCGTGGAGTAAATATTTACAGCGAATTCCAGCACGGGACGGCACGGATCGAGATTGAAGTGATGGTGCCGAAAGGCTCGAATTCGGGTGTCTACGTTCAAGGCGAGTACGAGGTGCAGGTTTATGACAGTTGGGGGATTGAAAAGCCGCGATCATTGGACATCGGGGCGATTTACGGGGCCGCGCCGCCGCGAGTCAACGCGGCGAAGAAGCCGGGCGAATGGCAGAAGCTGGTGATTGATTTCGAGGCGCCGCGATTTGACGCCAAGGGAACGGTGACACGCAAAGCACGGTTCGTGAAAGTCTCACTCAACGGTGAGACCATTCACGAGAACGTAGAGATGAAGGGCCCCACTCCCAGCGGACTGACGGGCAAAGAACACGCAAAGGGCCCGATCCTGCTACAGGGTGATCACGGTTCCGTCAGTTACCGAAATCTGAAGATCACTCGAATGGTCTTTCAGACACTTCAGGCGAAGTGAGCGTGGCTAACAATTTCAAAGCGAAAGGGGTCGATAGTCTTTTTCGGCCATCGGCGTCTACCGATCGTAAGCAGTGTTCGATTTTTTATAGTCGCCTTTCGCGGAGCGAAAGGCGACTATCGGACAGTAATTCCTCGAACGATCCTAAGTCGTAGCCCGAAAAAGACTCCCGACCCCGTCACCATTCGACTTAACTCACCTCATTGAACGGTATTGCAGTTAAAAGTCACGCCGCTGGAAGAATCGCAGCGAGAACGCGACTGACGCAATGACGAGGATGACGCTGCCAATGAATGCCACGGCGTAGAAACGGCCGCTGCCAATCGCTTCGGCAATGTGGTCGATGACGGCGACGAGGCCCATCCCTGGGTGCTGAAGCATCTCTCGCGTCAATACAAATCCGCCATTGGCAGAAAGAAGATCCGTGGCAAAAAGAGGACTCGTCATCAGGGTTGCCAGGACGATTGTCAGGGTCGCAAAGACGAGTGAACCGCGCCCCAGGCCGAAGCGGAAGAAGCACGGCAAGTAGAGTGAAATGCAGACGACTGGCACGATGCAGAACACCACCACAGCCTGGGGGGCGCACAACGTCCAGAAGCCAGCCTCCTCGGAGTGGATGTTCAAGATCGCGCCGAACCCGTATTGTGCGCCGAGCCCGGCGAGCAACGCGATCAATGCCATTATGTAACGTGCCAAAACGACCTTGCTTCGCGATGGCGGCAGGAAGCAAACGAGAGTATCAACCCGATATTTGTCGTCGAGGACGATCGGAGCAAGGACCATTACTATGATCGTGCCGATGTTCAGGATGAAGTAGCCGAGGGGATGCCCGATCGTAGACACCGCCCAAAGAACGTACATGGCGAGCCCAATGAGCAAGAACAGTCGACAGGCAATCAGGTCCTTCCGAATCAACGCGAACATGTTCCACCTTGGTGACGGGGTGTCGTGTAGAACATGATGTCCTCCAACGAGGCCTTCTCGACGAGAACATCTCCGTCGAAGTGCTGCTGCACGTCCTGGCCTCGGGACGTCAACGCTTCGAATCCATGTTCGCCCTCGCGACATCCCTCCAGGTGGTCGCGGGCGGCGGCGGTCAGGAGTTGATTGCCTCCCTTGACAAGCGCCCAGTTATCGAGGATGTCGTCTTTGGCGGATGAGAAGACCAGCTTGCCTGCCTGGAGCAGCGTGACGAAGTCAGCCACACGTTCAAGATCTGATGTGATGTGGGTGGAAAACAAGACTGACCGTGTGCCATCCTCGATATACTCGGCCAGAATCGTCAACAGTTCCCGACGTGCGCCCGGGTCCAAGCCAGACGTCGGTTCGTCAAGTACGAGCAACTCGGCACGGTGCGAGAGCGCGAGGCTCAGCGCAAATTTGGTGGTCATCCCACGAGAAAGAGCCATCACTCGCTTGGACAGCGGCAGATCGAAGCGGTCAATGAGCCGCAAAAACGCCTCTTCGTCCCAACTCTCATAGAACCCGGCAACAATCGACTTCATGCTCGCAAGGGTCAAGTGGCCGTAGAACGTCGGCTCGTCCTGGACGAATCCGATCCGTGCTCGGGCGTTCTCGGCCTGGCGAAGGTTGTCCGATCCAAACAGCCGGATCGTGCCGCCGTCCCGACGGACAACGTTCATAATCAGCTTGATCAACGTCGTCTTGCCGGAACCGTTGGGGCCAATCAGGCCCATGATGTAGCCAGGTGGCAACTTCAGGCAAACGTCGTCGAGCGTGAATGACTCGTACGCCTTACGGGCGTTCTCGATTTCGAACAAGTTCGTCATCAACCGTCAAAACTCCTTTCGTTTGAACAGCATCACGGCGATCTGGCAAGAGACAAGGTTGAAAACAACACTGGCGACGAGAATCGTCATGAGGAAAAGCGGAGCGCCAAGTTGTGCACGCGTGCCGGCGATGAAATCAGAGAGTGCGATGAACGTGTTCACGAGTTGCAGGTCGGGGAAGAGGACGCGGACGACCAGCAGTGCGACGATCGCCAGGATCTGCATCCCCAAGAAACCTCCGACGAAGCCCCAGAAGCCATAGCGCAGCGAGACGGGAAGTGTCATGCCTAGCCCCAACGACAGTATCACGAGAGCCTGCCCGACCGTTGACATGGTCCAAATTTCCCAGAGGCTCTCAGCCGCAATCAAAGAATAGAAGACGAGGCCAACCAAGGTGACGGCCAGTGCGATGGCCCAGGATATCACGTACTTGGCTCGGACGATCTGGACACGCGTAACCGACAGACTGCAGTTGAACGCTCCGGCACGCGATTTGTCTTCGAGAACGGTCAATATCGCAGGAAAAATCGTTCCATAGATGCAGGCGAGAATGACGAAGAAGCTCGGCGAAAACCCACGCCATGCCTGCAAGACCAACACGCCCACGAAGATCGGCACGTAGAGGGGAAAATCCATCTTGTGCATCAACAGGTCTTTGCGAATCAATTTGAACATCAACAACTCTCCTCTTGAACGACAACGACGATGTCATCGAACCCCTCAGAAGTCCCTTCGTTCGAACAACGCCACGGCGAACCTGCACGAGGCGAGATTGAAGATGGCGAACATGACAAAGACGACTGCGAAAAAGAGTGGGCCGCCTAGCTGTGTGTGCATGCGCTCGATCATGCCCCAGATAGGATTGAAGATGTCGCCAAGTCGCAGGTTTGTCGTGAAGGTCCTGACGAGAAGGATCGCGACAATACCCAGGACCTGACAACCAACCAGGAAGACAATCAGGCCGATCCAACCGAAGCGTAACGAGAGGGGAAGCGCCACACCGAGTCCCAAGGAGAGTGTCAGTAGAACACGACTGGCCGTCGAGACACTCCACGTTGCAAGGCGTCCGTCGGCCGCAAAGATCGAGTAGAGAATCAGGCCGATCACCGCCAGGACAAGTGCAGTGGACCAGCACATGACGTACTTGGCATGGACCACCTGACGTCGAGTGACGGGCAGACTGCAGACGAACGCCTCGGCGCCGAACTTGTCTTCGCGAGCGATCAAGACCATCGGCAGAATCGCGGCCATGATGCAACTGAACGTGATGAAAACGTTCAGCGAGCTTACCTCGCCCGCCAGATAAGCTAGATAGATCACCAAGACGGGCATGTAGCCATAGAATGCCGCCTTGTGGAGCAGCAAGTCTTTGCGAATCAAGGTGAGCATAATCGTTCCTCCTCTTGAAGTAGCACGACGAATGTCGTCGAGTTCTCAGAGTTCCCTTCGTTCAAACAAAGCCACGGCGATCTTGTATGAGGCAAAATTGAAGGTGGCAAGGATGACAATGACGGCGGCTAGGAAGAGCGGGTCGCCAAGCCATGAATGCAGCCCCTCGATAGACTCCGAGACGGCCTTGAAGACATCGGGGAGTCGCAGCCTGGTCACGAAGGTCTTAGCGATGATGTACAGGCCCATTGCCAGAATCTGAATTCCGACTCCAAAGACAGTCAGCCCGATCCAGCCAAACCGCAGCGCAAGGGGGAGCGCCACGCCGAGCCCCACGGAGAGCATCACAAGAACCCGGCTGGCCGTCGAGACACTCCATATTTCATGGAGTCTCTCCGTCGCGAATATCGAGTAGAGAATGAGGCCGACCACGGTAAACGTCAGAGCGATGGCCCAGGAGATGACGTACTTGGCACGAACAACCTGACGTCGTGTGACGGGCAAGCTACAGATGAAGGCTTCCACGCGAAATATATCCTCGCGGGCGATGAGGACCATCGGCAGAACCCCGGCAATGATGCAATCAAACGTGATGAAGGCGCCCCGCAGATCTCTCTGGCTCGCAAACCACCCTACATAAGCCACGAGTGCAGGTGTGGCGCAATAGAACGTCATTTTGTGAAGCAGTAGGTCTTTGCGCATCAACGTCAACATCAACGTTCCTCCGTTTGCAGCAGAACGACGATATCCTCGAGGGACGCCTTCTCAACCACGGCTTCCGACGGCAGCAAAGCCCGCGCCGCTTCGATGTCGTTGGTCAACGCCTCGCATCCGTAGGCGCCGTGCCGCACGCCGCGAAGCAACGGCTGGATTTCGCCACACAACGTCTCTTCGTCCGCCTTTACCACACCCCAACGCTCGAAGATCTCTTCTCGCGGACTGCAGAATAGGATCCGACCCTCGTGCACGCAGGTGATGTAGTCGGCAACGCGTTCGAGGTCCGAAGTGATATGCGTTGAGAATACGATCGATTTTTGTTCGTCCTGCAAAATGTCCCGGAGCTTGTCAAGCAATTCGCGCCGCACAATCGGGTCAAGACCCGACGTAGGCTCGTCCATCAGAATCAGATCAGCGTCGTGCGATAGGGCAAGACTCAGCGCAAACTGGGTCTTCATGCCCGCGGAGAGCTTCTTGAACTTCTTTCGCATCGGCAATCCAAATTCGCCGATGAGTGAATCGAAGCAACCCTGGTCCCAGTTGGGGTAGAAAGGCGCGACGGCCCGAGCGATGTCGGTCAGTCTTGCATCGTCGTAGAAGCGAGGCACGTCGTAGACGAAACCGATGTCGCGTTTGATCTCCGCCTCGTGTTCCAGGTTGTCCTTGCCGAACACGGTAATCCGTCCCGCGTCACGCCGGATCAGATTCATGATCAGCTTGAGGATCGTGGTCTTGCCGGCGCCGTTGTCCCCAATCAGACCCATGATGTAGTCGCGCGGCAACTCGAAGGAGACGTTCCGGAGCGCAAAGCCCTTGTAGGTCTTGCCAACGCCGTCGAGTTGGAGGGCCAGGTCGTTCATTCGTCTTCTCCCGTCAACAGGGTTAACATCTCATGCAAGAGTTTTGTCTCAATGCCAAAGCTCTTTGCCTCAGCCACCGCCTCGGCCAGCTTCTCTTCCACCACGCGCATCTTCATCTCGCGCAGGAGTTCGAGGTTCTGCGCGGCTACAAAGCACCCCTTGCCGCGGACGGCGTGGATGAAGCCGTCTTTCTCTAACTCCTCATAGGCGCGCTTGGTTGTGATCACGCTGACCTGCAAGTCCTTGGCGAGCCTGCGGATCGATGGCAAGGCGAAGCCCTCGGTCAATTGCCCGTTGACAATCTGCTCTTTGATCTGCCCCGCAATCTGGTCGTAAATCGGAGCCGGGGAGGCATTGGAAAGAAGGATCTTCATGGTGAGTTAGCTGACCCGTTTCTCAGAACATCTCATCAGGCCCTTGACCGTTCCGTACATGGTGAGTATAGTGTATATGTACAGTCAATGCAATAGCCGAAATGAGGAGATTGCCATGAATTTCAAAGCCGGATCGACCACAGAGGCGTCAAGAGGCCAATTCCGCGGCCGTCAGTACGTTTGGTGGTCTCCCAGACGCCTCGTCACGATGATTCGACACCCGCATCTTGAACGCATAGGGACTAACCAAAGCGGCTTTTTCGCCGTTTGGACCGGTGAGACAGAGCGCCGCGGACGCGACACGTCCCTGCGACACACGCTCGCATTGTTGATGCTCTCATTTCTTCTGATTGCGCCATCGGTCGCATCGGCACAGTCTAGCAAGAAGATCCGCGATCTGCCGGCGACAGCCTCTGCAGAGAAGCCTAAGCCAGCGGAACGTGCGCTGACTCCCGAGCAAAGGCAGCACAATCTGGATTCGTTTGACTATGTTTGGACAACGATCCGCGACAAATATTTTGATCCGTCACTCGGCGGCCTCGACTGGGAAAAGGTCAAAGACGAGCTTCGCCCGAAGGTCGAGAAAGCCGAATCGATGTCACAAGTCCGCGCGGTACTGCTCGATGTGACCTCACGCCTCAAGGTCTCGCACTTTGCGATCATTCCGTCGCAGGCCTACGGCGACCTTCGCCAGGCGGAGAAGCCTCGCGGCGGAGTGACGGGAATCGATGTGCGTGTTATTGACAGTCGCGTTCTGGTGACCTCGGTCCGGAAGGGATCGCCTGCGGAGGAAGCTGGAGTCAAGACCGGCTGGGAGATTGTTCGCATCGACGAGGACGACTTGACGACAAAACTCAAGTCGCTGACTGACAAGCTCGAGCAACATCCACACAGGCGAACCATTCTTGTCGGCGCCGTGCAATCGCGTCTCGGCGGACGGATTGGCGAGACACGGCCACTGGTTTTTCGTGATGGGGATGATCGAGAAGTGAAACTCGAACTACCGTTCATCGAGCCCAAAGGCCGTAAGACGCGGTTTGGCCACATCCCTGAGTTCCGTGTTTGGATCGATGTGACGTCTGTGGATCGGAACATCGGTTACATCGGTTTCAATGCTTTCATTGACCCTATCCACGTGATGACCAGGTTCAACGAGGCGATGGAGTCCTTCCACGATTCTGAGGGAATCATCATCGATGTTCGCGGCAACGGCGGCGGCATGGGAGGAATGGCGATGGGCATGATCGGCTGGCTCGTCGACAAAGGCCAGCCTCAATTGGGTACGGTCATCTTCCGTGACAACCAACTCAAAATGCTTGTAAACCCGCGGCCCGCGCCGTTTCGCGGTCCCGTCGTGGTACTCATCGACGAGATGTCCGGCTCAGCCGCCGAGTTCTTCGCCAGCGGCGTCAAGGATATCGGCCGTGCCCACCTGATCGGGACCCGTACCGCAGGTGCGGTGCTCGGCAGCGCCATCGAGAAGCTGCCCAACGGAGACGGCTTTCAATACGCCGCCGTCAATTACATCTCGAAGAAAACCGGCAAGCCGCTCGAAGGTATCGGCGTGACGCCGGACACCCCGGCCCCGCATACGCGGGAAGCACTACTACATGGACGGGACTTGGCAATGGAAGCCGCGATCAAGTGGATTCGCGATCAAAGCCGACAATAGCAGCCGTGTAAGTTTCTGACGATAAATTCAACGACGAGGAGATCAATCATGAAGAGTTCGAAGAGTTCAACGCGACAACACAGTTTGAGCAATCGATTTCAGGGCCTCGCTCTAGCAACCGCTTTGGCCTGTTCACTCGCTCTGTTCACAGGCACGGGAACCAACGTCATCCCGGCGGCCGAGAAAGAACTGCCAAGCGCCGAGGAGATTATCGACAGAAATATTGCGGCAACCGGTGGCAAGGAGGCCTATGACAAGATCAATAATCGTGTGATTAAGGGCACCATGGAGATCACTGGCCAGGGCATCAAGCTGTCCCTCAGCGTGTACGCCGCGAAGCCAAATCTGGTTCGCGCCATCATCGAATCCGATGTCACAGGCAAGATCGAGAGCGGAACGGATGGAACGGTGGTCTGGGAGAACTCGCTCTTGAAGGGACCAGCGATCAAGAGTGGTGTCGAGCGATCAAATGCTCTGCGCGACTCCATATTCGACCGGCTTGTCTATTGGACCACCGCTTACGGTGCAGCGGAGTGTGTCGGCAAACAGGCCATTGACGGCAATATGTGCTTTAAGATTGTCTTGACACCAAAACCACCCCAGGTATCTGCGGCCGATCAGGAAGAAGGTGAACCGCTGACAGTCTACATTGATGAGAAAACCAATCTCGTCGCCAAGATCGAGTCGAAGGTCGTGACCGCGGCAGGAACCATCCCCGTCGAGGCATATCTGCGCGACTACAAGATGGCGGACGGTCTCCTAATCTCCCATCAGCTTGTCATGAAGATCTTGGGGCAAGAGCGAGTCCAGAACATCACGAGCATCAGCCACAACGTAGAACTCCCCAAGGACCGTTTTGCACTCCCCGAGCAGATCCAGGCTCTCGTAGACAAAGAATGACATGAGGCTCGCAAGCCGTATCCAGGTGTGCGGTCCGTTCTCCGCCGAGCGAAGGGAAACGAATCGTGATGGACAAGAGGTTGGCAGACGGCTGCAACGATGGGCAGATTATCCGACGAGAGCAGCAGTTGATCCAACCCTTGTGTCCTCGAATCGATTACAATCTTTCAGTACCGGAAGGTAGCCCTGCCAAGAGCCACTCCTAACCTATCTCCATTTATTATCAAACTCCGCTTAGCAATCGAAGGATGGATGATCATGAAGGCTCATTCGCTGTTCAAGCCGCTTTGTTTGACTCTCCTCGTGACAACCTGGTCTGTGCCGTTTGTCCGTGCCGATGATTGGCCTCAGTTTCGGCACGATGCAAACCGTTCGGCGGCCTCCGCGGAGCAGTTGCCTGAAACGCTTCATCTGCAGTGGGTACACGAATTTCCCGCACCGCAGCCTGCGTTCCCATCGGAAGTGCGGCTGCGTTTTGATGCCGGCTACGAGCCTGTAGTGCTCGGCAACTTGATGTTTGTCCCGTCGATGGTGTCCGACAGTGTGACGGCGTTGGATACGGAAACCGGGCAACCACGCTGGCGGTTCTTCACCGACGGGCCTGTTCGGTTTGCGCCGTTGGCGTGGAAAGACCGAATCTACGTGGTAAGCGACGACGGGCATCTTTACTGTCTTAACGCGGCCGACGGAGCGCTCGCTTGGAAATTCCGCGGCTGTCCCGAAGGCAGACGCGATCGCAAGCTGCTAGGCAACAAGCGGTTGATTTCCCTCTGGCCGGCAAGAGGCGGACCTGTGCTGGCCGCCGGCGTTGTCTACTTTGCCGCAGGCATCTGGCCTGAAGACGGCATTTTTGTCCACGCCATCGATGCGGTCAGTGGAGAAGCGATCTGGTCGAACGACAAAGGCCATCGTATTCCCAAGGCCAACATGGACCACGGCATCGGACAGTACGCCGGGCTGGCACCGCAAGGTTACCTGGCGATCATCCAAGACACGCTGGTCCTGCCCTGCGGTGCGCAATTGGCAGCATTCCTCGACCTGAAGACTGGCGTGCTCGGTGACTACACCATGGGATGGGGAGGCCGTGTCGGGTTGCCCAAGGGATCGTGGTTTGTGGCGGGCGCTGGAAAATACCTCAGCCACAGTGGCGATCTCTATGACATCACGCGCCCAAATGATGAGAAGTTTCGCAATGCCCGCGGGCGACCGGACTTCAAGAACATGCTTTATCCGGGCGGGGTAACGCGTCTGCAAATCGATCCCACGAATCAACGGCCGCTGGGCGCCTTCCGCCAGCCGGTCATTACTCCCGAAGCGATCTACTACAACGATCACGAGACAGGTATCGTCGCCTACAATCTTGCTCAGCTCACAGTCGATCAGCGCGCCAACTCTCAACCCAAGCCGTATCGCGCAAACGATCAGTATCCGGACAAGTGGCAAGGCAAGTTGCCACTACTCTGGACGTCGCCCTCCAAACTCGAAGTTCATATCCGGGCTGGCCAGCGGCTCTATGCTGGCGGAGCTGGTGTTGTTGAAGCCGTCGATCTACCTGGCGAGGGCGGCGAGCCGAAAGTGTCGTGGCGCGCCAATCTGGAAGGCACGCCTCATCGCATGTTGGCAGCCAATGGGAGGCTGTACGTGGCGACGTTGGAGGGACGCATCTATGCGTTCGGCGCGGAATCTCGCGACAACCCCACAGTGTATCGAAGATCGGAACCGGCCGCGGCGAAACAAGACCAATGGACTGAGCGGGTGACGAAGATTCTGGCCGACACCAATGCGAGCGAAGGCTATGCGCTGGTCCTCGGACTCGATGACGGCCGCTTGGTCGAGGAGTTGCTTCGGCAATCACAACTTTCCGTGATCGCCGTCGACCGAGATGAAAGCAAGGTGACAGCCCTGCGAGAGAGACTGCATAACGTCGGCCTGTACGGAACCCGAGCCAGCGTTCATGTCGGTGATCCACTTCGCTATCCGTTTCCACCTTATCTGGCAAACCTGGTTGTCTCGGAGAATCTGCCGGGCGTGAGTGATTCGCCAGATGAGGATTTCGCCGAGGCAATTTTCCATCCACTTCGCCCCTACGGCGGCACCGCGTGTTTGGACGTGCCCCTGGAAAAGCAGGATGACTTGATCGAACAGTTGACCGCCGAGCAGTTGGCGGGGTCCGTCGTCCGGCAGACTGACGAATTCGTGCTGCTGACGCGTCAAGGCCCGCTGCCGGACGCAGCCGACTGGTCGCACGAGGGCGGCAACGCCGCAAATGCCGGAGCGTCGCAGGATCGATTTCTCAAAGCTCCGCTGAGCTTGCTGTGGTTCGACGGATCGATTCGCTGGCATCGAAAACCTGGTTCAGCGTTCGTCCGCGTGGCCGACGGACGCATTATCATCAAAGCCGATCGGTTGCTCGCCGTCGACGTCTACACCGGCCGAGTGATTTGGGAACGCGCGCTGCCCGTGGCAGATGCAAAGACTGTCCAACTCGTTGCCGTCGGCAGCGGAATCTATCTGGCCGCTGGCGAGTCGTGCTTGGTCTTGGACCCGGCAACGGGTCGCCAGACCGGTGAGATAAGGACTCCGGCGACGGGCGTCTGGACGAACGTCCGCGTCTGGCAGGATTATCTCGTCGGCTGCGTGGACAAGCATCTGATCTGCGTCCATCGCGACTCAGGTGAAACGGCTTGGACTTACGAGTGCGGGCGTGCTGCTTTGAGCGTCGCGGTAGGCAACGGAAAAGTGTTTTGCGCCGAGTTGGTCAACAAGCGTCGCGGTGAGACAGCGGAGAAAGCGAATCTGAAGACCCGTGGATTTGACATCAAGACCGGCAAGGTGCTGTGGGAGATGACCAGCGGGTCGCCAATTCGTTATGGTGAATCGCATGATCTGCTCGTTAGCTCCAGCGGCACTTACCAGGGCCAGGACGGCCACCGTGTGCGGGCCGGCATCGCGTCGGCTCAAATTGTTGGTCAGCAAGTGGTCAGCGGAACCACAGACAGCTTCAATGTGTATGACTTGCTGACGGGAAACAAGCAAGGAGACGAGCTGAAATGGGTTCGCCGTGGATGCACGGGACTGCGCTCCAGTTGCAATCTCGTGACCACGCGGTTCAAAGGCAACGCAGCCTATGTGGATCTTGAGACTCGCAACATCACTTCGCTCTGGAACATCCGCAGCGCCTGCAACAACAACCTGTATCCGGCCAACGGCATTCTGAACGTCCCCAACGTGACGGGCGGTTGCGAGTGCAACTACACACCGACGTCCAAGGCGTTCGCGCCGCTTGCAGTGATCGATCGTGTCGGCGAGAGTCGGTAGTCAATGCAGGACAACTGACATGATTTGAATACGGCTGCAAGCCAACAATCAAGGCTATGCAAGACGCGAGTTCCTACGACCAGGTTTCCTATCCGAATCGCCCTCAACGTACTGCGCATCCTCGGCTACCACGTCTCGCACATCGAGGATCGGCAGGGACAAATCGACCAGGCCAGGGCAATCCTCGAGTTCCTGGCTGCAAGCTGCCGGGAAGACGCCGCCCGCGGCCCGATGGTCAGAAAAGAGCTGGAGTCCGTCCGCCGGCTAAACGACGCTTTTTTCTTCCATGAGTATCTGGAAGCGAGCAACACGCCGATTTACTTCCACGAGTTTGCCGACCGGGCTCACACCAATGGTCTCCAATACCTGGGCGAAGCCGATGTGAGCCTGATTGTCGTGGTTCGCTCCGCGAACCAAACGTTATGATCGCGGAGCGATCAACGACTATGCCAGACAACCATTCTTCTTCAACCCTAAAACCAGAAATTGACCCAGCGACTAGCACCCAGCTGCTACCGTGTCATCGACGCGGGACATCGACTCGTCGGATGGGTACCCGAAGATCTCCGATGCGGGCGTGGAACCGAGGCGGTCGTTCAAAATCTCGAAGTGGTCTATGCCAATCAAGGCGGGATGTGAAACTCCGCACGCTCGACCAAGACGCAACAGTTCCTTACGGAGCGCAACGACATAATTGGCCAATCGCGCTGCTTTGAGCGTGGGATCGAGACCACGCATCAGCCATTGATTCTGCGTTGCGACGCCAGCCGGGCAGTGTCCGGTGTGACAGCGTTGTGCCTGGATGCATCCGATTGAAAGCATCGCCTCTCGGGCGACGCTGACCATATCCGCACCCAGGGCAAAAGCGAACAGCGCAGATTCGGGAAATCCCAATTTGCCGGAGGCATTGAAAACGACACTCTCGTGAAGATCATGTTTTGCGAACTCGCGATAGACTCTGCTCAGCGCAACCTTGAGCGGGAGTGCGACATGATCGGAAAACACAAGTGGAGCTGCACCGGTACCACCCTCGGCTCCGTCAATGGTGATAAAGTCTACGCCACGTCCCGTCGCTGCCATTCGATCGGTCAATCTCTGCCAGAGGTCTGGCTGGCCGATGGCCGATTTGATTCCCACTGGCAGTCCCAATACTTCTGCCAACTGTTCCACGAAGTCCAGGAGACTGTCGACGCCAGTGAATGCTGTGTGTGTGGCTGGACTGGCGCAGTCCTTTCCTAGTGGAATGCCACGGGCTTCTGCGATCTCGGGAGTGATCTTCGCTGCCGGCAAGAAACCGCCGACACCTGGCTTGGCGCCTTGGCTCAGCTTGATCTCGATTGCCTTGATCGGATGGGCGGCGACGACATCCAACAGGCGTGCCATGTCGAACCCACCACTGCTGTCGCGACACCCAAAGTAGCCGGTGCCGATCTGCCACACGAGATCGCCGCCATGAAGATGATGGCGAGAAACGCCACCTTCGCCGGTGTTGTGAAGACAGCCAGCAGCACTCGCGCCGCGATTGAACGCTTCGACCGACCGACCGCTCAGCGAGCCGAAGCTCATACCGGAAATATTCACCACGGATTGGGGCCGAAATGCCTTCCGCCGGTTGCGATACGCACCCACAATTTTTGCGCACTGGATCTGAAACTCCGGGTCGTAATCCTCCTGACCCACGAGAGGGTCCGAGAGCGGAAAGCTCGCGTGCTTGATGACAAGATGGTTCGGCGACCGTTCGAGATCGGCTTCCGTACCAAAGCCGAAGTATTGATTCGCTTTCTTCGAGCTGGCGTAAATCCAACGCCGCTGGGCACGGCTGAAGGGCCGCTCTTCCGTGTTGCTGGTGACGATATACTGCCGCAATTCTGGTCCGATCGATTCCAACCAGTACCGAAAGTGTCCGACAATGGGAAAGTTACGCAGGATCGTCCGCTTGCGCTGTGTGATGTCGTACAACACGATGCTGCCAAGAACGACAGCCACAGCGATCAGGATCCACATGTCAAATTCTCCCGTGACGGATTGCGTCTCAATTCACCCGCCAAGGGCCGGCGTGCCCTGAAGTATCGCTCGGCGAAAAAACCAACCGGGGCCATGTGATCGTCAAACGTCAGAATTCATTGGGTTGGCCCGCGATGCCACCGGAGTTACCGCTACGACAAGACGACGCAATCGTCACAATCGTTGGTAGTGGAATGTACGTTTTACGTTCGCTTGTGGGCTTCACGCGCCACGCGCATCACATTCCCTCCGATGATCTTGCGTATATCCTCATCTGAATGCCCGCGCTGCACCAAGCCGACGGAGAACAGCGGCCAGTTTGTCCACACAACACTGTCACGCATTTGTTGCGTTGTTTGGAACGCGTCGGCAGGCCAGAGTGAGCGGAAATCGGTGCGGCCCCGGCGAAGACGAGGGATTTTCTTTTGCTCGGCAGCAGAGTTCTGAGACGAATAAGCCACGTCGGTGCCGATCGCCACGTGGTCGACACCAAACTTCTTCGCGGCGTAGTCGATGTGATCCAACAGCGCGCTGATGTCACCTTTGCCGCGCAGAAAACGCGGAATACAACAAATGCCAACGTATCCGCCCGTCTCCGCGATCGCACGGATTACGTTGTCTGGTTTGCTGCGGGCGTGCGGGTTCGAATCGAGAGCCGCGCACGTTGTGTGGCTGGCGACGACCGGTTTCTCCGTGACCTTGGCTGATTCCAGGCTCGTTTGCCAACCGGAGTGCGCGCAGTCCGGAATCACGCCAACTCGGTTCATTTCCGCAATCACCCGGCGGCCGAAATCACTCAAACCGGCATCTGACTCTTCGCCACATCCATCGCCAATCATGTTCCGCCGCTGGTAAGTCAGATGCATCATGCGGATGCCGAGTTGATAGAACACGCGGAGGTAACGCAGCTCATCCGGCACGGACACCCACTGTTGTGTGAGCGGCACGCCGTTGCCGGTGAGGTATAGGCAATGGCGCCGCCGCCGCTTGGCTTCGACGATATCGTCGGGGACGGCCGCCTTCGACACCAGGTCGCGGAGCATGTCGGTGGCGTATGTGAAGCGCGCCAGCCGTTTCATCAACCGCAACGGATCCTGACCTTCCTCGCCGGCGTTCTGGAAGATGCATGTAACACCCGAGGCTCGCCACGCATCGCGGTATTCCTGCCGCTCGGCGGCATCGTGAACATAGCGTGTCATGGACATCTCTTCGCGCAGGTCCTTCAGTTCGACGTCCGACGCGCCCTCCTCGATTGCCGCCGCTAATGACGTTCCATCAACTGCTGCTCTCGGCGAGAATCCGTAGGCATCAAACACGAGTGACTCGGCGTGCAGACGGAATCCTCGTTCCAGCTCTTTCTTCGAGGGTTTGAGAATGTCTAGCGCCACCTCGCGCGCCTGTTGGATCTTCGGGTTGAGCCGTTCGGTCAGATCGGCGACACCACTAGTTTCATCCAACTGACCAGCCCGTCCAAGTTGCAGCCCACTTGCCGACGAGAGCGCAGCAACCGCCTTCAGAAAAGTCCGTCTCTTCATCTGTGTGTGTCCTCTTGTTTGCGTGCGAAACGCGAATGACCGAGTTTCATCACTTGATCTATGACTCGTTTCCTCTGCATCACATCGATCGTTGTAGGCTGGATTCTCCTACGCTTCCCTCATTCGCCAAGTTGTCAATGTCGCATGGCCTCGAGGAGCCCAGGACATGTTATGCTACTTTGCTCAGTGGTCTGCAAGGGAGAAATCTCTTTGCGCGGAAAGGAGAACACGGCTATGAAACGCACTTCGTGCTTTGTCTTTGTCGCAGTGATTCACCTGTTGGTCGCCGTTGGGTGCGCAGACGAAGAAGAAAGCAAGCTGATCGATGCAGCGCGCCGTGGCAATCTCTCAGCCGGGCCAGTTCAAGTCGTCACCGATGCGAACGATTGGACGCGTGACAACGGCGTTGCCGCGCACGACACTTGGCCGTCGTTTCGCGGTCGAGGCGCGCGGGGGATCGCCGTTGGTCAAGACCTTCCCGAGCAGTGGGACGTAACAAAAGGTGAAGGCGTGCGCTGGAAGACGGCGATCCCGGGATTGGCCAACTCGTGCCCAATTGTCTGGAAGGACAAAGTGTTCGTCACAACGGCTGTCAGCAGTGCCGGCAACACCGAGGTGCGAATCGGACTGTACGGCGCGGGCGACGCAGCCAATGACACATCAGAACACTCGTGGCGTCTGTATTGTGTGGATCGAGTTACAGGTCGTGTGCTCTGGCAGCGAGTGGCAGATGAGGGCGTCCCGCCGATCAGGCGCCACTTGAAGTCGAGCCAAGCGAATTCGACGCCTGCCACAGATGGAAAACACGTGGTGGCGCTCTTTAATTCGGGCCAGTTCAGCTGCTTCGACATGGACGGCAAGCTGCTCTGGGCAACCAACCTGGGTGTGCTCGATAGCGGCGCCTTCGACGACGCGGACTATCAGTGGGGCTTCGGGAGCTCGCCGATCATCTACCAAAGCACCGTTATCGTTCAATGTGACATTCAACAAGAATCGTTTATCGCCGCGTTTGAAATTGAAAGCGGCAAAGAGATCTGGCGAATGCCACGTGACGAACTTCCGTCCTGGGGCACTCCCACCGTTCACGAAACTACTCGCCTGCCGCTCTTGATCACGAACGCCACGAATCACGTGCGCGGCTATGACGCGCGCACGGGCAGGGAACTGTGGAAGCTGGCCGGGAACGCTGCGATCACGGTGCCCACACCTATCGTAGGTCGCGACCTGATCTTCGTGACCAGCGGCTACCGGCCCATTCAACCGATCTACGCTGTTCGGCTGAATGCGGCGGGAGATATCACGTTAGGAGAGGACGAAGATTCGAATGAACACATCGAGTGGAGCACATCCCGTGGCGGGCCGTACCTTCCAACGCCCATTCTTTACGGGGACCACCTGTATACGTGTGGCAACAATGGTGTCTTCACCTGCTACGACGCAAAGACCGGCAAGCGAATCTACCGGCGGCGATGCGGCAACAGTACAGCAAGAAGCTTTTCCGCTTCACCCGTGGCGGCCGACGGCAAGATCTACGCCACCGCCGAGTCTGGTGTCGTTATCGAAATCAATGCGGGACCCAAATTCGAGGTTGCCGGCACCCACACCGTCGGTGAATACTGTCTCTCGACGCCTGCAATCGCCGGCGGGCTGTTTATCGTTCGCACCCAAAAGCATCTTATCGCGATTGGATCGGAAACGAAGGAGAGCGGTTCGAAACCGTAGAACTCTCCGTCATCCGTTCTCAGCGCATCTCGTCGAGCCCAAGAGCGCGGGAATGGGGGTTGCGATTCGATGAAGGTGGCTGTCTGGAGTTACGGAACAGGAAGATCAAGCGCTTGAGGCGAATCTGCCCAGGCGATTAGTTTCTTCAGCTTCACTTCCTGCTCGTCAGAATGTTCAGCATATAGTGTCATCGCCTCGACAAGTCCATCTACAAAATCAACCGGCAATTCTATCGACTGCCAAATCTCATCACATTGCTCGCACTGACGATACCTGACGAATCCATTTGGACAGTGCTCTGTGAACTCCTTTCTCCGGTCGCTGGCAGCAACTGCTGACCTTGCTTTCCATTTCCGTTCAGTTTCGTTGGGATCTCGGGTGACATCAGAATAAGACAGTTCTTCGTGAGACTTCTTCGCTTTCGAATACGAGAAAAAATTCGGCAGCGCGCCCCCTCTCCCCTCAGCTGACTTTTTCGCTTTTGACTACGAGAAGAAGCCGACGGCGAGTCCCTTCTCCCCTCGCAGACTTTCTGACTTATTATGCCGCGATTCTAGGCGTATTCTCAACGGCTGACTCCCGTTTCTTTTGATTTCGAAGTTTGGCGAGCAGACGGAGGTTATGGCTGAGAACGGTCAGCCCCAGTTGCGT
>PVBE012474513.1_pt1 | contig 22203 bp, 22 predicted proteins | sample 1631181 | NCBI WGS metagenome assembly PVBE01 (sample SAMN08397723, study PRJNA350692) | Marine metagenome, whole genome shotgun sequencing project. | isolation source: water | place: Pacific Ocean | collected 2012-04 | reverse complement strand
GACGGACTTCGTGGCGCGGGCCGAGGGGATCGGCATCGCCACGATCCTGACGCCCGTCCGCGCCCCGAACGCCAACGCCATCGCGGAACGGGTCATCGGGACCTTGCGGCGGGAGTGTCTCGACCATCTGATCGTGATCAACGAGCGGCATCTCCGACGAGTCCTCGGGGAGTACATCCAGCACTACAACGCAATGCGTCCACACCGATCCCTCGGACTCGATGCCCCCGAGGGACGGCCGACAACCGAACGCTTCCCCGGCGCCCAACTCCGCCGGCGTGCCGTGTTGGGGGGCCTGCATCACGAGTATCGGTGGGCCGCATGAGGTTTTGCCTCCCCACGGCACGACCGATCTTCCATCCGTTGCCAACGTAGTTGCAGAGTAACAGATCTGTAACGGACTTGCAGGTAGGTAGCTGGTGCCAAGCCGGTACTTCTCCGGCGATCTCTGCAGTCCCGAATTCGCGGGCTGTGGCAGACTCCTCTCGGATCTGGATCATGCGGGTTTCGCACCCCGTAGAAGCGACGGGGGCGACGGGGGTCGCTCCGGCGGGCCAGCCGACTGGCGAATCGACTGGCTGGCTAGTCGAAGTGGGCGAGCACCTCTTCGTCGAGCGCCTGGAAGTCGTCGGGGGTGTTGTAGAGCAACCCGAACATGATCTCCTGCGCGTCGGCGTCGATCAGTTCGCCGACCCGTTGCACGACGTAGTCCGCGGAGCCGGCGACGGTGTTGGGGCCGATCGCCTCGACGAAGCGCTTGGCGGTTTCGTCGTCGTCGGTGAGGCGGACCGGCACCATGACAGTGGGCGTGATTTCAGCGGGATCGCGACCGACGTCGGCGCAATGCTTCTCGACGACGCTCATCTTGTGCCGGAGCAGTTCGCCCGAGACACCCTGCCCGGCCCACCCGTCCAGGTTGAGCATGTCGCCGTACATGGCGAGCGTGCGCAGCGTGCGCTTCTCGCCGGTCCCGCCCACGAGGATGGGGATGGGCGTGTCGAAAGAGCCGGGCGAGAGCGACGCTTGATCGAGTTGGTAGTACTCGCCCCGGAAGTCGACGGGCTCCTCGGCGTGGAAGAGGGCGCGCAGGAGCTGCATCGCCTCTTGGAAGCGATCCTGGCGCTCCTTCATCGAAGGGAAGTCCCAACCGTAGGCCTCGTGCTCGCGTTGGAACCAGGCCGCGCCGATCCCCAGCACGAAGCGGCCGTGCGAGATGTGGTCGATGCTGCCGGAGATCTTCGCGACGAGGGCGGGGTTGCGGTAGGTGTTGCCCAGCACCAGGTGGCCGATGCGCAGCGTCTCCGTCATCGAGGCGACGGCGGCGGCGAGGGCAAAGGCCTCGTAGGCGGGCTGGGGCTCCATGCTGCGCGGCCGGTTGGGGGGGACGAAGTGATCGGCGAACCAGACGCTGCTCCAGCGCCCGGCATCCATGGTCTCGACGACGGGACGGATGTCGTCCCACGAGGTGCGGTATGCGCTGACTTGTGCGCCGAATTTCATGAGGAGCTCCTTCATGCGGGGCCGGCAGACGGGTCCGCCGGCGAGTAGGGCTGGGCGGATGATAGGCCTTCGTTGCGGTTCTATAAGATCTCAGGGCAGCCGAGCCGACGAGGCGTGGTGATCCGGCGAGCACTGCTCGTGTCCGAGGCGACCTGCATCTCCTCGATCAGCGACCGCCAACGGATGACGAACCGCCGGCGCTGCGGGGCCAATGGGATCGGTCGTCCGGGCACGGGCGCCACGCGAACGTACTCGCGCAATTCATCGAAGGCCGGGCAGAACTGCGCCGCCGACACTGCCGCAATCGCTACGTGAACAACCGGATTGAACAGGATCACCGGGCCGTCAAGCAGCGCTACTACCCGATGCGCGGGTTTGGGAGCTTCCCGCGCACTCTGCCTATCGCAAAGCGATCCGGTGGATCGTCGGGCGGAGGGTGCAGCAGGGGCTTCCGTTCGGCGACCTGGCGGAGGCCCCGCAGGAAGCGGCGCGCGGCGTGCTTGTCGCGGTGCGCGCTCCCCGGTCTCCCGCTCCAGACCCCTTGACGCAGCAGAGAACGCGGTCCCGCAGACAGTCGGGCTGGACGTCGTGGCCGAGAAGATCAAGAGCGACCACGCCTCGCGTGCGCAGCGCGTTCGGGAGCGCGCGGCTGTCCACAATCGTTCCCGTGGCAGCATGATGTCGCGCATGGATCACGCGAACGACGCAGGTTCCAATTCCGCTTCCCTCTAGCCCAGATCGACTTGACTCGGCGCCCGAAAAGAGCGTCCATGTAGGCATGCCAGACCCGGTGAATCTGACCGAAATCGTCGACCTCTACCTGGCCCGCTGCCGTGTCGAGGGCAAGTCACCGAGGACGACCCTCGCGTATACGGAGACCCTCGGTCGGTTCCTGCGTTCCTTCGGTGCGGCCGGGGCGCCGGACCACATTGATGCCGTCTCAACCGCGGACATCATCCGATACTGCGACGGGCACGCCCACCTCAGCCTGGGAACTCGGCACCGCTACTTTCGCGAGGTCCGCTGCTTCTTCAACTGGTGTATCGAAGCCGGCCTCCTCGACGCCTCGCCCTTTCGCGGGTTGAAGAACGTCCGCCTCCCCCAGCGAATCGTCGCGCCCTACAGCGCTGCGGACATCCGGCAGCTGCTGGGGCACTGCGATGCCGAACAGCCCGTGGGCGCGCGCGACCGTGCGGTGGTGCTCACCCTCTTGGACACGGGGGTCCGGTGTTCCGAACTCGTCTCCTTCGATCTCGCGGATTGGGATTCCGAGGCCGGTCGCCTGCTCGTGCGGTCAGGGAAAGGCAACAAGCAGCGCGTCGTGTCGTTCGCGCGGGGGTGCGCCGAGGCGCTCTTGGCCTATCTGGAGCATCGGGGCTTTGCCCCGGGGCCGCTCTTCCTTGCATCGAACGGGAGCCGACGTCTGCAGCCAGGCGTGCGTCTCAACACCGGAGGGCTGGGGCGTCTCCTGCACCGACTCGGGGATCGCGCTGGCGTTCCCCGAGTCCACCCGCACAGATTCCGGCACACGTTCGCGACCTGGGCGATCGAACAGGACGCCCGGGAAATCGATGTCCAGCATCTCCTCGGACACGCCGGGCCGGAAATGGTGAGACGCTACACCTCCAGCTACCGGTCGGAACAAGCCGCCCAGCGGCACGTCAACTTTTCGCCCACCGAACACGCGCTGCGAGCGGTCGCCGACCCCTGATTTCTAGGCAGTTTTGATGAAGTTCTGATGAGGTGGCGAGCTGAAGCTCGCCACCTCTTCCTGATCTCCGATGGGCTTTCCAATCCGTCGGTCTGAGCGCGATACTCAGGCAGAACCGCCGACCTATGCGGCAGATGCATTGGAACAGCGATTTCGAATCCGTGGGTCCAGAGCTCGAATCCCTGAGGGCCCACCATCTTGCGACGGCCAGGTCCGGCCCCGAATGCCCCTATGGGGAGGCGGTCTCCGTCGCCGGCTCCAGCGTCACGCCCATCTGCGCCAGAGCCTCGAGTGCCCCGGCGATCGCCAGGTAATCAACCAGCATCCCGTCTCGGAACGTGAAGTAGCTGGCGACCGTGAACTCCAGAACCTTGCCCGTGGCGGGGATCCCGAAGATTGGCTCGACCTGCGTGCCCTTGAGCCGCCAGATGCCAACCGCCTGATCGTCCGTGCCACTGATGTGCTGGATGTCGATCGTAACGTCAGGGAACATCCCGCGAAATTTGGCCGCGTGCGCGACGAGGGCGGAGGGACCCCGGTTGTCGGGCACCGAATGATCAATGAAGTCCTCAGCCGTGAACTCGTCAATCACAGAGTAGTTCCCCTTGGCCACGGCCTCTTCCAGGTAGGTCCGCATGACTTGGGTGGTACGTTCTTGGCTCATTCCTGATCTCTCCGATCGCAACCTGTGCGCGCGGGTTTGGGCATGATAGCCGGTTTGCGCGCTCGCCCGCCGTGACTCCACGCTTCCAGCTCTACAACGACGATCGGCCGCATCGGTCCTTGGGACTGGTCCGCCAACCAGTCCGAAACTCATCGGGTCCGGTCTGATCATCGCGGATCCGGCACTCGGGAGGTTGCACCACGTCTGTCGGAGGGCGGCCTCGCGTCCGATCTCACATTCGTACCGCACAGGTCTGGTGACCAGTTGCAAGCGAACGGGTCACCAAAACAGGTCGTTAGTCGAGGTCAGCCGCCGAGATCAGGCAAGGTCGAAGCGATCAAGGTTCATGACTTTCTCCCAAGCAGCCACGAAGTCATTCACGAGGGCCTGCTGCGAGTCATCACATGCATAGACTTCCGCGATGGCTCGCAGCTGGGAGTTCGAACCGAAGACGAGGTCAACGGCAGTGCCGGTCCACTTGAGCTCGCCCGTCGCGCGATCGCGCCCATCGAACACGTCTTCGGATGCGGAGGAGGCCTGCCACTCCGTATTCATGTCGAGCAGGTTGACGAAGAAGTCATTGGTCAACGCCTCGGGCCGCTCGGTGAAGACACCAAGTTCGGATTGCCCGACGTTTGCATTCAGAACGCGCATACCGCCGACGAGCACCGTCATCTCAGGAGCGGTCAGCGTCAGCATCTGCGCCCGATCCACCAGCAGTTCTTCCGCTCGCCTCTCGTGCCCGTCTGCAAGGTAGTTGCGGAGCCCGTCGGCGGTCGGTTCGAGCACGGCAAACGAGTCCACGTCGGTTTGCTCCTGCAACGCGTCCGTACGCCCCGGCGAGAACGGAACCTGCACGGCGTGCCCGGCATTCTTCGCAGCTTGCTCGACGGCTGCGCACCCACCCAGGACGATCACATCAGCGACCGAGACCTTCTTCCCGCCGGACTGCGCACTGTTGAAGTCCGTTTGGATCCCCTCCAGGGTCTGCAGCACCGTTGCCAGTTCGGCCGGGTTGTTGACTTCCCAATCCTTTTGCGGTGCGAGGCAAATGCGCGCCCCGTTCGCCCCACCGCGCTTGTCGGTGCCGCGGAACGTTGCCGCCGACGCCCAAGCCGTCGAGACCAGCTGGGAAATGGACAGCCCCGCCGCGAGGATCTTGTCCTTCAGGTCGGCGATGTCTTGCGGCCCGATCAATTCATGATCGACAACGGGGACGGGGTCTTGCCACAACTGCGGCTCCGCGGGAACCAACGAGCCGAGGCACCGCGAGAGGGGCCCCATGTCTCGGTGAGTGAGTTTGTACCAGGCCTTGGCGAAGGCCTCCGCGAACTCATTCGGGTTCTCGTGGAAGCGCTTGGAGATCGGTCCGTAGGTGGGGTCCATCCTCAACGCCAGGTCCGTTGTGAGCATCATGGGCGCGTGCTTCTTCGACGGATCGTGCGCGTCCGGCACGGTGTCCGTCGCAGAGGCATCCGTGGGTTTCCACTGCGTCGCGCCGGCGGGACTCTTGTCCTGCTCCCAGTCGTAGTCGAACAGGTTGTCGAAGAAGTTGTTGTCCCACTTCGCTGGCTCGGTGGTCCAGGCGCCCTCCAGTCCGCTCGTGATCGTGTCCACACCCTTGCCGGTGCCGAAGGTGTTCTTCCAGCCAAGGCCTTGCTCTTCGATGCTGGCACCCTCTGGTTCGGGACCGACGTGCGGAATCGGATCGGCAGCACCGTGAGCCTTGCCGAACGTGTGTCCGCCCGCCACGAGGGCAACCGTCTCCTCGTCATTCATCGCCATGCGCTCGAACGTTTCTCGGATGTCCCTGGCCGAAGCTACCGGGTCCGGGTTGCCGTTGGACCCCTCCGGATTCACGTAGATCAGGCCCATCTGCACCGCGCCGAGAGGCTCCTCGAGTTCCCTGTCGCCGCTGTAACGCTCGTCGCCGAGCCATTCGCTCTCAGCCCCCCAGTAGACATCCTCTTCGTGGGCCCAGACATCCTCGCGCCCGCCCGCGAACCCGAAGGTTTCGAGGCCCATGGACTCCAGGGCGCAGTTTCCGGTGAGGATCAACAGGTCGGCCCACGAAAGCTTTCGGCCGTACTTCTGCTTGATCGGCCAGAGCAACCGGCGAGCTCTGTCCAGATTCGCGTTGTCCGGCCAACTGTTGAGGGGCGCAAATCGGAGTGTGCCGGCACCCCCGCCGCCGCGGCCGTCGCCGATGCGGTACGTGCCAGCGCTGTGCCACGCCATCCGAATGAAGAACGGGCCATAGTGTCCGTAGTCGGCTGGCCACCAGTCTTGCGACGTCGTCATCAACGCGATGATGTCCGTCTTCACGGCATCGAGGTCGAGCGTCAGGAACTCCTCGGCGTAGTTAAAGTCCTCGCCCATTGGGGAGGACAGGGGAGGGTTCTGATGGAGAATCCTCAGGTTCAGCTGATTCGGCCACCAACTGTCGTTGGGCGGGGTCCCGACCGCCGTACGCGCGCCCGACACTGGGCATTGGTCTGCGTTGTCTGCCATCTGATTCTCCTTACGTCTGGTTCTGAGTGTCTACGTGCTCTGACCTTAGCGGTGCTCTGTTGCTGTCACTGCCATAGCTCTTGCAAAGGCGCGAGGGATGTGGATCGTCGCCGCTTCCGCCTCCGGCCGCAACCGGGCTTTCAGCAAGGACGAATGACAGCGGCCCCAAGACGCCACCTGGGCGGCAGATGCAATGGTGCTGGTTGTCTCCTACCCGATCCTCGTACGTGGCCGAACCCCCGGCGGTCCGGATGCGCGGGATGAGGCCTTCGTCGGCCAAGATCCCGAGGACGCCATACACCACTTGACGCAAGATGGCACCGATCTGCGGGCCCGTCCAGCCCTATCGCAGCGGGGCCGCGCTGCACAGTCTCCGTGACGACGCACGATGACGTGGACACCGGCGCGGCTCTTCGGGCGGTGGACGCGATCCGCTGTCGTCTCGGCGAAGTCACTGGCTAGGCCTCGGCCAAGGAATCGTCTGACCTGGCGCCACTACTGGCGCTGGAAGAGGCGGGGGGGCCTGTCCTGGTCGTCGCCGCGTCGACCTCGAGACCCGGCGGCGGCTCGTGCGGATTGCCGCCGGAGAATCCGACCTGGGATGTGCACAAGATCACCGCCGCGCTCGTGGAGCTGGGACAGCCGGTCAGCGCCGCGACGCTCGCACGCTATCGCGGCCGCCCCGCCCCGTCGCCCTCCTGGCGGACCCTTCTTCTCCTGCATGCATCGGAGATCTAGGCCGCCGACTTCTTCACCGTGCAGACGCTGACCTTTCAGACCTTCTATGTCTTCTTCCTGATCGGCCACGATCGGCGTTGCATCCTGCATTGGAACGTCGCCGCGCATCCCAAGGCCCCCTGGGTCTTGCGGAAGCGTGACGGAGTTTTGCCGTCGAGATGGCCATCTCAGCCTCCGGCCGGCAGGGTAGCGTCACACGAGCTGCCATGCGTCACCTGGACAGAGCACTATGGCTTGACCGTGCCGCCCAGCTCCTCCTGATTTCCAGCCAGGCTCGGTGGCGTTAGCTTGGGGTCGTCATGCGGGTATCCGAGGCGGCGAAGGCCAGGCCGAAGTCGCCCAGCTTGGCGGTGCCGCTTCCGTCGGCATCAGCGGCCAGCCAGATGTTGCCGGGCTTGAGGTCGCGGTGGATCACACCGTCGGCGTGGGCGTGGGTCAAGGCCCGGGCGACCTGATCGGCGATAGCGATGGCGCGTTCGAGATCGAGCTGGTGGTTTTCCGCCTCGGCGATGAGCGCCTACACATCGCCGCCGGCCATGTACTCACTGACGATGTAGGGCTGGCCGCCCGTCTCGCCCGGGACATCAGTTTCCCCCACGTCGTAGATCGTGACGATGTGGGGGTGCCCGCTGAGCCGGCCCATGGCCTCGGCCTCGCGCTGGATGCGCTGCCGCCCGTTGGCGTCGAGCCCTTCGGTCTTGATCACGGCGAAGGCCACGTCGCGGTTGAGGCGCGTATCGTGAGCGCGGTAGACCTGCTTGCGCCCACCCTCGCCGAGGAAGTCTTTGACCTGATAGCGGCTATCCACGAAGGAGTCGGGCAGTTCGCGCGCCTCCACCGCGACTTCACGAGTCTCGTCTTGCCTGGCGTCCCCGTCAGCCCCCTGCTCGGAACCTTCCAACGACTTCTTGGCGATGGCAGCGAAGGCGAGAGCGTCGTTGTTCGCGGAGTCAATGGCGAGAACCGCTTCGGCGCGGTTCAGCATCAGCGCCCAATCGCGCTGCTCGCTTGCCCCCTCCGCGTCATCGAGGAGCCGGTCGATCTGCCGCTGAACACGTTCGCTTGGCATGATTGCGGGGAGGATAGCTCAGCGAGCAGAGATGACACGATGACGAGATCGTGTGGGGCGGGGACCTCCGCGTCTTAGACTTCGTCACGCGGATCCGCGGAATGGAAGGACGACTGCAATGACGGATGCTGACAGCAAGATTGTCGTGATCACCGGCGCCTCTCGAGGCATGGGACAGGCCGCGGCGCGGTAGATCGCCAAACGCGGCCACACGGTGGTGGCAACGATGCGGGACCCCGCGCACTTCGAGGCCCTGCGCGACAGTCCCGGCACGTTCGATTTCGAGCGCATGGACGTGGACGACGCGAACAACGTCAAGGCGGCGATGGCTTCTATCGAGGCCCGCCACGGACGGATCGATGTCCTGCTCAACAACGCGGGCTACGGCGTCTACGGCGCGGTGGAGGACCTCAGTGAAGCGGAGCTCACAGCCCAGTGGACGACCAACACGCTCGGAACCTGGCGCACGTGCTGCGCGGTCCTGCCTGGAATGCGGGCGCGCCACGCGGGTCGCATCCTCAACGTCCTGACGAGCGTGCGCTCGCCCTTGCCCTGGATGGGCGCGTATTTCGCCTCCAAGGCCGCTGTCTGGCAGCTCTCCGCCGCGATGGCGTATGAGGTCGCGGCTACGGGAGTCGAGGTCGCCGTGATTCAGCCCGGCGGCTACAAGACCGACTGGCAAACGGACTCGCTGTGGGTCACCGAGCGGTCGCGGGAAGGGCACTCTCCCTATGGAACCCAGACCGAGGAAAGCCTCGCCGCGTTCCGCCGGTTCTCTGAGGGCTGGCAGGGACCCGACGACTTTGGCCAGCGCGTCGCGCTGCTCGCGGAAGTGCCCAGTATCCCCTTCTGGAACATCGTCGCGCACGAGGACCACCAAGAGCGCGGGCAACCGTCGCAGCTGACGTTCGAGGAGCAGGGGGCGCTGCTGCGCGAGGCGATCCCAGGATTCATTCCACCTGGCGCACCGCTGTAGACGCCGAGATCCCGAGCGCCGTATCGATAATGAGGCGTCTATCGCCGCCGACGATGGGTGTCCGATCGCAGCCGGACTGGGACACAGATGGCAGATTGCCCACGCATCAACGCCCTACCTCGCTACCAGCGGTCGAAGTGGACGATGGTCTCGACGGGCGGACGACCGGTGGGACTCCACTCACCACCTGTGGTGTAGGCCACGGGGAGCAGTCCGACCTGCATGATGTCGCTGGGGATTCCCAGAAGTTCGGCGGTCTCCTCTTCCTGAAAGAGGTGGACCGTCGTGAGGACGGTTCCCAGCCCTCGTGATCGAAGGGCGAGCTGGAAGCTCCAGACGGCGGGGAAGATGGAGCCATAGAGAGCGGCCAGCCGCACGTTCGAGGCGCCCTCTGGAATCCCGCCCTGGATACAGGGAATGACGTGCAGAGGGACGTCCGCCAGGCGGTCCATAAATTCCACGGCCGACTGGTAGACGCGTCGGGTCTTGTCATCCTGGGCGTTCTCATAGCTTCGTTGGAGCAGATCGCCGCCTGCCCGCCGGTAGATGTCCGCGAGCCTGGACCGCGTGGCCGCATCTTCGACCACGATCCAACGCCACCCTTGGGCGTTCCCGCCCGTGGGCGCCTGCTGTGCCTGGCGAATGCAGTCGAGCACCACCTCGCGTTCCACGGGCCGCGACAGATCGAGCCGCTTTCGCACCGCCCGCGTCGTGGTGAGCAGTTGTTCCACCACCGTCTGGTCGAGTTCATTGGCCGCCATTGGTCTCCTCCAAGAGTGTTGCGTCCGGTCGTCGTTCCACCTCTGCGGGTTCCCCAGGCAGCCTAACGACCTCCCACCGACATCCCCAGCGTGAATGGCGCGAGAACCGTCGGGCACGGCGTGATCGCCCCGCGCCGCCTCTTTCGTCACCGCTCGATCTGGGGCGCGGCACCGGTTCGCGAGTCAACACGCCTGTCATACTCTGACCGCGTCTTTAGCGATCCCGCGACGTATACCAGTGGAGCGAACCATGACACCTGAGCCGCACACTGCCGCCGACGCGCGCCGGTTGCTCGTGACCAGCGTGCGCGACTGGGTGGAGCGGAAGGTGATGCCCGTCGCGACCGAACTGGAGCACACGGACACCTACCCGGCCGACCTGGTCGAGGACATGAAGGGGATGGGCCTCTTTGGCGCCGTGATCGATCCACGCTGGGGTGGCGCGGGCATCTCGATTGAGGACTATGCGGCCGTTGTGGAAGAGGTTGCGCGGGGCTGGATGAGCCTCGCCGGCATCTTCAATTCGCACTTGATCGAGACCTACATGCTTGAGCAGTTCGGCACGGAGGAGCAGCAAGAACGTCTGCTCCCGGGCCTCACGTCCGGCCGGATTCGCGGGGCACTGGCGTTGACCGAGCCCGGCGCCGGCAGCGATGTGCAGGCTATCCAGACATGGGCCCAGCGCGACGGTGATGACTACGTCGTCAACGGTCAGAAGCAGTTCATTACGAACGGGCGCCAGGCTCACGCGATCGCGGTCCTCGTTCGGACCGACAGGGGGGCCGATCCCCCGCACCGCGGCATGTCGTTCCTGATCGCGGAGAAGGACGCGCCCGGCTTCTCCGTCGGCCGCGACTTCGACAAGCTCGGCTACAAGGGCGTGGAGACCACGGAGTTGTTCTTCGAGGGCGCGCGGGTCCCGGCCACCAGCCTGATCGGCGGGGTGGAAGGGCGGGGCTTCAAGCAGGCGATGGCGGGCCTGGAGATCGGGCGCGTGAACGTCGCGTCGCGCGGTGTCGGTCTCGCGCGCGCCGCGCTGGAAGCCTCGCTCAGCTATGCGCGTGAGCGGGAGACGTTCGGCCGGCCGATTGCCGAGCACCAGACCATCCAAAACAAGCTGGCGGAGATGTCCACTCGTCTCGAGGCGGCGCGGCTGCTGACCCGCGAAGCGGCTCGCCGCAAAGACGCCGGAGAGCGGATCGATCTGATCGGCGGGCAGGCGAAGCTCTTTGCCACGGAGACGGCTCAATACTGCGCCGAAGAAGCGCTGCGCATCCACGGTGGCATCGGCTATATGAAGGACCTTCCCGTGGAGCGCTTCTATAGAGACGCGCCGCTCCTGACGATCGGGGAGGGCACCAACGAAATCCAACGCCTCGTCATCGCCCGGCGCTTGCTCGACAGAGTCTCGTAGCTCGGATCCGGTGGGAGGCGGCTCGCGTTTTGAGCAAGCTCATGGCGGCCAGATCCACGTGGCCGACACAGCCCGGAGGCGACGATCCTTCACGGGGACGAGGTTGGCGGCGACGGCGATACCTACGCCCTCAGGCGTTTCGAGGATCCAGCGTCGCTTTTCGAGGGGGTATGAACCAACGCCGACACGCACGATCGACGCATCGTGTTGATGGAGCCCCGTACGACTCGATCGCTGCGGTCGGCCCGGGTGATCAGATCTCCGGGGACACGCCCTTGAGGCGCTGTCGGGGCCAGGTCACGGCAACGGCTGGAACGGGCCCGACGCTTCAGGCCTGCCGTTCCAACAGAACGACCGGAATCTCTCGGTTCGTCTTCTCTTCGTATTCGCTGAAGACGGGGATGCGTTCCTTCTGCGTCTCCCAGATCCCATCGCGCTCGGCGCCCCCGGTGACTCGCGCAGCCACGGGGACCAGGTGTCTTCCGGAACAAAGAGGATGCCTCGATCTGGAAGGCCCGCTTCCGGGCGGCGGGCGTGAACATCATCTTCGCCAGTCCGCCGATGATCTCCGGCAACGACGACGCCGCTCTCGCCGAGGGCCTGAACGAGCTCGTCGACGATGACTACTCCCGGAAGCTCAGCGCCAACGTGTACCAAGCCACGCGGACGAAGTGGATTTCGGTCGGGGTCAATGGCAAGCCCCCGCTGGGCTATCGCCGATTCCACGGCGATCCGGGGCATGAACGCAACGGGAGCCTGGCGGTCAATCCTCAGGCCGCCGCTACCGTCCGACGCATATTCGAGCTCTACCTCCAGCCAGCGGGTTCCTACGCTTCGGTGGCGGTTCAGCTCAACCGACAGGGCCGCACAACCCGGCTCGGCGTCCCGTTCACCCAAGGGGCGGTGGCGGAGATCCTCCAGAACCGCACGTATCAGGGCGACGCCGTGTGGGCGCCCGGCACGCCGGACGAAAAGGTCCGACCAGGAATCCACGAAGCCCTCATCGCGGCAGAGGTCTTCGCAGCGGTGGCGACCAAACGGGCGCGGCGCACCGTCCGACGAGGCCCGCACCCCGGGAACCACGTCTATCCACTCTCCGGCCCCGCTCGCTGCGGGGACTGTGGGGCGCCGTGGTTCGGTGCCGTGGGCGGGCGACTCCGCCATGCACCCGGATACGATTGCCCACAGGCGCGATCCTTCAAAGCGGCCGATCTCGAAGACCAACTCAGAGGACTGATCTGTGGACGGTTCAGGCTCCCGGACAACTGGATCGAGCACTACCGCCGACTCCTAAAGGCACCCGCCGAACCCACCCCAGTCCCTGACGGAGAAACCGAACGACTGCGCAGAGCGGGAAGCCGGCTCAAACAGCTCTACACATGGGGGGACCTCAGCGCCGAGGAATATCGGCACCAGCACAGCGCGATCCAGCGCCAGCTGGACGCCGTCACCCCACGCACACCGGTGGAGTTCGTCAACCTGAATCGCGCAGTTGAGCTTCTTCGTGATGTCGAAGCCATGTGGGGCCATCCCGCCACCACGCTCGCCCACAAGCGCGACTTCGTCGCTGAGGTCGTGGAGGAGATCCTCATCGACGAGCACGGGATCAAGTCGGTCCGTCCGAAGGAGGAATACGCCCCGCTGGTGGCCATAGCGGGTTGGGCATGGTCGGGGTGGGCGGATTCGAACCGTCGGCCTCGCGGCCCCAAACCGCGCGCTCTGCCAGACTGAGCTACACCCCGCCATCGGACTGGCACCGTATGACGCCGAAGCGCGGGCCGCAATAGACCCCTGTTCGGAGACGCTGATAGGCTCCATGCGAAGAGCGGGTGGACCAGTTCGGATGGAGATGTGGTGAACGCGCCAAGAATCCCCGCCTCAGCGGTCGTGTTTCGCGTGATCGCCATCCTGGGGATGGGACTGACGTTCTCCGCCGCCGTGTTGCTGATCGTCGCCGCGGAGTGGCTTCTGGCCGGGATTGCAATCGCCGCGTTCCTGCCATTCTTGGCCACGATGTACTTCGTGGACCGCATCTGGCTGGCTGTGAATCCGCAGCCTGAGGACCAGCACTAACTTGATTGTGCCGATCTATGGCCGCGCGGCTTCGTCGCCGATACTGAGTGAACGCCTGGGCGAACGGCCGTCCTCGGCGGAGGCCGTCCCGCGCCCTGAGCTGTGCCCCATAGGCCACAGGCGCTCGTTTGGACGAGACGAAGGGAACCATGCGATGAACGAATCCTCAATCGTGGCTGAGATCGGCGAAGAGATCCTGGCAAGCTGTGCCGTCATCCCGGCGGGCTATGCGCTGGACGCGGGAATCCAGGCCGCCGGTTCGGTTGGAGGGGGGCGGGAATCGTCGGCGCCGCGAATCGCGTCGAGGAGCGACGCAAGGACCGGGTGACGCCCGGAGGCCACCACGGCGACATCTATGCGGCGGTGGGTCGCACGCAACTCGCCTTCTTTGAGATGAAGCGGGGACTCCTGCGGAAGTCTGTCGGGAAGTTGCTGGAGAAGAGGCCACGCAAGGATGTCGCATCGTGCACGTTCGAGCCCGCCAAGCTCGGCGCCAGCAATCTCACGGTGGAACTGAGCGACGGCACGGTCTACGCGCTACAGGTCGCGAGGGTGAACCGTGGCAAAGGCGAAGGGCTCTATCGAGCGCTATCGGAAGTGGGGTAGGCCCCACGCGCCAGTCGCGCGCGGCGGATCCGTCTAGTCGACGCTGATCCGGATGGTCTTGATGGCGTCGCCAGGTTGTGAATCAGACTGCGGGTCCCGTTCGCGGATTGTGTGCATGACGTCCAGCCCCCCAGAAACGCGGCCAAAGGCCGTGTAGTTGCCATCGAGGTGGGGGACATCGGCCAGGCAGAGGTAGAACTGGCTGCCTGCCGAATCTGGAGCGGCCGTCTTGGCCATGGCCAGCGTGCCTTCACTGTGGTGATTGTCGTTCACCTCATCGGGGACGTTGTAGCCTGGGCCGCCACTGCCGGTGCCCGTGGGGTCTCCGCCTTGGGCGACGAAGCCAGGAATTACGCGGTGAAACGTGATGCCATCGTAGTAGCCATCTCCCGCGAGAAAGACGAACGAGTTGACCGTCTCTGGCGCCTCCGTGGCGAAGAGATCGACGAAAATCTCACCACCCTTCTCGAGTTCGATGACGGCGGAATAGGTCTTGCCGTCCTCCAACGCCATCTCTGGTCGTGTGTCGTATTGCTTGGCCATCGTTCGTCCTCTATCGAGGGGCACTCCGGAGTGCCCGGCTAGCTTCGGTTCTGCTGATGATAGAGGCCTGGGCCTGGAGGCACTGTCGCATAGCCACATGCCCCAACGCACACAGGCTCATCCGCTTGACCTTGATCCAGCTCACCGCACCATCGCTCGGCTCTAGCCGCCGGCGCGCTGTGGCACCACGTCTTTCGGCCCGCCCAGGAAGCGGTGGCGCCCGATGACGTCGCCTCGCTCTCAGGGCCGCCGTCAGGAAAGACAGAACGGGGGCCACATGGCCCCCGTTCTGCGGCGTCCAAACCCTTGGAATCGCTGTCAGCGTGCCCCGACCAATGCGGAAGACTTCTTTGTAGCCTTGCCCCGGCACTTCCGGCATTTGCCATAAAAATCAACACGTGTGTCGGTGATCTCGTAGGTGGAGGACTCTTCAGCGCGCTTCCGCAACCGCTCAACCTGGATATCGTAGTCCTCGATCGCGTCGCAATTGCGACAAATGAGGTGGGCGTGGGGGGTAATGTTCATTGCGTCGTAGCGACGTCCACCGTCGGTGAACTCCAGCTCTTGGACTTCGCCCAGTTCCTTGAGCGTGTCGATGGTCTTGTAGACCGTGGCGAGGCTTGTGGTTGGAAAGTCCTTCTGTACTTGGTGAAAAACCTGTTCCACAGTGGGATGACTGGGATCACCGGCGAGGATGCGGACGATAGCCAGCCGCTGCGGGGTCTGTCGGTATCCGCTGCTCCGGAGCTCGGAGATCATCTGTTCCTGTCGTGTCATATGCCCATTTCCGATAATTCTTGTGCGGGGAATGTGCCCGCCGTGGTCAACCTACGAGGCTATGCCTCGTGCGATAGCTTATCACCAGAAGTAACCATATCGCCACAGGTTACGTCACTGATTTCGATCATTCCACGCCGCCAGACGATGCATCGGATGCAGGAGTCAAGAGAACGGGCGGCGGAAGGGAAGTGGTACCCCCGGTAGGATTCGAACCTACGCTTCCGGCTCCGGAGGCCGGCACTCTATCCCCTGAGCTACGGGGGCTCGCCCGACTGCCCTGGGGCATCACGGAAGAGGACGTGGTGGCATTCTACGGGGGGACTGGGATGGTCGCCAGGGACATGCGTGGTCGCGGCGTCACAGCGCCGCGAGGCGGACTTCAATGGCACGGACCTCTCCTCTAGTTCGGTGCGTTGCGCCGCCGGTACTGGATGGCTTCGGCGACGTGGTGTGAGCGAATCACATCCGACTCGGCGAGGTCGGCAACGGTGCGCGAGACCTTCAAGACGCGATGAAAGGCTCTGGCCGAAAGCGAGAGCTGAGACATGGCCATCTTCAGCAGCCCCGCTCCTTCTTCCGCCAGACGCTCCTGGCAATGCTCGCGGACATGGCGCGGGGTCATCGCCGCGTTGGCGCGGGGTCCGTCCGCACCGAAACGCCGCCACTGGATCCGTCGGGCAGCGTCGACCCGACCGCGCACTTGGCTTGAGGCCTCTGGGAGCGTGGTTCCGGAGAGCTTCTCGTAGTCGACGCGGGGGACCTCCACGAAGAGATCAATCCGATCCATGAGCGGTCCGCTGATCCGCCGCTGGTAGTGCTGGACCCTGCGCTCTGAGCAGGTCAGGCCGTGATTGGATCGCCATAGTTGCCACACGGGCAAGGATTCATCGCCGCGACCATCATGAAGTCCGCCGGATAGGTGACCGCGCCTTGGGCGCGGGCGATCGTCACCTGTCGGTCCTCCAGCGGTTGGCGAAGCGCTTCCAGGGCGGCCACATTGAACTCCGGGAGTTCGTCGAGGAAGAGCACGCCGTGGTGGCTGAGGCTGATCTCGCCCGGTCGGGGCTGGCGCCCCCCCTCCCACGAGGCCGGCATTGGAGATGGTGTGGTGCGGGGCGCGAAACGGGCGCTGTCGGATCAGCGCGACGCCTTCGCGCAATGTGCCGGAGACGCTGTAGATCTTGGTCACCTCGAGCGCTTCGTGGTTGCCGAGTGGCGGCAAAATACTCGGCATGGACCGGGCCAGCAGCGTCTTGCCCGCGCCCGGGGGCCCGGCCATGAGAAGATTGTGCCCCCCGCCGCCGCGACCTCCAGTCCTCGTTTAACGTGTTCCTGTCCGCGGACGTCACTGAAGTCAGTGATCGTCCAGGGGACTTCAGCCTCGGCGGGCGGCGAACTGCTGCGGTCGTAGGGGACGATGGGACGATCGCCGCGCGCGTCATGGATGAGATCGCGCACGGACTCCAGGCCAAACACTTCGATGTCATCGATGAGCGCCGCTTCTTGCGCGTCAACCGCTGGCAACACGAGGCGGGTGAACCCCATGGCCAGAGCGGCGGCCGCGACGGGCAGGGCACCCTGCACGTGACGCAAGTGCCCATCGAGGGCAAGCTCGCCGAGATAGACGGTGTCCTCCACGCGCGCGGGAAGCTGACCAGGGGCGATAAGAATGCCAACGGCGATGGGGAGGTCGTAGCCCGCACCTTCTTTGCGCAGGTCCGCGGGTGCCATGTTGACCGTGATGCGTTTCTGCGGAAACTCCGCACCGGCGTTCCGAATTGCGGAACGGACGCGCTCTTTGGCTTCCGTCACCGCGGCGTCAGGCAGCCCAACGATGTGGAAGGCGGGCAACCCCGAAGCGATGTCCACCTCGACGCTGACTCGCTCACCGGTCAGCCCGACGACAGCGCAGCCTGTAACTTTGGCAAGCATCGCATCATGTTACCTATTTATAGAGGTTATATGTTACTTCTTACATGCCACTGAGAAAGCTATGTCACATTGAGCAATGTGCGCCTCGTTACGCCTCGCGGTCGATACCGAGCACGCCGCGCAAGGCGTCCACCTTGTGCATGACACGTTGAAGCTGGGCGATGCCGTCAGTTTCGATCGTGACGCGCACCTGAACTCGGGAGCCGTCGATTTCGTCCGTACGCAGCCCCACCATGTTGACCCCTTCGTCTGCCACGACGTTGGCGATGTCCCGGACAAAGCCCACACGGTCCCAGCCTTCGATGCGGATCTGGGCGGAATAGCGAGTGCCGGGGGCGCTCCCCCACTGCGCATCGACCAGCCGCTCATGCTCGGAACCATGGACGACGTTATGACAATCGCTACGGTGAATCGTCGCTCCCCGACTGCGGGTGATATATGCGGTGATCGGGTCGCCGGGGAGCGGGTGACAGCAGGCAGCAAAGCGAGTCAGCAAATTCGGCGCGCCCAGGACGTAGACCCCGTTGGCGCTGCGCTCGCGGGGCACCGCCACGGACGGCGGGGGCGCGACGTGGGGGGCTTCATCCGCGACGATGATCGACGCGAGGTGCAGAGCGATTCCATGCCCGGTCAGTTCACCGATGCCGATGGCGACGAGGAGGTCTTCCAGCGTCTTATAGGAGTAGGTGTCGAGGAGGTTGTCTTCAACCTCAGGCAACTTGAGACTGAGCCGGCGCAGCTCCTTCTCCAACTCCTCACGCCCGCGCAGGATGTTCTCGTCGCGCTCCTGGCGTCGGAACCACTGACGAACCTTGACCTTGGCATGGTGCGTTTTGAGAAAGCCGAGGGCCGGATTCAGCCAATCGCGGCTGGGGCCGCGTGAGGTGCGGCTCGTCACAATCTCGACAACGTCGCCATTTTGGAGAGGCGTCGTGAGCGCGACGAGCCGCCCGTTGACCTTGGCGCCGACGCAGGCGTAGCCGATATCGGTATGAATTCGAAAGGCGAAGTCGAGCGGGCTGGCCTCAGCGGGAAGGTCCTTGATCTCACCCTTGGGCGTGTAGACGAAGACCTGATCCTGGAAGATGTCTGACTTCAGGGTCTCCACGAACTCTCGGGCGCCACGGAGGTCGCCTTGCCAATCCATGAGCTGCTTGAGCCACGAGAGACGCTCACGCTCACGCTCTTGCGCACGAGAATCGCCTTCCTTATAGCGCCAGTGCGCGGCGACACCGAACTCAGCCTCGGCATCCATCTCGCGCGTGCGAATCTGGACTTCGACGGGCCGATCGCCGGACCAGTAGCTGGTCGTATGCAGCGATCGGTAGCCGCTTGGCTTGGGGTTGGCGATGTAATCGTCGAACTCGCCGGCGATGGGACGCCAGAGAGAATGCACCACACCGAGTGCGTGATAACACTCCTCGCGTTTGTCGACGAGGACGCGGAGGGCGAGAAGGTCGTAGATCTCGTTGAAGGATTTGCTGTCCGCCGCGTACTTCTGGATCTTCTGGTGGATGGAATAAATGTGCTTGACGCGGCCGGAGACCTCGGCCCGGATGCCTTCGCTCCGCAGGGCGCCTTCAAGCTCGCGTTGGAGCCGGACGAGGTAACGCTCGCGGGTGACGCGTCGTGAGGAAACAAGCCCGGCGATACGGCGATATTCCTCGGCATCCAAATAGCGAAAGGCCAGATCCTCGAGCTCCCACTTGAACTGCCAGATCCCGAGACGAGCGGCCAACGGGGCATAGATCTCCATCGTCTCGGCGGCGATGCGAAGCTGCTTCGCCTCGGGCAACGCGTCGAGAGTGCGCATGTTATGCAGTCGATCCGCGAGTTTGACGATGACGACGCGCACATCGTCCGCCATGGCGATGAACATCTTGCGGAGGTTCTCAGCTTGGACATCCTCCTCTCCTTGCGCCGCCAGTGCCGGCAAGGCCAGACCGCTGAGCTTGGTCACACCATCAACGAGGACGGCCACCTCTTCGGAGAAGGTGGCGGCGAGCTGATCGTGGGTGACACCGCAGTCCTCCACGACATCGTGAAGGAGGGTGGCTTGGATCACGGCCATGTCGAGCTGGAGGCGGGCACAGCTCACGGCGGCGGCCAGCGGGTGCTCGATATAGGGAGCGCCGGAAGCGCGGGCGTGATGACGATGCTCGTGGGCCGCATACTCGTAGGCACGGCGGACGCCTTCGATCTGCGGGGCGTCGAGGTACAGCTCGAGCTCCGCCCGGAGGTCCTCGAAGATCGGGCGGGAAGCCGGATCGCGGCGCGCAGGGGTCTCCGTGGTCATGGATCCATTGTAGGAGGGCGCCACGGTCGACGCGCTGATCGATGGCCCCAGAGGTTACGTCTATCTGACATCCGGACACGGGAAAGCGAAACCGCGAGGTCCTAGCTCGCCACATCCTCGCCGAAGGCGCGCCGACGCGCGTCCTCCGAGACGTCCACAGCGGGCCCGTACGTCGCCATGCGTGGTTGGCGGTCGGGCTCCTGAAACCAGAGCGGCAAGACATGCGCGCGACGGGCATCGGCTTCCGGACCTGGCTCCATGAGAATCTGGGTCATCCAGTTCTCGACCGTGATGATGGTGCCATAGTGCTCATCGTGGGCCCGCGCATACTTGGTCGCCGCCGCGTCCCAATCATCGTTCTCCAACAGGCAATCGCGAAGAACCCGGGCATCGCGGAAGCCCAGCGAAAGGCCAAGGCCCCAGGTCGGATCGCTGATACCGGCGGCATCGCCGACGAGCGCAACGCCGTGGCGATAGGGCTGATCCACCCAAGAATCGTCCGCCACAAACGTCGCCAACGGACCAGCGGGCGTGCAATTCGCGAAGGCGGCGGCCGGAATGCCGGCGGCGACGCTGGCATCGATGAAGACTTGGAATCCATCAGGCCCCTTGAACGGGTCGCGGTCATCTCCGACCACGCCCACGTAGGCACGGGCGCGTCCACCACCCTGGGGGAAGATCACGGAGACCACGTCGACACCAGGCGCGATGATGAAGAATCCCGCCCGCTCATCGACGTCAAGGCCGTCGACGAGTACGCCGCCCATGAGGCGATTGGCGCGGTGTTGATGCTCCTCGCGACCGAGAGACTTGCGCGCCACCGAGGTGCGCCCGTCCGCGCCGACGACAAGGCGGGCAGTCGCCTCCTGGGTCTCGCCATCACGGGTGTAGGTAACCGTCGGGGGGTGCCCGGCGCGACTTGCGTCACGCGGGCGCCCTGCTCCACCGTTGCCCTGGCATCCCTGGCTGCATCGATGAGGGCCTGTTGAGCATCGGGGTGATAGAAGGTGAGCGCGGGGTTGCCGTCGGGAGACTCGTCTTGGATGTTCTGGAGGACGGGTCCGTTCTGAATCAAGGGAAGTTCGTGCGCGCCGGCGGACTTGAGGACGTCGAAAGCCCCCAACAGCTGCGTTTCGGTCACGCCCCAAGGGGACAACCACTCGCCCCGCACTCGATCCGTGAAGACCTTCTCACGTTCGAGCACGAGCACGTTCTTCCCGGCATCCGCCATACAGCGGGCAAGCGATGCGCCCGCGACGCCGCCACCCACGGTGATCATGTCCCAGTTCGTGGCCACGCTGGTCCTCGATTCTGTCTGCCAAAACGATTCGCAAATCATACGGGTCCGCGTCTGGGGCGAGCGATAACCCCGACTCGGATACGCTGTCGTCATGCCCGAGCTTCCGGAAGTCGAAACCGTCCGTCGAGATCTCGCACCCCTGGTCGTCGGGCGGCGCATCCAGCGCTTTACCGTGTTCGAGGGTGGAGAGCGGGTCCTGGTGGGAGCGCCAGAGGACTACATGCGTTCGCGGCTGGTGGGAATGCGGATCGGCGACCTGGGCCGCCAGGGCAAGTACTTGGTGCTGCCGCTTGCCGATGCTCAGTCCGGCGAGCGGGAGGGAGCGCTGGTCGTACATCTGCGGATGACGGGATCGTTCCGGCATCGGGTGTCCGATCATGGGGAGGATCGCTTCGAGCGCGCGCGTATCGATCTCGATGACGGCAGCGCACTGCGCTTCTGCGATGTGCGGAAGTTCGGGACGTTCGAAATCGTCGAGAACGTTGAGAGCTACTTCTCGGGAAAGTTAGGTCCGGAGCCATTGACCACAGCGTTCACCCCAGCGGCGCTCTGGTCTGCCCTGCGGGGACGACAGGGCGCACTCAAATCCGCGCTCTTGGACCAATCGAACGTCGCCGGATTGGGGAACATCTACGTGGATGAAGCGCTGTTCTTGGCGCGTCTCCATCCTTCCGCGCCGGCCGGATCGCTGCGCCCGGCGGAACGGGACTCGTTGCACGACGCGATAGAGCAGACCTTGCGCGACGGGATCGAGCATCGCGGCGCTTCCTTCCGGGACTACCGGGACGGGAAGGGCGAGGAGGGGTCGCAGCAGTTCTTCGTCCGTGTCTTCCGACGAACGGACCAACCCTGCGACGTCTGCGGGGCGACCGTCCGTCGTTCAGTGGTGGGTGGTCGGTCATCGCATTGGTGTCCGAAGTGTCAGCCGGTGGCTCAAACGCGGCGGAAGGTGCGGAGCAGACGGGGCGGATAGGCTGGCGGACGACCTTCGACGGGCTGATAGGATCTGGCCGCCACTGCCTGGCAGCCCGCTGGGGCGGGCAGGAGGGACGATGGGATGGCGCGGACGCCGGCACGACACGCTCAACGGACGAGGGCCCCTGCGGCTGGGATCGCCACCTGCGAGCAGTGCGGCACAACCTTCAAGCTGGCCACCGGCGATGATGCGGCGATCTGCGCCGAGTGTTTCACGTCCTATCTAACGGCGCTGGAGGTGCCGTTCCTGGAGCAATACGCGCGCTTCGGAGCGAAGGCGCGGCGCACCGTCGCGGAAGCGCTGTTCCGAGCGCTGGTCACCGCCGATCCCGATGACCGCAAGGTCATGGGAAT
>PVBE011080875.1_pt1 | contig 22204 bp, 15 predicted proteins | sample 1631181 | NCBI WGS metagenome assembly PVBE01 (sample SAMN08397723, study PRJNA350692) | Marine metagenome, whole genome shotgun sequencing project. | isolation source: water | place: Pacific Ocean | collected 2012-04 | reverse complement strand
GTTCTACACCCATACCGAAAGCGTAACCGGTTACCCCGGCCGAATCATAGCCGACACGCTTGAACACCCGTGGATCGACCATTCCGGCACCGGCAATCTCAATCCATCCGCTATGCTTGCACACGCTACACCCTTTGCCACCGCATACATGGCATGAGAAATCGCATTCAACACTTGGCTCCGTGAAGGGAAAGAAATGGGGGCGAAAACGAACTCCCACACTGGGACCCATCAACTCCCTGGCAAAGTAGGCCATGGTGCCTTTCAAGTCGGCAAGGGATACGCATTTATCGACGTAAAGACCTTCTATCTGGTGAAAATTGGCGCTGTGAGTCGCATCGGTGGTGTCGCGTCTGTAGCAGCGGCCGGGAGTTATCACTCGCACCGGTGGGGGCTGCGTCTCCATAACCCGTATCTGCACGGGTGAAGTCTGCGTTCTGAGAAGCTCTCCGCTTTCCAGCCAGAAAGTGTCCTGGGCATCAAGAGACGGGTGGTGGGGGGGCGTATTCAGTGCCTCGAAATTCCGGTAGCCGGTCTCGACGTCCGGTCCTTCTGCCACGGTGAATCCCAGCCTTGCGAATATTTCGGCCGTATCCTCAATAACGCGCGAAATCGGATGTCTCGTTCCCAGTTGGCGCCACTGTCCGGGCAGCGTGTAGTCGAAATTGGCCGCATCCGCACCACTGGCGCCTGACAGCTCCTGTTTTCTCGCCCCCAGGAGTTTCCCCAGTTCCTGCTTGAGCTGGTTTGCAAGCTTTCCCAGTTGCGCCCTTTCGGACGGATCTGCGTCTTTGAGCCCCTTCATGACGCGGGGCAGCAAGCCTTTACGGCCAAGGTACTTGACGCGTACGGTCTCAAGGGCTTCGGGAGCTGCCGCGGTGCGCCCTTCCTCCAGGGCTTCCTGTATCGTGCCAGCTAGTTCTTCGGCATTCATATTTATCTATCCATAAAAAAAGGCCATCCCGAAAGATGGCCGTGAGCGGTCCTGGTTCTAGTCCAGACCGGCCTTGGCCTGTGCAACAATTGCCGTAAAACCTTCAGGATCATGAATAGCAATCTCAGAAAGCATCTTTCTGTTCAGTGCTACCTTCGCCTTTGAGAGCCCTTCGATCATGCGGCTGTAGGAGATACCGTTAGCCTTGCATGCCGCCGAAATGCGGGTAATCCACAGGGCTCTGTAATTGCGCTTCTTCTGCCGGCGGTGAATTGTGGACAGCCTCATGGCCCTGTCCACTGCTTCAGTCGCCTGACGGAAAAGCTTGCTCCTGGCACCCCTGAAGCCGCTTGCCTGCTTCAGACGCCGTTTTCTTCGTTTTCTTGATGCCGCAGCATTTGTAGCTCGTGGCATTGCTGACCTCCAAAATGATAATGATTTAGCTGGAAAGCATAGGAATTATGCGCTTCTGCTCAGTCTTGCTTAACGTCTCTCTGCTTCTCAGCGCCCGCTTACGCTTACGCGTCTTGCCGGAAAGCAAGTGCCCGCTGCCGGCTTTTGAGTATTTCAACTTGCCTTTAGCCGTAACTTTAAAGCGTTTTGCGGCTGCTTTGTTGGTCTTCTTCTTCGGCATTTCAACCGTCCTTCGTCCATTTGAGAGTTCTCTGTGCCACGGCACAATTCTCACGTGAATGGCGTACGCTAGCGGAAAGGTTTGAGCTAGTCCAGCTTTTTGATCTATGTTTTTCCAGACTTCACACCGAGCATGGCTACTACGCTTCGACCGATGAGTTTCGGGGTCATATCAACTACACTCAGGTCATCACATTGCTGGATCACCCTCTGGATGACCTCGAAACCCAGCTCACGGTGCGCATTCTCGCGCCCACGAAACATAAGGGAGACTTTGACCTTGTGCCCTTTGCTCAGGAACTTCCTGATATGGTTAACCTTTGTCTGGAAGTCATGTTCGCCAACGTTTGCGTGAAACTTGATTTCCTTGACCGCATGCGTATGCGTACTTTTCTTCGCCTGCCTGCGCTTCCTACTTTCGTCGTATCTGTATTTACCGAAATCCATGATACGACATACGGGGGGATCTGCATTCGGCGAGATCTCAACGAGATCCATGCCCTGTTCCTGCGCCAACACCCGGGCATCCCTCGTGGCCATCACGCCGGCCATGCTGCCGTCCGCGTTTACGCAGCGCACTTTCGGCACCCGAATTCTGTGATTTACTCTTATAAATGAGCGGATAGCTACCTCCTTTGTTATGTGTTAACCCGCTGCTCTTCTTCCATCGTCTCGACAAGCGAATCAATGCTCATCGGCCCAAGATCACCTTCTTTGCGGTTCCTGACGGAGACCGTGCCGGCATCCTGTTCCTTCGGCCCTACGATCAGCATGTACGGTACTTTTTGCGATTGTGCCAGACGGATTTTCGCGCCGGCCCGCTCGGAGCGGTCGTCCGTAGTGACCCGGAAACCCAGCCCCTTCAGCTTGTCTTCCACCTTTTCGGCGTAATCATTCTGATTATCCGTCACTGGAAGCATACGAACCTGCTCGGGTGCAAGCCACAGCGGAAAAGCACCGCCGTAATGCTCAACCAGGATGCCGAAGAAACGCTCCAGGCTACCAAGCAGGGCGCGGTGCACCATGTAAGGCCTGTGCTCGTTCCCGTCGGTGCCAACATAGCTGAGATCAAAACGTTCAGGCAAGTTGAAGTCGAACTGGATTGTGCTCAGCTGCCATTGACGACCGATCGCATCCTTGATTTTAAGATCGATTTTCGGCCCATAAAAAGCCCCGCCGCCCTGGTCGACTTCAAACGGAATAGACTCCGCCTCAAGGGCAGATTTGAGGGAGGCGGTAGCCTGCTCCCAGCGCGCTTCGTCTCCCACTGCCTTCTCGGGACGTGTGGAGAGATAGGCCGATACCTCCTCAAACCCGAATGCTCTGAGCATTCCCAGCGCAAACTCGACGGTGTTGCGGATTTCCTGCTCTATCTGCTCGGGCGTACAGAAGATATGGGCGTCGTCCTGAGTGAAGCCGCGGACCCTCAGAAGTCCCTGCACAACACCGCTCTTCTCGTAACGGTAGACCGTGCCAAGCTCGGCCCAGAGTAGAGGCAGGTCCCGGTAGGAGCGTTTCTGGGTTTTGTAGATCTGAATATGGAACGGGCAGTTCATCGGTTTGACAAAGTACTCTACCCCGTCAATATCCATGGATGAGTACATGTTCTCCCGATAGAAATCCAGGTGGCCGGAGGTCTCCCAGAGATGTGCACGGCCGACGTGCGGTGTATACAAAAGTTCGTAATCGGCGTCGAAGTGCTTCTTCCGCCAGAAATCCTCGATGATTGAACGGATCCGTGCCCCCTTCGGGTGCCAGTGCACAAGACCTGGGCCCACGTCTTCGGAGATGCTGAAGAGATCGAGTTCCTTGCCGAGCTTTCTGTGGTCCCGCTTCTTCGCTTCCTCGAGCCGGAACAGTTCTTTTCTCAGATCGCCAGGCGAGTGGGCCACAATGCCGTAGATACGCTGCAGCATCGGGTTTGTCTCGATACCGTGGAAATACGAACCGGCTACCGATATGAGCTTGAACGCCTTGAGTTGTCCTGTGCTTTCCACGTGCGGGCCGCGGCACAGGTCGTAGAAATCGCCGCATTTGTAGAACGAGATCTCTTCACCTTCTGGAATGTCTGCGAGTCTCTGGAGCTTGTATGTTTGGCCGTCTTTCTCGAGCATTGCCGCCGCTTCGTCACGGGGAACGGAGAACCGCTCGAAAGGAGCGTTTTCCTTTATAAGTCTAGACATTTCCTGCTCTATCTCGGAAAAGTCCTCGGGTGAGATACGGCGAGGAAGATCGAAATCGTAGTAGAACCCACTGTCAGTTGCAGGACCTATGTCCAGCTTCACATTGTCATAGAGTCTGCATACCGCCGCAGCCATGACATGCGCCATGCTGTGACGCACTTCGTTGAGATCCAATTCCGTTCTCCTTCCGTATTGCTCGAAGGCCACAACTCACTGCGGCCCGAGGTCTATATCGCCACGCCAATCCGGGAATAACCAACGAAGAACGTGGTTCCCAAGCGAAGCGAGAAAAAACAGTATGCCTTTTGGATTGCCCTGTCAATTGAGATTTGGACGCATCTGCCACGCCCGGAGAGACGGCAGGGGCTAATGTGCACGTTTACGGACTCACGGATTTCTTTTTTATTTTGCGCAGGAGATCACGCGCCGCGAGGTCCACAATCTGGGAGGCATCCGGGTTAGCGCGAATCCGCTCCACTTGTCTCTGGGCCTCGTCGTAGTGGCCGAGCATAAAAACGATTTCATCCGCGTTCAGCTTGGCCTCAAGTTCTCCGTAATCGCCGTCCTTCAGAAGTTCCAAAGCTTTCTTCATGTACTTGTCGGCCAACTTAACGTTGCCTGCCCGCAGGTGCACAAGTGCAGCCGTGTCCAGTATGGCAAAGGAGTCGCCGGCCAGTTCAAGGAGTCCGGGGAGTAACTCCCTGGCACGGTCCACTGTTCTCTCATCCTTGGCAAGGTTGTATATCAGGTTGTTGAGAATGTTCACTTTCTTCGGATACATTGCGTGAGCCGCCTCAAGTACGTCAACGGCCTTGAAAGTCTCTCCCTCAATACGGGCTGCCTCCGCTGCAAGCAACAATGACTGTACACGCACATTTCGAACATTGGCCGCCATGACGTCTGAAAAGACAGAGAGGGCCCTGCCCGCGTCACCCCTCTGAAAATAAGCCCCTCCCAGCATTTCCGACCATGCCGATTGATCTACAAACTTATCCTTCAGGAACTCAAGTGCCGCAATCATGTCGGAATCAACGTCACCGTCAGTGGTCTTCACGCGCACGATCACCCGGTAGAATAATGAAGGATCGACGGCATGCTCGACACCGTTCAACGCACAAGCCAATGCCCACTTGGAATCGAGATTAGCCAACGCGCAACGCATGCCGAGTGCGTAGGCTGAAATCAACCCCCTGGCCCGCTCAACCACGGGCCGCGCCAGCACCGTGGCAGGCTCAACCTTCCGATGGCGTAACAGGTAAGCCCCGGCACTTACCATCGTCTGCACAGAAAACACCTCGCTTTCTGCTGCCCTCTTTGCCTCCTTCATCATCCAGCTGCCGGAATCGTCCTTCTTCATGCGTGTGACAAACGATGCCAACCAGATGTGCGGATCTTCAGGACAGGCCTTTGCCGAGGCCATAACAACGTCATGGTCACCATCGGAAAGTACAATATGGATTCGACGAAGTATTCCCGAACGGGGGTTCAACCTGACCGCTTTCTCGGTTGCTGCAAGGGCCTCTTTGTATCTCTTCTGCCTGGCCAGGAGCATCGCCAGGCGCTTGGCAGCCGCCATTTTTTCCAAGTCCGTCCTCCCGGCTCCGAGCCAGGAGTCAAGCTGCGACGCTGCGGGGGTCCCTTTCGATGCATACCATTTCGCAGTCAGTGTCTCCAACTCCCGTTTGAACGGACTGCTGCTTTTCTCTGCCTCGGCTCTTGTCTCCTTAGCCTTGGCGGCCATACCTGCAGGGTCAAGTGGGTCGCGCCAAAACTTCACTACGGCTGTTTCGGCCGGCGGCGCTATGAGTCTCTGTTTGATTGGCTTATCGCTGACTTTAACCTGTACTCCCCTCGCGGTACTCATACGGCGCGATTCATCGAATCGCCCGGTGTCATACAGCAGTTGAATAGCTGCACGCGAGTTGGCTCCCGCTTTGCTCTTCGAAAGCACGAACAGGGCCTGCTCCTTGAACCCGAAAACATCCCAGATTGCTGAAATGGCACGGTCGAGCTGCGTTGACCCCGGAAACACAAGCTTCATATCCTCGGCGACCTGCATCGCGTAGACCCCAAACCCCAGATGCATGAGGGAATTGATTTGGAGCAATCCGGCTCTAAGGCTCGGATACTCGGTCTCCTCGTTGTAGACCAGGATATCCTCGTAGACTTCCTGCCATTCTCCCTGCCTGCTGTGAAGGCTCGCACTCTGGAGACGCACCTGTGCACGACGCTCCGGGTACTTCTTCTCAATTTCGGCCAGTCGTTCATGAGCCTCTTTGTACTTGCCTGCAATCATAAGTGCCACCGGGCGTTCAAGCTCAAGTCTGCGGGCCAGTGTTCCGGCAGCATCGCGTTTCGCCATCTCTGCGAGGCATGCATCGAGGTGCTTACTTCTTATTTCTTCCGGAAGGCCGGTTGCAATCTCATTGGCTATCGGCATGCGGGCCCAGAATGGCTTGAACAAGGACATATTCTTCGTAAGGAAGAACAGCGGCTTGATATCATTAACCGCGAAAACATCCCTGTCCTTGAAACCGAGAGCGTGCTTACGGAATGTGAACCAGAAATCTCCATACTGGGCAACTGCCAGGTGCAGGCTGGGATCGTCGGGGTCAATCGCTTTTAGACGATTGAAAGCCATCCAAGCAAGATCGGCTCGGCCCAGCCGGAATGAATACGCCATGTATGAGGCGAGGGCATCGTTTCCCAGCAGAAGAATGTTGTGCCTGAAGTTATCCGTAAGGCGCTCATCCCATTCGGTGCCCGGCCGGTCCATGGCCAGCAGGAATAATCCTCCGAGGAATCTGGGATCGTCGGGCCATTTCTCGATACCACGTTTCAGGGCACCGGCAGCGCCGGCTACATCACCGGTTTTCAGGTAAGCATGAAGACCTATCAACGCATGAAAGACATCCATATATGGCAATTGACTGTCTACCTGGACGATGGTCTCCCACTGTTCGTGGGTGGCAAGGTAGGAATACAGGGCGCGCATTCGGGTAACAAATAAGTGCGACGATCCAACCCTGCGCAGGTACTTGCTTGCTTCTTCAGGCTTGTCCTCCAGAACCGAGTATTCGGCCCTGACCATTGCAACGCCGGGCAAACTCCTCGCGTTTTCGGGGAGAGAATCAACCACCTCTATGGCCTCGTCAGCCCGGCCAAGCGCCATCAGTGCCCAGCTCCTTCTCACGCTTTCGGAAATGGAGAGGTTCTCGAGCTTGGAAAGTTCAGTCAACGCGTCCTCGAACTTGCCCTGCCGGGCGTAAACCTGACTTTTCATAGAGAACAGCGAGACGTCAGCCGGACTGAGAGCGAGGCATTCGTCGATGGCACGGTTTGCGGCGGCCAGGTCGGACTGAATGAGTTCCTCGATGATATCCTTGATCATCGCCACTCGATGAGAGGACTTCCCCTTGTATGCCCCGAAAGATACTACCGAGCCCAGGAAGAAAACAATCAGCACAAGGCGGGCCCACTTGAAGATGATTCTCCAGGTTGAAGGCAGAATCGTCGCCTTATCGGGAGCGTCCAACTCCCCGGTGGCAATCCCTTCACGGATTCGTCTGCGGCGGGAAGAAAACACCTTCCACCATGTTGCCTCAAACTGGACAATCCCTATAGCTAGGAGCAGGAAAATCCCGAGCGTATCATGCAGGAAATTCTCAGCCCAACCCTCCGGCATTCGTGGTGCCCATGCCACCATGAAAGTGATCCTGAGGATGTTCAGAAGAAGTGACTGGACAACTGCGAGAACGGTGAACACCACCATTTCGTACCATTTGAACCGGAAGATAACTCCTGTACCGAGTGCACAGAGAAGAACGGTCATTGCAGTCCGCATACCGCTGCACTGTGCCGGCACTCCGAAAACGGCAAACCCCGACCTCAACACAAAGCCATCTCCCCAGACCCTTACGTTCATACAGTGAAGCAGCCTCTCGGAGCCATTCATAGAAAGTGTCTGCATGGCCAGTTGGAACCTGCCCACAATCTGCCCGGGCAGGGGATTTGCCCAATACAGGAGGAACAGTGCAAGGATGATATCCCTGGCGTAGCGATCGGGAAGCGACCATCTCAGGCAGGCGTAGAGAACCAGGACAAGCCCCAGCCATTCAAGCTGATGAACGGGAAGAATGATCCCCAGGAGGGCAACAAGCGCCCCGAACCCGCCAACCCATGGCACGAATTCCGGCGGCGGGCTTCCTTCATCTTCATCCTTGGAACGCAGAAGAATCAGTCCGCACAGGGCAGTCCCGAGCGACAGAAGGATCACACCGTTAGAATCGGCGAGAACACGTTCCATGTTCCGCACAACCCAAATGGCGAACAGGCCCGCTGCCGACAGAAGCACAGCTTTGCGTGAGCTTGTCATAGTCTCGACATGATAATGTTCAATACGCTAAATGCAAGAATAGCGTTTCAGCCAGAACCCCACAGTGCGATAGCCGAGACCCGATCAGAATTGATGATGATATGTTAGGTATGCGGCCAGCGTATCCCGCTCGTATTCCAGATCTTCAGCATCGCTGTAGCGTTCGGTGTGCTCTGCATAGGCGCTGAGCGTAAGTTTCTTCGTCAGCCTGAAAGCAGTGCCGATACGGGTAACCCAAGTCTCGTAATCATTCGTCACTTCAAGATCTTCGTCTTCGCTGGTCAACCCATCTTCATTGTCCCGGATAGTATAGGCAGTGCGTCCGTTCAGCGTGCTGTAGTGGGTCAACGGGTAGGCAACATCAAGCCCAGTCGTCCAAGCCCGATACTCGTTCTCAGACTCCAAACTGGGGACAACGTCCGTAAGGGTGGAAAAGAACTGTGCACTTGACAGTTTGCCCTTCCAGCTCAGCCTGTAATCATAGACATCTCTTTCCTCGAAAGCAGAAGAGTATCCGTCGGTCAGCCCCTTGTCATAACTGAGTCTCTGGCTGAGCGCAGGACTCATCTGCGTGTCAAGAGCCACAGACCCGGTGGCCAAGGTAGAGTCCGCATCCGCGGCTTCGCGGCCCTCCTCATCATCTTTCTCGCGCCCGTAACCGGTTACAACACCCACTGATGCAGAAAGTGTCGTGTTCGGGCCGACCGGAAGTCCCAGGGCTTTTCCTTCAGACGCCCTTGCGAATAAGTGATACGAATTCAGGGTTGCGTTGGGCCTGTTCGTTCCCGTGTATTGAATCTGCCTGGACCCAAACTGTCCTCCAACCTGCAGGCCTTCGTATACCTGGTAGGAATAGACTATGCCCTCGCGGTATTCGATCCTTTCCTGGTCAGCAAACTCGTCATCTTGCGGGAGAACGTCGAACCTGCTCAGACCGCCGGATAGGTTCTGCTTCCTCGAAGCCTGCCAGCTCAGATGCATGCCGACGGTGTTTTCAAAACGTTCGTACTGGGAGCCTCCGTAGCGGTCTTCTTCGCCACGGACATCCACGTAATCCGTCTTGTAGAGGAAGTTATCGTAGATCGTGCCTCGCAGAAATTCTGTTATCCTGAACGCTGAGGATATGTTTCCGAAAACACCCTCCTCAGTCATGTCGAACAGGAACTCGTCCTCCTGGGTATCCTGCGGATAGTACTCGTAACCCACGCGGAAGGAAGCATCCAGATCTATGTTCCTGGTGATGATGAGGTAGTTCCGGAAAGACAGCGTGGAGATAATGGGGAAGTCGCCGCCATCCTCAAGAATCTCACCCAGCTCGTTATTGGAAATGTAGTCGGTACCCGAGCCGGAGCTTGAAGTGTAGCGATATCCTACGGTTTCTGTAAGGGCCATCGTCGAGTAGAGAGGTCCGAGCCTGAATGTGGCGTAATCAGGCGGCTGTACTTCACGCTGTGAGAGCCTGATTCCCTGTGCGAGTGAGTCGACAGGGATGAAGAGCAGGGCCATCGCTACCAGCGGCAGCGCAATATTCGTGAACCTGCCAACGCGTGTAAATCGGGATTCGTCGCCGAATACCCCTTTTCGCAGCCTTCCCAAGCCGGGTTTTTCGTGGTTACCATGACGCTTCATTGTCCGGCAGCATATCAGAGATATTTGCTCAAAGCCACTCACAAATCACTCCCCCTTCTTTTTCATAACGTTCAAGGTCGTTTCAGCTTGGCCGAAACGCTTTATGGTTTCAAGCGTTTCGTATCGCTCCTTGACCACTTCCCATAGCTCTTCCTGTTCGTCATCCGGGATCAACGCGATCTCCGGGCATCGTATTGAAAGCCCATAGCCGCTAAACGCAGCCAGCGGGGCTTCCGTGGTGCGCAGTAACTCCAGGAGCATCCCGCGGTTCAGTACACCCCTGCTCTCGGCCCTTTCCCTAGTCCAATCGGGGAAGTAGCTGAACGGTCCCAGCTCCAGCCCCCTCGGAACGGTCATCCCGGCTTCAACGGCAAGATACGTATCCTGCGTCAGGAGCTCGCCACCTGCCGGAGCATTCTGCCTGAGAAGCTGTCCCGCTTCCTGAAGTCTCGACAACGGTGTCTGCTCCTTAAGGGGCCACCACATCCTGTCGCGCTCCCCCAGGAACCACTGCCAGATAACCGGTGAGGCCAGGGCGCAAACCAGGCAGACAGCCACCACGCTGACAAGCAACCGTTGGCCGAAAACCTGCCCGTCTGCCCGTACGGCCACCCTGGCTGCGACCAGGCGCATGAGCCGGGCGCCGAGGACAGCAGCAAAGACGGGGTAAACGAATACCTGGTAGTCATCATACGGGAACGGAGCCATGACGTGAACAAGCGTTATGGCGGCAACGCTCCACCATGCCAGGATCGATACAATACGCGGGCAATGTCCATGTGGATCGGGTCGTTCGGGCGTCTCAGCACTGCTTTGCTCTCCATTAGAAGGGCGGGGCGCATTAGTGCGAAAAATGGCGCAACACAGGAGTAAGGCAATACCGGCCGTGTATGCAGATGCAAGCCGCGAAACGAATCCTGCCTTGTAGGCTATCGTGGTCAGGGCGCCCCCAACACTTCTGCCCGCATGATACTCAACCATGGCAAACCAGGTGGCCTTGGGTGCCATCATGAAGAACGGGATGAATAGAATGCATCCGGAGACCAGCCCGCCAAAGAAAAATGAGTACAATACACCCGGAGACAGCGAATCCGGACCATGCCCCTCCCTGCGCGGCCGGCAAGTAAACCACCACAGGCCCACCACAACAACCGGAACAGCAAATCCCGCGGAACTCCTTGTGGCCGTCGCAAGCGCCATTAAAACACCAGCCAGGGCGGCCGCCGCGTTCCCCTTTCTGCCACCCGCGTAGCTCAGGGCGAGAAAACCGGAGGTGAGCAAGAAACCTGCAAGCGCATACGTTTTGGCAATAGAGCAGAAATAGCACTGGTAGACGTTTATGCCCAGAATCGCGGTTGCCAGTAGCGCGGCAGAACGGCGTTGAGGACGAGGTGCGATGCGCCAGCAAAGCCAGGCGGAACTCAGAATGGACATGAGGCCGAGTCCTGCGGTGAACAGACGACCTCCTGCAACCCCGAAACGCGCCACCACGGGACTGGCCAAAGCGTACACAAAGGGCATGACCGGCCCCTGCGTGAACGCGAAGTCAACGTATGGAAGTTGCCCCCCGGCAACTAGGCGGCCCGCGTACAGGTACCAGCCTTCGTCGCTGTTCAAATCTCCTAGAAAGGCTCCCGCAGCGAACAAGACGAGTGTTGCCGCAATGGTCACTATCCAGAGTGATGCAGTCAGAAGATCAGTTCGAGGTACTTTCTGAGTCATTCTCTGCCCCCGCCTCAGGCGGCTTATGGACAGCACCGAAGTGCCCTAATTCACACCTCAAGAACCCGGATGAACAAGCGGCAGGCCTTGCGCACAAAGCGGACACTCATCCGGATCGTAGGTGACTGGTTCAAGCTTCAGTAGGCTGAAGGTAGGAAAATCGAATCGCGCCTTGCCGCCGCTGCGGTCAAGCAGAACGCCAACAGCGACCACTTCCCCTCCCCTTTCCAACACAATGTCTATTGTCTCCTGGACACGACCACCCCGCGTAATCACGTCCTCCGCAACAACACATTTTTCACCGGGCTGAATATCGAACCTGCGAAGCACAAGCGCATCATCCTGCTTTTCTGCGAATATCGACTTGGTCCCGAGCCTGCGCGCGAGCTCGTGCCCCACAACAATACCACCCAGCGCCGGGGCAATGACCGTGTCCACGTCAAATTCATCACCCATGCCGAAACGCATCAACGATGCCAAAGCCCCACACAAAGCCCCCGCGTGCTCAGGATAGCGCAGTACGTTCGCAAACTGGAAGAAACGGTCGCTGTGCAGACCCGACCTAAGCTCAAAATGCCCCTCCAGCATCGCGCCGCTTTCAGAAAGAATACCAACAGCATCATCCGGATTCATTGCGACTCCCATTTTCGCCAGCCTAATAGCAAACAGCACCCGAATGCAAGATGTTCAGGAACTTGAGCACGGACGGAGATTCCTTCGGCTTATGCGATATTGCCGGGGAGTCATTACTTTGCTAGCCTTAGATGATGGCGAATACAACGTGGAGTAAGTGCATATTATGCATGTCAGTACACGACTGAAAGTCTGGGGCGCCTCACTCATTGCTGCTGCAGTAATCGTATTTCTCTCTGTGTGCCAGCGCCTGGCAGACCCGCCGGCTCTTGGCGAGGACTATATCTACACGATGATAAAGGACCGTTTTCCACTACTGACTTCGTTGTGCGTGTTTGTGGCCGTTGCCGGATGCTTCTTGCTGGGATTGGGCTGTGTTTCCGACCAGATGCACCGCAGGGCACCCCCATCTGTGGAGGAAAATGATGGTCCGGAGGAATGAGGATTCGTTTAGAGCCCCGGCTACCCGGCTGCATCGGCCTTGGTATGATGCTCTGTAAAAAGCATACTCCGCCCTATCCCGGCTGCCCATAATAAGCATTCTCGCCGTGTTTGCGCAGGTAATGTTTATCAAGAAGATACCCTGGGATGGCCTGAAGTCCGGGATTCACCTGCAGGGAATGAAGGGCCATCCGCGCCACCTCTTCCAACACCAGTGCATTCTCAAGGGCCTTTGCCGGTGTGGCGCCCCACGCAAACGGTGCATGACCGGCACAGACGACTCCCGGAATCTCCCCGGGGTTCAAATCCTGGTCGGCAAAACACTCCACGATCACCACACCTGTGTTAAGCTCGTAATCATGACCCACCTCTTCCTCCGTCAGCATCCTGGTAATCGGAATGGCTCCATAGAAACTGTCCGCATGTGTCGTTCCGAAACAGGGAATCTTCCGGCAGGCCTGAGCCCATACCGTACCGTAATGCGAATGCGTATGGATTATACCACCAACAGACTCGAAATGCCTGTATAGATGAAGATGTGTTGGCGTGTCGGAGGATGGCCTTCCCTCTCCGTCTATCTTCTCCCCGGAATCCAACGACAGCAGGACAATATTACTTGGCTGAAGCGCTTCGTAGTCGATCCCGCTGGGTTTGATCGCAACCACGCCGGCATCCCGGTCAACACCGCTGGCGTTCCCCCACGTCAGCATGGCCAGGCCTGTACGGCCAATCTCCTTGTTGATCTGACACACGCTTTCTCTCAGTTCGCTATGCTGCATCATTTACCCCGTGCCTGGTCCCGCATGTCCAGGAGCTCCTTCATTACACCGTACTGATTTTCGGCGTACTCCTTCGTGCCGAAAATGTCGTGCAATCGCTTGTACAAAGCGTAAAGCCTGTTGTACACATCCGCATTCCCGGCGATGGGCTCGAAGCGCTTGTCGAGGATACCGGTCATGGCCGCGGTAGCCTGCTCAAAGTTATCGTGACCGCCGGCATCGCCGCCGGCAACAACGGCACCGGCCATCGCCGACCCCAGCGCACATGTCTGCGTGCTGCGCGAGATCTCCAGCGGGCGGTTCATCACGTCTGCGTAGATCTGCATTACCATGGGGTTCTTTACAGATATCCCGCCACAGTTGATGACGCGCTCTATCTTGACGCCGTATTCTTCGAAACGTTCGATGATCGTCCTGGCCCCAAAAGCCGTTGCCTCGACGAGGGCTCGGTAGATCTCGGCGGGTGCCGTATGCAAAGTCATGCCCAGCACCAGCCCCGTCAGCCTCTGGTCCACCAGGACGGTTCTGTTTCCGTTATGCCAGTCCAGGGCCAACAATCCGCTTTCCCCGGGTTTGAGTTTTTCTGCTTCTGCCGTAAGGGCCTCGTGTGAGCCCGCGCTCTCACCGCCCGGCTGCATCTTGTTTACATACCAGTTGAATATATCGCCAACGGCCGACTGGCCGGCCTCCAGGCCGTAACAGCCCGGCAGAATCGACTCGGGTACAATACCGCAAAGACCGGGTATGTCCGGCAGTTCGGCATCGAGCGGCGCGACGGCCATGTCGCAGGTGGAGGTGCCGATGATCTTTACCAAGGAACCCTCCTTGATGCCGGAACCTACGCCGCCAAGGTGCGCATCGAAGGCTCCGGCCGCCACCGGGATCCCGGCTGGAAGACCAAGTTTCTCTGCCCATTCCTGCGTCAGGTTTCCAACTGCATCGGCAACATCATAGGCCTCGTCCGGCAACGTGCGCCGTAGGCGCACCAGTTTCTCATCCAGCGCGCCTATGAACTCTTCGTCCGGATAACCGCCCCATGCGAAGTTGAACATCGCCTTGTGGCCGGCCGCACAGATGCATCGCTTGATGCTGTCGGGGCGAGTGGTTCCGGTAAGCAGGGCGGGAATCCAGTCGGCAATCTCAACCCATGTATAGGCGGCGTGGAAGATTTCCGGATCAGAGACCAGGCAGTGCCACACTTTCGACCAGTACCATTCCGACGAGTATGTGCCGCCGCACTTCTCCAGGTATTCTGGTCTCATCTCTGCCGCCTTGGCTGTTACCGCTGCAGCTTCTTCGTGTCCAGTGTGATCCTTCCACAACCAGGCCATCGCGGCGGGCACATTCGAGAAACGGTCCTGCGCGACCAGCGGCTCGCCAGCCTCGTCAAGCGGCAGCGGAGTGCTCCCGGTAGTGTCCACACCGATACCGATTACGTCCTCGGGAGCGAAACCGGCGACGGATGATGCTTCAGCAAGGGAACCTTTAACGGACTCTTCAATGCCCTTTACATAGTCCAGCGGATGCTGGCGAGCCAGGTTGGGGTCCGAAACATCGGTGACAATCCCGGCATCACCGGTCTCGTAATCCCATACGCATGTGCCTACTTCTTCGCCGGTGGACACGTCAACGATCAGCGCCCTGACCGAGTTTGTCCCATAGTCGAGACCAATCGAGTATTTGCTCATTTACATATCTCCTTATCAGAGTTCGCGACTATCAATAATCAAAATGGCCCGGCTCGCACTCACAACGAACAACATGCTTCCCGCGGCCCGCGAGCATTTACGTTGAGAAAGGGTTCTCTCCAGGATACATGCAGGAGGCAGGGAGGGGAGCTTGCACGTCCTCAATGCCCAGCAGTTTCGCTGCATCATAGAGAATCCGACCCGAATGCTTGAACGCGAGCGCCGTGTGGTGCGGGAAGCATTTCCCCAGCATTGCATACCGGTAGAACCTGGCAAAACCCTTGATCCCTATCACGCCAATGCCCCCAAAAGATGCCGGATCTGCATCCAGTACATGACCGTCGGCGACGTAGCTCATGATTCCGCCCGTATTCAGATCGGCCTGTACACGGAAGACCGTGGCAGGTCCCGGCCTGAACGTCCCTTCCAGCGTACCACAGGTTATGTCAGGCTCCTTGTCGGGATCCTCCATAATCCTGTTCATGATTAGCTGGAATCTCATGCAGTACCCTTCGCACAGGCAGCAGCTCGGAGTATTGCCGCAATGGAACCCCATGAACAGATCCTCGCGAGCCGCGCCCTTCAGGTCCTTGATCTCGATATCGTCTGGAACCGTGTTGTTCACATCGAGGATCGTGACCGGGTGAACTGACGCAAGCTGCGCCATGTATTCGGACACGGCACCGTATATATCCACTTCGCACGCAACGGGAATCCCACGGGTTGCCAGGCGACTGTTGATGAAACACGGAACAAAACCGAACGAAAACTCGAACGAGGGCCAGCACTTGTTGGCATAGACACCGAACTGCCGCGCCCCAAGGTTCTCCTCAAAGAACATCTTCAAGGTCAGTTCAAACTGTGCAAGCTGGGACAGCTTCTCGAGATACGCGTTTCCGGCCCCCAGCTCCCTGGCCATGTCACGGGCAATGGCGTTGATCTTTCGCGTTTCGCCGGCAACGGACTTGTACAATTCGAGCAAATCCAGTTCCGAGTTCTCCATTACCTCGACACCCAGGTCGTACAACGGTTTGATTGGTGCGTTGCAGGCGTAGAAATCCTGCGGGCGGGGACCAAAGGACATCACCTTCAGATTGCGCACACCTATCACCACGCGCGCCACGTCCACGAAATGGGCGATCTGCTTGGCGACATGGTCAGACAGACCAATGGGAACGGGAGGAATGTAGCCCCTGAGATTTCGCAGTCCCACGTTCAAGCACGCGTTCAGCATGCCGCAAAAGGCATCTCCCCTGCCCTGTATAAGCAGATCCTTGCTCTCCTCCGCGGCGCCAACCAGCATAAAGGGTCCGTCGAAGTGCTGGGCAAATATAGTAGTTGGACCTTCCGGCCCGAAGTTGCCCAGGTAGATGGCAACGGCATTGACGCCCTTTTCGGTCATCTCGGCGAGCGCGGTGAGGGCATCGCCCTCCGTCTCAATGACGGTTTTACATGGTACAACGGGGAGTTTCAGTTTTCGGCATTCCGCAACAACCTTGCGTAGCCTGGTGCGAGCCAGCTCGGCCGGGAAACAGTCTCTACTGACCGCCACAATACCCATCTTGACCCTGGGAGTATTCTTCATTGCTTTCACCGGTGCCACCTCCTTGCGGATGCCTATTGCAAACACTGCACAGATTAGCGTTTCTCACCCCGACAGGCTACATGCATGAAAAGCATGAAATCAACATGAAATGCTCGTACATCTTGCTGAAACGCTTCTCCTCGGCTACAACAGTTAAGAAATGAGCACCCTGAAAAGATCGCTGTGTGTTCTCTGTCTCGCTGCCTCGGCCACACTGGCTTCGGCACAGAGCAATGATTTCGCCGTTCTCCGGGACAGGGTGCGCGCCGACGTGCTCCGCTCTTCCCCGGGACATAAGGAGGCTGCCCACTACGTCGGGACAATAGAAGCCGACGGGACGTGGCGGGACATCAACTATGGCGATCCAAGGCGCTCGAACTGGGCTCCCGCGATACACCTGAATCGCCTGCTGGGAATGGCCTGTGCCCACCAGTCGGAAAGCCACCCGCTGCACGATGATCCCGAATTGAACAGGGCCGTTCACAGCGCCCTTGGGAACTGGCTGGAACACCGCTACAAATGCCGCAACTGGTGGTTCAACGTGATCCATGTTCCCACCGTCCTGGGAAAAATCCTCATCGTGATGGGAGACAATGCGACACAGTCCGAGAAACAACAGGCTGCCAGAATTATGTCACCCGTAAGAATCGGGAGAACCGGACAGAACAGGGTCTGGCAGTCGACCGTGGTGTTTATGCGAGGATTGCTCGAGGAAGACGCCTCACTAGTGCGCAGTGCTGTTTCCGCGATAAGGGCGGAACTGAAGATAACTACCGGTGAGGGCGTGCAACCCGATTTCAGCTTCCATCAACACGGCCCCCAACAGCAGTTCGGAAACTATGGACTGGCTTTCGGCGACAGCATGCTGTGGTGGATCGGGATGCTCAACGATACATCCTTCCGCCTCGGCAGAAAGCAGAAGGAGATACTCAGCGATTATCTTCTCAATGGGCAGAACTGGATTGTCTGGAACGGTGTAATGGATATCAGTTCATGCGGGCGCCAGCTGAAATCCCCTTCCGGCAAGGGACGGGCTCTATCCGGGATGATGGAACGCATGATCCCCCTCGACCCCGACAACGAAGAGCAGTACAGGGCGTTCGTAGAACGTAACTCCGGCAATCAAGATTCTACTTATGCACTCAATGGCAACCGCCATTTCTGGCGGTCTGACTACATGGTTCACAGAAGGCCGCATTACTTCGCATCCGTCAAGATGTGCTCCAAACGAGTCCAGGGAAGCGAAAGTGGCAACGGCGAGAATCTGCAGGGGTATCACCTCGGCGACGGGGCTACGTACCTGTACATGCACGGCAACGAATACAGGGACATCTTACCTGCCTGGAACTGGCGAAGGTTGCCCGGTGTAACCTGTCATCAAACCAATGCTCCCCTTCCCGAACTCGGTTGGCAGGGCTATCGCAACAACAGCGACTTCGTGGGAGGCGTTTCGGACGGCGAGTACGGCGCGGCCTGCATGCACTACAGCAGGGACGGGCTGACGGCAAAGAAAGCGTGGTTCTTCCTGGACACCGCTTTCGCGTGCCTCGGTACCGACATTCGCAGCACCTCGAAGAATCCCGTGTCCACCACCGTGGAACAGTCGCTCGCCGCGGAAGAGGTATTTGTGTGTCGCGGCCATCGAATATTCATATGCCCGGAAGAAACCAAAACATTCGAAGACTGGAAATGGATCATAAACGGACGGGCTGGGTACCTGTTTCCCGAGAAGTCCAGGATCAGTGTATCTGCGCGAAAACATAAGGGGAGCTGGAAATCGATCACGTCCAACCTTTCCAACGCCCCGGTTGTAAAGAAGATCTTTACGGTGTCGGTCGATCACGGAACGGCTCCGCACGACGGAAGTTATGCCTACGTGGTCTTGCCCGGCGTCGACAAACGGCGCCTCGCGGCCCATTCCATGGCATCAGACATTCACATCGTACGCAACGATTCAGATGTCCAGGCCGTGGCACACCTGGGCTTGGGCATCTGGCAAGCGGTCTTTCACCAACCTGGCACCATCAGCTTCTCGTGGGGAAGAACGCTGGAAGTGGATGAGCCCTGCCTGCTCATGATTCGCAGCCTGTCCGGCACCACGTCCTTATCCGTTGCCGACCCCACGCAGTCGAAGAAGAGTATCAATGTTAAACTTGATGGCCGACGCCTGGCTTTTCAGCTCCCGCAAGAGGGCCACGCTGGAAGCACCGTTACAAAGCAAATCCGGTGACGCCACCTTGACACCTGCTCATGAAGGTTGCAGAATCGGTAGAGAGTTTCTACACACAACCTTGAAAGGGGTCCATTATGGCATTGTTAGATAAGATACGCGGTGAATTCGTAGACATCGTCGAATGGTTGGACGAATCCAACGACACAATGGTTTACAGGTTTGAGCGCTACGGGAATGAAATCAAGTACGGCGCGAAGCTGGTTGTTCGCGAGTCGCAGGTGGCCGTGTTCGTCAACAAAGGGCAAATCGGTGATGTGTTCTCTCCGGGTATGTACACACTGGAAACACAGAACCTGCCTATTCTGTCGACGCTCATGGGCTGGAAACACGGGTTTCACAGTCCCTTCAAGGCCGAAGTGTACTTCGTCAGCGTTCGACAGTTCACGGATCTCAAGTGGGGAACGAAGAACCCCATTATGCTCCGCGACGCGGAATTCGGCCCGGTTCGACTTCGTGCCTTCGGAAGCTACGTGATACGGGTGAAAGACGCGCCGAAGTTCATCAGGGAAATCGCCGGTACAGACGGGCATTTCACCACAGACGAGATCAGCAATCAGCTCCGGAACATGATAATCACACGTTTCACTGATCTGCTTGCCGAGAGCAAAATCGCGGTGCTGGATCTTGCCGCCAACTATGATGAGTTCAGCCAGTTTGCCTCCGAGAAACTAGGTTCTGAATTCGAAGAATACGGACTGGAAGTAACCAAGTTCCTGGTAGAGAACATCTCCTTACCCGAAGCCGTCGAGAAGGCGCTAGACAAACGCAGTTCGATGGGCGTCATCGGAAACCTGGGCGCCTATTCGCAATTCCAGGCAGCAAATGCCATGGAGGCCGCGGCAAACAACCCCGGGACGACAGGTGGCGGCATGGGAATGGGGATGGGCGTCGGCATGGGCGTTGCAATGGCGGGACAAGTCGGGCAGGTCATGAATTCCCCGACACCGCCCAACCAGCAGGCCGCCGCTCCTCCAATACCGCAGGCGGCAAGTTTCTTCGTCGCCGTGAACGGGCAGCAGACTGGACCGTACGATGCCGGTGCACTTGCCCAACAGGCGGCTTCAGGATCACTTACTGCCCAATCCATGGTATGGCAACAGGGCATGGCCCAGTGGACACAGGCAGGGCAGGTTCCTCAACTCGCAAGGCTCTTCGCCCCTCCCCCTCCCCCGCCGCCGGCATAGGAGGAGCAGGCCTTGACCGGGCGAGACAACAAATGTCCCTGATGGGAAACAAGGAGAATAGGCGATGCCACAGCATGAATTCCCCTGTAAGCAATGCGGCGCGAAGATGGAGTTTGATCCTGCCGCGAGTTCGGTAAAGTGCCCCTATTGCGGACACGAGAACCCGATTCCGAAATCCGAAGAGGATATTGACGAGCTGGACTTCCATTCCTTTTTCACTTCTGCAGAAGAAGGAGAGCAGTCAGAAGAGAGTCTGACCGTAAAATGCTCGGCTTGCGGAGCTGAGACCACGCTGGACGCCAATATAACGTCCGACGAATGTCCCTTCTGCGGTGCTGCCGTAGTGGTCGAGGCAACGGCCAGCACGAGGATCCGCCCCCGCAGCCTGCTGCCATTTGCGATAGACCGCTCGAAGGCACTGCAGGAATTCAAGAGCTGGGTAAAGGGACTCTGGTTTGCTCCCAACAAGCTCAAGACGTACGCCCGCACCGAGTCGAGTCATCTCTCCGGCATGTACGTGCCTTACTGGACGTACGATGCCGACACTACATCGTTCTACACCGGTCAACGGGGAGAGCACTATTACGTTACGGAAACCTATACCGCCACCGAGGACGGTAAGGCCGTTACGAAGACACGGCAGGTAAGGAAAACCCGCTGGTATCCAGCGTCGGGTGTGGTCTACAACAGTTTTGACGATATCCTGATCCTGGCGAGCCACTCACTCCCCAAGAAACAGGCCGACCGTCTCGAGCCGTGGGACCTGGCCGAGCTAGTGCCGTACGATGCCGGCTATTTGTCGGGATTCCGCACGGAAAGCTACCAGGTTAGCCTGGAGGAAGGCATGTCGGAAGCCAGCGAGATCATGGACAAAGAGATCCGCCGTGACGTCAAGCGTGATATCGGCGGTGACGAACAACGAGTCCATTCGGTTAGCACCCAGCACGACAATGTGACATTCAAGCACATCCTGCTTCCTATATGGATCAGTGCGTACAAGTACAGGGACAAGACATACCGGTTCCTGGTGAACGCCCGAACAGGCGAAGTCCAGGGCGAAAGGCCGTGGAGCTGGATCAAAATTGGCCTCCTGGCGGTATCCGTCGCAGCGCTGGTGGGTACCATTGTCTTCTTCGCTAATAAGTAAAGAAACATCACCGTGAGCCGGATTCTCTCAAGGCTGCATTTCTAACTGGCAACTGGTGCCGGGTTCTGTTTAATTGGGCATCGTACGCATAGACATTGCCCAGACTGTTTTCAGTTGTATTTGGTACGGAATCGAACAGGTGCACGGTTCCATGAGAATCAGGAGTCATACAAATGAAGAAGAACCGCAAACTGACGACAGCAGGAATGCTTGTCACGACAATCGCCATGGCAGGAATTCTCGCAGGATGCTCGTCTATACCTCAATTTGGCGGCACTATCGAGGTCGCACCATATGGAAAACTTGCCGACGGTTCCGAGGTCGAAATCTATACCCTGACAAATGGTCATGGCCTGGAAGCAAAGATCATTACGTACGGTGGAATAGTCACCTCGCTGAAGGTGCCCGACCGGGATGGAAAACTGGGCGACATCGTCCTTGGGTATGACAAGCTGGATGATTATGTTCGGAATAACCCCTACTTCGGATGTCTTGTTGGTCGTTACGGAAACCGCATCGCGAAGGGCAAGTTCAGCATCGACGGCAAGGAATACACATTGGCGACAAACAATGATGCCAACGCTCTGCATGGGGGGCTGAAAGGATTTGACAAGGCCGTCTGGAAAGCCAGACCCGCCAAGACAGGCAACGGCCCCTCTTTGGAACTGATCTACCTCAGCAAGGACGGCGAAGAAGGCTATCCCGGAAATCTTTCAGTGAAAGCCGTATATACCCTTACCAACAAGAACGGTCTACGGCTGGATTTCGAAGCCAGGACGGACAAACCAACGGTCTGCAACCTGACTCACCATTCCTATTTCAACCTGGCGAACGCCGGCAAGAGCACGATACTTGACCATGAGGTCACGATCGAGGCTGACAAGTTTACGCCCGTCGACGAAGGTCTTATCCCCACCGGCAAAACGCCTCTCGTGAAGGGTACTCCGTTTGATTTCTCAACACCCCACACGATCGGCGAGAGAATCGGCGTAGAGAACCAGCAGCTCAAGTACGGTGCCGGCTATGACCACAACTGGG
>PVBE010909629.1_pt1 | contig 22205 bp, 21 predicted proteins | sample 1631181 | NCBI WGS metagenome assembly PVBE01 (sample SAMN08397723, study PRJNA350692) | Marine metagenome, whole genome shotgun sequencing project. | isolation source: water | place: Pacific Ocean | collected 2012-04 | reverse complement strand
TCCACCGTCGATGTCGTCGATCTCCTTGCTGTCATCTCAGCATGGTCAATCTAAACAACATCTACAAATAAAAAAAAGACCGCTACTTTTGTAGCGATCTTTTCAGTTGGGAATACTTTTTTTAAAACTCTTTGGATCTGTGTTGCATCTGTGATTTAAGCCGAGCAAGAATCGAGGAGTGCATTTGGCTCACGCGTGATTCTGATAAATCAAGTGTCGACCCAATTTCTTTCATTGTCATTTCTTCGTAGTAATACAAAACAACGATAAACCGTTCGGCACGAGTAAGACCCTTTGTCAACAACAACTGCAAATCTTTTCGTTGTAACTCAAGAACTGGATTTTCTTGTCGTTTATCTTTAATAACGTCAATTTCCTGAACTTCTTTTGAGGAGTCGGAGTCGTATGCTTTTCGATTCAACGAAGTCATCATGATAGGTCTAGAATCTCGTTCGATTTTTTCGAACTCGTCCTTATCAACTTCAAGTTGATCCATAATGTCAGATTCAGATGCTCGTTCTCCTGTTGCCATTTCAATTGACTTTCGAGCACGGTCTACTTTCGTACTTCTAGAACGAACCAATCGTGGCACCCAGTCCATTGCACGCAATTCATCGTAAATCGCGCCGCGAATACGTTGCGTACAGTACGTTTCAAATTTAAAACCACGAGAAAGGTCATACGCATCAATCGCTTGCATCAACCCAAAGAGACCTGCTGAATATAAATCGTCTACATCCACCTCTGATGGCAACTTCTGATGTACTCGCTCGGCTGTGTACCGAACCAGTTGCAGATAATGCTCTATCAGCACATTGCGGAACTCTAATGTCGGCTCATTTTTGTAAGATAGCCATACATCAAGAAGAAGCAATTCTCCGCTTGGGGTTTCAACGTTGATATCAAGTCCTTTAGGCATATTGCCCTTAAGGGATGATTTTGTGATTTTCTTTTTCTGAATTGTTGCACTTGGCATTGGTCTACTCCTTGACCCTGTCACCAAACTGGCACGAACGTACGTACCATTTTCATCATCTCGCCGATCCTTGGCATCGATGCTGTGGAAACTATACCGCGCATCAGGGTGGTTAGACAATGAGGTTTGAGGGTTGTTTGGCATGATTTTTAAAAAAGATCGCAAATGCGACTCCTATTGAAAGTCGTATTCAGGGCATAATTGTTCAATAAAACTACAAATGAAATGTGCAAACTCGCAGAGAATTCGGCTCCACATTGCAGTCTTGGTCCGAGAATAACGCAACTCTACACTCCTCTACACCTACTAATCCCTGAATGCACTGCAACATCGACCCCATCAGCTCAAACGTTGTAACTTGCATAACTAGAACGGGTTATCGGTCTTCATCAAGCCCAAATAGATTCAACAAGTTTTGATGGTCTTGCTAAATCAATGTGTGTAGAAATATCTTGACCGTTGGTAAACCAACTCATTGGCCTGCTCATGGTGCAAAGTGTTGAAATGATTTCACCGTACGATTCTGCCTCGTCAAGCTTCGAAACAATAATCCTGTCATACCCAGTTTTTGAAAAACCATCAACGGCTCGCTTTGTCGCCGTTGTTGAAGTTGCAGCGCTCAAGACAAGATGTATTTCATTTGGTCTTGCAACCCTGAGGATATCTGCAGTTTCTTGAATCCTATCTCCATCAATTGCACTTCGTCCGGCCGTATCAATTAGGACAATATCTGCAGAACTGCAAGAATCAATTGCCTCTCTCATTTGCTCAACGGTTCCTGCAATCGCCAAAGTTGAATCAAAAAGATTTGCATACTGTTGCAGTTGTTCCACCGCAGCAACTCTGTATGTATCCGCAGTTACTAACGCAACACTTCTGCCCTGCTGCAATCTAAACTTAGTTGCTAATTTTGCAATCGTTGTTGTCTTTCCAACACCCGTCGGACCAACAAGTGCAATCACAGTGGAATCTAATGAATCCCGACTTGGTGGTGGAACTGCTCGTGGCATCCGCAGAAGAAGTTGATGTGACAGTTGTTTCTGCACTTCTTCTTTAGTAGTAGTGGAATCAACTTCTATAGCATGCACGATATCCGTTGCAAGCATTGGCTCGATGTTCTTCTTCAGCAACATACGATGTGCTCTTGCGAGAACTGGGGAAAGCCGTCCCGCCGATTCACTGTCAAGAACTTCTCCTACTAATGTGCGTATTTCCGAAATGCCCAATTCGATTTGATGCTCGATGCTAGATGACACGTTTTCTTCAGACAGCAGTGATTTAGCATAAGCAATTGTTTTGTTCATATCTTCTTTTGTCGCCGTCATAACTGTATTCCTTAGCCAACTGATCTTGATTGGTTACTAACTTCAACTAATCCTACAACTTGCAAATCTACTTCTGGAACAATTTCTTCTCTGCTTAACACAATTATTTCTTCTTTTCCTTTTGCAACATGCTTATGCATTTTTCGCCTCGATGCGTTTGAAGAAACAACAACTATTGGAAGACCCTCTGCAACCAAAGGTGATGCTGCACGGTGAAGTGCAGCAGAAAACTTTTCAATCGAAATTGAATCGTCAAGCACTGCTTCTTCTACATTTACGGGCAAATCTACGCACCGAATTATTTGACGCCCACCCAACCCAGAAAACGAAACAGAGGCACAAATTTGTCTTTTTAACGAGCACCGAACTTGTTCAACACAAGCATCTAGTGGTAACCCTGAGGCGTCAGAAGCGGATTCAATAATCATTGCCAAGTCTCTGATTGGCACACGCTCGCTCAACAACACTTTCAAAATATGATGTAATCTTGAAATTGATATTTTTGTACCAATTTCTTCTTCCACTAAGTGCGGAGATGTGACACTAAGTGTCTCCACCATTGTTGACACGTCTTCACGGCTTAGCAATTCAGGTGCGTGATTATTCACAACCGTAGAAATGTGCGTCATTACAACAGCAACGGGACCCATCGCTTGCACAAAAAGATCGCCAAGCCCGCTAAGTACTTTTTCAGTTACCCATACGGCTGACATTCCAAACGATGGTTCGCGTTCTCTTATGCCTTCAATTTGAGTCCCTGTTTCTTCGGATGCAATTATCATTAAACGGTCGTTGTAGGCAACACCCTCGCCAACCACACCGCCTCTGAGTAAAATTCTATATGTATTTGGTTCTAAATCCAAGTTATCCTTAATCCGAATTGAAGGAATCACGAAACCTAAATCCTGCCCAACTGCAATTCGAAGTGCAGCCATTTTGTCCACAAGATTGTCTTTATGTTGTTGTGATGCTAGTGGAAGTAGGGAACGCCCCAATTCAAGGAGCAATGTAGGCGCGTGAACATGTGTTTTCGGTTCTTCCGCATCTGGTTCTACTGATTCTTGCAATTCTGCTGATTCCTGCCGCTGTTTATAACTTGACCAAGATAGCCCACCAAGAAGTGCGGCAAGCGCAAGCAAAGGAATTGTTGGAAGTGGAGTTAGAGACAGCACAACTAAGAAACCTGCAACTAATCCTAGTGCTGCGGGCTGCGAAACCAACTGATTCGGTATTTCGATACCGAGAGGAGTCCGGTTTCCCGCTCTAGCAACTATCAAACCTGCGGCAATTGCAATTAGAAACGATGGGATCTGGCTAGCTAAACCATCACCAATCGTGAGACGGGTAAAGAGTTCTGCTGTTTCGATAATTGACCATCCCTTTACCGCAACCCCGACAGCGAGCCCACCAACAATGTTAATCAAAATGATAACAAGGCCTGCAATGGCATCGCCTCTTACAAATTTACTTGCCCCATCCATTGCACCGTAAAAATCTGCTTCTCTTAACACATTGTCACGTCGGCGAGTTGCTTGGTGTTCATCAATCAGGCCAGCAGATAAATCTGCATCAATCGCCATTTGGCGCCCTGGCATTGCATCAAGCGTGAACCTTGCAGCAACTTCACTCATCCGTGTTGCTCCCTTAGTAACAACTACAAACTGCACAACCACCAGAATCAAGAAAATAATTCCGCCAACGATAATGCTCGAACCAGCAACAAACGTTCCAAATGCTTCGATAACATGACCTGCTATTGCATCCCCTTGTTCAGGTGTAGGCGTATCGGCTGTGAGAATAAGCCGGGTCGATGCCACATTTAAAACGAGGCGACCTAAGGTCGTAATAAGAAGTAAGGCTGGGAACACACTGAAATCCAGTGGTTTTTTTGTGTAAACAGTCGTAAGTAAAATGACTGCTGCTAGAGAGATGTTCCCTGCTAGAAAAACATCGAGGACAGCCGGAGGCAATGGAACTACAAGAACTGCAACAAAACCTAGCAATAACGCTGGCACTAGCAAATGCTTTCTCTTCAGCAAACTTGCAACAATTGCATCTAATGTATCCATTGTTCTATTCATCGTATATCTCTTTTCGAAGTAATCAATAAGCTTGCAATTTCACCATGCAAAAAAGAAGGAATACCAAGCCCAACATCACTTCCATGCATTATTTTTTGCGCTAATACATTATTTTCAATAATTGCAATACCATCATTATTCAACTGTTCCAATTTTGAAAGCATAGAATCGCCTCGTAATACATCAAGTACAATTGGAGCGGTCATTGTTGAAGCGTTCCATCTAAGAGCAACTGCAAGTTTATTGCCCACAATTATTAAAGAAGGAACTACAACACCAGTTGTTTTCTTAGCAAGCCACCAAGAGCGTCTTCTTGTTTCTACCGATCTGCCGCTATGTTCACGATGTTCTTCAATTACTTCTTGCCGCGTCATTCTCAGTTCATTTTTCCAAGCATAACGCTGCCAACAATAATCGCAAATTCCAAGAATAAACAAAACTGACAGCGCGGCGAATACTGTCTGAGAACAAATCAACACAATACTTGAAACACTTTCCATGATGGATTCATTAGCACCAAGAGCAAAAAGTTCATCTTGATAATGCAAAATAACAAGAAGTGCAGCAAGAACAGAAAAAACAAGTTTGCTCATTGAAAACAATAGCGTCATTCTACTTCTTGTGCTAAACATTCCTTTTTGTCCTGCACTTAATCTGGAGAGACGAATCATCACAATTTTAGGAGAAAACAAACCACCAACTTGAAGCAACGCAGCGAATATCGCTCCAACAAAAAGAACAAAACAAGGTACAACAAGAAATTCGACCAATAGCCAGCCAGTTGTTTCAAGTGCTACTTGCGGATTGCTCTTTGAAAACGAAAGAGAATCAACAAGTATGTTTTTACAAATGAGTAAAAGCCGTGGAGCCCATGCGATTGAAACTCCTACCGCAACAATTAAAAATAATACCGAAGACAAATCGTTTGATCTTGCAACTTGACCCTCTTCCCGAGCTTTATTCAAGCGGCGAATTGTTGGCTGCTCAGTTGCATTGTATCTGTCACTGCTCATTGCTTCGTCCCAATCGCCCAATCTGAAACAGAACCAACCATATCTGGCATCATTGTTGACATTATTGAGCCAATAATCCCCAGGCCACCAATTAGAACAAGCATGCCAATAAGAATTCGAACTGGCAAACCAACGCTAAAAATATTTAATTGCGGCATTGATCTAGCAACCATCGCAAGAGCGGCCGTTTGAATCATCAATACTGCAATTAACGGCAAGGCTACTCGTAACCCAAATTCAAACGCTGTATCCAACATCCCAGTAAGTGTTGTAACCATCGACTCGCTTGCAAGCGCTGCAACAGGAAGATGTTCAAAACTTCCAACTACTGCCATGTATGTTTGTTCAATTCCACCTATGACAACAAACCCAACAATTGCAAACATCATAAAAGCCCGACCAATTTCATCGGATTCTCCACCTGTCGCAGGGTCAAGCATAGAAGGAAGCGCAATACTCATTTGTTGCCCCATCATTGAGCCACCCATTTGCATAGCAATTAAAGGAATACTCATCAAGAAACCTAAAGTAGCCCCAATTGCAAATTCTCCTGCAAGAATTACTGCTAACCCTACAAGCCCGACCTCTCCAATTGTCGTTCCGGCTGTCAATGTCCATGCTGAAAAACCAAGTGTAAGAACAATCGCTACGCGAACGATTTTAGGAATTGAAGGCGAACCAAATACTGGAGAAACAATTGCAAGACCTGCAACTCTTGCGAGAACAGCAAAGAATGGAAGCATCATTGTTGTTGTAATACTTGTCATGTTGTCCCAGTAAACATATCCGTAGCAAACGCCATTATTTCTGAAAGCATCCACCCCAACAACAACAAGATTGCGACCATCATCGCAAGTAAGCGTGGTACTAGACTCAATGTTTGTTCTTGCACTTGCGTCATAGCTTGTAACACGCTCATCAACACGCTCACTACAAGCCCAATGAGCAACACGGGTGCGGCAACGACAAGTACTAACTTCAGCGAAGCACTTAAAGCATCAACTAATAGATCTGTCATACAAATCCCCCGAATCCCCCAAGCCCGTGAAAAATAGTCACCGCTTGTTCTGACACAACAACGCTTTGCAATAAATTGCCTGCAACTAAATACCACCCGTCCACAAGAACAAACATAAGAATTTTTAATGGCAATGAAATCAAAACTGGCGGTAGCATTAACATTCCCATTGAAACAAGCAAACTTGAAACGAGAAGGTCAATTACCATAAACGGCAAATACACTCGGAAGCCAATCAAAAAAGCTATTTTCAATTCGCTTAACACATACGCTGGCAACAAACTCAGGGTGTCAACATCTTCGCGTTTAAGTTCTTCGGGCTTGGACGTGTCTACACCACGGTAATTCAACATCATGTAGACAGTTGACCAATTTCCTGCAGATTCTATCTGAGAAAACATGAATTCTCGCAGCGGCTTCCGTGTTTGTTCCCAAGCAACTTCACTGCTTGTTATTTCACCATCAATCATGGGTTTGATCCCATCGTTATACATTCGCTCCATCGTAGGTGCCATCACTACAACAGATAACAATAAACTTAGGCCAATCAAAATTTGGGTTGGAGGGATTATCGGTGACCCAAGCGCTTGGCGAAGCAAAGCAAGAACAACAATAAATCTGGTAAAACAAGTGCAAAGAACTAAAATTGAAGGGACAAGAGCAAGAACTGTTAACAATAATAAAATATTCACTGTTGACCCAAGCGAGCCATCACCCGCGGGCAACAAAGTTCCTGCTTGCTCAAGGGCTTCAATTGGGTTCTCAGGAATACCCGCAGTGGATGGCGTAGCCATCAGCAAGTTTGTAATTTTGATTCCAATCACACTTCGCTCCCGTCTTCAATATCCAATTCGCAAAGAGGCACCAACGTACCTTTTGATTGGTGGAGCAACACGCCTTTTTTTCTGACCCTCACCAAAAGTAACGATTGCCGAGGTCCAAGCGGTTTCCTCTCCATTATTTCTATAGCCCCACCCTTCGTGGAAAACGCCCCAATTCCACCGTTACCACGCTTTAAGATCCAACGAATCACGAAAATGAGCCCTACAACGCATGAAAGGGCAAGAAAAACCCTCCAACCTCCAAGCCCCATTGCCATCGCATCTTCTCCGCCTGTGGGCAATGGAAGTGGCATTGATTCAGAGCCATGTGCATCGCGCACGAATAGCCCAATAATGACACAACTACAACATTGGAGCGCAATCGAGCGCATCTTCGCCATCCTTGGCAACCTTTTTCTGGGCAATCCTTGCCCGCTCTTAGAGTACTCAGAATGAGCACAACAGTGATTTTATCGGCTACTTTAATCGCTCTACGTGATTATGATGCACATATGTTGCGATTCCTTCTACCAATTACTGCTCTCCTTGCTACGACATTCATCTCTGTTGCTGTACATGCACAAGACGCTTACATATTCGATGAAAAAACTGATTCGTGGATTCTGGCCACGAAGCACAATCCAAATTCGCCAGAAGCAAAACTAGTCGAAGCCGAACAACAACTCAAATTAGGCAACTATAAAGAAGCACTCCGGTTGTCATCAGATTGGATTACGGAATTCAAACGTCATCCATTTATTCCAGAAGCGCACATAATTCATGGAGACGCACTGTTCGCTCAACAATATTTTTACGAATCACTTTTTGACTATGAAATTGTTGCACGTGATTACTATGGCACAAAAGCTGAGGTCACCGCAAATGAAAGAGAATTTGAAGTTGCAACAATGTTTGCCCATGGCACAAAAAGATTGTTTTGGGGAATGCGAATTACAGATGCTACCGATGTGGCAGAAGAACTATTTATGCGAATTCAGGAACGGCTTCCAAGGAGTGAACTTGCTGAAAAATCTGCCATGGAACTTGCCGATTTATACTACAGAAGAAAACAAATGGATTTGGCGAATAAAATGTATTTGATTTTTGTAGATAATTATCCTCGGTCGAGCAGAATCAATAAGGCAATAGCTAGACTTATTTATACTCGTTTGGCGACTTATCGTGGACCAGCATTTAATGATGCTGGGTTATTAGATGCTAGAAAAGAGCTCATTCAACTACAATCTACTAATCCTCAACTTGCTACAGAGGTCAATTCATCTGCGTTAATTACTCGAATTGACGAATCACTCGGTCAAAAATTACTCCGAACCGCCCAATGGTATTTAAAAGTCAACAACCCAATTGCAGCAGAGTACACCATCCGAAAACTCATACAACAACACGAACATACTGCGGCATCCATTGAAGCACTTGAGCACTTGATTCCAAAAATAATCCCACAACTTCCACCAATTGTATTAGAAGAAGTATCTGATTTTTATGAAACTTATCAAGAAGCATTACTTGGAAAAATAATCACTTCAGTGGAAAATCCGGAGTAACCCAAAGTGACACGAATAATTTTTTCTAGTTTCATCTTCTTTATTTTGTTGGGTTGTGCAAATGACCCAAACATGGGTTACTCATCGGTGTCACTGTACACGACACAATACCGCAGTGTTTTTGTTCCAATTTTTAAAAACAATACGATGTCAAAAAATCTAGAGTTTATGTTGACCGATGCAGTAATTAAAGAAATTGAAGCAAGAACTCCTTACCAAATCCTAGGCAAAGAGTACGCTGAAACGGAGATGACTGGAACCATTCGTTCTGTAGATTTAAAAACCATAAGTCAATCTCGAACAACGGGGCTCAACAACGAAGTTTTGTTCACAATTGTCATCGACTTTGAGTGGAAAAATTTACGAGATGGCACCAGTATTATTGGAAGACGTAATTTTTCTAACAGCGCCCTCTTTATCCCATCCCGACCCTCCTCCGAGCCCATGGAAATAGGCAAATTTGCGGTTATTCAGCAGCTATCCAAAGATATTGTTGATCAAATGCAAGCATCTTGGTGATTTTACTAAACACTTCCTGCGTAACACCCTATTATCTATGTAATTACTCTCATAACAACTATAAAAACAGAGCATAGGCACCATCAATATGGCTAACCCTACCGGCGATCAAAAAAACAATAAAAACACACCACCAACACCCCAAAAACCCAAATTCTCACGTGGTTTATTCAGTTGGATACTCATATGCTTTGTCCTAATCATGCTTTATGGCATGATAAATGGATCCGGAGGTGGTAAAGAACTGACAAGCTGGAACGACTTTATCAACCGAGCAAAATTGCATCAATTTGAAAATGATAAAGTCGTAATTGAAAACACAAAAATTGTTGCAACTATCGCTGAAAATAGTAAAGCGCCGGTCGGTGCGATTGATATTCCCGCTGGAACAGAAGTCTACTTCCCGATTGCTTCAGGTGATGATGACTGGTACAAGAATGAATTAAAAGCTGCTGGAATTGATTTCGCGAATAAAAAAGACAGTGGCGTACTTATGCATTTCCTATTGAGTTGGGGACCAATGATTTTCATATTGTTCCTTATCTTCTTCTTCATCTCTCGATCTGCTAGAGGCGGCGGTGCTGGAGGAATGATAGGGAACTTTGGAAAATCGAAACATAAAATTGCAAGTAAAGACACAAACAAAGTTACGTTTGAAGATGTTGCTGGTGTTGAAGAGGCGAAACAAGAAGTACATGAAATTATTGAGTTTTTAAGAAACCCAAAGAAATTTGCACGGCTAGGCGGACGAATTCCACGAGGCATATTACTCGTTGGACAGCCGGGTTGTGGTAAAACTTTGTTAGCCAAAGCCATCGCAGGTGAGGCCGATGTACCCTTCTTTACAATCTCTGGCTCAGACTTCGTCGAAATGTTCGTCGGTGTTGGTGCAAGTAGAGTTCGTGATTTGTTTAAACAAGCAAAGGATGCTTCACCCTGCATAATTTTCCTTGACGAAATAGATGCTGTCGGCCGGAAACGAGGCAGTGGTTTCTCCAGTGGCGGGCATGATGAACGAGAACAAACACTCAATGCCATTCTCGTTGAAATGGATGGCTTTGAATTAAGTGACCAAGTTATAGTTATGGCTGCAACCAACCGTGCAGATGTTCTGGATCCTGCGCTTACAAGACCAGGACGTTTTGACAGACAAGTCCATGTTCCTCTACCAGACGTTGAAGGACGCAAAGCAATACTTGAAGTACATGCGAAAAAAGTGAAAATGTCACCTACCGTAGACCTGACTCGTGTTGCTCGAGGTACTCCTATGTTCAGCGGTGCAGATTTAGAAGCATTAATCAATGAAGCTGCCATTATTGCAACACTATCTGATAAAGATTTTGTCGAACAACTTGACTTAGACGAAGCTCGCGACAAAATTCGCTGGGGACGTGCGAGCAAAAGTAGAAAGATCGAAGAACTTGAACGGATAGCAACTGCGTACCATGAAGCTGGGCATGCTGTTGTCCAGTTGGTTTTGCCTCATGCTGATCCTGTACATAAGGTTACTATTATTCCTAGAGGTCAATCTGGAGGAGCGACGTTTAGTTTGCCTGAAAAAGATCGTTACTTCTATAACCGTAAATTCTTAGAAGCATCCATGCGAGTGTTATGTGGTGGTCGAATTGCAGAACGACGTAAAACTAATGACATTTCAAGTGGCGCTTCAATGGATATACAAATGGCAACAAGTTACGCTCGGCACATGATTTTAGATTGGGGTATGTCCGATCGACTCGGCTTTGTGATGTACTCCCCCGACCCAAACCGAGAAGCAATTTTTGCCGAACGTGATTATTCGCCTGACACTGCTAGAATCATTGACGAAGAAGTAAAGCGGCTGATAGATGCTGCTTATGCTGAAACTGAACGAATCCTTGACGAGCACTGGAATCAAGTTGTTGCAATTTCCGAGGCACTGCTTGAGTATGAAACATTGCAAGCAGACGAACTTGAAGCACTAATGCGTGGCGAAGCAATCACGCGTTCTTCCGTAGGCGATTTACTCGACCAAGAAGCAAAGACAACCCTACCACCAGCCGCTACTACTGACGAAAATGATTCTGGCGAATCAACCTCTGGTGATGTTGTTCCCGCACCTGCCTAATTGCTTTCTTGATAACGCCAAGCCACGTGGTACCGTCGCTACACCTGCAACAAACAATGAGAGTAGCAAGTGTTTGAACATATCCTTCTTCCTTTTTATTACAAACCAAGTTTGCTACATACAGCATCCACTGAAGATCCAATAATCCTAACGGTTTTCTAGGAATTTGTATTACCAGAAATGACTGAAACTGCGCTTTTCTTCAATTGAAGAGCGTTTGCGATAAGAAAACACACAGCATCATTGGCTTTCCCTCTCTCAGGAGGCGATTTTACGCGAACTTTAAGCCGGTCTCCAACACAACCAACGATTTCATTTTTTGATGCGTTTGGGACTACTTTAATAGCTATTGTGACCCCGTTCTCGTCTTCCTCGATTCGTACCATTTAGATATCCCCAAGTGTTTTTTTAGAACGCAAGTGGTGATGGTAATGCTGTGCAAAACGATGGGCTTCATCCCGAATAGCTTGGACGAGTTTTAGTCCTTCGTTATTTCTACCCAGTTTGATTGGTTCGGTAGCATCCACCGTATAAATCAATTCTTCCTTCTTTGCCAAACTAATAACAAATGGTGGCTGTTGCTCAAGTTGTTCAAAAGCTTCCATTGCAGCAGATAGTTGTCCCTTTCCGCCATCGATTACAATCAAGTCTGGATAGAGTTCAAGACCTTCGCCAGCATCACGAAAACGTCTTGAAATCACTTCACGCATTGACATATAGTCATCGTTTGTTGCACTCTTAATTTTATATCTACGGTAGCCATCCTTGTACGGCCTCCCATCCATAAAACTAACCTTAGCCCCAACCGTTTCACCTCCTTGCAAATGTGCTATGTCGAAACATTCAATGAACCGAAACTCGTCCCTTGCAAGAAGTGCTTTCTGTAGTGCCGCAATCCCTGCAGTTGGATCTTTAGCAAACACCGTTACTTCCGACTGCCAAATTACTTTTTTATCTGATCGATTATCTAATTTTTCTAGTGCTACAATTTGATCTCGAATCACTGCTGCTTCTTCATAGTGTTTGTTTTCAGAGGCAATGTCCATTTTGCTTTGGAGTTCTCGCAACATAACACTTCGCTTAGAAGCAAGGAGTCTTAAAAAACCATCAATATCTTTCCGATAAGATTCTTTCTGTATTTTATTAGCACACGGCGCTGAACATCGCTTGATAGCGTGTAATAAACAAGGGCGAAAGAATTTGTTCGATGGATCTTCTTCGCGAATTTCCAGAGGGCAAGTGCGAAACTTAAAAACTGTCTGCAACATGTGAATCGATTTATTCAATGCACCAGAAGAAGTGAATGGACCAAACAATGCTGCCCCTTTATATTCATCATCACCTGGAGAACGAGTAATAAAAACACCGGGAAAGTCATCCTTCATTGTGACTGCTAAATAAGGATACGTTTTCCCATCAAGTTGCATGGAGTTGTACTTTGGACGGTGATCTTTGATTAATCTTGCCTCAAGTAATAACGCTTCCCATTCGGTTTCACAGGTAATCGTTTCGATATGGTCAATCAGCGGAAGCATGCCCTGTTTCCAAGGACCAAGATCTGTTGACCCAAGAAAATAAGAACCAACTCTCTTTTTGAGAGAATTTGCTTTCCCTATATATATAATTTCGCCCGACTGAGCATGCATAAAATAGACTCCTGGTACATCAGGTAACGTTTTAGCGAAAAAATCAAGTTTTTTTCGCTGTTTTTCCCATTCTGATGCAATGTTTTCGCCTTTCATACGACTTATATTCTAACAGCGGATATATCGAAATATACCGTTGTTTCCTGCCCATATAACGAGTACAATAAGGTGCTCAAACGAATTAAACACGTAATAACCCGTTCACACTGAACCTTTGGAGAATATGACTATGAAACATCTTTTAACCCTAACCCTCGTTGCTGTACTTGGCTTTGCTGTTGTTGGTTGCAACAATGCGAAAGTAAATGCAGGAGCAACTTCCGCACAATGCGATGGCAATAAATGTGACCCAGCAAACTGCGATATGTCTAAATGCCAAGGCACGAAAAAGTCCTGCGACAAAGCTGGCACAACCGATTGCCCAATGGCAGCCGCTAAAGCAAAGCCAGCTGCTGCAGGTGACAAAAAAAGTTGCTGTGCAAGCAAAGCAAAAGCAAAGCCAGCTGCTGCAGGCGACAAAAAAAGTTGCTGTGCAAGCAAAGCAAAAGCAAAGCCAGCTGCTGCAGGCGCTTGTGATCCTTCAAAATGTGGCGATATGAAAGACTGTAATCCTGCAAAATGTGCAAGCATGAAAAAAGATGGCAAAATGCCAGCTGGATGCCCAATGTCGGGTGGCAGCAAATAAATCACTTTTGATTTAATCACCAAAAGCCCCGCCTGTTGGCGGGGCTTTTTTTTCAACTAGCGTTACCTACACACATTTCAAACACACGCGAGGTGGTTCGAAGTGTAAAATAAGCATATGACCTCGATGCTCTTACGCAACGGAAGAATTATCAACAATGGGCAAGATTTCACCGGAGACATTCTCCTTCGTGATGGAGTCATTGCACAAGTAAGCGATTCACCTATCAGCGAACACGATTGCAGCACAATCAATTGCGAAGGGTGCATTATTTCGCCGGGGCTTATTGATATTCATGTTCATTTCCGTGAACCAAGTAACGGCAACCATGAAGAAACCATCGCAACAGGATGTAACTCGGCAGTGGCTGGCGGCTTTACTACTGTTTGCACGATGCCAAACACCACCCCCGCTATCGACTCACCAGATATGATCCGAACTGTTACTGAAACAGCAGCAAAAGTCGGTCAATGCCGCGTCTTGCCAACTGCATGTGCGACCATCGGAAGGCAGGGTGAAAAAATCGCACCAATCGAAGAAATGGTACAAGTGGGTGCAATCGCAATCACAGATGATGGCGATGTCGTAGAAAACGAGGCAATGATGGAAGCGGTACTCCACCAATGCAAAGCAATTAACGTCCCATTTATGCAACATTGTCAAGACCCAAAAACGACTATCGGTGGTGTGATGAACGAAGGCGATGTGCAACGTACACTTGGTTATGGCTCTTGGCCACGGTCTGCTGAAGAATCAATTATTGCTCGTGATATCCGCCTTAACAGAAACATCGGTGCAAAGTGGCACGCGCAGCATATCAGTAGCGGCGGTAGTGTTGATTTAATTCGCAAAGCCCAAGCAAACAGCCAATCCATATCTGGTGAAGCATCACCACACCATCTTCTTCTTACTGATGAAGCGTGCCGCGAAATTGGCACGATGGCAAAGATGAATCCTCCGCTTAGGCAGCAACAAGATATAAACCATATCAAGGAGGGAATAGCAGATGGTACAATTACCATTCTTGCAACAGACCACGCACCACATCCAATGCACACAAAAGAACAATCCTTCTCTCACGCTTCTTTTGGAATAGTCGGATTGGATTGCGCACTCGCCCTGTATGCAAAGGCACTTATTGATGATGGCGTCCTCGATTATGCACGAATGCTTGAAATGATGACTTGCAACCCAGCATCGCTCATTAACCAACCACATTTGGGACAATTGACCGTGGGCGAACTCGCTGATATCACCATTATTGATCCTAATTTCGAATGGATTATCGATACAACTATTTTTGCTTCTACAGGTAGAAATTGCCCATTTGATGGCTGGAATGTCAGTTGCAAGTCCATCGCAACCATTTTCAACGGCACAATAGTCCATAGCCAACTTGAAGATCGTGCTGCTGATTGCATTGGCACCTAAAATAGTATAAAATCCACGATTCAGATCTTTTCTGAACACAATTAGTAAGAGGTGGGCTCTTGCTAATTTTAACTCTTTTTCGTAATTCTTCTTGAATTACAACACGTGAAGCGCCCTTGTGCAGACGCTGCCCACACGTCTTGCCGGTGTCGCTGAAAGGACTTGATTCATGAGTGAATCGACCAACGATATTGTTAACAAACTGCTTGAGGCAGGCATCCACTTTGGACAACGCCGAAGTAGTTGGAACCCAAAAATGAAACCGTATATCTGGGGCATCCGAAACGGTCTTCATATTATTGATATTCGAGAAACTGTTAAAGGTATTCTCCGTGCTAAAGCATACATTCGGCAAACTGTCGCGAGCGGCAAAGACGTTGTGTTTGTAGGAACAAAACGACAAGCTCAATCCGCTGTACAAAAATATGCAGGCGAAGCTGGCATGCCGTGGGTTACTGAACGGTGGCTTGGTGGCACACTTACCAATTTCTTAACAATTCGCTCACGTCTTAAACGACTAAATGAACTCGAATCACTTGTAGAATCTGGTGAAATCGAAACATATTCAAAGAAAATGACTTCCCAACTTATGCGTGAAAAAGCAAAAATCACTCGAAACCTTGACGGCATACGCAATATGAACAAGTTGCCGGGAGCAATGGTAGTGATTGATGCGAATAACGAAACAAATGCTTTACGGGAAGCAACCGCTCTTCGCATTCCAACCATCGGACTTATTGATACCGATGGCGATCCTAAACTTGTTGATGTTCCGATTCCTGGAAACGACGATTCACTCCGTTCGATTGAAGTTGTTATTGCCGAGCTTATGTCCGCAGTAAGCGAAGGGCTCCAAGATCGAAGAGAGTCTGAAGCCGCTTCTGCAAAGAAAGCCGATGAAGAAGCTCGCGAAGCAGCAACTCAAGAAGAAAACCGACAGCGATCGACAAGAACATCATTCAAGGCAGATGATGCTGCACCTGAACCAGAAAATGATACTGCGACAGCAACTGCTGTTGCACCTGAAGAATCAAAACCAGCGACTAACGCTGATAAATCCTGAACACCGTAAAACTATCGGAGAATTAACTATGAGTTTTACCGCAAAAGATGTCATGTCACTCCGCCAAAAAACTGGCCTAGGCATGATGGACTGTAAAAAAGCATTAAATGAAACCAATGGCGACCCTACCGCTGCTGAAGAGTGGTTGAGAGAAACTAAAAAGGGCAAGATGGACACTCGAACCGAACGCACGACTGGCGAAGGCAAGATTTGTATTGCTATCACAGGCGAAGGCGCTGCGATTGTAGAAGTCCAAACTGAAACCGACTTTACTGCAAAAAACGAGAACTTCGTTGAGTCAGTTGAAAAAATAGCAAACTTTGCCATGCAAGCAACAGATGGTGACATTGCACTTACAGATGAAATGACTACACTCATTGATGATATACGTATTACCACTGGTGAAAATGCAAACTACGCACGTGGTTTTAAATATAGCGGTGGTAATTATGGTCAATACATTCACCATGATGGCAAACGTGCTTGTCTCCTTCAATACGAAGGCGATATTGACGATGCAACAGTGAAGGGGATTTGCCAACACATCGTTTTTCATGACCCAATTGGTATTTCAGCAGACGACATTCCTGCTGAAAAGATTGCTCAGATTCGTGCTGATGCAATCCAAGAAGCAAAAGATACCGGCAAGAACGAAGAAATTGCTGAAAAGATGGCTGGAGGGAAGGTTCGTAAACACTTACAAGAAAACACTCTTCTTGCACAAAAGTACGTACTCGACGAATCGTCCTCTATTCAGGAATTGCTACCTGAGGGTGCAAGTATTACTGCGTTTACCCGCTACACGCTTGGTGGCTAATTAATCACCTATTCAAACAAAAGAACCTCGCCAATTGGCGGGGTTTTTTTATGTTAATGTAAACCAGCCGGTATGCCACCCTTGCGTGGGTCACTCGCCGGCTTCATCAAACCATCTTCTACTTGAATTACTTGCACAACTCCAATATTTGGACGGGTTTTTATTTCGTAGCCTATTTCGGTAAGTACGGATTCAAGCTCTGCATCCTTATACTGAGCCTCAAAATACACTTTGTCGGGTAGCCATTGGTGATGGACCCTTGAACGTTGCAAGGCATCAATAGGTTCGTCTTCAAACCACAAAATGGCAATGAGCACTTGCACAACGCTAGAAATAATCCTTGGTCCACCAGAAGCACCAAGAGCCAAAACTGGGACACCGTTATGCTCAACAATTGTTGGTGACATACTTGAAAGCGGTCGCTTTCCGGGCTCGGGCAAATTTTTGTCCGATTGTTGTAGACCGTATACGTTCGAACCGCTTGGAGATGAAAAATCGTCCATCTCGTTATTTAACATAAATCCGAGCACTGGAGAATACGCAAGCGATCCAAAGCTTGTGTTGATTGTCTCCGTCGCTGAAGCCATCATGCCATCTTTATCAACGACGCAAAGGTGACTTGTCCCATCGTCGTCTGGTGGTGGCGAAACCGAACCATACGAATACGTTCCTTGCGTTTCACCTAAGCTAACTCGCGAGGCAAGATCATCGAGATACGTATCATCAAGTAATTTTTGTACGGGTACTTCTACAAACGTAGCATCGGCTAAATGTTCCGCACGATCAGCAAACGCATGTTTCATCGACTCGACAAGTAACTGGGAAAATTCATTTGATATACCGTATTGTTGTGCATCGAGACGGGAAAGCAATCCGAGAATCTGTGCTATCGCAACCCCGCCACTGCTTGGTGGTGGCATGGACACAATCGTATTGCCATCACCAAGATCTACTTGCAAGGGAGTTTCCCAGCGTGGTGCATACGAATCTAAATCTTCAAGCGTCAGATGTCCGTTCGTAGCACGAACAATAAGGCGTGCAATAGCACCCTCATAAAAACCGGCAGTACCATCTTGAGCGATTTGTTGAAGCGGAAATAACTGACCCGAGTTCAAATATGAAAATTGAATTGTTATAGATTGCAACGCTTCTAGATATTGGGATTGTTCTTCTGTTGGCAATGTTTCGATTGCTCGAGTTGCTGATTTTATGGCGTTTTCAAATGCTTTGTCTATTTCAATTGTGCTTTGAGCCAAGCGAATTGCAGGAGCAAGTACCTGTTGACGGCTCAGTTTTCCGTATCGTTCGTGCGCTGCGAGCAGTCCAGCAACAGTTCCCGGAACTCCAACAGCTGTTCCTCCAAAGCGACTACTGTTCGTCTTGAAAAAATCTGGGCCTACTTTTTGGGGGGCTGTTTCACGATAATTTAATGCAACAGGCTTCATCGTTGGCGAATCTATAAGCATAAACCCGCCGCCACCTATGCCGCACGAAAACGGGCGAACAACAGACAAAGCAAAACTGGTAGCAACAGCAGCATCAACAGCGTTACCACCCTGCCCAAGAATTTCTACGCCCGCCTGCGATGCCAAATAATGATCAGCTGCAACTGCGCCGCCGGTGTACGTTTGTTGTTTTGTGGTGCAACCACACAAACAACAAAGTAAAAGGAGATATTTCAACACGCACCAAGTTCCTGTAACATTTGTTTTGCTTGTTTTATGTCATTAATTCGATTCGCCCCACCTTCACGTTCAATCACAAGATTAACATGTTCTGGGACAAGTTTTAAAAATGACTCCCATGCCACATCGCCCTTGCCAACTGGCACCTCGGTTCCCCACGTTCCCTGAACTTCCGTATGTTTTGCATCTTTAATGTGTACCTGCTGCACCCACGGTTGTAATATGTTCATTGCTTCAATCGGGTCACCTTTGCCGTATAAAATCATATTGGCTGGATCAAAATTAACACCAAGCTCATCCAAGCGTAACTCAATCAAAATACTTGCCGCATTGCCGGCACTCTCTTGCCCTGTTTCTAACCCAAGTGATACACCGCAATCAATACACACTTCTGTCATCATGTGGAGATGGTCAAGCATTTTGCTTCGTTCATTGCAACGTTCCTCTGGAATAAATCCAGCGTGAAATGTCACGAGTGGAATTCCAATTTCTGCTGCACTATTTGCAACTCTTTTTGTATTTTCAATCGTCGATTCCCACATTGCCTCTTGGCGTAAACCACCCGTCTTTGCGATTGTTTCAAGAGACGTGTAATCTTCTCCGGATGCCTCAAGCATACCACTAACAATGGTTATTCCTGCATCAGCAATTATTTCGGCTGCATTCGTCCAATTTGGGTTATGAATAAGAGGCAGAAGAGCCAGTTGTACCGCGTTAATTTCACACTGTTGAACCATAGAAACGAGTTCCTTGGGGTTCTCTGGCTTCAAACTCCAACTGCACACGGCTAGATGTCGACTACTCATGCAAGGTAGCATAGAATATGTAATCAAACTTGGTACAAAACTATGAGCATTTCTTCTACACAATCAGATTCTGTAGCCCCACCAAAGCCCGAATCGCCAAAGCAAGAACCAGAGAAAACCCCTTCTGCAACCAAAGAGCAAATGGGTTTCTGGGAACGGGTTGAGGCATATATCACTCGATTAAGTACGAAGAACAATTTCTGGCATCGAGTTTGTTCTCTCATTTGGCTTCCATTTGCATTTCGTAGTGGAATTACGATGCGGCGAATCACTCGAGATAAATTCACTGCTGTGCTTCCTTTTAAACGATCAAACCGAAACTTTTATAACGCTATGGCTGGCGCTTCTCTTCTTGGAAACAGTGAAGTTGCTGCAGGAATGTTTTTGTTTAAACACTGTGGAAGTGATTACGCGGTTGTCTGCAAGAATATGACGTATAAATTTCTTCGGCCATGTTATGGACCTGCAATTTATAACGTTCGCGATGCCCAGCAAATAGCAACTGAACTCAGTGAGCAAATGAGCGCACGAAAAGAATTTAACATTGATTTCATTATGGATATCACGCAGACACTGCACAAACGTGGGCGAGAAGTTCGTGTTGGCAAATGCGAAATCACCTTCCATTGCACACCTAAATCAATGATTAAGGAGCGGGCTTCAAGACGCAAAGTCCGCGGCAAAAAGTGAACGCACTCAAAACTATCGGATGGGGATTTTATCTTTCGTGCAGTTGGACGTGGTGCATTGGCATGTTTTTGCCTGTCATTCTCATGCATCGATATGGATGGCTTGGCTTACTTATATTTTCTATTCCCAACGTCATCGGATGCGCGGCGTTTGGTTATGTAGTACGAACTCCAGATCGCTCTAAAGAGTTAGTGGAAAAATACAAAACCGCAATATCACTTTTTGCAATTGTGACAATTGCATTTCACCTATTTTTCATTGCGATGATTGCACTTGTGTATCTCAACGATTTCTCCTTTTTAATTTCCGCATGGCTTCCATTCTGTATTCTTGCAATAAGCGCATGTCTTGCATTTTTACCAATCAGGTGGTGGCCAATACTTGCCGCCATTCTCTGGATATTCTCTGCAATAGTTGGGCTTACATTCTTACCCTTCAATCACGTTCCTCAGGGCGAGTTACCTTGGCAAGACGCTGTTTGGCTGTTACCGATTACAACCTTCGGCTTTTTCTTAAGCCCATATCTTGACCCAACTTTTCATAGGGCACTGCAATCCTCACCAAGCAAACATGCATTCGGCGTATTTGGCGTTACCTTTGCAATTATGATTTTCGTCACTTGTCTTTACCAAGGCACTATTCTGACAACCCTTTCGGTTCTTCTTGGCTTACACCTTGTATTACAATCTATATTTACAATTGGTGCGCATTTAAGAGAGGGCATCGGAATTGAACTTGGTAAACAAAAAACTTTTTTCATCGTTATTCTTGCATTTGCTAGTCTTGTTGCAGTAGCAATTGCACATCGAATGGGAGGCATATCACCCTCGGGCAATTGGCTTCCAGAGTGGCAAGAGGATTACCTACGATTCTTTATTTTCTATGGACTCGTATTTCCTGGGCTCGTTGCTACTTTTATGTTCACTGGAAAAACGTTCACGCCCCTTCGAGTTACACTCTTCGCACTTGTTGCAATTATTTCTCTACCTCTGCTTGAGGTGGGATACATTGGCGACCAAGCGTGGCTTTCCATCTTACCAGTGGTTGTTCTTTTGACTTGGGCGTTTGCTGATCGAACGAAGTCTATTGGGCAAACGTGACTTACCACAGTTATTTCTTGCTGCAACACTTCTTATATTTTTTACCACTACCACACGGGCAGGGTTCATTTCGACCAACTGTCATTGTGCCACCACCCTGCATCTTTGAGGATTCTGAAGCAGCGCGTACAGATTGCTCAGCTGGCTTTGGTTGTGCGGACATTTGTTTTTGTTGTTCTTGTTTTGGTGGTGCTTGCTGTTGGCTTGCCTTTTGAGTTTCTGGCTGGGGCTGCTGCGCCTGTTGTGGCACTTGCACTTGCATTTTTGCTTTAAAGACAAGATCGGTTACTCTGTTTTGTACATGTTCAAACATTTCATCGAACAAACGTGCGCCTTCTCTCTTGTACTCAATTCGCGGATCGAGTTGACTGAATGAACGGAAACCAATAGATTCTCTGGCTTGGTCCATTTGATACAAGTGATCTTTCCACACACCGTCAAATATTTGCAAGAGTACTGCTCGTTCAAGATGGGCGAGTTCTGCTCGTTGGGCTTGCTTTATTTTTCCAATTGCGACTCCGATTGCGTCTTCCTCTGCTTGTTCCTTTTCTTTTTCTGTGAGAGCAAATTTCCAGTGTTCTCGGAGCCATGCATCTATATCGCCATCACTTTCATCGAGCATACGCTGTGCTCGACGTTCATACTTTTCTTCATCCCATCGATTTGCTTCTTCAAGTAAAAACTTTTTCAATTCTTCTGGATTATTTGAAGGAAGAGAGTTTGGATTCCAATCCAAATCATATTTCACCTTCACGCGATTACAGAATCCTTCGATTGCTTTCGCTGGGTCTTGTTGCAACATAATGCTAGTGAATTCAATCATGCTTTCAATTGGATATTCACGTTCGCGAGTTTTG
>PVBE011737255.1_pt1 | contig 22207 bp, 6 predicted proteins | sample 1631181 | NCBI WGS metagenome assembly PVBE01 (sample SAMN08397723, study PRJNA350692) | Marine metagenome, whole genome shotgun sequencing project. | isolation source: water | place: Pacific Ocean | collected 2012-04 | reverse complement strand
GGCATGGTCAACAAGGCGGTGCCCCACGCACAGCTCGAGGAGGTGGCGCTGCAGTGGGCCCAGCTCATCAACTCCAAGAGCCCAACGGCCATGCGAATGCTCAAGTACGGCTTCAACCTCCCCGACGAGGGCCTGGTCGGCCAGCAGCTGTTCGCCGGCGAGGCCACCCGCCTGGCGTATGGCACCGCCGAGGCCCGGGAGGGACGCGACGCGTTCCTCGAAAAGCGCCCCCGGGACTACAGCCGGTTCCCGTGGCACTACTGATGCGATCGAGCCGCCTGTCGCTGGTCCTTGCCCTTGCCCTTGTCCTCGCGTCGGCCTGTGGCGTGGGGGGCGAGGGTGCCGCCGATAGCCCCGGCGCAGCCGATGACGAGGTGGGATCGCCGGACGATCCGCCCCCGGAGAACCCCTCGGGCGATGCGGGCGAGGCACACGACCCGACCCCGCTGGACGGAGCTTCGGAGGGCGAGGGGGAAGGTGCGGGCGAGGGAGAGGGCGAGGGAGAGGGAGAGGGGGAGGGAGAGACGACGCCCGATCCGGTCGATCCGCCGGACCTGCCGGCGCCGCGGGCCCCCTGCCAAAACGGCGACTGTTGGGACGCCCGCTCATTCTCAGGCGCCTGCGGGGCGTCGGCGCTCGACGAGGACTTCAGCACCGGCCGCTACAACGTGCACGGGTTCGCGCTGTTCGCCCCCGCCGGCGTCGATGTCGAGGTCGTGGCCCGCAACACCGGGGGCGCCTGGACGCCGGCGCTGATCCTCCAGGACGACCAGGGCGCCACGGTCCACGACGGCGAGCGCTCGCTGTCCACTGAAGCGCTGACCGTCCTGTCGCCCAACGACGGCGCTGGGCGACAGACCGCCACCCTTGTCGTCCACGCCCGGCAGGACACGCAGCTGCAGCTGTTCCTGACCGGCCTGGACGTGATCGACGGCGACTTCCTGCCGCGCCTCCCGACGACGGCGACGTACACGTTGACGGTGACGACGGACTGCGTTGCGCCCACGGGCGAGCTCCTCACCCCGCCCAACTTCGATCCGAACGACGTCCTGGACGGCTACTACCTGCTGCCCGACTCCGACCCCGAGGGCCTGTACACGCGCAAGTCCGACGCCTGCTCAAGGGGGACGCGGCTGCTCATCGAGGTGCTGTACACCGTGGCCCACCGCTGGAACGCCCTGAGGCCCGACCTGTCGCCCCTGCTGGTCCGCGACCTCAACCGGTCACCGTGCGGCAGCCGACATCAGACCCACGACGACGGCACCCACGTCGACCTGGTGGGCGGCTGCGCCACACGCGCGTCGTGCGGCGACGAGCAGCCCGCCATCGAGCTGGCCCGGCTGTTCGTCGACACCGGAAAGGTCTGCGGCATCATCTTCGACGACAACCCCGTGCGGGCCGTCGTGAACGACTACTTCACCTCGCGGTTCGCCTACGAGGTGTGGCACCGCGGCGACTTCATGCGGAACATCGGGGGTCACGGGGAGCACTTCCACGTCCGGGTGATGAAGCCCGACGGGACGTGTAACTAAACAGACGCCGATGGATCCGGCCCCGTCGACTCAGTCGTGCTCGCAGTCCCCTGACAGCACGCAGTCGGCGCAGCCCCACTCATCCGGCGGGACACCCGGCGGGTCGAAGTCCGCGTGGTTGTAGACCTCGAAGATCAGGCAACGGTTGTCGACGTATACCTGCAGCGCATCGTCGACCAGTCGGTCCTCGATCAGGCCCGTTCCCTCGGCGTACAGGCCTGCGGTGAACGCCAACAGGGCGTCCTGGGGCTCGTCGCGGTCCTCGCCTAGCGCGACTGCGGCGGAGTCAATCGCAACTCCCGACATCGTCCGGACCTGCAGGCTCACCGGCCACTGCCAGTTGCGCACCCAGACCCACTCGTCGTCCTGGGCGTCCTGCAGCAGGTCGGACGCTGTGGCGAGTCGGACGAGCAGGTCGAGGAACGCTTGGTTGCCCCCCGCCTGGTCACCGTCGGCGACGGCCCGGCCGAACAGGGAGTCGTTGATGATCCCCTCCATCAGCGCGTGCAGCTCCGCCACGGCGTCCGCTCCGTTGACACCTTCGATCGCGAGGTAGTCCGCCATCTCGTTGCGCAGGCGGAAGGTCGCCGCAGAGGCGTCCTCCCACTGCTCGATGGTGTACGGCGCCCGGGCATGCTCCAGCCGGAACAGCGCGTTCATCAAGGACAGCATCGACGCCGTGTAGCTGGCGGACGCGAGCTCGCCCTCGGCCTCGTCGAGGTGGGCGCCGCCCTGGTCGAAGTCCTCGCCGTCCTCGGGTCCCTCGGCCTCGACCTCGCCCTGCCGCCGCCGGATGCCGTCGAGGGCGCCCTGGTTGAGCCATAGGCGCGAGTCGCCCGTATCCAGGCCCTGCCCCTCGGCGAAGTCCAGCGAGCTGACCATCGTGAACGTGTACAGCAATGCGTTGCCCCGGGTCCGCGGCTCTGCGACCGCGACGAGGGCGTCGCCCGCCACGTCGACCACGAGGTCCAAGAACAGCTCCACGATGGCCTCGGGCTCGCCCTCGAGCAGCCGCTCGGCGATGGTCCGGGCGCGCTCGATGGCGACGCGCCACGACAGCACCACGAAGTGTCGAGCCGTCGATGCGCTGTTGCCGGCATGGTCGTGGGCCGTCACGACCAGCTCGTACTCGCCCTCCGCAAGGTCCGCCATCGCCAGGTCCCCGGCGCCGTCGCAATAGGCGGTGGCCCCTCTGTCCAGCACCTCGGCGCAGCCGATGGACTTCAGGCGGGTAGGCCCGGCCGCGGGCTCTCCCTCCGCGTCGTAGGGGGTGTCCAGGAGCACCCGCGCGTCGCCCGACTCCCGGTGGGTGAGCACCGCGACGAGGCGGGAGATCCCGGACTGGGCGTCGCCGTCCCGATCCGAGGCGCCCGCCGCGAAGCCAACGCTGTCCTGCGCGAAGAACGCGGGCCACGACAACGAGTCATCCGGGTCCTCCACCTCGTCGAGCCCGGTGAACTTCGCAGTGGGCGGCGTCTGATCGATGCCGAAGTCGGGCACGGTGAACGCGGCGGAGTTGCCCGCGGAGTCCGTCGCGGTGACGCGCACCGAGTACACGCCCTCGGCGGCATAGGTGACGGTGTGGTCGCCGCCCTCCTGCGAAGTGACCCCCGCGGGATCGAACACGACCGCCGGCGCCACGTCGCAGTTGTCCCGGACCCGCATGGTCACGCTGCCTGCTCCGTTGGTGTAGCCGGCGGTGGCCGATTGCAGGGTGGCGGTCGGGGGGACCGGGTCGGCGTCGCCTACGTTGAAGTCGAGCCGCGCGGTGGCGGTCAGGCCCACCCCGTCCGTGGCGTCGTACCGGATGTAGTGGTCGCCGTTGGCCAGGTTCATCGTGCCGTCGCAGCTTTCAGGCTCGCCGCCGTCTATGGCGCAGGTGACCGCGATGTCGTCCGCGGGCGTGGCGTTGTCGCGCAGCGTGGCGAGCGGGATCGGCGCCTCCTGGCAGACGAACTGGATGTCGCCGACCGCGATCGACGGCGGCGTGGTGTCCTGCACCGTCACGTCGAACCGGGCGCTGCCGCAGTTCCCGAAGTCGTCCGTGCCGACGACGGTCACGTTCACCGTGCCCACGCCCAGCCGACCGGGCAGCAGCTCACAGCCGCAGTCCGCGTTCCGCTCCCCGGCGGTGTGCCTGGGATCGGCCGCCTCGTCGGCCTCGGTCCAGCAGGCCTGGCACGCGACGCCTTCCGCTTCGCAGATCTCGTAGGTGTATGCGAGATCCTCGTCGCACAGGTCCTCGGAGTCGGGCGCCGGCATCGGCACCACGGTCCCACCGGGCGAGCGGGCCTCCACGGTCACCGGCGCGGGGGCCTGCACTACCGGCGGCCGGGTGTCCACCACCTCGACCTGCTCAGCGAAGAGCTGGCGCTTGCCCAGGTGGTTCTGCGCGGTCCAGACCACCCGGGACTCGCCCATGGGCAGGACCCGGGGCGCATCGCTGGTCACCCGGGGCGATGCGTCGTGGCAGTCGAAGACGTCTGGCGGCGCCAGACGCGCGCGAGCGCCGCTGGGCGAGGTGCACTCCAGGACCGGCGTGTCCCGCGGCTCGAACGACGGCAGGTAGAACTCGTCGCTGACGTGGGCGAGGCGGGCGGTGGGCAGGGGCGCAAGCCGGATGCCCGGGCCGCCGAGATCGACCTCCATGATGGCTGGGCCCTCGCCGTTGAAGTACTCGACCTTGATGACGTGCCAGGAGCGGTCGAGGTCGATCCGGGCGGCGCTCTGCCGGGTGAAGCGCGCCTCCCGCCAGGCGTCGATCAGGGGCTGCCCATCGACGAACAGGCGCATGCCGTCGTCGTAGCGGGTGCGCCAGCTGTGGATGCCGGGCTCGTCGATCTGGACGAACCCCTGCCATCGGACGCTGAAGTTGTCGGGCCCTGCACCGCTGCGGAAGTCGCCGTCACGGTCGGAGTCCGAGCGGTCCGGCTGATCGATGGAGGCCTCGGGGCGGGACGCCACCAGCTGTCCGAAGTCGCGACCGCTGTAGTAGTCCGCCTGGATCAGCCCCCGGGTGAGCTCCGAGTTGTCCGGCGTGCACAGTCGCTTGTCCCTGGACCTCCGCCGCCGCCCGAACCGGTCGATCACGCTCAGCTCAAAGTGGTACAGCTCGCCGGGGGTCAGGCCGACGATGCGCACAGACTCGCCTGAGGGGGCCTCCACCCGTTGGCCGTAGTCCTCAGTCTCGCCGAAGTTGAGGACCGAGCGCACCGGCTCGTTGGACGTGAAGGTCACCACCGCCGAGTCGGGAGCGACCGCCTCGACTCTGACGTTGGACAGCCGCAGCGGTGTCTCGTCTCCGGCGGGCCGGGCGTCGCGCGCCACCCAGCCGCTGGTGTGGAGCGCCCCTGTTTGCGGATGCAGGGATCGGCCCAGAGCCATCCCGGCGCCGGTCACGGTGAGCAACCGCGCCCCGCTGTCCGCCCGCTCCATGCGCCCACCGGCCGACACGATCGACGACACGCTGCTCTGCGCCTCGGCGACACCCGATCCCGCCAATAGGAGCACTACGACCTGCAGATGGAGCCGAATGGCCCACCTCCCCGACCAACTTCAATAAGACCCCCCGCAGGATACCAAGGGGGCGGCCGGCCACCAAGCAGGGCGGCCGTCGGCATTCGCTCAGGGACGGCGCGCACCCTCGCCCTATTGGACCGTCAGCCGGAGCGCTGGCCGCACACCGTCGGCCAGGGTCTCCAGCACGACTGTCCAAGTGCCCGCCGCCAGCGCCAGCTCGTCGATGACCAGATCGTCGCCGGCGAACGCATCGTCGGACACACAGGACAGCTCGCTCGCGACCTGGGCGCAGTCCCCCCTCACGGACAGCGCGGCGCCCACGCCCGCGCCCTGTGCCTCGATGCGGACCGTCCCTGGCTGCGCGAGCACGAAGGCGGCGGCGTAGTCGCCGCCACCCTCAAAGCCGCACGACGACGGGAGCCGCTCGACCGGGACGAGCGCCGGCAGCCGCAACGGGACCCCGGCCTCGAGGCTGGCCGCTCCCTGGCACGCAAGCGCCGCCGCCTCGCCCCCCGGGGCGGCGGTCGCCTCCAGCGTCAGGCCGAGTCGGATCGGGTCCGCCCCTCCGTCCGCGAGCCTCACGGCGTGTGAGCCGGTGGCGCCGATGTCGACGACGGTGGTGAGCGCGCCGCCGTTCGCCTCGCCCCGCGCCAGCACCTGCCCGCCGGGGCCCAAGACGGTCAGCACGAGGTCCTCGGGCAGCGCAACGGGCGCCCCATTGGGGCCCCCCTGGCCAAGCGGCTCTGAGCGCACGGACAGGCGGGTGCCGGCGGCCAGACCGAGCGCGAACCAGTCCTCGTCCGCGGGGCATAGGCCGTGGGTGACCTGCCCGACGCCGACCGGGGTCGCGTGGGCCCGGTCGTCGTTGCCCAGCAGGCCCTCCAGCGGGTCCTCCACGCACTCGCCCTGGACCACCCGAGCCAGGGTCAGCTCGTATGGGACAGACGCCCCGGCGCGGCCCCGGACCACGATCTGCAGGTCTCGGGACGCGGGCCACGGGTTGATCCCGAGGGCCTCAAGCCCGTGTGGCCCGTCCGAAACGGCGCTGGCGACCACCTCGCCGTCCTGGAGCGCCGTCAGGACCAGCGCGAGATCCCCGTCGGCGGGCGCATGGGCGACCTGCACCTGAAGGCCCTCGCCGGGCGCCGTGCGGGCGGAGTAGGCGTCCTGGGTGCCGTCGCAGAGCAGCAGCGCGCTGTAGGTCCTCGCCGCGACAGGGATCGCCTCGCCCAACGCATCGAACCGGTCCCCCTCGCAATCGGGCGCGGCTTCGCAGAGCCCGGCGGCGCCGCAGAGCTGCGTGCCGGGACAGTTGTCGTCCTCGTCACAGACGCCGATCAGCTCACAGACCCCGGCCGCACACTCCTGGGCCGCCGCGCAGTCGTCGTCGGACAGGCACCCCACGCAGGCGCCCGAGAGCCCGTCGCACCGGGGCGCCCCGACGGGGCACTGGGCGTCGCCGTCGCAGGCCTGGTCCAGGACGCACGCGCCCAGCGGCGCACAGGTCTGGGGCGCCGGGCAGGGTTCGTCGTCGTGGCACGCGGCGCGAGGCACCCCGTCGCAGCTTCGGTCCACGCAGGCCACGGGGCACGCCGCGTGCTCGGCGCACTCCGGCAGGTCGCAGGCCCCGTGCTCGCACACCCGAAGACCCAGACAGTCCGCATCAACCGCACATGGATCAGGCTCCTCGCAGTGTCCAGAGCCCACGTCGCAGGTCTGGGCGCCCGGGCAGTCCGGATCGGCTGCACATGGGGCTTCGCACACGCCCCCGCCGCACACGGCGTCGTCCTCGCAATCGTCGTCGCCGGCGCAAGGCGGGACCACGGACAGCGTGACCTGCGGGCCAGCCCCGCCCGGCGGCGCCTCGACGACCACGAACCAGCGGCCCGGCCCGAGCGCCACGTCCTCGAGCGCGACCGTGGCCGCGTCGAACAGGTCGTCCGACTCGCACGCCACCTCGCTGCCCACGTCGCCGCACCGGCCGTGGATGGCCACGGTGCTGCCGAACGCAGCCCCGGTCAGCGTCACCGTCGCCGTCGCCTGCTCGCCGAGGTCGAACGCCAGCACGTGGTCGGCGGTGTCACCGATGCCGCACCCCGCGGCGAGTCGATCCACCGCCACGACCCGCGGCAGACCGACGGGCTCGTCGATCTCGAGGAGCAGCGGGTCGTCGCACGCGCGGGCCGCGGCCGCCGGCCCCGGTTGGGCGTCCACGAACAGCTGACCCCGCCACGGCTGCGCAGCCACCCCGTCCGCTGCGAAGCGGACCGTGTGCCGTCCTCGGTCCGACGCCTCCGCGACCACACCGTCGGGGCCGCCCTCCTGCAGCAGCGCCCCGTCCGGGCCGCGCACCTGCATGACGACATCCGGGGGATCGCCGTCCGGGATCGCATCCACCACCAGCAAGCTGCCCGCGTCCAGGCCGATCTCGAACCAGTCCTCGTCCCCCGGGCAGAGCTTGACCTCGTAGGCGCCGCGGCCGATCGGCGTCGCGTGATCCGCATCGTCGTTGCCCAGCAGGCCCTCGAGCGCGTCTGGGAGGCAGCTGTCCGCCGGGCGCCGCCGCACGTCCAGGGAGTACACAACGGAGTCGCCGGCGCGACCGTCCACCCGGAGCTCCAGCGTTCGATCCTCGACGCCCGGATCCACCCCCACGCGCTCGACGCCGCCGAGGCCATCGCTGGTGGCGACCGTCTGGCCGCCCTCGGTCAGCACGAGGCGCAGGTCCCCCGCGTCGGCCGCGTGCCTAAGCGTCACGGCGACTCCCTCGCCCGCCCGCACGGGCACGCGGTAGCGGTCCTCGGTCCCGTCGCAGAGCAGGAGCGCCGTATAGGCCCGGGCGGCCAGCAGCCAGGACAGCTCCAGCCCGTCGTACCGATCCCCGTCGCAATCGTCGGCGGGGACACAGCCGCCGCCGTCGGGATCGCAGCTCCCGCTCCTGCATTCATCGTCCTCGGCGCACAGACCTCCGTAGCGACAGGCGCCCTCGAAGCAGATCTCCGAGGCCACGCAGTCCCCATCGCCCCCGCAGCCCACGCAGCGGCCGGTCCCCGGGTCGCAGAGGTCGGTGCCGAGGGGGCAGTCGCCGTCGTCGTCGCAGCGGTCGGCCAGGGCGCATGCGCCCAGAGGCGCGCAGACCTGCGGCCCCGGGCAGTCGCCGTCGTCCTCGCAGGCTTGGGGCGGGGCGGGGGCGCAGAGGCGGTCCACGCAGGCCGCCGCGCAGTCGCCATGCTCGGCGCACTCCGGCAGGAAGCAGTCGCCGGCAGGATCACAGCCGCGTGGCCCGAGGCAGTCCGCGTCGGCGCCGCAGACTTGAGGTTCCAGGCACCGTCCCGTCGCGATCTGACAGGTCTGGGCGCCATCGCAGTCCGCGTCGTCTTCGCAGGGTGGGCGGCAGAGGCCGACCTCGCAGACCGAGTCGCCCTCGCAGTCCCCGTCGTTCGCACACGGCCCGCGCACGGTCAGGATCACCGAGCCCGGGTCGCCGACTCCCTCCCAGACGACGAACCAGCGCCCGGCGTCGAGGGGTCGATCGACGATCGTGGCGTCGGGTCCGTCGGCGCAGACCACCTCGCTGCCAGCGTCCTCACAGTCGGCCAGGAGCGCCACAGCGCCGCCGAACGGCGCGTCCAGCATCTGGACGGTCACCGACGACGGCGCCGCCAGATCGAAGGCCGCCACGTGGTCGCCGCCCATCCCGAGCCCGCACGACGCGGAGAAGCGGTTGACCGGTACGCCCGGGCCGCTCCCCAGGGCCTCGCCAGCGACCAAGGGTCGGGCGTGGGGGCAGGCCAGCGCGCGCGCCTCCGCCGCTGCTGCCACCTCGACTGCCAGGAGGGTGGACACGGGCCCGTCCGCGCCGTCGGCCCGGACCTGGACCAGGTACCGGCCCGGCTCGGCCGTGTCGGCCGCAGCGACCAGGCGCCCGCCGTCGTCCCCCGCCTCCGCCAACGCCACGCCATCCACTGCGCGCAGGGTCTGTGAGAGCGCGTCACCCCCCTCCGGCACGTCGGAGCGGGCGGTGATGCGCGCGCCGGCGGGCAGCGGCACCGCGAACCAGTCCTCGTCGCCGGGACAGATCTTGTGGCCGTAGGTCCCCGGCCCGATCACCCGCGCCGTGGCCGGCTCGTCGTTGCCCAGGACTCCCTCGAGCCCGTCCGCGACGCAGGTGTCCGCTGCCTGAGGCACGACGGACAGGGAGTACGGGACCGAATGCCCGGGCGCGCCGCGGACGATCACCTCGATCTGCCGGGGGTCGGGGTCGGGGTCCACGCCGATCGCCTCCACGCCGTAGGGACCGTCGCTGAAGTGGTCGAAGTCCAGCCAGAGCGACAGGTCGCCGTCGGCGGGGTCGTGGCGCAGCACCACCAGGACCCCCTGGTCGGCGGGGGTCGACACCCGCCACGCGTCCTGCGTGCCATCACAGAGCACCAGCTCGGTGTGCGTCCGGGCCTCGAGCACCGGGGGCTCGAACGCGCCCTCGAACCGGTCGCCGGCGCAGCCCTCCAGCGCCAGGCAGTCACCGAACTCCGAGCACCCGTACGCGGCGGGGCAGTCGTCATCGTCGTCGCAGAAGCCGGTCCAGACGCAGCGCCCGAGGTCGCAGACCTGCGAGCCCAGACAGTCGGCCGCCCCGCGGCATTGGGCACATCGGCCCGACCCCGGCTCGCATACGGACGCGCCCTCCGGGCAGTCCTGGTCGTCGTCGCACGGCCCGTCGGCCGCGCAGGCGCCCGCGGGGGCGCACACGAGCTGGGCCGCGCAGTCACCGCCATCCGCACAGGCGCCTGGGTCGGCGGCCGCGCAGCTGCGCTCGACGCAGACGTCGTCGCAGTCGTCGTGGACCTCGCAGTCGGGCAGGAAGCACGCCCCATCGAAGCGGCAGCGCCGATCGTCGAGGCAGTCGTCGTCGTCGTTGCACTGCGCCGGCTCCTCACACTCGCCCGTGGCCTCGTCGCAGACCTGGGCGCCGGGGCAATCCTCCGCCTCCTCGCACCGGTCCCGGCAGGCGTCCGCCTGGCAGATCCGCTCACCGAGGCAGTCGGCATCGTCAGCGCAGCCATCCCCCTCCTCGCACAAGGACCGCCCGGCGTCACAGACCTGGGCGCCGGGGCAATCGCCGTCGTCCTCGCAGGCGTCCAGGCAGTCGCCCAGGACGCAGCGCCGGCCCGGGTCGCAGTCCGCGGCGCCGAAGCAGAGGTCGGGCTCCGGGCAGCGGCCGGTCCCGAGGTCACAGACGCGAGCGCCGAGGCAGTCGCCGTCGTCCTCGCACGGATCGGCGCACCCTCCCGCCTGGCAGACGCGGCCGCCGACACAGTCCGCGTCCTCGGCGCACGCGCCGTCCTCCTGGCAGAACCCGCGGACACCGCAGACCAGCCCCCCGGGGCAGTCGCCGTCGTCCCCGCACCGATCCCTGCAGTCACCGAAGACGCAGGCGCGGTCCCCGTCGCAGTCGACGGCGCCTTCACAGATCGCCGGCTCCGGGCAGTCCCCGCCCTCGCAGCTCCGGATGCCGGGGCAGTCGCCGTCCTCTTCGCAGGGGTCGTTGCAGCGATCGTCGTGGCAGCGGCGCTCCGCCAGGCAGTCGACGTGGTCCGTGCAGCCGCCCTCGGCCTCTGCGCACACGCCGTCGAGCTCGCAGACCTGATTGCCGGGACACGGCGCGTCCTCGCCACACGGTGGGCCGCACGCGCCAAGCATGCAGACCCGGCCCGCGTCGCAGTCCCCCTGCTCGAAGCACGGGTCGGCCTCTACGCAGTCGCCGTCGTCGCAGGTGCGGCTGCCTGGGCAGTCGTCGTCCTGCACGCAGCGGCCGTTGACCTCGCCCTCCCCTTCGCCGGCGACCACACCCTCGCCCTCGCCCTCCCCGCCCGGTCCGCCCTCACCCTCGCCCTCGCCCTCCTGTCCGGGTTCGCCCTCGCCCTCTCCGGCGGCGTCCTGCCCGCCGTCGCCTTCGCCCTCGCCGGCCCCGTCGCCCTCTCCCCCGGGATCCCCGGGGTCGCCCTCACCCTCTCCCTGGCCTGGCCCAGGCTCACCTTCGCCTTCGTCGCCGCCGTCATCCGCCTTGACGCAGTCGCCGGCGGCGCAGCCAGCGCCCTCGTCGCAGGTGCGGAAGAAGCTCCACTCGGTGCCGGCCGCGTTGCACTTGACCACGTCGCCGCCGCTGCATTCGCGGGACTCGGGCTCGCAGATCCGCTCCGCCGTGGTCGCCTCGGGATCGGAGGAGCAGGCCCCCAGCACGAGCAGCAGACAGCAGGCACGCAGGGCGCCTGCAGACACGTCCATCCGCATCCTGAACCTCCCCTGATCTTCGCCGCCGAGTCCCCACCGGAGCTTACGGCGCCCGACGCCGCCACCGGAGCTTACGGCGCCCGACGCCGCCACCCAACCTGTACCGGTTCGCAGGGGACCGGCCGAATATGCGAGAATCGGCGCGGGGAGTCCCAGACATCGCGCAGGAGTCGAGATGCGCTCAAAGCACCCGTTGGCCCTCCTGCTGGGGCTGGCGCTCACGTTGCCCGCCGTCCCGGCCGAAGCGGTCCCGCCCTTCATCCGACACGAGGGCCTGTTCCTCGACGAGGACGGGCTGCCGCGACTAGGCGACACGCAGGTCCAGTTCTCCTTGTGGGACGCCCCGACCGACGGGGAGCTGCTCTGGCGGGAGACCCGGGACATCAGCCTGACGGACGGCTACTACAGCGTGGCGTTCGGCGAGCTCGAGTCGCTGGAGCGCGTGTTCGACGAGGAGGTCACCTACCTGGGGATCTCCGTCGACGGAGAGCCGGAGTACGATCCCCGGCAGCGGATGGGCAGCGTCCCCTATGCCCTGATCGCCGACAACGTCACGGGCGACATCACCCCCAGCTCCATCCGGGTCGGCGGACAGATCGTCGTCGACAACGAAGGCAACTGGGTGGGGCCCCCTCCGCTGACCGCAGACGACCTCCTCACCCTGGTCCACGAGGTCGACGGGACTGGCTCGGGGCTCGACGCCGACGCCCTCGACGGCCTGGACGGCACCAAGTTCATGCGGGTGGATCAGGACACCGGCACGGCGGGCAGCCTGACGGTAGGCGGGGCCCTGAGCGTGCGTGGCGGCGTCGTCTACTACTCGGGCGTCTCCGTCGCCACAGGCAACTTGATCGTCGCCGAGGGCAACCTCGGCGTCGGCAGGGAGCCGGAGTACGAGGCGGATATCGCCGGAACCGTCCGGGCGGACGCCTTCCTGCTGGGCGGCCGGGAGGAGGCGCCCGAGGACCCGGCGGCGGGCACGATGTACTTCGACTCCGACGCAGGCCGCTTCCTCGGCTACGACGGCGAGGCGTGGCGGCGCCTGTCGGGCTCGGCAGGCGGCGGCGGGGGCGGCGGCGCTCCCCCGCCCGGCGGGGACGGCTTCGAGGGGCCGGTCTACGGCACTGGGGACGACGGGCCGGTGACCGTGGCCGCGCCCAACACTGTGATCAACCGGTACGCGGAGGTCCTCGCGGGGGTGATACGGCCCGGGGACACGGCCTTCCAGGTCCGAAACCCGGACGGCTTCTCCGCTGGGGACGAGGTGATGATCGTGCAGATGCAGCACGCGGCGACCAGCGGCACCTTCGAGTACGCCGAGCTCGCCCGGGTGGAAGGCGACACGTTCACCGTGACCGAGGGAGTCTCCAACGCGTTCTACTCTGGCGGCCCCAACCGAGTGGACGCCGCGGTCACCCAGATCGTCAGCGTCCCCCACTTCACCGACGTGCAGGTGCTCGCCGGCAACTCGATGACCGCGGCCGCGTGGAACGGGCACCGAGGGGGCATCCTGACATTCCGGGCGACGGGCCGGGTCACGGTGTCAGGCAAGATGGACGTGACCGCCAAGGGGTTCCGGGGCGGCATCCAGCAGCCGACCAGCCACCGCGGGGGCTATCAAGGGGAGTCCTGGACAGGGCTCGGGCGAGCGGGCCCCAACTGGTACACGAACGTCTGCGGGGGGACGGTGAACAACCCCAACCCGACCGATGAGCAGGCCGGACCCAACGGTGGTGGCGGCTCGGGCGGGTACGGCGGTTGTCACGGTGGCGGAGGCGGTGGCGGCGTGTACGGCGGTCGGCCCGAGGAGGCGTGCACCACCGGCTGTGATCCCCCGGGCGACCAGCGGGGCTGGGGGGCGCCTGAGTGCGGCCGCTCGGGCTTCTGGGCGAAGTCCGGCGACAGCTATGGCGCGGCCAACATGACGCGCATCCACCTGGGCAGCGGCGGCGGCGGCGGCAACAGCTACTCCGCCTCCGCCCGGGAGCTGAACATGGGGGGCGACGGCGGCGGCATCATCCTGGCGTTCGCCCCCTCGTTCACCGTGACGGGTCGCATCACGGCGGACGGCGAGCAGGGTTTTCCCCAGGCGGGGACCGCCGAGTTCAACAGCATCGAGACGTCCAACTGGCAGGACGGCAGCGGCGGCGCCGGATCGGGCGGCGCGGTCTACCTGTCCTTCGTGAGCGCCAGCCTCGGCAACGAGCGGGTGACGGCCGTCGGCGGACCGTGTGGCGCGCGGGCCGGATGGCCTGGGCAGCGGCACCTGCATCAGCGAGGCGCCAACGGTGGCCTGGGCCGTATCCGGCTGGACTATGAGGAGGTCCGGGGCAGCACCCATCCGGCCGCATTCCACCGCGGGGAGGACGGCTCGGAGGGGGCGCTTGCGGTGCGCGCCTTGGGCACGGTCGTCAACGCGTACTCGGAGCTCGTGGACGGCGTCGTCGGCGCCGGCGACGACCGGATCGAGGTGGCGGACAGCGGGGCGTTCAGCGCGGGCGACGAGGTCCTCATCCTTCAGATGCAGAACCAGACGGGCGCGGGCACCTACGAGTTCAAGACCCTCGATGCCGTGCAGGGCGCCGTCCTCGCGTTCACCGAGGAGCTTGAAAACACCTACTACTCAGACAGGTTTGACGCGCCGAACGCCTCCGCATCCCAGGTCATTCGGGTGCCTCGCTACACGGAGGTGACCATCCTCGGCGGCGCATCCATCACCGCCGAACCCTGGGACGGACGCACCGGAGGCGTCGTCGCCTTCCGGGTCGAAGGGGACCTCGACGTCTTCGGCAAGATCGACGTGGACGGCCTCGGGTTCCGCGGGGGCCAGCACCAGCGCACGAGCCATCGCGGGGGCTACAAGGGCGAGTCGTGGACAGGCCTCGGGGGTCAGGGTCCCGACTGGTACACCGGCGTCTGCGGCGGCACCGTCAACAACCCCAACCCGACCGTCGATCAGGCAGGCCCCAATGGGGGCGGCGGCTCCGGCGGCTACGGCGGCTGCCACGGCGGCGGCGGAGGCGGAGGCGTCTACGGCGGCCTCCCGACGGACCAATGCAGCACGGCCTGCGATCCCCCCGGGGACCAGCGCGGCTGGGGGGCGCCGGAGTGTGGCCGGTCGGGCTTCTGGTCGATGCCCGGGCGGACCTACGGCACACGCGATCTGTCGACGCTCCTGCTTGGGAGCGGCGGGGGTGGCGGCAACAACTACTCCGCCAGTGACAGCCAGCTGACGGCGGGCGGCGCGGGTGGAGGCATCGTCTTCGTCGAGGCCGAGAACATCACCGTGGACGGCGAGGTCACCTCGGGCGGCGCGCAAGGTCTCCCGCTGGCGGGCACCGAGCGGTTCGGGAACTTCGAGACCACCAACTGGCAGGACGGCAGCGGTGGCGCGGGCTCCGGGGGCAGCATCCACCTCAACTTCACGGGCGGCGACATCGGCACCGGGCGGGTGAGCGCGCTCGGAGGTCCTTGTGGGGCCCGGACCGGCTGGCCCGGGGCGCGTACGCTCGCCCAGCGGGGCGCCAACGGCGGCGTCGGTCGCGTCCGCCTCGACTACGAGACCCTCCGGGGCACCTCGTTCCCCGCGCCGTTCCACCGGACCCAGGACGGCGAAGAGGTCGACGTGAGCGTCTTCGCAGCCGGCACGGTGCTCAACGCCTACACCGAGATCCTCGACATCACGGTGCCCGACGGCTCCCGTGACCTGTCCGTCGCCGCGGCAGGCGAGTTCGTGGCGGGCGACGAGGTCCTGGTGGTCCAGATGCAACACTCGTCCGCCGCGGGGACCTTCGAGCGGGCGGAGATCGCCAGCACGCGCGGCGACCGGATCACGCTCACGGAGGACCTGCAGCATCGCTATTACTCACGCAACTTCAACGGCCAGAGCGCCTGGGCGGCCCAGGTCGTGCGCATCCCGAGGTTCCAGAACCTCACCGTGCTCGAGGGCGCCTCGGTGACCGCCCCCCCGTGGGATGGGCGGATCGGCGGCGTCGTGGCGCTGTCGGTGGTGGAGGACCTGGTCGTGTTCGGGGACATCGACGTCGGCGGGCGGGGCTTCCGCGGTGGCCCCCGGCAGCCGCAGAGCCACAAGGGCGGGTTCCAGGGCGAGTCGTGGGCCGGGCTCGGGCGGGAAGGCCCCAACTGGTACACGAACGTCTGCGGCGGGACCGTCAACAACCCCAACCCGACGGACGATCAGGCGGGCCCCAACCGTGGCGGCGGTGGCGGGGGGTACGGGGGCTGTCACGGCGGTGGTGGGGCCGCGGGTGTGTACGCGGGGCCGCCCGCGGACCAGTGCTCGACAAGCTGCGACCCCGGTGGCGACCAGCGCGGTTGGGGGGCGCCCGAGTGCGGTCGCTCGGGTTACTGGTCCAAGCCCGGCATCGCGTACGGCGACGCGCAGCTAAGCCGGCTCTACCTGGGCAGCGGAGGCGGCAGCGGCAACAGCTACTCCGCGGACGCGGGGCAGCCCAACCAGGGAGGCGCGGGCGGCGGCGTCCTCTTCGTCGAGACCGGCGGGCTCATCGTGGAAGGTGGCATGAACGCGGACGGCCAGCAGGGCTACCCCCTCGCCGGCACCCCCCAGTTCGCCAGCGCAGAGAGCAGCAACTGGCAGGACGGCAGCGGCGGGGCCGGATCGGGTGGCAGCGTCCATCTGGTCTTCACCGACGGCGTCATCGGAAACGCCCGGGTGACGGCTCAGGGCGGCCCTTGCGGCGCCCGAGCAGGCTGGCCCGGACGGAACACCCTGGCCCAGCGAGGTGCCAACGGGGGCCCGGGCCGCATCCTCCTGGACTTCGTGAACCTGGCGGGCAGCACGCTGCCGGCATTCAGCGAAGGGGAGTAGGGCGGTGCAGACCGCCCGCGGGCGGTCTGCACCCGACGTTGGCCCTCGCGGGGTTCAGCTTGCCTCCGGCGGAGCCTGCCCGCTGGCCCCCCGGCGCAGGTCCATGAGCGTCAACACCGACGGCAGCACCACCACGGCGCCCACGTACGCCAGGAGCATGCCGCTGGCCGCGGTCAGGCCGAGGCTGCGGATGCCCTGGTGGGTGGCGAATGACAGGCCGGCGAACCCGATGGAGGTGGTCACCGTCGTCAGGGTGATGGGGCCGGCCACCTCACGCAGGACCACGCCCACGTCACGGTCTTCGAGCCAGCGGTGCACGACGTGGATCCCGTTGTCGATGCCCATGCCCACCAGCAGCGGGTAGGCCACGACGTTGAAGATGTTGAGCTTCCAGTCGAGCAGCACGTGCAGCCCGGCCAGCCAGGCCAGGCTGGCGATGAGCGGCACCAACGTCAGCAGCGCTATTCGGACGCTGCCGAACAGCGCGGTCAGGCAGAGCAGGACCACCAGCGTGGCCCACCCGAGCACCCGGGGGCCGTCCTCCTTGAGGGTGTCGATGACCTCGACCATCACGAAGTAGTTGGCCGCGGCCGGGACCGTCGTGGCGGTGGGGCCCTGGCCGATGGGCAGGTCCATGAAGCCGCGGTGCAGCCGCGAGGCCGTGGCGTAGCTGTTCTTGGGACCCGAGTTCCAGAGGATCAGGAAGTGGCCGAGCTTGCCGTCGACCCGTCCCAGCTGCTCCCGCGCCCAGCCGGGCAGGTCGTCGTAGGTCACCGGCTTGCTCACGGACAGCGTCCGCTCCCAGCGATCGAGGTGCCTCTTGTCCGACTCGGCGATGGCGTCGCGCTTGCGGTCGATGCGCTGGCGGATGTCGGCGATGACCTTGAGCTTGTCCTGCTGCCGATCCGGCACCAGCAGCTGCGTGCCGATGAACGCCTTGAGATAGTGCACCATCCAGCGCCTCTTCCACGGGCCCAGAGACTCGAAGATCTCCCGCTCCTCGGGCAGGAGCCGCCCGCCCTCCAGGGACGCCTCCATCAGATCGAGGGGGTCCTCGTCGTCGTCTCCCCAATCGTCGTCCTCGTCCTCGTCGTCCTCGTCGTCGGTGGCGTCCTGCTTGGCCGCCTTGGGCGCCTGCTTCGCCGGGGCCGCCGCGTGGCCGTCCGGGGTCTCCTTCCACTTGGGGGCCCGCAGCAGGATCGACATGAGCTGGGCCACCTGGTCGCACTGCTCCCGCTTGGCGCACATCACCACCGCCGGGGCGAACGTCGTCACCTTGCCGACGGCGTTCTTGTAGCTCGGCGGCGCCTTGGTCCCCTTGGGCGGCGAGGGCTTGCGGGGAGGGCCGAGCTTCCGGAAGTCGTACTCGAAGGGGACCTTGCCCAGCTGGGTCGCCGCGGTCCCTGTCAGCCCGGCCGCGAGGACCACGACGATCCACGCGACGCGTTTGCCGGGGCGGATCCGCGCCGCCAGGGCTGCCGTGTCCCGGGGCGGCTTGCCGCGTGTCCACGAGCGGCGGCGCTCGGACAGCGTGATGAGCGCAGGCGTCAGCCCGAACGTGGACAGCAGGGCCAGCACGACCCCGATGGCGGCGACGACCCCGAACTGTGAGAAGCCCTGGAACCGCCCCAACGTCAGCGAGGCGAAGACCGCCGCCGTCGTCGCGCCGCCGGACAGCAGGGCGCCTCCCGTCGAGCGCAGCGCCACCTGCAGGGCCTCCTCGGTGGGACGCCCCCGGCCGCGCTCGTGGCCGAAACGGCTCAGGCAGTGGATGGAGAAGTCCACCCCCAGCCCCAGCAGGATGGCGAAGATGAAGGTCGTGACGATGTTGAAGGTGCCGTAGATGGCGGCCCCGAACGCCAGCGTGACGATGGTCGACAGGGCCACCGGCAGCAGCACCACCGGGGCGGCACGCAGGCGCCGGTAGAAGCCCCCGATGACCGCCACGAGCAGCCCGAGCGCAAACAGGAGCGTGGCGAAGACATCGCCCCGCAGGATGTCGCCCTGCTTGGTCCGCTCGGGGAACTCGCCCTTGAGGCGGACCTTGAGCTCCGGGTGGAAGGAGGCAGGATTCGCCTCGGTGATCGCCCGGGTGGCCTTGTCGACCAGGGTGTTCACGAAGGCCACGTCCGTCGTGCCCATCACCGGCCGGGCCTTGATCACCAGGATGCGGCCCTCGTCCGCCTCCAGGTACTCGCTGGGCGTCGTCGTCAGCCCAAGCCGCTTCTTGAGCGAGCCCGACAGGTCGTCCTCGTCGAAGACCGACTTGGCGGGGGCCGGGGCCGCCGCAGCTGCGCCCCCGCCGTCGGTGTCCAGGATCTGCAGGCGCTGCTCCGTGGCCTCCTTGAGCTTGTCGATGACCTTGCGGCGCAGGCGCAGCAGCTCGGGCAGCGGGATCAGCAGCGCCCCGTTGTCCTCGAGGAAGCCCAGGTCGTACCGGAACGCGACCCACTGCAGCTCGGGGAGCTTCTTGAGCCGCTCGGTCAGCGCGGCGCCGTACGCCCGGTTGGCCTCACGGCTCGGCGAGCGGACCTCGATGATGAAGTCCTGGTAGGTGCCGATGGCCTCCTCGACCTTGCCGAGGCGGGCCACGCTTGGCGCGTCCGGCGGCAGGAGCGCCTTGAGGTCCTGGTCGACCCCGAGCTGGGTCATGCCCCCGATCCCCGCGACGCAGGCGACGGCGGCGAGCGCCACGACCGTCCAGGGCCGGTGATAGCCGAAGCGCGCGAAGCCGTCTGCGACGCGGGAAAGAGCGGCTTTCATGCCTAGGACTTCTTCCTGCCGTGCTTCTCGGCGAGCCGGAGCTGGCTTTCACGCTCACGCTCGTCGTCGCGCCGCTTGAGCGCAGCATCGTACGCGGTCCGCTGCGCCCCGCTCAGGGGCGCCTTGAACACGGGCACGTTCCACTTTCGGAAGCGGCGGAAGTACTCGACGTTGTCGACCTCCGAGTGCACCAGAACGTAGCCCCGCGGGGTCGAATACTCGAGGTATGGGTGCTCGTCGGTGGACAGCAGGAAACTGTCGGGACGGCCGGACGTCTGCCGGAAGTCGGCCAGCGCCGCGTCCACCTCCTTGGGGTGCAGTAGCAGCTCTCGGAAGTTCGCGAGCATGTCGGCGTCCTCGACCATGGCGTCGTACCTGGAGATGCGCTGCATATCGAACGGCCTGTCCGTCAGGGACGCGGTGAGCATGCCCTGGCCCCCCGACTCCCAGAGGTGCACGTAGGGGAACACCTTGCGCAGGGAGCCGATGATCCGGATGAGATCGAGCCGCTCGATGTGGTGGAACTGCACCCACTGCTGCAGCACGCCGTCCGGCGACAGGCGGTCCTTGAGCAGCTCGTAGAAGTCGACCGCGTACAGCGAGGCGGCGCCGGCGAACCAGATGCTGGTGATCTCCAGGGTGATCAGGTCGTACTTGTCCTTGGCGAGGAGCAGGTGGTTGCGGCCGTCGTCGACGATCACGTTCACACGCGGGTCGTCGGTGAGGACCTTGCGGTTGACGTGATCGAACCAGTCCCGGGCGGCCTCGACGATTCCGGGCGCGAGCTCGGCGATGTCGATGCGCTTGAACGGGTACAGCGCCAGCTCGCCGGCCGTCACGCCCGTGCCCAGCCCGATGATCAGCGCGCTGCCCAGGTTCGGGCTGTGCAGCATCGGAAGGTGGGCGAAGCCTCGCTGGGCGCCCATCTGGGTGGTGTCGTCACCTTGGAACTTGCCGTTGGTCAGAAGCGTCCGCTTCTGAGTGCCATCCGGGAAGTCCCGCTCGATCACGGTCGTGAAGCCGCCGTGGACGTCCTCGTGCTTGAACACCACCCGGTCGAACGCCCGCGGGCCGCTGAAGTACAGCCACTGCGTCGAGTTGAGCGCCTGCGGGGCCCACGCGGGCAGCAGCAGGCCGATGAGGGCTGCGGCGACCGCCACGGTGACCACCCGGTTCTTGGGCTCCTCCGGGTTGAAGCGAACGACGAACACGGCGCCGAGGGCGAGGCTGCAGGCGGCCAGGGCGGCGATGGTCGTCTGGGCCCCGAGCCACGGGATGATGGCGAAGCCCGCCACGGTGGCGCCGAGGATCGCCCCGATGGTGTTGATGAAGTACAGCGAGCCGACCGAGCGGCCGATCCAGCGTTTGTCCTTGGCTGCGGCCCCCAGCAGCAGCGGGAAGGCGGTGCCGAGCAGGACCGCCGGGGGGAACATCATCAGGCCGCAGGCGACGATGCGGACCAGGGAGCGCATGAAGAAGCCGGGCGAGATGACGCCCGCCGCCGTGAACACGTACGGCAGGTAGGCCCACAGCGGCAGCGAGAACACGACGATGAGGCCCGCGAACAGCTGGTAGATGCCGAACATCCCCGCGGGGGGGATCCGCCCCTCGTCCAGGCGTCGCTTGGCGATCCGGGCGCCGTAGGTCAGCCCCAGCAGGAAGACGAACAGCATGGCGCCGAATGCATAGACCGAGGTGCCGGCCACCAGCGCCAGCGTGTGCACGAAGGTCACCTCGTACATGAACGAGATGCAGCCGCTGGCGAAGGCGCCCAGGAGCATGAGGTTGAGGCCGTCCGGACGTGGCGGCCCGTCGGCGGTCGCGGCGGCCCCCCCCTCCTGCACGTCGGCCGACGGGCGCCCCTCGGGCTCGATGGCAGGCACCGACAGCGACAGCCCGATCGCCGTGAGGAAGATCACGGTGTTGGCGATGGCGGTCCACTGGATGGTGCCGCTCGTGCCAAGCCACTCCAGCAGCAGGAACGTGGACACCAGCGTGCCGAAGGCCGCCCCGGCGGTGTTGATCGAGTACAGGTGGCTGACGCCGACCCCGATGCCCTCGCCCTCATGGTGGGTGATGTGGCGGGACAGCAGCGGCAGCGTGAAGCCCATGAGGATGGTGGGCACCAGGATGATGCCGAACGACATGGTGAACTGAAGCACCGTGACCGTGGTCAGCGAGAAGTCATGTTGCTTGTGCAGGCCGATGTACAGCTCGGTCAGGCTGTCGAAGATCGCCGGCGCGGTGATGCAGTAGATGCCGATGATCAGCTCGACGATGCCGTAGGCCCGCAGCGGGTGCTTGACGCGGTCCGCCAGCCGGCCGAGCAGCGCGGAGCCGATGGCCAGCCCCCCCATGAATGCGGCGAGAACCGTGCTGGCGGCGTACGCGGTGCTCCCGAAGATGTGGTGGAGCAGCCGGGTGAAGACCACCTCGAACACCAGCCCCGTGCTCCCCGACAGGAAGAACAGGACGGTGATCGCCAGGCGTCTGCGGTCTGCTGTGCTCATCGGGGGCATGGAAAGCGGGTGGACTCCGGCGTTCTGGAGAGTCGTGGAGGGTAGCGCCTTCTAGTTGCCGGCGGCGGTCTAGCCAAACGCAGCGCTCTAGTCGTAGTCCGAAGGCGGTGTGTCGGTGAGGCGCGACAGCTGCACCCGGGTCACCAGGGGACGGAGCCCAAGGCGACGGGCCTCCCGGTAGGCGTGGGCGGTGCTGTCGTCGGAGATGCAGTAGTCCACGGTGAACACCGGGACCCCCCGGCCCAGGTAGCGCTCGTACGCTGCAAGTCGGTTGTCCGTGGACCAGCACTCCGGCGTGCCGGCGACGTCGTCGGCGCAGCCATGACGGCTGCCGCCATGCAGGTCCCCGGACACGGGCAGCTGGGCCAGGCACTGCTCGCTGTCCGCCTCGATCGGGCAGACGTTGTCAGGGGCCTCGATGTCGACCGAGCAGGCGTCCGCCTCGCACTCCAGCCGCTCTGAGATGTCGTAGGCGCCCAGGTCGCCGTCCCCCGCGTTCCAGTCCTCCGTGGCGCCGTTTCCGTAGAACCAGGTGTCCTCCACCGCCAGCGCGTCGATGGCCTTGGCGTACCGCGCCGGGTCTTCGGCGTGGTCGAGCAGGAAGGTGGCGTTCTGCGCGATCACCAGGAAGTCGCTGTGCACGGCGCGCCCGGCCGCGCCGATGCCCTCGACGAAGCGGACCATCTCCTGCGCCGCGTCCACGCCCTCGTCGTCGGCGGCCGCCTGGATCGACT